>WNGP01000219.1_pt1 | contig 63456 bp, 68 predicted proteins | sample 5407671 | NCBI WGS metagenome assembly WNGP01 (sample SAMN13153381, study PRJNA577476) | soil metagenome | isolation source: 40 cm soil or saprolite under Garry oak tree replicate 2 | place: USA:California | collected 2016-06-15 | reverse complement strand
GTCGCGCGCCGGCGGCCTCGAGCGCGCGCAGGTGCTCGGGGATGTCGCCCTGCAGGGCGAGCACGCCGATGACCGGCTTCATCATTCCTCCAGACGTGATCATGGCCCTCGACTTTGACAGCGCAACCGAAGACGGCGCAGTCTCGCGGCCGCGCTGCGCTGGAGTATGGGGTTACAAGGTTAAAACGCTGAGGCAAGTGCCTGTCTTCCCGGCGTACCAGCCGCGGGCGGCGTAGTGCTGGTCGGCGGGGAGGGTGTCCAGGTTGATGCCGACCATGGCTTCGCCGAGGCCGCGGGAGACCTTGGCGACGACGTCCGGGTCGTCGTGGAAGGTGGTGGCCTTCACGATCGCGGCGGCGCGCTTGGCGGGGTCGCCGGCCTTGAAGATGCCCGAGCCCACGAACACGCCCTCGGCGCCGAGCTGCATCATCAGCGCGGCGTCGGCGGGGGTCGCGATGCCGCCGGCGGTGAACAGCACCACCGGGAGCCGGCCGACCCGCGCCACCTCGGCGACCAGCTCGTACGGCGCGCCGAGTTCCTTGGCCGCGGTGAACAGTTCTTCGGCGGGCAGCCCGGCCAGGCGCGCGATTTCCGACCGGATCGAGCGCATGTGCCTGGTCGCCTCGACCACGTTGCCGGTGCCGGCCTCGCCCTTGGACCGGATCATCGCCGCGCCCTCGGCGATCCGGCGCAGCGCCTCGCCCAGGTTGGTGGCACCGCACACGAACGGCACGGTGAACTTCCACTTGTCCACGTGGTGGGCCTCGTCGGCGGGAGTGAGCACCTCGGACTCGTCGATGTAGTCGACCCCGATGGCCTGCAGCACCTGCGCCTCGGCGAAATGGCCTATCCGGCACTTGGCCATGACGGGAATGGACACCGCCGCGATGATGCCGTCGATCATGTCGGGGTCGCTCATCCTGGCCACCCCGCCCTGCGTGCGGATGTCGGCAGGCACGCGCTCAAGCGCCATCACGGCGACCGCGCCGGCGTCCTCGGCGATCTTGGCCTGGTCGGGCGTGACCACGTCCATGATCACGCCGCCCTTGAGCATCTCGGCCATGCCGCGCTTCACCCGCGCGGTGCCCGTCTCGACGTTGACAGTGGACACTCGAAACCTCACTTGATCAATCGTGACTACTTATGAACATCGTATGGCCACCTGCGGGGAATGGGGCCGGGGGGCCTAGCGGCCGAGGGGGGCGCTGCTCTTCTCGGCGACCAGGGAGTCGTCCATCTCGAAGAACTGGGGAGCCTGGGCCTTGCCGGACAGGCGCAGCAGCCGGGCCAGCGGCCGCGCCCTGGCCTCCCGGGTCGCCGCGACCACGTCGTTGTAGAACTTGCGGGCCAGGAACACCTGGTGCGCGGCCGCCTCGACCTCGGCGAGGAGTTCGTCGGCGCCGTCCTTGCCGCTCAGCGAGGTCCGGAAGCCGGGCTGGCTGAACGCGGCGCGCAGCGCCCGGGTCAGGTCGCTCTCGGCCAGGTCGCGCGGACGCTCGCCACCCTGTTGCCCCGCGGGGACGAGCCCCGCAGATCCCGGGGTGCTACGAGTGCCGTACACCGCGGCGGCCAGCAACAGGCCGGTGGCCGGGTCGAGCAGCCCGGAGGTGGCCAGCTCCATGGCCACCGAACTGCGCCGCAGCAGGGTCACGTCCAGGGCGGTGCGGGCCATCTCGACCCGGGCGTGCAGGCGGTCGATCCGCCCCGCGCGCCAGGACACGTACACCCCCGCCAGCAGCGCGGCCGCCACCACGATGACGATGTCGGTGATCATGACAGCCCGTCCTGGGGAAAGTCGCTGCCGGACGCGGTGACGGCGACCGGAGTGCTGCCGAGGACGACGGTCTCGTAGACGCTGAACACGGCGCGGGCGACGACCGACCAGTCGTAGTCGGCCACCGCGGCCAGCGCCGCGGCGGAGAGCCGGGCCTGCCGCGCCGGGTCGTCCAGCAGCCGGCCAGCCGCCCGGGCCAGGTCGGCGGCGTCGCCCGTGGCGAACAGCTCCCCCGCCTCACCGTCCCGCAGCACCTGCCGGAACGCGTCGATGTCGCTGGCCACGATGGGAACGCCCGCCGCCATCGCCTCGGCGGTCACGATGCCGAACGACTCGCCGCCGGTGTTGGGCGAGCAGAACACGTCCACCGAGTGCAGCACGCGGACCTTGTCGTCCTCGCTGACCTGCCCGAGCAGCACCACCCGGTCCCGCAGCCCGGCGGGCAGCCGGTGCAGCACCTCCTCGGCGTCCGCGGCCGGGCCGGCGATGAGCAGCCGCAACCCAGGCCGTTGCGGGCCGAGGATCTCGAACGCCTTGAGCAGCACGGACAGGCCCTTGCGCGGCTCGTCGAGCCGGCCGAGGAAGCCGATCGCGCCGCCGGGTCCTGGCCACCCCGGCAGCGGGTCGGCCTTACGGTAGCGGCGGGTGGCCACCCCGTTCGGGATGACGACGGCATCGCCGCCGATATGCTCGACCAGCGTGGTCCGGGCCGCCTCGGACACCGCGATCCGGCCGTTGATCTTCTCCATCCCGGTGCGCACCACCGGGTAAGTGACCAGCAGGATGCGGGACCGCGGGATGGCGGTGTGCACGGTGGCGACGATCGGTCCCGAGGCCACCCAGCAAGCCAGCAGCGACAAGCTCGGGATCTCGGGCTCGTGCACGTGCAGCACGTCGAACGCGCCGTCCCTGATCCAGCGCCGCACCCGGCTCACCGACAGGAAGCCGAAGGACAGCCGCGCCACCGACCCGTTGTAGGGCACCGGCACCGCCCGGCCGGCGCCGACCACGTAAGGCGGCAGCGGCGTGTCGTCATCGGCCGGCGAGATCACCGAGACCTCGTGGCCCTCGTCGATCAGCGCCTCGGCCAGGTCCCTGATGTGCTGCTGCACGCCGCCCGGCACGTCCCAGGAGTAGGGGCAGGCGATTCCGATCTTCATGACCCGCTCCCCGGGGGGGTCTGGGGGGGAAGGTTCTCCCCCAGGATCGGGGGGGTCTGGGGGGGGCGCCCCCCCGGGGCAACACCGTCTAGGTCGGCGGTGAAGACCCGCTGCAGCATGTGCCAGTCCTGCGGGTGTTCGGCGATCGCCTCGGCGAACACCCGGCCTAGCTCCTGGCTCATCGCCGCGACCTTCTCGGCGCGGGTGCCGGATTCCGGCACCGGGATCTCGTCGTAGATGCGCGCGCCCCAGTCGTCCCCGTCGAACCACGTTGCGGTCGGCAGAAGCGCCGCGCCGGTGTGCACGGCGAGCGCGGCCGTGGCGGCGATCCGCGCCTTCTCCCCGAACATCTCGACCTCGACCCCGCTCTCCCTCAGGTCACGGTCGCTGACCAGGCAGACCAGGCCGCCGGCGCGCAGCCGCTGGGCCAGGGTCCCGAACGGGCTGCCGCCGCCGGTCAGCGGGAGGACCTCGAACCCCAGGGTCTGCCTGAACCGCACGAAGCTCTCGTAGACCGACTCGGGCCGCAGCCGCTCCTGGACGGTGGTGAACTTCCCGGCCCCGCGGGCGATGACCCAGGCGCCGGCCTGCTCGAAGTTGCCCATATGCGGCAGCGCGATGATCACGCCGCGGCCGGCCTTGAGGCAGGAGAACAGCGCCTCCTCGCCCGGGCCCTGGAAGTGCATCCCGGTCACCAGCCGCTCGGTGGGGGTCACCGGCAGCCGGAACACCTCCAGCCAGTACCTGGCATAGGACTGCAGCGCGGCCCGGGACAGCACACGCAGTTCCTTGCCGTCCACCTCGACCGTGCTGTTTTTCCAGTTCAGCACGCGGCGCAGGTTGGCCTCGAGCACCTGGACCTTCGGCCCCTGCCGGCGCCACGCGATGTCGGCCACCTCGGAGAAGATCCGCCACGCCCACGACCGCGGGAAGCGGCAGATCACCTTCCAGCCCAGCTGGTACGCGACCCCCGTCAGCCGTTCGCTCAGCCGACGACTCAGTACGGCCACCGGTACCCTTTCTCAGCCATCCCGATCCCCGCCATCTCGAGCCGACCCATCTCTAGCCGACCCATCTCTAGCCAACGGAGAGCCATCCTGATCTCCGGGAGCCTTCGCTGCCTTATATACCGCGCGCACTCGCTGCCAGAAAGTGAAGGCGCTGCCGGCCGCCAGCGCCCAGAGCCCCACGTTGAGAATGTACGGCACGCCGAGCCCGGAAACGCCGACGGCCACCAGCGAGATCACCATGCGCTCGGGGCGTTCGATCAGGCCCACGTCGCAGCGCAGGCCCAGGCCCTCGGCTCGCGCCTTGACATACGAGACCAGGTTGCCCGCCACCAGGCAGAACAGCGACACTCCGGCGAGCAGCGGGTTGCGCCCGCCGAGCATGAACCAGATCACCAGGCCGCTGAAGATGCCGGCGTCGGCGATCCGGTCCATGGTCGAGTCCAGGAACGCGCCCCAGGTGCCGGTGGTGCCCTTCAGCCGGGCCAGCACGCCGTCCAGCATGTCGAGGAACACGAAGATCGTGCAAGTGAAGGCGCCGGGGAACAGCTCGCCGAGGGGGAACAGGCCGAGCGCGCCGCCGGCCACGCCCACCGTGCCGATGACGGTGATGGCGTTCGGCGTGACGGGGGTGCGCGCTAGCACCTTGCCCACCGGGGTGAACAGGCGTGTCATGGCGGGCCGCAGCACGTTCAGCATGGCCGTCCGATACTACCGCCGGGCTGAGCTTGGTTTTTCTGCCGCTGGCGCGGGCTTCACCGGCTGGCAACCGGGGAGATTCTTTCCGTGGGGGTTGTGGACACGGTGCTCGCGGGTTAAGGCTGGTCGTGCGCAGCGTTGGTCCCCGGGAGGACGCCCCCTGGGGCCTCCGCAGCGAGAGAAGCGATCGCAAGGAGGCGAACCCTAGTGGCAGGAACAAGCAGTGGGCCGGGAGGAGCCGCGGGCAGGGCACCGGCGGCCGATCAGGTACGGAATGTGGTGCTGGTCGGCCATTCTGGGACCGGGAAGTCCAGCCTGGTCGAGGCGCTGCTCGCCGCGACCGGCACCATCCAGCGGCCGGGCAGCATAGAAGAGGGCACCACGGTCAGCGACTTCGACGAGATCGAGGTCAGGCAGCAGCGTTCGGTTAACCTGACCCTCGCGCCGATCGTGCACAACGGCATCAAGGTCAACCTGCTCGACACGCCCGGCTACGCCGACTTCACGGGGGACCTCAGGGCCGGGCTCCGCGCGGCGGATTCAGCGCTGTTCGCCGTCTCCGCCACCGACGGGATCGACGGCGTGACCAGGATGCTGTGGGAGGAGTGCGCCGCGGTCGGCATGCCGCGCGCGGTCGTCATCACCAAGATCGACCACCAGCGCGCCGAGTTCCAGGCCACGCTGGACGCGTGCCGCGAGGCCTTCGGCGATGCCGTGGCGCCGCTGTACCAGCCCGTCGGCGAGCCGGTTACCGGGCTGATCGGGCTGCTGTCCCAGAAGCTGTACAGCTACGCGGGCGGCGTGCGCAGCGAGGGCGCTCCGGCGGCGGATGACGAAGACCTCATGTCCGAGTTGCGCGGCGAGCTGATCGAGGGCATCATCACCGAGAGCGAAGACGAGACCCTCATGGACAGGTACCTGTCCGGCGAGGAGATCGACCCCAAGGTGCTGATCGAGGACCTGGAGAAGGCCGTCGCGCGGGGCAGCTTCTACCCGGTGCTCGTCACCTCCGCGCCGCAGAAGATCGGCATGCTCGAGCTGCTCGAAGTGATGACCGAGGCATTCCCCTCCCCCGCCGAGCACCCGATGCCGTCGATCACCACGCCGGACGGCAAGCCCGTCACCGGCCTGTCCTCCGACCCCAAGGGCCCGCTGCTGGCCGAGGTGGTCAAGACCACGTCCGACTCCTACGTCGGCCGGATCAGCCTGGTCCGGGTGTTCTCCGGCACGCTGCGCCCCGACGCCTCCGTGCACGTGTCCGGCCACGGCCGCGCGGCCAGCGGGCACCAGGACCACGACGACGACGAGCGGATCGGCGCGCTGACCTCACCGCTGGGCAAGCAGCAGCGTCCGGTCACCCAGTGCGCGGCCGGCGACATCTGCGCTGTGGCCAAGCTCGGCACCGCCGAGACCGGCGACACGCTGTCGGGCAAGGACAACCCGCTGCTGATCGAATCGTGGTCGATGCCCGAGCCGCTGCTGCCGGTGGCGATCGTGGCCAAGTCCAAGGCCGACGAGGACAAGCTCTCCCAGGCGCTGAACCGCCTGGTCGCCGAGGACCCCACGCTGCGCCTGGAGAATAACGCCGAGACCAGGCAGCTGGTGCTGTGGTGCATGGGCGAGGCGCACGCCGACGTGCTGCTTGACCGGCTCGCGCACCGGTACGGGGTGGCGGTGGAGACCACCGACCTGCGTGTGCCGCTGCGGGAGACGATCGCGGGCAAGGCGCACGGGCTCGGCCGTAACGTCAAGCAGACCGGCGGGCACGGCGAATACGGCATCTGCCATATCGAGGTGGAGCCCCTCGACGACTCGGCCGGCTTCGAGTTCGTCGACAAGATCGTCGGCGGAGTGGTGCCGCGACAGTTCATCCCGTCGGTGGAAAAGGGTGTCCGGTGGCAGATGGAGCAGGGTGTCACAGCCGGCTACCCGATGACCGGTGTCCGGGTCACCCTGTACGACGGCAAGGCACACTCGGTCGACTCCTCCGACATGGCCTTCCAGAAGGCCGGCCGGCTGGCACTGCGCGACGCGGTCGACAAGGCGCAGCCGATGCTGCTCGAGCCGGTCGACGAGGTCTCCGTGCTCGTCCCCGACGACTACGTGGGCGCGGTGATGTCGGACCTGTCCTCGCGCCGCGGCCGGGTGCTCGGCACCGAGCCGGTGGGCGTCGGCCGCACCCTGGTCAAGGCGGAGATCCCGGAGCTCGAGATCACCAGGTATGCCATTGACCTGCGTTCGGTGTCGCACGGGACGGGATCGTTCACGCGTTCCTACCTGCGCCACGAGCCGCTCCCGTCACACCTGGCGGCCAAGGTCGCCGCCGACTCCAAGCCGGACTAGCGGTTCCTGGCCGTCTTCCATTGATGTGAATGTGGCAACGTACCCAAAAGTACGCGCCGGCGAATAACCCGTCGACCCACAGAGGGGCGGCGCTGCTGAGGCAGCTCGGAGCATACGGCTTGTTTCGCTGCGACTACAAAGAGTGGGTACGTTGCCACATTCATGCGTTACCGGAAAGGTGCTGAAGTGAGGCGCGGGACGGAAGTTAGCTCTGGGAGTACGCGCTGGGGTCAGGCGACGGGCCAGGCCTCGGCTAGGAGCTTACGGGTGTCCGCGAGGAGCTGGGGCAGGACGCGGGTGCGGCCGGTCACCGGCATGAAGTTCGTGTCGCCGCCCCACCGGGGCACCACGTGCTGGTGCAGGTGCGCGGCGATGCCGGCGCCGGCCACCGAGCCCAGGTTGATGCCGATGTTGAAGCCCTGGGCGCCGGACGCCTGGCGCAGCGCGCGGACCGCGCGCTTGGTGAACTCGGCGAACTCCGCCGTCTCGCCGGGGGCCAGCTCGGTGTAGTCGGCCACATGCCGGTACGGGCAGATCAGCACGTGGCCGGCGTTGTACGGGTACAGGTTGAGCACCGCGTACACCAGGGCGCCCCGGGCGACGATCAGGCCTTCCTCGTCGGTCAGCTTCGGTGCGCGGTCGAACGGGCAGCCCTCGTCCTCGCCCGGGCCGGACGGCTTGTTCTCGCCCTTGATGTACGCCATCCGGTGCGGCGTCCACAGCCGTCCGAACGCATCCGGGACACCTGCGAAGATCTGGGGCTCAGGCGCCTCCTGGGAATCAGGTGACGCCTGAGACACCGTGTTGGCTGGAGACACCGTGTTGGCTGGAGACACCGTGTTGGCTGGAGAAACCGGGCTTGCTGGAGAAACCGGGCTGGCTGGATCCGTGTCGGGCACGGGGCCTACACCTGGACGCGGTCGCGCACGGCGGTGACGATCTCCGCGACGGCGTCCGCCAGGGGCACGCCGTTCTTCTGCGACCCGTCCCGGTAGCGGAACGACACCGCTTCCTTCGCCACGTCGTCGTCGCCCGCGATCAGCATGAACGGCACCTTCTGCCGCTGCGCGGTCCTGATCTTCTTCTGCATCCGGTCGTCGCTCACGTCCACCTCGACGCGGATGCCTTGCTCGCGCAGGCTCGCCGCGATCTTCTCCAGGTAGGGCACGTGCGCGTCGGAGATCGGGATGCCGACCGCCTGGACCGGCGCGAGCCACGGCGGGAAAGCGCCCGCGTAGTGCTCGACCAGGATGCCGAAGAACCGCTCGATCGACCCGAACAGCGCCCGGTGGATCATGTACGGGCGCTGCCGCGAGCCGTCCGCGGCCTGGTACTCGATGCCGAACCGGCCAGGCTCCTGCAGGTCGACCTGCAGAGTGGACAGCTGCCAGCGGCGCCCGATCGCGTCCTTGACGTGCACGTCGATCTTGGGCGCGTAGAAGGAGCCCTCCCCCTCGGCGACCACATACGGCAGGCCCGAGGAGTCGAGCGCGTGCTTGAGCGCCGCCTCGGCGACCGCCCACTCCCCGGGCTCGCCGACGTACTTGTCCGGCCGGGTGGACAGCTCCGCCTCGAACTCGGTCAGCCCGAAATCACGCAGCAGCCCGACCACGAACTTCAGCAGCGACGCCAGCTCGTCCTGCAGCTGCTCCGGGGAGCAGAAGATGTGCGAGTCGTCCTGGGTGAAACCCCGGGCCCGGGTCAGGCCGTGCACCACCCCGGATTTCTCGTACCGGTATACGGTGCCGAACTCGAACAGCCGCAGCGGCAGTTCCCGGTAGGACCGCCCGCGCGACGCGTAGATCAGGATGTGCATCGGGCAGTTCATCGGCTTCGGGTAGTAGGTGGCCCCGTCCAGTTCCATGGGCGGGAACATGCCGTCCTTGTACCACTCCAGGTGCCCGGAGGTGATGAACAGGTCTTCCTTGGTCAGGTGCGGGGTGTTGACGAACTCGTACCCGGCGTCGGCGTGGCGGCGGCGCGAGTAGTCCTCCATCACCCGGCGGATGATGCCGCCCTTGGGGTGAAACACCGGCAGGCCGCTGCCGATCTCGGTCGGGAACGAGAACAGGTCCAGCTCCGCGCCGAGCTTGCGGTGGTCGCGCTTCTCGGCCTCCTCGAGCGTCCTGACGTACTCGTCCTGCTTGTCCCGGGTCTCCCAGGCGGTGCCGTAGATCCGCTGCAGCTGCGGGTTCTTCTCGCTCCCCCGCCAGTAGGCGCCGCCGGTGCGCATCAGCTTGAACGCCGGGATGGCCCGGGTAACCGGCAGGTGCGGGCCGCGGCACAGATCCTTCCAGCACAGCTCGCCGCTGGCCGGCTCCAGGTTGTCGTAGATGGTCAGCTCGGTCCCGTCCCCCGAACCAACCTCCACCGACTCACCGGATTCGAACTGCGCTGAGCCGGTCGCGTGTCCCTTGAGGCCGACCAGCTCGAGCTTGTAGGGCTCGGCCGCGAGCTCGGCCCGCGCCTGCTCGTCGGTCACGACCCGGCGGGAGAACCGCTGGCCCTGCTTGACGATCTGGCGCATCTTGCCCTCGATCGCCTTCAGGTCCTCCGGGGTGAACGGCTTGTCGACGTCGAAGTCGTAGTAGAAGCCGTTCTCCACCGGAGGCCCGATGCCCAGCTTGGCCTGCGGGAAAAGCTCCTGCACGGCCTGGGCCATGACGTGCGCGGTGGAGTGCCGCAGGATGTAGCGGCCGTCGTCGCTGGCGATGTCCACCGGCTCGACCACGTCGCCGTCGGCGACCTGGCCAGCGAGGTCGCGCAGCTCGCCGTTGACCCGGGCGGCGATCACACGGCCGCCAGGGCCGCCGGCGCCGAGGGCCTCGCCCGCCGTCGTGCCAGCCTCGACCACATGCTCGCTTCCGGCGAGGGTGATACGAGGCTGCTGGCTGGACACGGTGTGCTCCTTCATCGTCGGACAGGACTGGTGACCCGATGCTACCGGTGTGCAGGCGTAAAGCGTGCGCCAGTATTCCCGGGGCTAGCGGCGGCGCGGGCGGTCGTCGCGCACGAGGCCGGCGCGGCGCAGGGCGTCGGCGAGCGCGCCGTCCGGGGTCTTCGGGTCGGCGGCTTCCCTGGGACGCCCGGAGCCGCCCGGGCCGGAGCGGCCGCCGGCCTGGCGCGGTCCCTCGTCGTCCAGCCGCAGGGTGAGCGAGATCCGGTGCCGGGGGATGTCGACGGAGAGCACCTTGACCCGCACCACGTCGCCGGACTTGACCACCGAACGGGGGTCGGAGACGAAGTTGCGCGACATCGCCGACACGTGCACCAGGCCGTCCTGGTGCACGCCGACGTCGACGAACGCGCCGAACGCGGCCACGTTCGTCACCACCCCCTCGAGCACCATGCCGGGCTCGAGGTCCCCGAGCTTCTCGACGCCCTCGGCGAACGTCGCGGTGGCGAACGCCGGGCGCGGGTCACGGCCCGGTTTCTCCAGCTCGCGCAGGATGTCGGTGACGGTGGGCAGCCCGAACCGGTCGTCGGTGAACTTCTCCGGGCGCAGCCCGCGCAGGACCGCGGTCTTGCCGATGAGCTCATCGGCGGGGCTCCCTGTGACGGCCAGGATGCGGCGGACCACCGGGTAGGCCTCGGGGTGCACGCCGGACGCGTCGAGCGGGTCGCCGCCGCCGTGGATGCGCAGGAACCCGGCGCACTGCTCGAAGGCCTTCGGGCCGAGCCGGGGCACCTGCATGAGCTGCTGCCTGGTCTTGAAGGGTCCCTCGGAGTCGCGCCGGGCCACGATCGCGGTCGCCAGGCCGGGCGTGACGCCCGATACCCGGACCAGCAGCGGCTGCGAGGCGGTGTTCAGGTCCACGCCGACCGCGTTCACGCAGTCCTCGACCACCGCGTCCAGCGAGTGCGATAGCTTGCCCTCGGCCACGTCGTGCTGGTACTGGCCCACGCCGATGGACTTCGGGTCGATCTTGACCAGTTCGGCCAGCGGATCCTGCAGCCGCCGTGCGATCGACACCGCGCCGCGGAGCGAGACGTCGAGCCCGGGGAGTTCCTCCGAGGCATAGGCCGAGGCGGAGTAGACGGACGCGCCGGCCTCGGATACCACCACCTTGGTGAGCTTGAGGTCGGGGTGGCGCTTGATCAGGTCGGCGGCCAGCCGGTCGGTCTCGCGCGAGGCGGTGCCGTTGCCGATCGCGACGAGCTCGCACTTGTGGGCCTTGGCGAGTTTCGCCAGGACGTCGATGGCCTCGTCCCAGCGGCGCTGCGGCTCGTGCGGGTAGATCGTCCCGGTAGCGAGGACCTTGCCGGTGGCGTCGGTGATCGCGACCTTGACGCCGGTCCGGAAGCCCGGGTCCAGGCCCATCGTGGTGCGCGCGCCGGCCGGGGCGGCCAGCAGCAGGTCGCGCAGGTTGGCGGCGAACACCCGGACCGCCTCGTCCTCGGCCGCCTGCCACAGCCGGACCCGGATGTCGACGCTCAGGTGCATCAGGATGCGGGTACGCCAGGCCCAGTGCACGGTGGCGCCCAGCCACGGGTCAGCCGGACGTTTTTCGTCGCGGATGCCGAAGCGGCCGGCGATACGCGCCTCGTTCTCCGCGTCGTCGGCCCCCGGGTCGAGGGTGAGGTCGAGGATCTCCTCCTTCTCGCCGCGGAACAGCGCCAGGACACGGTGCGAGGGCAGCCGCGTGAACGGCTCGCTGAACTCGAAGTAGTCGGCGAACTTGGCGCCCTTCTGTTCCTCGCCCTCACGGACCTTGGAGGTCAGCGAGCCGCGGGCGGCCATCGACTCGCGCAGCTCGCCGAGCAGGTCCGCGTCCTCGCCGAACCGCTCGACCAGGATGGCGCGGGCGCCGTCGAGGGCGGCGTTCGCGTCCGCGACGTTCTTGTCCGGATCGATGAAGTTCGCGGCCTCGGTGTGCGGGTCCCGGGTCGGGTCGCGCAGGAGCAGGTCGGCCAGCGGCTCCAGGCCGGCCTCGCGGGCGATCTGTGCCCTGGTGCGCCGCTTCGGCTTGTAGGGCAGATAGAGGTCTTCCAGCCGGGCCTTGGAGTCGGCCGCGCGGATCTGGGCCTCCAGCTCGCCGGTCAGCTTGCCCTGGGCGGTGATCTCCTTGAGGATCGCGTCCCGGCGCTCGTCGAGCTCGCGCAGGTAGCGCAGCCGCTCCTCGAGCGTGCGCAGCTGCGCGTCGTCGAGCGTGCCGGTGGCTTCCTTGCGGTACCTGGCGATGAACGGCACCGTCGCGCCGCCGTCGAGCAGCTCGATCGCGGCGCTGACCTGACGGACGGCCACGCCGAGCTCGCCGGCGATCCGCTGGTCCACTGACTGGTTTTGCGTCACCAGAGCATTGTGCCAGTGAGCCATGCTGGCCCGCTCGGCTGCGCGCGCCCGCGCACCCGCCCGCAGTAGCCCGCAGTAGCCCGCGCCTTAAAAAGCCCTTAAAAAGCCTTGTGCACTCTTGGCGGATTATCACTTCAGCGCGAAGAATCCTTGTTGGATTATGTGGCCGAAGGGGGGGACACGCCCGAAACCGGAGGCTAGCGTGATCAGTGGTGCTCACGATTCGTCAACTCGCCACAGGTACAAGAAGGGACGGCTACTCGCGGCGGCGGCGCTAGCGGGGCTGCTGGCCGTGCCCGCCATGGCGGCCACTAGCCAGGCCTCGGTGACCCGGGCGGCGGCCAGTACCTCGTGCCCGTGGGTAACTTCCAGGGCGCCCGTCGCGCAGCGCGTCGCGCAGCTGATGAGCCAGATGAGCCTCGCCGACGAGATCAGCATGGTGGAGGGCCATGGCACTGCCAACCCGTACGTGTTCTACACGCCGGCTATCCCGTCGCTGTGCATCCCCGCGGTCGGGCTCGAGGACGGGCCGTCCGGAGTCGCCGACGGGCTAACCGGAGTCACTCAGCTGCCCGCCGGCGTTGCGCTGGCGGCGACCTGGGATCCGTCGCTGGCCAGGCAGTACGGCCAGGTGATCGGGGCCGAAGAGTACGGCAAGGGCGCCAGCGCCAACCTCGGGCCGACCGTGAACATCGACCGGGATCCGCGCTGGGGCCGGTCGTTCGAGGCACTGAGCGAGGATCCCTTCCTGAACTCCTCGCTTGACGTCGGCGAGATCAACGCAGTGCAGGGCCAGGACGTCATGTCCCAGGTGAAGCACTACGCCGCTTACAACCAGGAGACCTACCGCAACACGCCCGCGGACAACGTCGTGGTCAGCAACCGGGCGGAGCACGAGATCTACCTGCCGTCGTTCTACGCCGCGGTGAAGCAGGCCGGAACCGCCTCGGTCATGTGCTCGTACGCGAGCGTGAACGGCAGCTTCGCCTGCAACAACGCCGACCTTGAGACCGGCGTGCTGCGCGACGAGTGGGGCTTCCCCGGCTTCATGATGTCGGACTACGGCGCCCTGCACTCCACCCAGGGGGCGCTGCAGGGCACCGACTCCGAGCAGCCGTTCAACACCTACTACGGGACGGCGCTGCAGACCGCCATCGGTAACGGCACGATCCCCAAGAGCGCGCTGAACACGATGGTGCAGCGGATCCTGACCGAGATGTTCCAGTTCAACCTGTTCAGTCAGCCACGGACCGGCTCGACCTCGGCCACGGTGACCACGCCCGCGCACGTCGCGCTGGCCAACCAGGTAGCCGAGGCCGGCACCACGCTGCTGAAGAACGCCGACGGCGTCCTGCCGCTGGCGGCTTCGCACGGCGGCACGATCGCCGTCATCGGCCCGTCCGCGTCCGGCTCGCCGACCTACGCGGGCGGCGGCAGCGCCTACGTGATCCCTTCAGGCACCGTGACCCCGCTGGCCGGCATCCAGGCCGCGGCGGGGACCGGGACGACGGTCGCCTACCAGCAGGGGCTGCCGGCCGACACGGCCCTGCCGGCCATCCCGTCATCCGACCTGTCCCCGGCCTACGCGCCCACCCCGTTCGGCGGCAGCTACACGGGCACGCTCACCGCGCCGGAGACGGGCACCTACGTGCTGGCCGTCACCAACCCGTGCGGCTGCTACACCTCGACGTACCTGTCGCTCAACGGACAGCAGATACTCGACAACCCGAGCACGCCGCCGGTGCACACCTACTCGGTCGCGGTCCAGCTGACCGCCGGAAAGCAGTACACGCTGTCGATCAAGGGCGCCTCGTCACAGCTGCTCTGGGGGACGCCGTCGGCCCTGGCGCCCGGCATCACCGCCGCCGCCAGCGCCGCTAAGTCGGCGTCGGTCGCCGTGGTCGTGGTCTCCGACGACACCGAATCCGAGGCGACAGACCGGCCGTCGCTGAACCTGCCATCCGCGCAGGACGAGCTGGTCTCCGCGGTCGCGGCGGCGAACCCGCACACGGTCGTGGTGATCGACGCGGGCGCACCGGTCGCGATGCCGTGGCTTTCGCAGGTCGCGTCCGTCGTGGACGCCTGGTATCCGGGCCAGACGAACGGAACATCACTGGCTAGCATGTTGTTCGGCCAGACCGATCCCGGTGGGCGCCTGCCGGTGACGTTCCCCGCGTCGCTGAGCCAGGTGCCGGCCTCGACGACCGCGCAGTTCCCGGGAAACGGCACCAACGTGCTCTACTCGGAGGGCGTGAACGTGGGCTACCGCTGGTATGACGCGAAGGACATCACGCCGCTGTTCCCGTTCGGGTTCGGGCTGTCCTACACGCGGTTCGCGTTCAGTCATCTGTCCGTGAGCCCCTCCGCGGTGGACGGAACGCGGGATGTTCGGGTGTCCGCGGTCATCACCAACACCGGGAAGCGGGCCGGCAGCGACGTGGCCCAGCTGTACCTGGGCGACCCGTCGGCCACGGGCGAGCCGCCGCGTCAGCTCGAGGGGTTCCAGCGCGTCAACCTGGCCCCAGGCGCCTCGGCGCGAGTGTCGTTCGTCATCACGCCCCAGCAGGAGTCCTGGTGGAGCGACGCGGCGAACGGGTGGACGCAGACCGCCGGCTCGTACCAGGTGTACGTGGGCGACTCCTCGGCGCTGGCCGGGCTGCCGCTGCAGGGCTCGTTCAGCATGGCCTCGACGCCTGCGGCCCGGCAGGTGGTCGTCAGCGCGCCTTCGACTGTGCAGCCGGGCACGGTCGCGTCGGTGCGGGTGACGCTGACGGCGGCGGGCGACGCCACGCTGAACCGGGTCCGCCTGGCGCTCCAGCTTCCGCAGGGCTGGAAGGCGGTGCCGACCGGGCCGACGGTATTCGGCTTCGTCCCGCCGGGCACGGCGCCGGCCGTCACCTTCCTGGTGACCCCCCCGCGTTATGCCCCGAACGCCAGCGCCGTCGTGCACGCGACCGCCACCATGGGCGACCTGCAGCGTGAGGCGGGGGTGAGCGTCACGGTCTCGGGCTAAGCGCTTCCGGCCCGCAGGCGCTGAGGGCCGGTTACGCCGTGAGGCCGGCCAGATCGAGAAGGTCGTCCAGAATACGGTCGAAGGCGCTCACGGTCATCGACAGGTGACCGTCACCGGGCATCAGGTGAACGCGGGCGCCCAGGATGTTGGCGGCTAGCCACTGACCGTGCGCGAACGGGACCATCCGGTCCTGGTCACCCTGCCAGACGGCGACCGGCGCCGGCTGATCAGGTACCGGCTGGCCGGGCACCGACTGGCCGGGCACCGGCGACGGTGACTCCCAGCCCAGGGAGAAGCCCCAGTCCCTGGTGAACGCGATGTCGTCGTCCCGCCAGCCGGCGATGCCCGAGTTCATCGCGGCCCGCAGGCCGGCCGCGACGTAGTCGGCGAACTCCCCGGTGAGCACGGCCTGATCGGCCTCGATCACCAGGCCGCCTAGCGACTTGGCTACGCTCTCCCCGGTGAGGGTGCTCAACATGACCGCCTCGCGATCCAGGAACGCGGTCAGCGCGGGCTCGCCGCGCAGCGCCTCGCCGAACTCGGCGACGTTCTCCGGGCCCATGCCCGCCAGCCAGTCCAGGCCCTTCGCCTGGTAGGGCGCTACCCCGGCGATCGACGCGGCCGCCAGGCAGCGCCCGGGCAGGGCCGCGGCGCAGGCCAGCGCGTGCGGCCCGCCGCCGGACCAGCCCGCCGTGACGAAGGTGCCGGCGCCTAGGTCGTCCAGGACGGCGGCGGTGTCCTCGGCCACGTCCACCACACGGCGGCCCGGGCGCGGCGTCGAACCCTCGTAGCCGGGCCGGGCGGCCAGGATCACGCGCAGGCCGCGGATCCGGGCCGCCTGCAGCGTCGGCGGGTACAGGACCAGCCCGACGGGAGTGCCCTCGTGCAGCACGAGCGGCAGGCCGTCCGCCGGGCCGGCCACCAGGAAATCGATGTACCGGCCGTCGGGGCGGGTGATGCCGCGTCGTTCGGTATCCATGAGGTTCTTAGCCGCGCGGGGCGGGGGAGATCCGGGCCGGGGTGACCAGGACGGCGACCCGCCGCTCGTCGGCCATCACCCGGTCGTAGGTGTCGAAGTCGTCGTGCGTCCCGCCCGCGGCGGTGAAGATCTCGCGCAGCAGCAGGCGCAGCCGCTCGGCGTCGACCCCGGGCAGCGGGTCGGCGGGCCCGGCCAGCTCGACCGGCCCCTCGACGGCGGCCCACTGCCAGCCCGCGCGGATGACCACGGTGGCCCGTGGCCGGGCCCGGAGGTTGGCCAGCCGGTTCGCGTCCCCGCGGCTTACCAGGCCGACGACCTGTTCTCCGGTGACGGGGTGCGGGAGCACGCCCGCGTTCACCACCGACGACTGGATCGTCCCGTCCGGCCGCAGCGTGGACACTACGCACAGGCCGTGATCGCCGTCGACCAGCCGGGCGAAGTCCTCGAGTCCGCTCACGGGTGAAGCGTAACCCGCCCCGGTCCTGTGCGAGGCTCGGTGACGTACATCCCCGCCGCTCGACCCGGGAAGCCCTGGTGATGATCGATGTCAAGCCCGCCCGAATGGGTCAACGCCAAGCAGGCCGCCGGCGAGCACCGGATCGTCCACGCCACCCTGTTCGACGACGAGGTCCGCCCGCACAACGAGCGGTTCCGCGCCGCGGCCCGGGTGGAGCCCGGGAACCGCGTGCTCGACGTCGGCTGCGGCACCGGCCAGTCCACCCGTGAGGCCGCCCGCGCCGCCGCCGGCGCCACCGATGAAGGGGGCGCCCTGGGGGTGGACCTGTCGGCGCAGGCGGTCGAGCTGGCCCGTCAGCTCAGCGAGCAGGAGGGGCTGCGCAACGTTTCTTACCGGCAAGCCGACGCCCAGGTCCACCGGTTCCCGCCTCGGCACTTCGACCTGTGCATCAGCCGGTTCGGCACGATGTTCTTCGCGGACCCGGTCGCCGCGTTCGCCAATATCGGGACGGCGCTGCGGCCGGGCGGCCGGCTGGTGATGCTGGTCTGGCAGGCCCGCGACCGCAACGAATGGTCAACCGCGATCCGCCGGGCCATCGCCGGCCCGGACGCCCTTCGCCCGGATCAGCCCGGGCGCGGCCCGGATCCGTTCGCGCTCGGCGGCCCGGCCGTCGCCCGGGGCATCCTGACGGCGGCCGGCTTCGCCGAGGTCGGTTTCGCAGACGTGGACGAGCCGGTCTACTACGGCCCGGACCCGGCCGTGGCCTACGACCTGGTGCTCGGCCTGCGGGACCCGAAGGACCTGCTCGCCGGCATGGATGCCGCGGCCGCCGGGCGCGCGCGGCAGCGGCTGCGCACCACCCTGGAGCAGCACGACACCGGGAGCGGCGTGTTCTTCGGCTCGCGCGCCTGGATCATCACCGCCCGCCGTCCCTGACCACGGGCTCGAAGGAGAGGACCACGCGGTCCTCCACGGGGCGGTAGCCGAGGCGCTGGTACAGGGCGTTGCTCGTGGGATTGGCCAGGTCGGTGTAGAGCACCACCTCCCGGACGCCGACGTCCAGCGCCGCCTGGCTGACGGCCGCGGTCGCGGCGGCCGCGTAGCCGCGCCCGCGCAGTTCCGGGGGCGTGTAGACGGGCCCCACCCGCACCATCCCGGCCACCGCCCGGGTCAAGCCGGCGATGGAGACCGGGACACCGCCGGCCTCCCAGACCGTGAGGCCGCCGTAACCGAGGCGCTCGTCCACGGCGGCCCGGTGATCTTGCCTGTGCGGATCGCCAACCTCGCGGGTGAACGCGTCGAACCACCCGGCCAGCAGGTCCCGGTCGGTTCCGGCGGCCGGCCTGGCTGTCCCCTCAGGGCCTGGGGCGGGCCAGACGAGTTCGCCGAGCCGGAACAGGCGCATCCGGCGGTGCACCGCGGCCGCGTCCCCGGTGCGGTCCCGCCAGGCCGCCGCAAACGCGTCGGCGGCGTCCTGGCTGGCGTTGACGCCGCGGACCCGGCGGCCGGCCGCGGCGAGGGCGCGGGCGAGTTCGGCGGCGGCCGACCCGCTCATGAGGGAGAGCATGACGGGGAAATCCGGCGTGTGCATGAACGCGGCCCCGACCGGCTCCGGGTTTGCCTGCCACCAGCCGAAGAGCGGCTCGCCTGGGGTGGCGTCTGGTTCGGCGGCAGAGGGCTCGGCGGCAGGGGGCTCGGCCGGGGACCGGGCGGCCGTCTTGACCCGGAGGTTCTCGGTCACGGTCAGCATCACGGAGTTGCGGACGGGCTCGGCGCTCAGGAACTGCCCCGTCGCGGTGAGGAACCGTCCGGTGTCCGCGGTCATGAACCAGCTCATTCGGCCATGGTTTCATCGTGCGTGGGTACCAACGGATGGTGCAGGACGAATCAGCGGCCCCGGCCGCGGCACGCGCGGAGGCGGCGGCCGACGCGGCGTTCGGCGCTGACATGTACCAGGTGCTGGCCGAGGACGCCGCCGACATGGTCTTCTCGCCGGCCAGCGTGGCCAGCGCGCTGCGGATCGCCTGGTGCGGCGCCCGCGGCCAGACGGCGGCGGAACTGGCCCGCGCACTGCACCTGGACGGATCGGGCCGTCAGCAGGACATGGCGGTCAGCGGGCTGAGTCTGGTGTCAGCCTGGCGGGACGGCAGGCCCGGCAGCGGCCTCGGCAGCGGGTCCGCGACGCTCCGGGCGCCGAACACCGTATGGGTCCAGTCCGGCCTGCCGGTGCGGCCCGAGTTCACCGCCCGGCTGGCCGCGGTCGCGGCCACGTTCGCCGACGCCGACTTCGTCCGCGCACCCGAGGCGGCGCGGACCGAGATCAACCGTGTGATCGCCGGGCAGACCGAGGGCAAGATCACCGGGTTGCTGTCGCCCGGCGCCATCGATTCGCTGACCAGGCTAGTGCTCGCCAACGCGGTGTACCTGAAGGCCGCATGGTCAAAACCGTTCCCGGAGGACCAGACCGACGACGCGCCGTTCTACCCGGATGGCCAGGACTGCCTGAGCCTGACCGTACCGATGATGCACCTAACCGCGCCGCAGGCCTACCTTCGCGGCGACGGGTACCAGGCCGTGCTGATCCCTTACCGTGACATCGGCCTGGCCATGGCCGTGGTGCTGCCCGACGGGCCGCTGTCGGCGCTGCGGCCGAAGGTCGTCGCGGCTGGCCTGGGCGGCCTGCTGGCCGGAACGGCCAGGCACCAGGTCATGCTGTCGCTGCCCAGGTTCCGGCTGGAAGCGGCGTTCAACCTCATCCCGGCCCTGCGGCGGCTAGGCGTGAGTGAGGCGTTCGGCGGCGACGCGGACTTTAACGGCATCACCGACGCCGAGCCGTTGCGTATCGGCGCGGTCGCGCACAAGGCCTACATCGACGTCGATGAACAGGGCACGGAGGCCGCGGCGGCCACGGGGGTAACTCTGGCGGCCCTAGCGGCCTTCCGGCCGCCGCCGCCGGTCACAATGGTCGTCGACCGGCCGTTCCTGTTCGCAATCATCGACCCCGCGACCAGCCTGCCCCTGTTCCTCGGCCAGGTCAGCCGCCCCGGTGCCGGATGATCATGGACCGGGTTCGTCCGGGGCGGTCAGCGGCTCGAGCAGCTCGATGAGCTGCTCCTGGCCGAAATACCGGGTCCAGCCGAGCGGGGTGGAGCCGAAGCGCCCGCGGAGATAGAGGAAGCCACCTGCCGCCACCTGCGCAGCGTCATCATGGCCCTGCTCGATCAGAAAAGCCCAGGGAGGAAGCCCGGTGAGCCAGCAGGAATCCATGCTCGTGGTCAGCGCGCATGCTGCTGATTTTGTCTGGCGGGCGGGTGGTGCGATCGCTCTTGCCGCGGCGCGGGGTGAGCGCGTGCGGGTGGTGTGCCTGAGCTTCGAGGAGCGGGGGGAGTCGGCGAGCGCGTGGCGGGCGGGTAAGTCGCTGGAGGAGATCAAGGCGCTGCGCCGGGGTGAGGCGGAGAACGCGGCGGCGGTGCTGGGGGCCGGGATCGAGTTCCTCGATGCCGGGGACTACCCGCTGCGCGAGTGGGGTGAGCTGGTGGACCGGATCGTGGGGTGTACCGGAGGTGAGCCCGTCGGTGGTGCTCACTCATCCGCTGGCCGATCCGTATAACTATGATCACCCGGCGGCGGGGCAGATGGCGCTGCAGGCCCGGGTGCTGGCGCAGGCGGCCGGGTATCCCGCTGCGGGGGAGCCGGGCGGCGCGCCGCCGGTGTTCTTGTTCGAGCCGCATCAGCCCGAGATGACGCCCAAACTGTGCGAGAGCCTATGGTTTTTCGTGGAGGTGCTCGGGCACGAGCTCGAGCTGTACTGGGAAAGCGAGTGGTACGCGCCGCCGGGTGAGCTGAAGCCGTCGCTGAAGAACCAGGCCCAGGCCTACCCGGCCCGCGGCGTCAGCGTCCGGCGCCTGGACCACGTCAACTACCTTGCCCAGGATGTGCCGCCGAACGGCGAGTTCGTGCGCGACGTGCTCGGCGGACGGGTGACCGAGCAGATCATGCTCGACGACGGCACGATCTCCGCGCAGTGGCTGCACTTCGCCAGCAAGGGCTACGACCTGGTGTATACGCGGGACTGGACCGGCACGGCCGGGCGGCTGCATCACGTGGCGTTCGCGCCCGACACCCGTGAGGACATCCTCCGCGCCGCCGACATCTGCCTGGACCACGGGGTGTTCATCGAGACCGGCCCGCACAAGCACGCCATCCAGCAGACGGCTGTGCAACCCGGTCGCCCGGCTGCTGCTCGCGCCGGACTGGCGCACCATCACCTGGACGCAGGCCGAACGGGCCAAGGGCCAGGCCTGGGGCCTGAAGACGATCGAGTCCTTCCACACCCACGGGACCCCGCCGGTTAGTTAGGGCCGGTCGGTGGCGCACAGGCTACGTGAGAAGGTACCCGGGGGCCTACCGACACCTTCGCGCCCTGGTTGTCCGGAACGACGCCGATCCGGCCGTCCTGGCTGTCCCTGTTTACACTGGGCATTCATGTACGCCAAGACCAACCCCAAGGCGGGGCGCCTGACGCCGCGGCAGAAGCGGATCTTCGCGATCACCGCGGTGCTGGTGGTCGTCGTGTTCGGCGGCCTGACCGCCTGGGGCGTGGTGGCGCATGACTCGTACGGGGGTTCGGGGCACGGCTGCGTGAACGTCACCGTGCCGAACTCCACCGGGGGGTCCACCCTGCACTACTGCGGGTCGAAGGCACGGTCGTTCTGCCAGGCCTCGTTCCGGGGCCAGGACCAGGTCTCGATCCGGGCCCGGCCGCAGTGCGTGCTGGCCGGGCTGGGTCCCTCCGCGGACCCCAGCGCCGCGGCGTCGAAGTAGGGCGACATCGCCATCAGGAAACCTCAAGAATGATCGTGACAGGGCCGTCGTTGGTCAGGGAGACCTTCATGTCGGCGCCGAAGACGCCGGTCTCAACCCGGGCACCGAGGTCGCGCAGCGCCTGCACCACGGCGTCGACCAGGGGCTCGGCCACCGGCCCCGGGGCGGCGACGGACCAGGACGGGCGGCGGCCCTTGGCCAGGTCCGCGTAGAGCGTGAACTGGCTGATCACCAGGAGCGGCGCGTTCACGTCCGAGCAGGACTTCTCGCCGTCGAGGATGCGCAGCCCCCACAGCTTGGCGGCGAGCCTGGCGGACTGCTCCGGGGTGTCGCCGTGGGTCACCCCGGCCAGGACGAGCAGCCCCGGCTCCTCGATCGCGCCGACGACCTTCCCGTCCACGGCCACGCTGGCCCGGCTCACCCGCTGTACCACTGCCCGCATAGCACGGCAGGGTACCCGGGGAACAGGGCAGACGGCAGGGTACCCGGGGAACAGGGCAGACTGCGTGCATGACGATCTTTACGGAACACAACGACGTGAACCCCGTGGTCGCCGAGGTCGTGCGTTCGGGCTTCACCGAGTCGCGGCACCGCGGCGCGGTCGCCGGCCTGGCCGCCGACGGGACCCAGGTGATCAGCACGGGAAACACCGCGGTGCCCTTCTTCCCCCGGTCGGCGAACAAGCCGCTGCAGGCGGCGGCCATGCTGCGCTGCGGGCTCGAGCTTGACGGCGAACTGCTGGCGCTGGCCGCGGCCAGCCACTCGGGCGAGGACTTCCACGTCGACGGGGTCCGCAAGATCCTCTCCGGCGCCGGGCTGACCGAGGACGACCTGCGCTGCCCGCCGTCCTGGCCGCTCGACCCCGAGACCGCGCGCCGGCTGATCGCCCGCGGCGAGGGCACGTCCAGGATCCGGATGAACTGCTCGGGCAAACACGCGGCGATGCTGGCCACCTGCGTGCTGAACGGCTGGCCGACCGCCGGCTACCTGGACCCGGAGCATCCGCTGCAGCAGGTCATCCGGCGCACCGTCGAGGAACTGGCGGGCCAGCAGGTGCCCGCCGGCGGCGTGGACGGCTGCGGCGCACCGCTGTTCGCGCTGACGCTGGCCGGGCTGGCGCGGGCCTTCCGGGCGCTGGTCCTCGCGGTGCCCGGCACGCCCGAGCGCCGGGTGGCCGACGCGATGCGCGCGCACCCGGAATGGACCAGCGGCACCAGCCGCGACGAGCGGCGGCTGATGGACGCCGTGCCCGGCCTGCTGGTCAAGGGCGGCGCCGAGGGCGTCGACGCGTTCGCGCTGGCCGACGGAAGGGCCGGCGCGGTCAAGATCGACGACGGCGCGCACCGGGGCCGGACCCCGGTCACGGTGGCGGCGCTGCGCCTGCTCGGCGTCACCGTCCCCGAGGAACTCGCCACTGTCCCCGTCATCGGCGGTGAGGCTCAGGTGGGCGTCATCCGCGCGGTCAGCTTCTGATCGCCGCCGGGGTCGTGCGTTCCGCCGCCTACCGGTGGGTTCGGGCTGCCGGACTCGGAGGACGTCACCTTCGGGCACCTCGTCGACGCCCTGGACGCCGAGTTCCGCCGCCTGGGGGCCGTAGGATGACGCGGTGAGCAAGAAGAACAAGGCGCGCCGCGGCCCGCCGGCCAGCAAGGCGGCGGCCAGCAGGGCACCGGCGGGCAAGGCACCGGTCAGCAAGGCAGGTTCCGGCGGGACCGAGGCGGACGCGATCGTCCAGCGGGTGCTGTCCAGCCTGTGGACGGCGATCGCGTCGGGCGAGCCGCTGCGGGCCGAACTGGAGACCGCGACCTGCATGGCGATCCCGCACGTGGCAGGCCAACGGGATCCCGACGAGATCGAGTCGTTCATCTCCACCGTGCTGGTCGACGGGGCGGTCCGGCGGCGAACGCCGGACGGCGCCGCGCTGCTCCGGCTGCTCATGGTGCTGGGCACGCAGGACACCAAACGGGCGGCCAGCCGGGCGCTGGCCGAACTGACCGGCGCAGGCATCTACCCGCCCGAGTGGGTGACCGAGATCGGCAAGGTGACTCCAGGCCAGGCCTGGCGCCGGTACGACGTGTTCGGTGACGACGAGGCCATCGCGGTGACGTTCGGCAATGGCGAGGCCGAACACGGCATCGTGGTGCAGGTCGACCTGGCCGGGATCCCGGTCGCCACTGCGATCGGCGTGTCCTCCAACGCCGCCCGCCTGATCGAGGCCATCAGCGGCAACGACGAGGAGTTCGACCGGTCCGAGCAGATCAGCCTGGCCGAGGCGCGGGGCCGGCTGCACCGGCCGCTGGACCGGGCCGACCGTGACCCGGACCCGGGCCTGTCCCCCGACAGCATCGCGTACCTGCCGGTCGCCCGGTCCCGGGTCCGCCGCCTCCCGGCCGAGGACAGCGGGGCTTCTGGGGCCATCCCGGTGTACAGCGCGGCCGACCGCTCGGCCGCGGTCGACGAGTTCATGAAGAGCCCGCAGGCGGCGGAGGCCGTCGCGGCCGACGAGGAGTCCACGCGGTTCTGGGCCGAGGTGCTCACCGGATACAGCGGCCGCATCCCGGGCGAGCCGCCCGCCCAGGTGGGCCCCCGCAAGCTCGCGCACATACTGCTCGGCCACGTGCCGAACACCTTCGTCCTGTCCCCGGCCCAGCGCGGCCACCTCGAGCCCGCGGTCACCGCGTGGATCCGCTGGTCCGCCGACCGCCGGGACCTGGGCGAGGCCGGCACCGCGGTGCTGATGGAGCAGGTGCCCCGGGTGCTCAGCCGGTTCGGCCCGGCCTACGACGACCCGGACGCGGCCGCGATCCGCGGCTACGCGTCCGGCCTGGCCGCCAGCGACGCCGACGTCTCCTGGCTCTCCGACAACGTGGGCCGCCGGATGTTCGCGCTGCCGATGCCGGAGCGGCACGCTCCGCTGGATCTCGCGGATCCGGCCGACCGCCGCCGCCTCGTCCAGGACGAGTTCGGCGAGTGCACCCCGCCCGCCGACTTGACCAGCGAGGAGTTCGTGGAGGCCGCGTACCGCGTGATCGAGGAAATGTGGCGCGACGAGGAGAACCCGACGTTCCGGGCGGCCAGCCGCATGTTCGCCGACGGCGTCTCCCGCCACGACCTCATCCACCGGCTGGCCGGGGAAGCCGCCCCGACGACGGGCTCATCGATCATCCGATGAGTTCCCGGCGGCCGTGTCGTTCTACTCGTGTGCCCTGCGGTGACTTCACACGAGGACGGTGACACGATGAGCTGCGCCGAGGTAAACGGCATCTCCCTGTACTACGAAGAGCACGGCTCGGGCCGGCCGCTCGTGTTGCTGCACGGCGGCCTGTCCGCGGCCAGCATGTACGCGCCCATCCTGCCAGCGCTGGCCAAGGACCGCCGGGTCATCGCGGTCGACCTGCAGGCCCACGGCCACACCGCGGACGTGGACCGCCCGCTGCGTTTTGAGACCCTCGGCGACGACGTCGGCGCCCTCATCAGGCACCTCGGCCTGTCCCAGGCCGACGTGATGGGCTACTCCCTGGGCGGGGCGACCGCGCTGCGGACCGCGATACAGCATCCGGCGCTGGTGCGCCGCCTAGTGATCGTCTCCGTGCCCGGCCGGCGGGACGGCTGGTACCCGGAGAGCCTGGCCGGGATGGAGCAGATGGGGTCGCACATGGCCGAGATGCTCAAGCAGTCGCCGCTGTACGAGATGTACGCCAGCGCCGCGCCCCGGGTGCAGGACTGGCCGGTGCTGCTGGACAAGACCGGTGAGCTACTGCGGCGGGACTTCGACTGGTCAGCGGACATCGCGAAGATCACCGCGCAGGTGATGCTGGTCTACGCGGACGCCGACGCGGTGCGCCCGGCGCACATCGTCGACTTCTACGCGCTGCTCGGCGGCGGGCTGCGGGACGCGAACTGGGACGGTTCGGCCCGGTCCGTGGCGCGGCTGGCCATCCTGCCGGGCCACACGCACTACGACATCTTCAGCTCGCCCGACCTGACCAGCGCGGTCATCCCGTTCCTCGAGGCGGCATCGCTCGAACCGCCCGCGCCGTTCGGCCAGTGAAGGCCGGGGCGTCCTCACCTCCAGGCGGGCGGGTCGTACGGCGACTCGGTCCACAGCGGAGGCGGGCCGTAACCAGGCGGGCGGCCGTACCCGGGCGCCCCGCCGTACGCGCTGCCCATTTCCGGGCCCTCTTCCGTGCCCTCTTCCGGGCCGAACGACCAGGATCTATCCTCCCAGCGTCCCGGCATGCGGTCGTTGGGCGGCGCGGTCATGCCGGGTCTTAGGGGGGCCCGGCGCCGTGACGACATCCTGAGCACGAACACCAGCGCGGCCACGAACGCGCAGACGGCCGCCACCCCGGTGACCACGATCTCTTCGAGGGTCATGCCCGCCGGTGGCGGCGGGCCCGGCAACGGCCGGGAGGCGGCGGCCGCGCCCGGGCCGCCGATCCCGTACCGCGCGGCCGCCGCTCGGCCCGGCGGGGTAGCCAGCCAGGCCCGGAACCGCGCGAATACCGGGTTCGGAGCCGAGGCGCGGACGGGATAGGCGGACGCGTTCACGGCCCGGGCCAGGTTCACGATCCCGTAGCCGTATCCCGTGTTCGGCACCGGGCGGCCGGCCGGGGTCGCGGTGGCGATCAGCCGCTGGTCCACCTCATACCAGGGCATGTGCGGGTACCGGGACCTGATCAGCGCCGCCGCCCCCGCGGTCAGCGCGGCGGAGAAGCTCGTCCCCGCTCCCGTCGTGGTGTACCGCCCGTCTCGCCCCACGTAGACCATGTGATCCGCGGGCGCCGCGACCGCCACGTACGGTTCCCGCGTACTGCCGCGCCACAGGGATCCGCCCGGCTCGATCCCTCCCACCGCGAGCACCCCCGCGCACGACGCCGGCTCGTCCGGCCCGGCGTAGCGGCTGGCGTCACCCGAGCTCGCGACCAGGACGACGTCGTGCCCGAGCGCGTACGCGACGGCGGCTTGCAGGACCGGGTCGCAGCTGGCCGGCGAGGTTTCCCCGATCCCGAAGGGCATGTCGATGACCTGGGCGCCGTGCGCTACCGCGTACCGGATCCCGGCCGCAGCCGTCGACACCGACGCCGGGCCCGAGCCGCCCACGACCACCGGCAGGATCCTGGCCCGCGGCGCGATGCCCACGGTGCCGGTGCCCGCGCCCTGCCCGGCGATCACCACCGCCATGGCCGTGCCGTGCCCGTCCTCGCCGACCTGAATGTCAGTGTCGCCGTTGCCGCCGGACCCGGTCAGGTTGGCGCCAGGCAGCACGACGCCGCGCAGGTCCGGGACACTGGCCTGAACGCCGCTTTCCACCTCGGCGACGGTGACGCCCGCGCCCTCGGTCAGCGGCCACACCCGCTGCTGCACCTGCCAGCCGGCGAACCACCACTCGCCAGGGCCGGGGGTCAGCTGGGGCCGCGCGCGCGCCGACGGTTCGGCCCGGGCCGGCCCGGCGGACAGGGGCAGCCCGCACATCGCGAGCAGGCCGGCCGCCGCCATGGCGGACAGCAGCCGCCGGTGCGCCGCCCTCACGATCGCAGCCCCCTCGCCGCCTGGTCGTCCGCCACCATGAGACTAGCCGCCTTCCCCGGCCCGGCGCGGTCGCGTGTGCCGGGCCGTACACCCCTCGATACGGAGCGCCACACGGCCTGGCTCACCGTCCCGCGCGCGGGTAAGGGACCGGTAATAATCCGGCGCGCCCGGCCGGCTAGAGGAGGCTGTCCCACAGGTGCCCGGCGGAATGATCGGGGCCGGCCGTATCGTCCGGCGGGTCAGCGGTCAGGTGGCCCAGGCCGGCCTGGGCCACGGCGGCTGCGGTGACGCCGGCGATGGAGCCGACCAGGCCGCTGAGGACCTGCCGCACGAGGGGGGCAGTCGTGGCGTACAGGACCCTCAGCCGCCCGGCAGCCTGGTCCCTGGCCTGCTGCGCGTCCGCGATCGCCCGGTCGTAGGCCTGGCGGTAGGTCCGCGCCCAGTGCTGCTCGCTCGCGGTCGCGGCATCGCCGGGCGGGCCGCCGGGCCCCGGCGGCGGCCGTCCGTCGGCGCCGATCCTGACGCCGTACCTGGCGGCGACGTAAGCCTCATCCTCCAGCATCTTCTCGATCATGGCCAGTCCCACCGCCAGGTCGTCGACGACGTCCGCCGCCTGGCCGATCACCAAGGCCAGCGCTTCTACCGCGGCGGCGTCCTGGCACCAGGCGGCGCTGAACGCCGAGGCGGCCGGCCCTCGCCAGCCCTGGCCGCCGCCGGTCAGCTGCGACACCTCCTGGTTCAGCGTCGTGGTGACGCCGGTGATCTCGGGGCGGTAGCCGTATAGCGTGTCCGCGAGGACGTGCAGGCCACGGATATCGGCGCCTATCCACTGCGCGGCGAACGACGCCAGCGGTGACGCGGACCCCTTTGCGGTCATGCTCGCCTCACCCGGGCACACCATGATCCATGATCCGGTCGACCATGTGGCCGACGGTCTCCTCCGCGACCTGGTAGTTCTTATAGGCCTCCCGGAGCTTGCGGCCATGCCCGGCGATGGCCGCCGCCAGCTCGGTGTGCCGCCCGCCGATCGCCTCGAGCACCTGGGCCAGCGCCCCGTCGAACTCCGGGCTGCCGCCGCTGACGCTTTCCGGGCCGTCCGGCGGCATGATCCCCCAGAACGTCACCGACTCCGTGCCGAACGCGCCCGCCACCCGCCGCAGGTCGTCCAGGACGACCTGGAATCCGGAGGTCACCGCGCCTCGCCGGCGTGCGCCCGGGCGCTCAGCCCGGCGATACGTTCCGCGTCCCAGCGCCATGCGCCCGTTTCGAGGGCCGGGTCGAGGACCACGCTGCGCACACCCGCCTGCGCCGCTGCCTCCCGGGCCGCCCGCAGCGGGACGCGCACCCACGGCTGGTAGGGACCAAGCTCGCGGACCAGCCCGGCCACGGTGGAGAAGACCGGCAGCGCGGGCGTCTCGTCCGTCATCCGCCGCAGCTCGAACCGTACGCTGTCCCCCGGGTCGCGCGGGCCCGGCGGATGCGCCGGAACCACCACCAGCCGCTGCCCTTGCTCGTCCGGCACACCAGTCACGACGATCCCCCCACAGGCCCCGGGGCAGCGCAATGCTGACCCCACACTAAAGAACTACGGCAGCTAGCCTGCGCCGGTTCAAACCTGGCGGTCAAGGGGTGGACACGCAGATTTAACCGGGACGTCGGCAGGACGGCGCACAGCCGGGCCAGCGCCATGGTATAGGCATGCCCGGGCGGGCGGCCGTAGCCGATCACCAGGCCCGCCCGGCCGTCGCCCTGGCCCGCCGGACCGACCTCGCCTGCGCGATAGCGTTCCAGCCCGTCGAGCGCCAGGCCATGCTGGCTGGCACGGGCGACGACGGCATGCTCCACGCTCGTTCGGGACAATTCGAGGACGGCGTGCAGGCCCGCGGCGATGCCGGTGACGTGCAGGCCCTGGCGGCGCAGGGCGGCGGCCAGACGGTCCCGGCGACGCCGGTAGGCGAGCCTGGCCCGGCGGATCTGCCGGTCGTAGCCGCCCGAGGTGATGAACTCGGCCAGGGTCAGCTGGTCGAGTGCGGACGGCCCGGCGGCGAGCTCCGCCGTCACCGCGTCGAGCAGCCGCGGCGGGACGACCAGCCAGCCGAGCCGCAGGCCGGGGGCCAGGCTCTTGCTGGCCGTCCCCGCGTAGATGACATGATCGGGCGCGAGCGTCTGCAGCGCGCCCACCGGCTGCCGGTCGTACCGGAATTCCCCGTCGTAGTCGTCCTCGATCACCACGCCGCCCCAGTCGGCCACCTCCCGGCGGCGCCGCGGATGCAGCGTCACGCCCAGCGGGAACTGGTGCGCCGGGGTCAGCAGCACCGCGTCCGCCCCGGCGGCCTCGCCGATGACGGCCCCCATGCCGTCGACCGGCAGCGGCCGCAGGCGCAGGCCCTGCCCGGCGGCGATGTCGCGGTGCGCCTGGTGGCCGTAGGCCTCCACCGCGAGCGTGCCCGCGCCGGCCGAGCGCAGCGCGCGGCTGATGCCGGCCAGGCCGTGTGCGAATCCCGCGCAGATGAGGATGTGCGCGGGGTCGGCGGTCACTCCGCGCGCCCGGGCCAGGTAGTCCGCCAGGGCCGCCCGCAACTGCGGCAGCCCGCGCGGGTCCGGATACCCGAGCAGGTGATCGGGGGCGGCCGCGAGGACCTTTCGGGCCGTCGCGAGCCAGGCCCCGCCCGGGAACGCGGACAGGTCGGGCACCCCGGCCCGCAGGTCGTAGCGGGGCACCGCCGCCTCGGGCCGGGCCGTGACCCCCGCGCCCGGCGCGGGCGCCCGGCGCGGCGCCACGGAGGTCCCCGATCCGGTCTGCGCGGTCAGCCATCCCTCGGCGACCAGTTGGCTGTAGACCTCGGCGACCGTGTTGCGGGCGATGCCCAGGTCCGCGGCCAGGGCGCGCGATGACGGCAGCCGCGTACCGGGGCGCAGGCGGCCGGCCCGGACCGCGCCGCGCAGGGCGCTCTCCAGCCCTGCGCGCACCCTGCTCCCGGAAAGATCCAGGTGCAGGTCCACGCCGCCGACTTCGGCTTGCCCAGCACGTCCGGCCTGCCTAGCACGTCCGGCCTGCCCAGCACGTCCGGCCTGCCCGGCGCCTCCGGCCTGCGCGGTGCCTCGCGGCCCGGCATCGCCGGTTTCTTTGGCCCATGTTTCTGCCATGGGAATGGACCTTACCTTGGGCCACTGAGGGCCGTAGCGTCGGTGGCATGACGATCACGAACGAAACCACGCAGATCCCCGTCCGGCTGGCCTTCGACTCCTTCGCCGCCGGGTTCTCGCGCGCGATGGCGCACCTGGACCAGGCCGCGACCAGGGAACTCGACAAGGCCGAGATCGACCCCAAGCTCCGCGAGCTGATCCGGATCCGCGCCTCGCAGCTCAACGGCTGCGCCTACTGCATCGACATGCACACCAAGGACGCGCGGGCGATCGGCGAGACCGAGCAGCGCATCTACGGGCTCGCCGCCTGGCGGGAGACCCCGTACTTCACCTCGCGCGAGCGGGCCGCGCTGGCGTTCACCGAGTCAGTGACGCGCCTGTCCGACACGCACGTCCCCGACGAGGCCTATCAGGACGTGGCCGCGGAGTTCAGCCCGCAGGAAGTCGCGGCCTTGGTCAGCCTCATAGTCACGATCAACGCCTGGAACGCCATCAGCGTCGCCACCCGTGCCTGGGTCCCCGGCTCTTACCAGCCCTGAGATTTCCATGAGGGCCCTGGGTGCGCGGCCTCGCGGGGGCGGGGCCACGTGCCACCGGGGGGCGTGGCTGGGCGCTGGAGCGTTGAGCTGGCTGGAGCGTTGAGCTGGCTGGAGAGCAGCGGGTTAGCTGGTCAGGGGGGCGGGGTGGGGGCGCCAGGTTGGGCGCTGAGGGCGCCCGGGGAGCTCGATGCGGCCGCCGGCCCAGAGCAGCGCGGTCCAGGGGTCGGATTCGGCCAGGTCGGCGGATGCCTGCGGGAAGATCCGGGCCAGCACGCGGCGGCACACGTCGCGGGGCGGGTCGAGGCTGAGGCCGAAGCCCTGGGCGATGTCGTTGCCGTGCAGCAGGGCCTCGTGGCAGCCCATCCCGGCGAAGCCCTCCGGGTCGGCCATCCCGGCCGGGTGGTACGCGCGGACGTGCGCGCGGGAGGTGCGCACCATCGAGGCCAGGACCCGCCCGCCGGTGACGGCGAACTCAAGCACCTCGGCCGGCGAGGCATCCTTCTCGGCGGTCGCGATGGCCCGGACGTAACGCCCGGACGGCTGGACCGCGAGCTGCCAGGCGTAGGACAGCAGGCAGTCCCCGATGTGTTCGGCGGTGTGCCAGCAATCCCATTCCAGGGTGCCCGCCGGCACCGACCAGTCCCGGTCGGTGATGGGCAGGAGCCCGCTCATCACGCATGAGATCACGCTGTCAAGGTCATCGGCAGTGACTGTCATGGTGCCTTCGAGCCTACGGTCATAACACGCCGAGCACGACCGGTTCACCAGGAGTCATGATCCGCACCCTGATGTCGGGGGGAGGACGGGTCAGAAACCGTACTCGTCGTGACGGCGGACCCAGAACTGCGGGTCGCCGTCGGCGGGTTCGTCGCGGCCTTTGGGCGTGAGATCCAGGAACTGGTAGGCGCTGTTCATCGCGTCGATCCCCCGCGCGTACGTGGAGTACGTGTGGAACACCCCGCCTTGCTCGTCCCGGACGAAGACGCTTGTCCCCTCGCGGTCCTCGAAGCCGGGCTCGGATCCGTAGTTGAAGACGGCCGCGTGGCTGGCCACTTCCTCGGGCGTGAACGAGGCGCCGAAATCGTAGTTGAAGTCCGTCTCGCCGGACGAGACCCAGCGGAAGGACCAGCCCATCCGCTGCTTGTAGGCGGCGATCTGCCCGATGGGCGCGCGGGAGACCGCGGTGAACGACACGTCCCTGGCGCGCAGGTGGACGGGCGTGCCGTCGAAGCTGTCGGCCCAGAACGAGCAGTGCGGGCACCCGCCGTCCCACTCGGGCGGGTACATGAAGTGGTAGACGACGAGCTGGCTGCAGCCGTCGAACAGGTCGGGCAGCGTCAGCTTCCCGTCCGGCCCGTCGAACACGTAGTCCTTGGTGACCTCCTCCCACGGCAGGTCGCGGCGCTCTCGTGCCAGTGCCTCGCGCTGGCGGCTGAACTCCTTTTCCCTGGCCAGGAACGCCTTGCGGGCTTGCGTCCACTCGGCGTGGGACACGACCTTGTGCTGGGTCACCATCGGACCTCCGGGGTTGATGCTCAATAGGCTCGTTGAATATCTCACCACGGGATTGCTAAGGTCAACCAGATGATTGAACATTCACCGCTGAATCGGGCACCGTTGAATCGGGCGCCGCTGGACCGGACCTACGGAGCGCTGGCCGACTCCACCCGGCGCGGGATGCTGGTGACGCTGCGGGACGGCCCGGCGCGGATCACCGACCTGGCGGCGCCGCTGCCGATCTCGTTCGCGGCGGCGGCCCGGCACGTCGGCGTGCTCGAGGTGGCCGGGCTCATCGAGCGCGAGGTGCGCGGCCGCGATCACTGGCTGACGGTGCGCTCGGCCGGACTGCGGCCGGCCGAGGAGTGGATCGCGGAGCAGGTGTCGTTCTGGTCGCTGCGCGCGGACGCGCTGGCGGCCAGGCTGGAGCGCCGGAACCGGCAGCCGTGACCGGCTCCCGGGTGGCGGTGGTGCGGCGGGTGCTGCCCGCTCCCCCGCACGTCGTATTCGACGAGTGGCTCGATCCGGCGGGCATGACCGAGTGGATGTGCCCGCGGCCGGCCCGGGCGGTCAAGGTCTTGCTGGAGCCCTCGGTGGGCGGGTCGCTTCGCATCGACATCGAGGACAGCGGGTCCTCGCTGTACGTGACCGGTCAGTTCATCGAGCTGGACCGGCCCCGGCGGCTCCGGTTCACCTGGAGTTGCTCGGACTGGCCGGATCCCTCGGTGCAGAGCGAGGTCACCGTGATCCTGGAGGATCACGGCCCGGGCGAGACGCTGATGACCATCGAGCACGAGCAGCTTCCGCCCGGACAGGCCGACCCGCACCAGCGCGGCTGGGCCGCGATCGCGGTGCAGCTGGGCGAGGCACTCCGGGCTTGCGGCTGACCACCGCGGCGGCTCGAGGCTAGGACCGGGGCACGCGCCCAGCCCGTTCGGGATAATCCTAGGGGTGCGGCGGGTCAGCGGCCCCGCGGAGCTCTGTCTTAAGTTGGGCCTTGACCTCGACCTTGAGGACCTTGCCGACCTTGGAGCGCGGCAGGTCGGGCCAGAGCTCCACCTGCTTGGGGGCCTTCACGCTGCCCAGCCGCTCCTTGACGAAGGCACGGACCTCCTCCTCGGTTACGGTCTGGCCGGGGCGGAGTTGCACGACCGCGGTGACGCGCTCGCCCCACTTCTCGTCGGGCAGCCCGATGACCGCGCAGTCCTGCACGGCGGGATGGGCCAGCAGGACCTGCTCCACCTCGGCCGAGTAGACGTTGAAGCCGCCGGTGATGATCATGTCCTTGGCGCGGTCGACGATGAACAGGTAGCCGTCCTGGTCGAGGTAGCCGATGTCCCCGGTGTGGTGCCAGCCGTACCGGCCGGCGTCCGCCGAGGCTTGAGGGTTCTTGTAGTAGCCGGCCATGACCAGCGATCCGCGGGCCACGATCTCGCCACGCTGGCCCGGGCCGAGCAGATGACCCTCGTCGTCCATGATCGCGACCGTGGTGAGCGGGGTGGGCCGCCCGGCCGAGGACAGCCGCTCCCTGGCCAGGGAGCCGTCGTCGTGGAAGTGCTCGGCGGGTGCCAGGGTGGCGATCATCATCGGGGCCTCGGACTGGCCGAACAGCTGGCCCATGACCGGGCCGATCTTGGTCAGCGCCTCCTCCAGGCGGCTGGCCGACATCGGGGCCGCGCCGTACCACAGGCACTGCAGGTGAGTCGTGTCGGTCCCGGCGAGGGCGGGGTGGTCGAGGAGCATGTAGATCAGCGTCGGCGGCAGGAACGTGTGGGTGATCCTGCTTTTCTCGATCAGGGTGAGGAACTCGGTCAGGTCCGGCTTGGGCATGATGACGATCTCGCCGCCGAGCGTCATGACCGGGAAGCACAGCACACCGGCCGCGTGGGTGAGCGGCGCGAGGGCCAGGTAGCGCGGGGCCGGCCGGAACGGGTAGCTCATCAGCGTCAGCGCGGACATCGTCTCGATGTTGCGGCCGGTGAGCATCACGCCCTTGGGCCGACCGGTGGTGCCGCCGGTGCCGACCAGCATGACGATGTCGTCGGGGGGTGGTTCGGCCTGCCAGGGCTCGGCCGGCTCGGGCCCGGTCCACAGGCCGAAGGGCGTGGCGTTCGGGGGCTCCCCGTCGAGGCAGACCAGGGTGGTGAGCTTCGGCAGGTCAGGCAGGATCTTGGCGACCAGCGGGGCGAAGGCGGCCTGGAAGATCACGCACCGGCAGTCGAAGAAGTCGAGCAGGTCGCGGTTCTCCGCCGCCTCGTTGCGCGGATTGACCGGGCACCACACCGCGCCCGCCCGGGAGATGCCGAACACACAGCTGAACGCGACCGGGTCGTTCCCCGACAGGATGGCAACCTTGTCCCCGGGGCGGATTTGTGACCGGTCCAGGGCGCGGGCGACCCGCCAGGACAGCCGCTGGACGTCGAAATAGGACAGCGTGCGCCCGGCCGTGGTCAGGCAGGGTGCCTCCGCGCCCAGGGAGGCGCCCTTGTCGAGGTAGTCGATCAGGCGCACGCTCTGTCGTCCTTCTCCTCTAGTGCTGGACGGTGAGGGTCGGCTCCATGACCAGGCCGAAGCTGCGCAGCACGCCGAGCAGCTCACGGTGGCCGAAGGCCTGGCAGCCGGATGAGAAGCCGACCCGCCTGGGCGGCTGCTGGAGCAGCGAGTACGCCCCGTACGCCTGCATCAGGCCGGTCTGCTTGTAGTTGGAGTTGCCGTGGATCACGCAGTGCGCGCGGCCCAGCGGGCCGGAGGCGTGCACCGAGTCCAGCGAGGTGTTGATCCGGGTGGCTTCCCGCGGCGGCATCTGGTTCATCACGGCCGAGGCCTGCTCGGTGAGCACCCGCAGCTTCTCGCTCTCGGGCAGGCCCTCGATCTGCTCGAGGACCCCCTTCACGATCTGCGGCACGCCCAGCATGAGCGGGCGGTTGAACACGCCGCCGAGCACCTTGACGTTGGCCACCCGCGGATCGCGCTTGAACCACACCGGGTGCGAGGTGCCGCCCCACGGCAGGGCCAGGCCGGTCTCGTGCTGGCCGGGCACCACCACGTCGTACAGGCCGGCGTCGGCGGGCCATTCGGCGTACTGGTTCTGCTCCAGGTAGTAGGCCTTGGACAGGCACGCGTTGACCAGGATCGTCCGGGTCGAGGCGATGGTCGGCGTGCCCTTCCAGAAGACCAGGATGTCGAGCGTGTCGACGCCCGGCTTGTCCAGGCAGAGCTGGGCGGCGATCTCCCCGGTGGTGTACATCTGAGCGATGCCCGGCGCCAGCAGCAGGCCTTTCCCCGCCATCCGCTGGCCGTACTCCTCGTCGCAGGTGATCAGCCAGTCCTGCTCCCCCGTGGTGTCCAGGTAGTGGCATCCGGCGTTCAGGCAGGCCTCGACGACCTCGCCTCCGTGCTGGGCGAACGGGCCGACGGTGTTGCAGACGACGCTGGCGCCCTGGAAGAGGTCGGTCAGCGGCTCGATGTCGTGCGCGACCTCCACGATCTCGTGCTCCACCGTGTCAATGCCGGGCACCTTGTCCAGGGCTTCTTGTATCCGTGCCTTGTCGCGGCCGGCGGCGGTGAACGGGATGTTGTATTCGCGCAGGTACTCGCAGATCAGGCGGCCGGTGTAGCCGGAGGCGCCGTAGACGATGACGGGCTTGGTGCTCATGTTTGGTCCTCTCGTCCTGGTGGCTCACATGCCCATGCCGCCGTCGACGGGCAGCCCGGCGCCGGTGATGAAGCGGGCCGCGTCGGAGGCGAGGAAGACCACGGCGTCGGCCATGTCCGCGACCTCGCCGAGGCGGCCATGGGGGGTGAGCCCGACCACGGCGCCGACGCACTCTTCCACGTTCGGGAACAGCCCGAGCGTCACCATGTCCTGCGCGAGCTGGTTGCCCATCTCGGTGGGGACAAGGCCCGGGTAGATGCAGTTCACCCGCACGCCGTAACCGAGCTTGCCCGACTCCATGGCCGCCACCCGGGTCAGCCGGTCGACTGCCGATTTCGTCGCGGAGTAGACGGCGATGCCGGGGAAGGCGATGGTGGCGGCGACCGATGCGATGTTGACCACGGCGCCGCCTCGGCCGGCCGGGCCGCCGGGGCGCATGGCGCGGAAGGCGTGCTTGATGCCGAGCGCGGTGCCGAGGATGTTGACCTCGAGCATCTTGCGGACGTCGTCCGGGTCGAGGTCGACGACCAGGCTGGAAATCTCGATGCCGGCGTTGTTGACCACGATGTCCACGCCGCCGAGCTCGGCGATCGTGCTCGCGATGCATCGCTCCCAGCTGTGGTCGTCGGTGATGTTCAGCGGGAGGAACGCGGCGTCACCGCCGGATTTCTTGATCGCGTCGACGGTGGCCTGGCCGAGTTCCTCGCGGATGTCGCCGATGACGACGGCCGCGCCGGCCCGGGCCAGCGCCTCGGCCATCCCGGCGCCGAGGCCGCGCGCCCCGCCGGTGACCAGGGCCTTGCGTCCGGTCAAGTCGTACACGCTCATGTGCATCTCCTCCTCGAGACGGCCCTGGCTATTCCCGGGCGGTGCGACGTAGGTCACATTGCCACGGGATCTGGACAGTCGTCAAGACTTTCTTGGACGATTGTCAAGTTAGTTCTGGGCGCGGACGGCGGACCGAGATACAGTTGGGTTCGGCCCGCAGGGCGCGGGCGTATATTCAAGCTGACGGGAAGCCATGCCGTGACGGACGTGGACCAGGGGGCCCGGGTGGCTGCCGCGGTCCCCGCGGAGACCAACCGGGAGCGGGTCTCGCGGCGCCAGGTCGACAAGTTCGCCGAACGGCGGGCGCAGCTGGCCGACGCCGCGCTGCAGACGCTCGCCGAACTCGGCTATGCCCGCACCAGCCTGCGTGAGATCGCGCAGAACTCCCAGTTCTCGCACGGCGTGCTGCACTACTACTTCAGCGACAAGGAAGACCTGATCACGCACTGCGTACGCCAGTACGAAGCCGCGTGCGTGACCCGGTACGACGAGATCGTGGCCACGGCGGCCTCGGCCGAGGAGCTCAAGCGGGAGTTCAGCGCGGCGATGGCGCAGACGCTGCGGACCGACGCGCCGATGCACCGGCTCTGGTACGACCTGCGGAACCAGAGCCTGTTCGAGGAGTCGTTCCGCGCCGACGTGCTGGAGATCGACCAGCGCCGCGAGGAGATGATCTGGCGGGTGATCAGCCGGTACGCCTCGTTCGCCGGGGTCACGGTTTCCTGGTCGCCCGCGGCGGCGTACGCGATCCTGGACGGGCTGTTCCAGCAGGCGCTGCTGCATCACCTGGCGGGTGACGAGGACGCGGCCGAGGATCTGGCCGCGAACGTGACGCGAGTGCTCGATACCCTGGAAGGGCGCGAGGGCCGGCCTGAGTCGTTCGCGGCCCGCCCCTAACGGTGCGGGTGAGCTAGTTGGCCGCAGTGGCCTGTTCCCGAGCTAACCCCTGGAGAAAGATGCCCAAACGGGTTCGTCCCTACGGCTCGGCGGAAGATGCCGAGTTCGCCGCACTCGGCCGCGGCCGGCCAAGAGCCGCAGATGAGGACGTGAGCGAGCTGGGCAGCACGATGACGATGCCGGATATCGCCGGTCAGGCCGCCGAGGCGATCCGCGCGCTCCGCGATCTGGCCTCTGGCGGCACCGGCTTCGCGAGCCTCGACGACGCCCGCGAGGTCATCGCGAGCCTGGAACGGGTGGGCCAGGACCTGCCGCAGCTGTGCGAGCAGCTTGCCCGGATCCTGGTCGTGCGGCGTGAGGAAGGGCAGGTCGCGGCCGGCGCCGGCCAGGATCCCGACTTCTGGGTCGTCGAGGCGGTGGAAGCTCTCGCGGCGGCGAGCCAGGCCGCGGACATGATGACCGCCGCCCTGGCCCAGGCGGCCAAGACGGCGGGAGAACTCAGGCCGGCGCGCTGAAGCCGGTGGCCCAGGCGGAGTTCGTGGCCTGGGCGGAGTTCAAGGCGGCGACGAGGTCTAGGACCTCATCGCGGGGCGGCGCCCGCCGTAAATGACGTTGTCCAGCTGCTTCCAGTAGACATCGATGCCGTCAAATCCGGCAGACCGCAGATAGCCGAGCTGCCGGGCGAGAGGGATGATGTAGCGGACGTGGTTATCCCAGCGCGCCTGGTCCACCGGTGTCCGGTGCCGCCGCCTGGCCGCCGCTTCGGGATCGTCGTGGTCGTTCACCCTGGCCCAGGTGGCTTCGACGACGGGATCCTCCGCGCGCACCGGATCGTAGTTGAGGTACCAGCCGCCGGGGGAAAGGTGGTCGAATATCTCGGCGAACAGGCCCTGCTTGCGTTCGTCGGGCAGGTGGTGGACACACATCGAGGTCACCACCGCGTCGAGCGCCGCCGGGATCGTCGCCGGCCACTCGCCGCCGGCCGACATGTCGAACTCGACGTACCGGTAGCGCCCCGCGAACCGCTGCATCTCCCGCTCGCCGGCCCGCATCATCTCGGCCGAGAAGTCAGCGAGTATCGCGGTGCTGCGCGGATGCAGGTCAAGGATCGTCCGCGCGGCGGCCCCGGTGCCGGCCCCGAGATCCAGGAACGTGAACGCCTCCTGCTGCCCGAAGGGAAGGAGGACGGCCATGAAGCGCCGGTGGGCTATCCGGTTACGCTCCTGCCGTCCCGCTTCCGCCGCCCAGGCCTCAACGGCCTCGGCGGACTGCCAGATGGCCGCGTTGGCATCCGCTTGGTCCTCCATAAGCAGAAGATTACAGAGAGCAGAAGGTTACAGATGGGTTCGGGTTGCCGTCGCGCGGAGGCGATGCGCCGGGTCATGACGGGTAAGGGTTTCCAGGCGGCCATACGACTTAACGGCGTGATTCTTCCCGGTCCCGCGGCAATCCCGGCTGCCTTCGATTACCTTTACCGTCAGGGAGGTGGGCGGTGAGTGAGGGGAAGATCTCACCGCACGAGGCCCAGGAGCTAGAGGTATGTTTCCGGGCTCATGCCAGTGACCTGTTCGGGTATGCCTGCGTGCTGACCCGCGGCGACCAGGCACTGGCCGATGACCTCGTTCAGGCCGCCTTCGAGGCCGCGGCCCGGACCTGGCAGGCCCTGCGCGGCCTGGCCGAGGAGCAGCGCCGCGGCTGGCTACGCCGGACGCTGGCCAATATCGCGGTGAGCGGCTTCCGCCGCGAGGCGGCCTTCCGCGACCGGCTGCCCCGGATCGAGACCCTGTACCGGAAGATCCAGGTTGACCCCCTGGAGCAGGCCTTCTCGTCGATCGCGCTGGAGCGGTGCTGGCGGGTCATCCGAGGCCTGCCGGAACAACAGCACGCGGTCGCGCTGCTCCGCTGGGGGCTGGACATGAAAGAAGGCGAGATCGCCGCGGTCCTCGACATGGCCGAGAAAACGGTAAGCGTGCACCTGTATCGGGTCCGGCGCAAGCTGCTCCTACAGCTTGGCGCGGACTTTCCGTTTGAAAATGGCGCCCCGGAAGGAGGATCGTCGTGAGGGCCGACGGTCGCGACACAGGCAACTCGCATCAGGACGCGGGGCTTTCCCACCTTTACCAGCAGGTCACCGAGCTGCAGGGGCCCCGGTTCGGGGCCGATTACAACCTCGAGAAAGGCCTGGGACGATACCAAGCCTGGCTCCGCGAGCACACCGAGGACCCCTGGCACACCGAGGACCCCGCACCGCAAGACGGCGCCCAGGGTGACGACGCGCTTCCGGTGACCGCGCTTCCGGTGACGGGGACCGGAACCTTGGTGGCTACCGATGCCGTCCTTCCGGACGTCTTCCCGGTATCCGGTACGGCACGCGCGGAGTGGAGCGCGGACCTGGCGGTCATCGAGCTGTATTCCCAGCACTACCGGGCCCTGGTGCGGCTGGCCGCCCTGCTGGTGCGGGACACGCCCACCGCCGAGGAAGTGGTGCAGGACTCGTTCGTCGCGATGCACGACGGCTGGCAGCGGCTGCGGGATACCGAAAAGGCCCTGGCCTACCTGCGGCAGGCGGTGGTGAACCGGTCGCGTTCGGTCCTGCGGCACCGCACGGTGATCGACAAGAACCTGCAGAAGGCCCCGCCCGACATGCCCAGTGCCGAGCACGGGGCCTTCATCCTGCTCGAGCGTTCCGCCGTGGTGGCCGCGCTGCGCGGTCTGCCGGACCGGCAGCGCGAGGCGATCGTGCTGCGGTACTACGCTGACCTGTCCGAAGCGCAGATCGCGACCGCGATGGGGATCAGCCGCGGCGCGGTGAAAAGCCACACGGCCCGCGGCATGGCCGCCCTGCGCGCGGCCCTGGAGCAGGAATGACGCCGCGAGCCGGCCCCGGGAGCAGCTCGGCGCGGGGACGCGAACCCTTGAACTTCGCCGAGTTCGTGCGTCTGGCCCTGCACGCCGCCGCGGACCAGGTCGAGCCGCGCGCCGATGGCCTGGCCCCGATTCGCGCGAGGATCCTGGCCGGGGCCGGCGTTCCCTGGCCCCAGGCGTTCGCGATAAGCCAGTACTGGCTGGGCCCGAAGTGAAGCGTGGTTCTACCGCGAGCTGGTGATGCTGGGGACTCTAGCGGGGCGCGCTCGCCCGGCGGAGCGCGCGGCGGCGCAGGGGGAGGCAACCCGGCCCGTTCGGGTACCTTCCTCGGCGCCGTAACACGGCAGACCTACTATGGGCGTTATGACCGAGCAGGCCGAGACGATCCGCACGGCGATCCTCACCGTCGACGACGACCCAGGCGTATCCCGCGCGGTGGCCCGTGACCTGCGGCGGCGCTACGGCGAACGGCACCGGATCGTGCGTGCCGAGTCGGGCCCGTCGGCGCTGGAGGCGCTGCGGCAGATGAAGCTGCGCGGGGACCTGGTCGCGGTGATCCTGGCCGACTACCGGATGCCCGAGATGAACGGGATCGAGTTCCTCGAGCGGGCGATGGACATCTACCCGGGGGCGCGGCGGGTGCTGCTCACCGCCTACGCCGACACCGGAGCCGCGATCGACGCCATCAACGTGGTCGACCTCGATCACTACCTGCTCAAGCCGTGGGACCCGCCGGAGGAGAAGCTCTACCCGGTGGTCGACGCGCTGCTCGACGCGTGGCTGGCCTCGGATCACCGGCCGGTGCCTGAGACCAAGGTCATCGGGCACCGGTGGTCGGCGCGCTCGTCCGAGGTACGCGAGTTCCTGGCCCGCAACCAGGTGCCGTACCGCTGGTACAACTCCGACGAGCCGGAGGGGCAGCGGCTGCTCGAGGCCGCGCAGGCGGACGGGCTTTCGCTACCGGTGGTGATCACGCCGGACGGCGATCCGCTGATCGAGCCCAGCGACGCGGAACTGGCAGCGCGGGTCGGCCTGGCCACCACGCCGTCCAAGGATTTCTACGACCTCATCGTGATCGGCGGCGGGCCGGCCGGCCTCGGCGCCGCGGTCTACGGGGCGTCCGAGGGGCTGCGCACCGTGCTGGTCGAGCGCACCGCCACCGGCGGCCAGGCCGGGCAGAGCTCGCGGATCGAGAACTACCTGGGCTTCCCGGACGGCGTGTCCGGCGCGCAACTGACCGACCGGGCGCGGCGTCAGGCGTTGAGGTTCGGGGCCGAGGTGCTGACCACCCGGGACGTGATCGGCCTGGATATCAAGGGGTCGGCGCGGGGGGTCCGGTTCGCGGACGGCACGTCGATCGACGCGCACACGATCATCCTGGCCACCGGGGTGTCCTACCGGCAGCTTGCTGCGCCGGGCCTGGCCGACCTGACCGGGCGCGGGGTCTACTACGGATCGGCGCTGACCGAGGCCTCGGCCTGCCTCGGGCAGGACGTCTACATCGTCGGCGGGGCGAACTCGGCCGGGCAGGCCGCCGCGTACCTGGCGCGGCACGCGAAGTCGGTGACGCTCCTGATCCGCGGGCCGTCGCTGGAAAAGTCGATGTCCTACTACCTGATCAGGCAGATCGGCGACATCGCGAACATCTCCGTCCGGACCTGCACCGAGGTCATCGCGGGATCCGGCGAGGATCACCTGGAGAGCCTGACGCTGCGGAACACCGCGTCCGGGGAAACGGAAACAGTAGACGCCCAGTTGCTGTTCTTGTTTATCGGGGCAGCGCCGCTGACCGACTGGCTGGATGGAGTGGTAGTGCGGGATTCCGCGGGGTTCGTGGTGGCCGGGCCCGACCTGTCGGTCGGCGGGGAGCGGCCGCACGGCTGGGAGCTCGACCGGATGCCGTACCACCTGGAGACCAGCGTGCCCGGGGTGTTCGTGGCCGGGGACGCGCGGGCGGAGTCGGCCAAGCGGGTGGCTTCGGCCGTCGGGGAAGGCGCGCTGGCCGTCATGCTCGTGCACCGTTACCTGGAGAAACGATGACCGCTGAAGTTGCCGGAGAAACCCCTGCTGAGCTGCTGTCGTGCAGCGTCGATGAGCTGCGGACGCTGTTCCTGTTCGAGAAGCTCACCGAGGAGCAGCTGCAGTGGCTGTGCGAGCGAGGGCACGTCGAGCTGATCGGGCCGGGGCCCGTCTACGCCGAGGGCGCCCCCGCGACCTGCTTTTACGTCCTGCTCGAGGGCAGTGTGGTGATGTCGCGCCGGGTCGGCACCGACGACATCGAGGTCGGCCGGACCTCGGACCGCGGGGTGTACTCGGGCGCCTTCACCGCCTACCTGGGCGACCGGGTACCGCAGGTCTACAACAACTCGCTGAGGGCGACCGCGCCGTCGCGGTTCTTCGTGCTGGACGCCGAGGTCTTCGCCGAGCTGATGCACGAGTGGTTCCCGATGGCGGTGCACCTGCTGGAGGGCCTGTTCTTCGGCAACAAGAACGCCCAGCAGGCGATCGGGCAGCGGGAGCGGCTGCTGGCGCTCGGCTCGCTGTCGGCAGGCCTGACCCACGAGCTGAACAACCCGGCGGCCGCGGCGGTGCGGGCTACCGCGTCGCTGCGCGAGCGGGTGGCCGGGATGCGGCACAAGCTGGGCATGATCGCCGGCGGGCGCTGGGACCGTACCACGCTGGAGACCCTGATCCGGCTGCAGGAAGAAGCAGCCGAACGGGTGCCGAAGGCGCTCGCCCTGGCCCCGCTGGAGGCGAACGACCGGGAGGACGCCATCACGGACTGGCTCGACGACCACGGCGTGCGGGACGGCTGGGACCTGGCCCCGACGTTCGTCGCGGCCGGGTTCGACGCCGCGTGGCTCGATCATGTCGCGATGACGGTGGACCCGGAGGTCCTGGAGGGCGCGCTGCGGTGGCTGAACTACACCGTCGAGACCGAACTGCTGATGAACGAGATCGAGGACTCGACCACCCGGATCTCCACCCTGGTCGGCGCGGCCAAGCAGTACTCACAGTTGGACCGGGCCCCCCACCAGGTCGTCGACGTGCACGAACTGCTGGACAGCACGCTGCTGATGCTGTCCGGGAAGTTCCCGCTCGGGATTGAGGTCGTGAAGGACTATGACCGGTCGCTGCCGTCGATCCCGGCCTACGCGGGTGAGCTGAATCAGGTGTGGACGAACCTGATCGACAACGCGGTGTCCGCCATGAACGGTTCCGGGACCCTGACGGTGCGCACCGGGATGGACCGGGGGCAGGTGTTCGTGGACTTCTGTGACACCGGGCCCGGGGTGCCGCCTGAGATCAGGAACCGGATATTCGAGCCGTTCTTCACCACCAAGCCGGTGGGTGAGGGAACCGGGCTGGGACTTGATATCTCGTGGCGCATCGTGGTGAACAAGCACCACGGAGACCTGTCGCTGACGTCGTCGCCGGGTGACACGAGGTTCCGCGTGCGACTGCCGGTTACCGTGCAAGATGATGCTGAGGAGAGCTGAATGAGCGAGATAGCGGGCATCGACCCTTCGGTGCCGCCGAGCGGTACCGGGTGCGTCGAGTGCGATGCCGCTGGCGGCTGGTGGGTGCACCTGCGCCGGTGCGCGCAGTGCGGGCACATCGGCTGCTGCGACACCTCGCCGATGCAGCACGCGACCGCGCACGCCACGGCCACCGGGCATCCGTTCATCCGCAGCTTCGAGCCGGATGAGGACTGGTTCTACAGCTACGACACCAAGGAAACCTACGAGGGGCCTGAGCTCGCGCCGCCGCAGCACCATCCGGTTGACCAGGGGGTGCCCGGGCCCAAGGGACGGGTACCGAGGGACTGGCAGCAGCACGTGCATTATTAGGCTCTACCTGCGCTGCCCGTTAGTTCGAGCACGACTTCCGCGATGGAGAAGCGGAAGCCGTCGCCCAGTTCTGCACCCTGGCCCTGGATTCCTCGGTGTACCCGGAAGGGTTCGCGCATAAGACCCGGGTCCTCTACCGGCCCGAACCGAAGGAAGTGGTGGTCGAATTCGAACTGCCGCCGCAGTCCGTGATTCCCGTGGAACGGGACTACAAGTATGTGGTAACCCGTGACGAAATCACTACCGTGGGCCGGCAGGTCAAAGAGATCAAGGATCGGTCATGGTGACCACCTCGTGGGTCACCAAGGACGGTCACGCGTTCTCGGATCGCCACGGCCGAATCCAGATCATCGAATGCGAAGAGATCAAGTTCCTGTGCAAGGAACACCTCCAGCTCGACGTCCTCATCAGCCTGCCCAAGCCGCCACCCCAGCGCCGATAACGGCGAGCCGGCCATCCGGGCCTGCCATGCTGAGATAACGTTTCATCCCTGAGCCGATAGACCGCCAGGTCGTTACGTCGGCAGATCGCTTGATCGACAAATCGCTAGATCGGCTGAGGGAGAGGCACGATGGAGCCTGACGGGTCCGCGCAGGTCGCCGTGTTCGTGGATTTCGAGAACCTCGTCCTCGGCGCGGTCAAGGAGCTGCCCGACCAGGCGAATCCGGCGCCGTACGAGGCGCTGACCCGGCTGTGCCGCGGCTACGGCAACGCCTCGGTCCGCCGGGCCTACGCGGACTGGGCCAACACGCTGTTCGGCAGTCACCAGGATGACCTCGCGATGAACGGCGTCGACCTCATCCAGGTGGCGCGGGTCGGCATCCAGAACAAGAACGCCGCCGACATCCGGATGGCCGTCGACGCCATGGAGACCCTGATCGTGCATCCGGAGATCAGCGTGTTCATCCTGGTCAGCGGCGATGGCGACTACTCGCCGCTGGTGCAGCGGCTGCGGGAGTTCGGCAAGTGGGTGGTGGGAGTCGGGACGGAGGCGAACGCCAGCCGGAAACTGGTCTCGGTCTGCTCGGAGTACAAGTACTGGGGCACGCTTGTCGCGGAAGTCGAGCCTGAAGTGCGGCCCGCGGTTAATGCCGCGTTCGACATCGCCTCAGCGGAGCAATTGCTGGTCCGGGCGTTCGAGGAATCCAATGCCGAGACGATGACGGCCGGTGGGCTGAAGAGCAAGATGCTGGCGCTGGACGCTGCGTTTGACGAGCACAACTACGGAGCCCGGAGCTTCCGGGCGTTCCTGGCCATGCTGCCGAAGCGGGTGGAAATCGTGGAGGCGGGCGGCCCAGACCTCACCGTCAAGCTGATCGTAGAACCGCGGAAGCCCGCGAGGACGAGGAGCCGCAAGCCCTCATCCCGCTCGAATAACTCCTCCGCGGCCGCGAAGGCCCCCGAGGCCTAGGAGCCACTCGCGGGTCCTCGCACGGGTACGTCCGCAGGTAGTCAATGGCCTCGTCGACCGTTCTCGCCGAGCGCCGCAGCCCGCAGCCCGCGAAATGCCGGGCCGCTCTGTCGCCGGGCGAGGCAATCGGGAGGTGATCGGCGTTGAGACGATCGCTACCCGCGGCGAAGCCGCGCGTTCTTGAGCGCGGGCGGTGTCGCCGCGAGTACCGGAAGGCGTTCGGCACACCCCCTGGCCGAGACGCCGTGCGGCTGAAGGTCTCCCGGTAACCGGTCCGCGAAGATCACAGCACCTAGGATATCCTAGGAAGGTATCTGAGATATCTAAGTATCGATAGGGGCATTCCGATGAGCATGGTCAAGACGCCTGTCGAGATCGACGAGGAAGCACTGGCCACAGCGGCTGAAGTACTCGGCACCAAGACGAAGAAGGACACGGTGAACGCCGCCCTCCGTGAGGTCGGGCAACGGCTGGTGCGCCTGCGCGCCTTGGCTCGGCTCGGCGAGATGGCCGACAGCGGCGACTTCGATGAGTTCCTCGGCAACAAGGCGGCATACCGCAGGTGAGCCCGGCCCTGTACCTGATCGACACGTCGGGTCTGTTCCGGATCTTGCAGGATAAGCTCCGGCAGGCGTGGTCGGATCAGCTGACCGCCGGTGTCATCGCCATCTGCCCAATCGTGGAGTTGGAGTTCCTGTACTCGGCGCGGTCGCTGGCCGACCGGCTGGAGAAGCAGCGCCTGCTACGAGAGCTGTTCGGCTGGGTGACGATGAGTGACCGAGCCTATGACCGCGCCGGCGAGATCCAGCAACGGCTTACCGAGACCGGCAAGCACCGCTCCGCCGGGCCCGTTGACCTGCTCATCGCCGCGACCGCGGAACGCGAGCGTCTCATCGTGCTGTGCGACGACCGCGACTTCCAGACCGTGGCCTCAGTCACTGGCCAGCCCGTCAAGCTGGTCACTGACGTTTAGGACGTCAAGCTGGCAACCGAGGTTACGCACGGCCGACGAGCCTACTGCCATCTGGTCGCCCGGGCCCGCTATCACGATGACCCAGATGGATTGCCGTCCGAGCCGGAGGAATCCGGCCCGCCCTGAGCAAGCCAACGCTGGCGCAGGGCGGCTGAGGGGAAACGGGGACCGTTCGGGCAGCCGCTCGATTCTTGAGTGCCGTTTGCCGTCGGCATTGAGGCTGACAGCGGGCGAGGCCCGTTCCCGCTTTGCGCAATTGCGTGGCGACGTCTCCGCGGAGACGTATTTGGCGAGCGCGCGCTGGGCGGGACAGGGTTGCTAGGACGTCGTGGGCGTCGGGCACGCAGGTTTGATGAGGCAGATACGGGGATCGTTCGGGACTAAATGACGGCGGGATGCGGAGCGGTGCGGCGGGGTTAGACCGGGGCCGTGGCGTCGGCGTTGAGGATCGAGTCGAGCAGGCCGGGGAAGCGGTGGTCGACGTCCTGCTTGCGCAGCTGGGCGTAGCCCTTGGCGCCCTGGATGCGCTTGGTGACGAGGCCGGCCTCGCGCATGATGCGCAGGTGGTGGGAGAAGGTCGACTTGCTCAGCTCGAGCCCGGCCTCCTGCATGACCTGGGCGCACCACGACTCGCCGTTGCGCGCGAGGAAGCGGACGGACGCCAGCCGGTGCGGGTCGGCCAGCGCGGCCAGCACTTTCGGCAGCAGCATGTCGTCCGCCGCCGGCTCGACTACGTCGTCCATCATGCCTTCAGCATAAATCAAAGTTGCGATGAGTTCGACGACTGTCGTACAGTTCGATCTACATCGAACACCGATAGGCTTCGGCTATCGAGGAGGGTACGTGACGGATACCGTGTCCCAGCCCGATTCGCGGCGGTGGCTGATGCTGCCGGTCGTGCTGCTGGCGATGTTCATGGCGGGCTTCGACATCTGGGTGGTGAACGTGGCCGCGCCGTCGTTGCAGCGCGACCTGCACGTGAGCGACGCGGCCCTGCAGCTGATCGTGGGCGGGTACGCGTTCATGTACGCCAGCGGCATGGTGACCGGCGGGCGGCTGGGCGACCTGCTTGGCTACCGGCGGATGTTCATGATCGGCGTGGCCAGCTTCGCCGTCGCCTCCCTGCTGTGCGGGCTGGCCCAGTCCCCCGCCGAGCTCGTCACCGCCCGGCTGCTGCAGGGGCTCACCGGCGCCGCGATGGTGCCGCAGGTGCTGGCCCTGATCACCGCGACCTTCCCGGCCGCTGAGCGCAGCCGGGCGCTGGCCTGGTTCGGCGTCACCATGGGGCTGGCCTTCGTGTCCGGGCAGATCCTCGGCGGGCTGCTGCTGCAGGCGAACGTGCTGGGCCTGGGCTGGCGCGCGATCTTCCTGGTGAACGTGCCCGTGGGCGCGGCCGCGCTGATCGCCGCCGCGGTCGTGGTCCCGCATGCGCGCGGGCATCGCAGGCCCCGGCTGGACCCGGCCGGCGCGTTCGGCGTCTCGGCGTCCGTGGCCCTGGCGCTGGTGCCGCTGACCCTCGGCCACGACGAGGGCTGGCCCATCTGGACCTGGTTCTCCCTCGCGGCATGCCTTCCCGTGTTCGTGCTCACACTGGCCTGGGAGCGCCGGCTCACCCGCCGGGGCGGTGAGCCGCTGCTCGACCTGCCGCTGTTCCGCGACCGGGCCTTCTCGGCCGGGACCGGCGTGAACTTCGCGCTGGTCTTCTTCTTCGGCAGCTTCATGTTCGTGCTGACGCTGCTGCTGCAGGCCGGGCTGGGCCAGTCGCCGCTGCGCGCGGGCCTGGAGGCCGGGCCGCTGGCCCTCACCTTCACCACGATGTCGATACTCGGACCGCGGATGGCGGCCCGGTTCGGGCCGTGGTCGATCACGATCGGGGCCGGACTGGACGTGCTCGGCACGATCGGCCTGGTCCTCACCGGCATCCGTTACGGCGGCCACCTAACGGGCTGGGATCTCGCTCCCGCGACCGCGGTAATCGGCCTGGGCCAGGGCATGGCGCTGCCGTCGCTGATCGGCGCCGCGCTGTCGCAAGTGCCGCCGGAGCGGGCCGGCGCGGCGGCCGGGATACTCACGACCGCCCAGCAGTTCGGCGTGGCCAGCGGTGTCGCGGTCATCGGGGCGGTGTTCTATAGCCGCCTGGGACCTACCCGCGCGAGTTCCGTCTCGGCGATGACGCTAGCCATGGCCATCGAGGCCGTGATCGTGCTGGCCACGGCCGGGCTGACCGTGCTGCTGCCGCGTCGCGCGGCTGGCCGGCGGCCCGGTGTCACGCCGGAGCGGGCGACGCAAGAGCGAGCCGCGGAGTACTCCACCGAGGCGGTCCGTTAATTCAGTTCACCATTGGTTCACGTGCAGGACTTGGTCCAGCGGACGGCGCGGCGCGCGGCGGAACGTCTGGCCGGTGTAGTAGGCGGTCGGGATGAGCGCGCCCTGCCGGACGTCGCCCGGCAGCCCAAGCAGTTCGGCGACCTGCTGCTCGTAGGCGAGGTGCAGCGTGGTCCAGGCGGTACCGAACCCGGCCATGCCCTCCTCAGATGCTTTCGATCCGTAGCTCCACACGAGCGGCTTCCGCCACCTTCCGGATGTGCGTAACGTTCGAGGTTACGACGGCATCCCCACGACGGATGGCGCCTTCCACCACGGCGACATCGACGATGTCATCATGGCCGGACTTTCCGGCTAGTACGCCGACATGCCTCGCAAGGTCCTCGCTCATAGGCTCTATGTCACACATGCGCAGGAAACGGACCAGGTTCGCCTGCCGGGAGCCTCCCCGCCACGCCTCAGCCAGTACCGGGGCGGGCACCGCGGGAATCACCTCCTCGGCGAGATAGCCCGCGTGCAAGGCCCACATCCGCCGGTTGCTGCGTTCCGCAGCGACCAGCGCGCCCGTATCGTAGGTGACACCGCCCACAGCAACGGTTCGATTACGCGGACTTGCGCTCGGCTGCCGGGGCGGGAGCGCGGCCGAGTGAGGAACGCGCTCGCGCGAGCCCGTCAGCCAACTCGGCCTCGGTCAGCGGGCCATTCTCCCGCTCCCACTCGCCGATCGCCTGCCGTCCCGCCTCGAGCTTAAGCCGGTGCGCCGCCGTCTCCGCCAGCCATGCGCTGAAGGTGGTCCCCTCCGCCTTGGCGGCATGCTCAACTGCCCGGGCCAGATCAGGAGGCAGCGATACCGAACGCTTCTCACGTTGAGCCATGACACGATGGTAGCACAGCAGGTGTGACAGCAGCCGGATCCGCCCAAGTACGGCGGCCGGCCATCATGACCCCGACGGCGTACCGCTTGCGGTCAGGGATTCATGCACGTCCGTTGTGGGTGAGCCAGACGGCGGTGCCGTCCCGGCCAAGCGCCGGGATGTAAGGAATGACGCCCAGCTCGAAGGCCTGCGCCTGGACCGGCAGCGGAAGCCCGCGGGCGTCCACGATCAGGCCATCCACCTGGATGAGCCAGATCATTGGGCTGGTCTCGATCATGTCCTCGCGCAGGAACTCCGCCGTGCCCCAGGACATCTTGGTCAGGTCACGGACCTGCTTGGCCTTAGCGCTCAGCGTGGACTTGGCGACACCGAACGCCGCGCTCAGATCATCAGCCGTCGCACACGGCTTGGTGGCGGAATCGAACAGGAAGTTAACCTGCCCCAGCGCATAGACGACCGCGCCGGCCCAGGTCGACGCCCGGCCCGACTGGATCGGCGACGGGCGCTTGCGCGCCAGCTTCGCCACCACGTCGCGGGCAAGCACCGCGTACTCCTCATCCAGCAACTCGGGACACACCTGGTCGGTCAGCCCGATGATCGCCTCCGCCGCAGGCCGCATCGCCGCCGGGATCCTCAGTGCGCCAAGATCTGCCATGCAAGGAGCCTTTCACCACCGCCTGCCGACTGGCAGGCAGATGTCCCGATGGCTACTACGAGTTCCTCGCGGTGGACCGCCCGCTGACCTCCACATCACGTAACCGTGAGCCACCTCGATCCGGCGGACAACACCCTCCGGGAGCGCGTCATAGTCGACCTCGCTCATCGTGTTCGGCAGTCCCATGTCCGGCAGGACGCTAACGCTCGGGAGCTGGTTCGAGGCCGGTCAGGAGACGGTCGAGGACTGTGCCCATCTCCTGGCGGGCGGCGGGGCGGTCGTCGGCGCGCGCTATGTACAGGCTGGACTCGGAGATCATCGCGATCAGCAGGCGGGTGAGCGGCTGGATCGGCACCGGCGCGATGCGGCCCTGCTCGACCGCGCGGGACAGCCATTCGGCCAGCAGGTTCGATCCGTGCCGGGCCACCAGTTCGTCCCAGGCCTCGTGGCCGAGCACCGCCGGCCCCTCCACCAGCACGATGCGCTGGAAGTCGTCCGTGACGACGCACAAGTCGAGGAACGCGCGCAGCCCGTCACGGACTTCGTCCCAGGCGTCGGCGGGCGGCCGTGCGGCCGGCTGGCCGGGTGACGGGGCGGCGGGCCGGGAGAGTTCGGCGTCGATGAGGTGCTCCGCGACCTCGCCGGCGATCTGCTCCATGACGGCGCGGAACAGGTCGGTCTTGTCGTGGAAGTGGTGGTAGAGCGCGCCCCGCGTCACCCGGGCGGCAGCCACGATCTCCTCGGTGCCGGTGGCGGCGTAGCCCTGCTCGGTGAAGAGCGTGCGCGCCGCGTCGACCAGCGCCTGACGCGTGTCGGCCACGTGCTCGTCTCGACGGGTGGAAGTCACGCATGTATTATCGGGCATACAAGCTGTATGTAGCGAACATGCAGTATGAATCAGACGGGTCGTCCGCGGCTTGCGAGGGCCAAGTCGTCGTGCGCTAGAGCTGAAGGAGTAGGCGATGGGATTGCCGTTGCATCTGTCGATCAAGCTCGGCACGCATCTGATGAAGATGAAGCTGCGCGGGGTCGAAAAGTTCCCCATGATCGTCGAGGTCGAGCCGCTGTTCGCGTGCAACCTCAAGTGCGTGGGCTGCGGGAAGATCCAGCATCCGGCGTCCGAGCTCAAGCGGCGGATGCCGGTGGAGCAGGCCGTGGCCGCGGTCGAGGAGTGCGGAGCACCGATGGTGTCGCTGGCGGGCGGCGAGCCGCTGATGCACCCGCAGATCCACGAGATGGTAAACGAGCTGGTCAAGCGCCGTAAGTTCGTGGTGCTGTGCACCAACGCGGTGCTGCTGCCCAAGCACCTGCACAAGTTCACGCCGTCGAAGAACTTCGCCTGGATGGTGCACATCGACGGGCTGCGCGAGCGGCACGACGAGTCGGTCAGCAAGGAAGGCGTGTTCGACCAGGCCGTCGCCGCCATCAAGCAGGCCAAGGCGGCCGGTTTCCAGGTCTACACGAACAGCACGTTCTTCAACACCGACTCGCCGCAGACCGTGATCGACGTGCTGAACTACCTCAACGACGAGCTCAAGGTCGACCGGATGGAGATCTCGCCCGGCTACGCCTACGAGAAGGCCCCGGGCCAGGACAGGTTCCTCGGCGTGGAGCAGACCCGCGAGCTGTTCGGCGCCGCCTTCGACGAGGGGCGCAGGAAGAAATGGCGGCTGAACCATTCGCCGCTGTTCCTGGACTTCCTCGAGGGCAAGCGGGACTTCGCGTGCACGCCGTGGGGCGTGCCCTCCTACTCGCTGTTCGGCTGGCAGCGTCCGTGCTACCTGCTGGCCGACGGCTACGCCAAGACCTACGCCGAACTACTCGAGACCACCGACTGGGAGAAGTTCGGCCGGGGCAAGGACCCGCGCTGCGACAACTGCATGGCGCACTGCGGGTACGAGCCGAGCGCCGTGCTGGCCACCATGAGCTCGCTCAGGGAGAGCATCCGCGCCACCGTGTCCGTCTGACCCGGCGGCGCGGATACCGGGGATCCCGGTCAGGCTGGGGTGATGACGACCTTGAGGGCGGAGTTCTCGGCGGCGTTCTTGAAGACGTCGTACGCCTCGTCCATCTGGCCGAAGGTGAACGAGTGGGTGCCCATCTTCTCCGCCGGGATGCGGCCGCTGGCCACCATCTTCAGCAGGGTCGGGATGGACGCCGTGTCGACCAGGCCCATGGTCAGGGTGACGTTCTGAATCCACATGTCCTGCATGGGCAGCGAGACCGGGGCGCCGTGCACGCCGATGTTGGCGATGGTGCCGCCGGGGCGGACCAGGGACGCGGCGGTCAGCAGGGTTTCCGGGTAGCCCACGGCCTCGATGGAGACGTCCACGCCCGCGCCGTCGGTCAGCGCCATGACGTCGGCGACGGTGTTTTCGCTGGCTTCGACGGCGTCGGTGGCGCCGAACTCCAGCGCCTTGTCCAGCCGGAACTTGTTGGTGTCGATCGCGATGACCCGGGAGGCGCCCCATAGTCCTGTGGTCAGGATGGCGGACAGGCCCACCGCGCCGGCGCCGACGACGGCCACGGTGTCGCCGGGGCGTACCCGCCCGGCGAGCACGCCGACCTCGTAGCCGGTCGGCAGCGAGTCGGCGAGGAAGATGGCCTGCTCGTTCGTCACGTTGCCGGGCACCGCGTACAGCGAGGTGTCGGCAAACGGGACCCGGACCGATTCGGCCTGGGTGCCGTCGATGAGATGGCCGAAGATCCAGCCGATCCCGCCGACTGTCTGGCAGTGCGACGGCATGTTCCGCTGGCAGTATTCACAGCGCCCGCACTTGGTGATGGCCGGGACGAGCACCCGGTCGCCGGCGCTGAATCCCTTCACCGCGTCACCGACTTCGGTGACGGTGCCGACGGCCTCGTGGCCGAGAATGCGGCCATCGGTGACGGCGGCCACATCTCCCTGGAGAATGTGCAGGTCGGTGCCGCAGATCGTGGTGGTATCCACCCTCACCACGACGTCAGTTGGTTCCCTGATGGCCGCATCGGGGACGTCTTCCCAGGCCTTCTGGCCAGGTCCGTGATACACGAGTGCTTTCATTTGGCCGACGATAGTCACCTTGGGTACGGCTGGCTGTTTCAAAATTGGACTATCCGGCGAGCGGGCGCTGCGCCCGCGGGTTACCCTCTGCCAGGTCGCGCAGTGGGATCACGACGGGGTGGTCGTCGCGCGCAGCGATCACGGCCTCGCCCGCGGTGAGGTCAGCGACGAGCGTGCACAGCGTGGCCGCCCGGTGGCCGGGGGCGGGATCGGCGCGGACCCCGTCCGGCGGCGCGTTCGTGAGGGCACGCAGGAAGCGAGACACTCATGTCCTGGCTCCCGGGTCGACGTACCGCTCCGTGGTCATCATGTCAGGGAGGTGCGGGCTGGCCGGCGGCACTGGGCCTGGCCTGAGCGGTGGCGAGGATCCACTGGGATCCGTCGCGCGTCCCGGAACGCCAGCCGTCGTGGCCGAGCATCTCGTTGAGCGCGCGTTTCACGAGGCCGTGCTGATGGACCCAATCGAACCGCTCCTGATGATCCTGGCCGAACGTGCCAGGCAGGCACTCGGCCAGCTTGTGCTGGACGAACCCCCACCTGACGCCCCGGCTCGCTCGCACGGCGGCCTGGAACTGCTCATCCCGGGCCAGCCTGCGGATGGCCGCGCGGGCGAAGGTCTCGGCGGCGTCCACGCTCTGGCTGGCCGTGACGGGCTGGCCGCCTGCGCTGCGACGGCCTCGTCCAGGGCGCTCCTCAGCCGGCTCCGCAGCCGGGAAGCGTAGCAATCGGCGGCCGGGCGGACGTAGAGCGGGTCCAAGGGCTCGAAGCTCTTCTCGAACAGCAGCGCCCGGACCGGAATCGGATAAGGCGTGTCGCTGACGCTCGACCAGAACACCCCGTGCCCGGGGAGGGGCTCGTTGAGCAGCGACGACAGCAGGTCATCGGAGAAATGCGCGTTCGCCTTCTGCAGGGCGCGCAGGTCACCCTCGGCGAGCAAGTGGAAGACGATCACGTCCAGGAACAGCTCGTCGCCGAAAGTGTCCACCACCCGGACGACGTGCAGCGAGAACGGATTGAATTCCAGGCTGTTGTTCCCGCCGTCGGAAGCGACAAGCGAGATCGAATTGGTGTTGCGGGGCTGGATTGTCGTGACCGAATGCCTGAGCATCGCGACATCCCGCATCACCTCGTCGAGCAGGCCGGAATCGCCTCTGGTGGCTTCCCGGACGAGGGTTTTCAGTTCGGGCAGTCGGTCAGGGTCAAACACATGCCCTCCGCAAAGAGTAACAAGATGATAACAGATTGTACTTAACGTGCAGACCGGACGGTAAGGGATAAGGCACCCATGGCGACCGGGCGCGTCGCCGGTCGCGCATCGCGGGCCGCGCCCAGCAGCGCATCGACTACGCGCTGGAGCGGCTGCGGCGAGCGGGTTACGTGCGGCAGCGCTCAGTTCTGCTGAGCGGCGGGGCCGATGAGGGCCTGCGCGCGGGAACGCTCATCCGCTACCTGGCGGGCGCGCGGCGGCAGGTCCGCGCCGATCTCCGCGGCGAAGTGGTGGAATTCGGCGCTTCCCGGCAGTTCCTCCAGGCAGTCTGCGATCAGCTTGCCGGCCGCGGCAAGGTCGCCGGCCAGGCGAGCGATCCGCGCCCGCACGAACGTGACCTCCGGCCCGGCCAGGGCGCGGTGGCTGACCAGCCGGTCCAGCAGCCCGCTGTCATCGGTGCCCGCCAGATGCTCGGCCAGCATGCCATGCCAGGCCGCGAGGTTCCCCGCCCGGCGCTTGTGGGTGTAGCCGACGTCGCTGAATCCCACGAACGCCTCTCCATGTCCTCGACGGTGAGCACCCGGTCCTGGCCTGACCAGAAGTCCGGAGTGGTCATCAGGATCGCGCCCTCCTCGTTCGCTTTTCCGCGCTCGCGCCAATTGATATTACCTAGGATGATACTTTGGTTACATTAAGTGTCGTATTGGGAGCGCCGTGGGGTCCGTGGAGCTGCCGTCGGAGCCGGAGGAACCCGGCAGAATCGACCGTGCCGACGCGGGCGGCGCGGAGCGGCCGGTGCCGAAGGCCCGAGAAGCGCCCGACCCTGATGAACGCGGCCGGGTGTACGAGGCGATGCGGGCGCACGCCGATGCGGACGCCGCGGAACAGGCCGAGCCAGGCCGGCGGACTGATGGGGCGGACCGTTCGGCCGATCCGCCTGGATCGCATACCGAGGTGGGAGGCTTCCCCTCGAGGCCGGACCGGCACGTGGAAACGGGCGAGGCGATCAGCCGGGTCCGTGAGGTCGAGCCGCGGATCTCCGCGGACATGCGAGCAATCGAACGGGAGAATACACACGGCGGCTGGCTGGAGGGCTTCGAGTTCAGGCTCAAGGGCGAGGACCGCCTCAAGGAGAAGATTACCGAGAAGCTGGAGGCCGAGCCGCGTATTACCTCGACAGAGGCTCTCCGTGAGATCGCCGACGCGATTCGCTATACCTACTGTTTCCAGCCGGACGTCTACACCAGGGGTTATTACGACATCAAGGAACGGCTGGAAAGCTGCGGATACGAGATGTACTACTCGAAAAACTCGTGGACCGATCCCGAGTACAAAGGAATCAACACCCGCTGGGCAACCTCAGACGGCCAGCGGTTCGAGGTGCAATTCCACACGCCGGATAGCTTCCACGCCAAGCACCACGTGACTCACGCCGCCTACGAGCGGATTCGCGACCCGGCGACGAGCAGGGCCGAGCTTCGTGAACTGCACGCGTTCCAGCGGGAGGCGTGCTCACATATCCCGGCGCCAGGCGCCGCAGCGGACATCCCCAACTACAGGAAGGAAGTGCACTAGGTGCCAGACAACATCACGTACTACGCGATCGTCGGCGGCAGCAACACTGTCGATAACCCCCGTGGCCTGGTCCGACGGCTTGAGCATGAAGACGGCCCATCCGACGAGGCCCTAAGGGATGACTTCAGTTGGAAATTCACGCCGGTGATCGTCGAATGGGAGCGCGGGGACTTCGACGACGAACTCGTCGAGGTAAGCCACGGACAGGCGGACAAGATCGTCCAGCATTTCCGGCGGGAGTGGGGCTCGCCTCAGCGGTCGCCGAACCCCTGAGCGGGAAGGTGGGCGCATCGGGCCAGGTGTCGCATCGGTGTTCAGGAGTGCAATATGTCGGCCTTCACCTGCCCGGTGAACTGCCGCCACGTGCCTGGCCGGAACGCAAGGACCGGCTCCTCGTGGTCTTTGGTGTCCCGCACTAGCACCTCGACCCGGAGTCGGCGGCCATCTCGACGCATTCGCTATCGCACAGGCTTGCTCGTCAAGGACTGCCTGATGTGGTCCACGATGCGGCTGGTCTCTTCCGCCGTGATCTCGACAAACTCGTTCTCCAGATCACCGCGCTCGGCTGACGCAAGCAACGAGCTACGATGCCAGATCAGTTCCTGGGTGAACGCCTCGTCGCGTCTGCCGGCGTCGACGTAACTGCGCCTGAGCACGCCTGCTGGCCGTTCTCGGCTGCTGAGGTCATCGACGATTGCGTAATAAGTTACCCCGTTCGGCATGATTCCCTGGTGCGTCCCCCTGCCGGGGATCTCCCAATCGCCGCGGGCCGGGTACCCGGGGATGTCATGCGCGCCCGGCGGGACGGGAACGCATGCGTAGACCTCCCGCTGGAAGGCTTCCAGCTCGATTTCCTCCTGCGCGCAGGTCTGCGCCGAGCGCAGCCGTGCATACGAGCGTTCGGCGGTGAACAGCATGACCTCGTAGCTGCGCTCGGTGTGGAACTGCACCTCGAAGAGCTGGCCGGCGTCATGGTGGCGCCACAGGCTGCTGATCCCCTTGTACTGGTCCCCTGGCCAGAAGTTCCTGAGCCGGACCAGGTCGGAGCTGCGCTGCATCAGCGCGATGTCTTCCAGGACGTGCCTGCTGTAATCGGCCTTGGATGGGGAGGTGATGGTCGAGAGCGGCGCGAATCGGAGTCACGAACCGCCGGGAAGTTCCGGCCGGCCGGGCCGGAGAACCGGTATCGTACGGTGCCGTGCTGGACGGCGAACTGGTCTTCGTGCCGAGCGAGATTCCCCACCGGGGCGTGTTCGCGCTCTGGGGCAAGGGCACGGGATCCGCCAAGCTGGAGCTGGTCTTCCCCGGCGGCACCTACGGCATACGCAAGCGCCTGGTCTCGGCGGATCTCATACCGCTCGCTGAGGCTCTTCCGGCCTTGCTCGCGATCGGTCCCGATGAGCAGGCCGGGCGGCCGATGCGGCGCAGCGCCCGGGTCTGGGCGGCTGCCGCTGCCGCGGGCGTGGGCCTGGTTGCCCGCGGCCGGCTCTTGCCGACCGTCGGCGCCGATGACACCGACGTCTGGCGTGCCGGGCCGCTTGATCCGGCGGACCTCAGCTGGCTGCGTGAACTCGCCGCCGTGTTCCCGCCCGCCGCGCACGCCCTGGCAGTTCCCGGCTCGCGCCCGATGCGGCTCCGCTCTCCGGATGCGCTGATCCGCGATCTATGGGACGCGATCGCCGACATGATCGCACGCTCGCCCGCCGCGCCGCGGACGACCGCGTCGGCGGCGTTCGCCGCGGACGAGCCGACCCCGGTCGGCGATCTCGCGGAGTGGCTCGCCGACACCACTGACGGCCTGTCGGCCGGAGCACGTCTTGGCCTGCGAATCGAGGCTGTCCCGGCGTCACCTGTGGCAATGGAAGAAGACGACGAGGAAGAGCTTGAAGGGGCCGAACGGCTTGACGGGGCCGCGCCGACGTTCCGGCTGGTGCTGCAGCTGCGCAGCAACGCCGATCCGAGCCTTATCGTCGACGCCGCCGCGCTGTGGAGCCAGCCGGAGATGGTGCTCGCCAGGTTCGGCTCGCAGGCTGAAACGGATCTGCTGCTGGCGCTGCGGCGCGGCGCGCCGGTATGGCCGCCGCTGGCTGAGGTGCTGCGGCAGGCCAGCCCGTCGGTCACCAACCTCGATGACGACGCGCTTACCAGCCTGCTCGGCCCGGCTGCCGAAGAACTGGCGGGCGCCGGCATCGAGGTGTTGTGGCCATCCAGCATGCTCGGCGACGGCCTGAAGCTGCGGGCCGTCCCCACGCCGGCGCCGGAAAAGCTGACGGACGCTGGGTTCGGGCTTGACGCGCTGCTGGATTTCCGCTGGCAGCTCACGTTGGACGGCGCGCTGCTCGACGCCGACGAGATCACCGCCCTGGCCGAGGCGAAACGGCCGCTGATCAGGCTGCGGGGCCGCTGGGTGATCCTGGACCCGGCCCTGCTCGACCGGCTGCGCCGCCCGCCGCGGACGCGGATGCGCACATCCGAGGCGCTCGGCGCCGTGCTCGCAGGCTCGGCAGAGATCGACGGCGAGACGGTCACTGTGGCTGCGGAAGGCCCGCTTGCCGACCTGGCCGCCCGGGTGACGGGCATCGCGTCCGCCCCGGTTCCCCTCGAGCCGCCACCTGGGCTCACGGCGACGCTCCGGCCCTATCAGCAGCGGGGCCTGGCTTGGCTGGCCGGGATGTGCGATGCGGGGCTCGGCGGTTGCCTGGCCGACGACATGGGCCTCGGCAAGACGATCCAGGTGATCGCGCTGCACCTGCACCGCCGGGAGGCCAAGGCGGGTCCCACACTCGTGGTGTGCCCGGCATCGCTGCTCGGCACCTGGGAGCACGAGGTACGCCGGTTCGCCCCGGATATCCCGGTCCGCCGGTATCACGGGGAAGGGCGGCACCTACAGGACCTGGCCATGGACGAGATGGTCCTGGTCACCTACGGGGTGGTGCTGCGGGACTCGGCACTGCTCGCCGAGATCGGCTGGGGCCTGGTCGTCGCTGACGAGGCTCAGCATGCGAAGAACCCGCTATCGCGGACCGCGCGCGAACTGCGGGCCGTGCCCGCGCCCGCCAGGATCGCGCTGACCGGTACTCCCGTGGAGAACCGGCTGTCGGAGCTGTGGGCGATCCTCGACTGGACGACGCCCGGCCTGCTCGGGCACCTGGAGGCATTCACGCGGCGGATATCGGTGCCGGTCGAGCGGTACCGCGACGCCGAGGCGACCGCCAGGTTCGCCGCCCTCGTCCGGCCGTTCCTGCTGCGGCGCCGGAAGACCGATCCCGGTATCGCGCCCGAGCTGCCGCGTAAGACCGAGACGGACCTGTTCGTGCCGCTGACCGCCGAGCAGGTCACACTGTACGAGGCGATGGTCCGGGAGACGATGGAAGCGATCGCCACCAGGCAGGGTATCGAGCGGGCTGGCCTGGTGTTCAAGCTGCTCACCGCGCTGAAGCAGATATGCAACCATCCGGCTCAGTACCTCAAGCAGCCGGGGCCGCTGGCCGGCCGGTCGGGGAAGCTGGCCGCATTCGACGAACTGACCGACGTCATCCTGGCCAGCGGCGAATCGATGCTCGTCTTCACCCAGTACACGCAGATGGCGACGATGCTGCAGCAGCACCTTGACGCCCGGGGGATCCGGTCGCTGTTCCTGCACGGCGGTGTTCCGGTGCCTCGCCGGGAGGAAATGGTGATCAGGTTCCAGGCCGGCGAGGTACCGGTGTTCCTGCTGTCGCTGAAGGCGGGCGGCACCGGCCTGACGCTGACCCGGGCCACTCACGTGCTGCACTACGACCGCTGGTGGAACCCGGCGGTGGAGGATCAGGCCACCGACCGGGCATACCGGATCGGTCAGGACCGGCCCGTGCAGGTACACCGGCTCATCGCCGAGGGAACGCTCGAAGACCGCATCGCCGCCCTGCTGGAGACCAAACGCGAACTCGCCGACGCGGTGCTCGGCTCTGGTGAGGGCTGGATCGGCGAGCTGTCCGACGCCGAGCTCACCGAGCTTGTCAGCCTGCGAGCCGCGCCATGAGCGACGATCTGACCGGGACCGCCCTCGAGCAGCCGGAATTCGGCCGCACCTGGTGGGGCCGAGCATGGCTGGTGGCACTGGAGCAGCGAGCTCGGCTGGACCCCGACCGGCTGCCGCGCGGCCGAGATTACGCGCGGTCCGGGGCGGTCGGCGACCTGACGCTGGCGCCGGGCGAGGCACGGGCCCGGGTGCGGGGCCGGAAGACCCAGCCGTATGAGGTCAGGATACGGGTGCGGCGGTTCACCGATGACGAATGGGACCGGGTGCTCGCCGCGATCTCCGCCCGGCTCGGCCACGCGGCGGCGCTGCTGGATGGCGAGCTGCCGCCGGAGATCGCCGAGGACGCGGCCAGCGCGGGCCTTGACCTGCTTCCCGGCGGCGGCGAGGTCGGGCCGCGCTGCAGCTGCCCGGACGACGCGGACCCGTGCAAGCATTCGGCCGCGGCCTGTTACCTGATCACCGATGCGCTGGACGCTGACCCGTTCATCCTTTTCCTGCTGCGCGGCCGGACCCGCGATCAGGTGCTGGCCGGGATCCGGGCACGCCGTCGCGGCGCGGCGCCCAGCCTGGCGGCCGCGCCGGGAGCGACACCAGCTGGCCAGGCCGGTACTAGGGTGCCGCCGGTCACTGACGAGGGCGTGGATGCCAGGACGGCGTTCGGCGCGCCGTCATCGTTGGCGCCGATCCCCGCCGTACCGTTGCCGCCCCGGCGGCCGGGGAGCCCCGCCGCACTTCCGGTGGATCCGCCGCCATGGCGATCTGGTCTGCGCGACGACCTGCTGGAGCTGGCCGCAGATGCAGCCAGCCGGGCATGGGAAATGGCGGTCGGCTTGTCCGCCGACGCCGGGCTGAGCCTCGACCCGGATGCCGACCTGACCCGCCGGGCCGCCCGGGCCCTGGGCACGCCAGCGTTCGCCGCACTCGCTGCGCGCTCCGGGGTTCGCGAACGTGATCTCGCCCGCCAGGCGCTGGCCTGGCGGCAGGGCGGCCGGGCCGGCCTGGAATTGCTGCACACTGAGTGGGATCCGGCCACCGAAGATCCGGATGCCGCCGAGCTTCTGAAGACTGCGCGGGCCGTGCTGCGCGCCAAGACCGGTGCTGCGGAGACCATCACGGGCAACCGGATCACCGCAAGCCACCTGCAGTTGCGTCTCGGCCGGGATCTGCGCTGGTATCCGTACGCGCGATCGGACGAGGACTGGGAGCCCAGCGGCGCGCCGGAAACCGATCCGGCCCGGGCTGTCGCAGATCTCTAGGCACACCGGTCCTTGTCGCGACGGCGCAATGCGGCATCCTATAGGCACACGAGCGCATACAGGGACCCGCGACATGACCGCACCGTTGACCGGCGTCGTGCCGGTTGTGCCCACCGTCTTCCACGACGACGACACCATTGACCTGGACGGAACGGCACGCGTCGTCGACTACCTGATAGACGCCGAGGTCGACGGGGTGTGCCTGCTCGCCAACTATTCCGAGCAGTTCTCGCTGACCGACGCCGAACGCGAGACCATCGCCCGCACGCTCATGGAGCACATCGCGGGCAGGCTGCCGGTCATTGTAACCACCAGCCACTACAGCGCGCGGGTCACGGCCAGGCGCAGCCGTGACGCGCAGGACATGGGCGCTGCGATGGTGATGATCATGCCGCCGTTCTTCGGGGCGACCATGGCCGTTCCGGCACGGGCAGTGATCGAGTACTTCAAGACGGTGGCGGACGCCATCGATATCCCCATCATGGTGCAGGACGCGCCCCTGTCGACGACACCGCTGCCGGCGAACCTGCTCATCGACCTGATCAAGCAGGTACCCCGGGTGCAGTACGTCAAGATCGAGGTCCCGCAAGCCGCAGACAAGCTGCGCCGCCTGGTCAGCGCCCTCAGCGACAGCCTGCCCGGCCCGTTCGACGGCGAAGAGTCGGTAACGCTGATCCCCGACCTGGACGCCGGGGCCGTCGGCACCATGCCCAGCTCGATGGTCGCCGGAGAACTCGGCGGGATCGTCCGCCGGTATTTCTCCGGCGACCGCGCGGGCGCTGCAGGCGCCTGGGAGGACCTGCTGCCGCTTATCCATTTCGAGAACCGCCAATGCGGCCTCCGCGCACAGAAGATTCTCCTGGCCGAGGGAGGCATCATCGGCTCAGACCGGACTCGCGCGCCGCTGGGACCGGTCTCGCCGGAGACCCGTAACGGGCTGATCGAACTCGCCAGAAGACGCGATCCGCTGGTCCTGCGGTGGGCTCGGTAAGCAAGGTTGCGGGGTCGCGACCTTTACCGGAAGGAGCTGCCGTCCTAGTTCATGCTTTTTGCGCGTCGATTATCCTGCGTAAATATCATCCAGGGCGATCAGGACGAGCCGGGGGTCCTTGGCTGTCCGCAGGTCGTCGTGGAATCCTGCGCCGGAGTAGCAGGCGAGGACGCAGTCGCTGGTGTCGTAGTTCGCGGACAGCAAGTCGCGGGCCCTGGCCAGGCGTTCGACGTGGTAGCCGCCCATCGCGTCGCCCCATTTGGCTTCGCCGAGGGACAGGACGCGCTGCGGTCTTCCGGGTTCCTGCGGCGCGAGGACGGCCACATCGATCTCGATCTGGGTCTTGTTCGCCGGGTCGTTCACGACGCCGGATCCGACCTCGCCGACGGGCGCGCCGAACAGTTCCGGGCCGGCGCGAAGCGCGAAGCTGCGGCAGAGCGTCTCGAAGTGCGGTCCCACGACGGTGCTGAGGAAGCCGGCTCGCTGGTCTCGCCACACCGCCTGTGCCTGTCCCGATTCCAGCCGGTACCACTCCGGCCTCATGACCGCCTCATAGAACGTGATCAGCGGCTCGGTGATCCGGTAGGTCGATCGTCCACGCCGGAATACGTCCGGCTCCCTGGCGATCAGCGCGCAGTCCTCAAGCACGTTGAGCGGATGGGTGATCTCCGCCGATTTCCGTCCGACGAAGCTGGCGATACCACCGTTGGTGCGGTTCCCGGCGGCAATGGCACCGAGCACGGAGTGATAGAGCGCCGGGTCGC
>WNGP01000294.1_pt1 | contig 63737 bp, 50 predicted proteins | sample 5407671 | NCBI WGS metagenome assembly WNGP01 (sample SAMN13153381, study PRJNA577476) | soil metagenome | isolation source: 40 cm soil or saprolite under Garry oak tree replicate 2 | place: USA:California | collected 2016-06-15 | reverse complement strand
CGGCCGAGAGGTCGAGACCCTGCAGGTATTTGCGAAAGCCGCGTCCGAGCTCGGCGTGGCCGAGCGCGTATTCGACGGTCGCCTGCAGATAGCCGAGCTTGCTGCCGCAGTCGTAGCGCTTGCCGCTGAAGCGATAGGCGTAGACCGCCTCCTCGCGCATGAGCGCCGCGATGCCGTCGGTGAGCTGGATCTCGCCGCCGGCGCCCGAGCCGATGCTCTCCAGATGCTCGAAGATCGCCGGGGTGAGCACGTAGCGGCCGACGACCGCGAGGTTCGAGGGTGCGACGGCGGGCTTGGGCTTCTCGATGATGCTGTGCACGCGGCTGGTCACCGCGCGGTCGCCGTCCACCGCGACGATGCCGTACTTCTCGGTGTCCTGCCGCGGCACCACCTGCACGCCGAGCACGCTGGAGTGCCGGGACTCGTAGACCTGCGCCATCTGTGCGAGGCAGGCGACGTCGCTGCGAATGAGATCATCCGCCAGATGCACGAAGAAGGGCTCGGCGCCCACGGCGGGCTGCGCGCAGAGCACCGCATGACCGAGCCCGAGGGGCGCCGGCTGCCGGATATAGATGCAGGAGGCGTAGGAAGGCAGGACGCTGCGCAGCTGGTTGAGCAGATCGCTCTTGCCCTGCTGCTTGAGCGTTAGCTCCAGCTCCTGGTCGGAGTCGAAGTGATCCTCGATGGCGCGCTTGGAGGCGCCGGTGATGAACACCAGGCGCTGCGCGCCCGCGGCGAGGGCTTCCTCGACCGCATACTGGATCAGCGGCTTGTCGACCACCGGGAGCATCTCTTTGGGGCTCGCCTTGGTCGCGGGCAGAAAGCGCGTGCCGCGCCCCGCCACGGGAAAGACCGCGGTGCGGATCGCCGACTTGAAGCGGGTCCTCATCTTCTCTCCAGGGCTCACAAGGGGCCGCCGCCGCAGGTGGCCCCCGCCGGCCGCTCGGTGCGCTCGGCCCACTTGAAGACCGAGGGCCGCATGCTGTCCCAGGAGCGGCATTTCGGGCAGCGCCAGTACCAGCCGACGCTGTGGAGCCCGCAGTCATCGCACTGGTAGCGGCCGCCGGCATCGCCGATGCGCATCAGGAGCGCGCCGAGCGAGCTCGCCTCCGCGGCCGACTCGATCCCGCCGCCGAGGTCCGCAGCCAGGCCCGCAAGTCCGGCGGCGTCCGCGGGCGGCAAGGCGGTGGCGAGAAGCCAGGCGAGCTGCCGCGGCGTGACCCGGCCGCTCTCGTGCAGCCGCTTCCTAAGCTCGCTCAACATGTCGGCGCGCCCGATCTGGCGAGCGATGCCGAGCACCGCGGGAATGATCTCGAGCGCAAGTCCCGGCGACATCTCGAGCGCGTGCAGGTAGAGGAGCAGCGCACCCGCGGCGTCACCGGCCTTCTCGGCGATACGCGCGCTGAGGATGTCAGCCCGCGGCAGCTCCGGCTGGTGCGTGCGCGCCTGCCGCAGCAGCGTCCGCGCGCGCTCGCTGTCACCCTGCACCAGCGCGTGCTCGGCGAGCTCGCAGAGGTAGTGGGCGGCGACCCGCCCCCGCTCGGCCTGCACGGCCGGCGGCAGCTCGTGGAACACCTTGAGCGCCTTGGCCCAGTCGCCCTGGGTCTCGTAGATGGCTACCAGCTGATCGAGCGCCGCGTGCCGGTACTCGCGCGAAGCCGCCAGCTCCTCGAAGACGCGTTCGGCCCGGTCCATGAGTCCCGCGCTCTGATAGTCGAGCGCCAGAGCGAACGCGGCCTTGTCGCGCAGGCGTGGACCGCCGTGATCGCGCAGGCGCGAATGAAGCGCGATGGCGCGATCGACCTCGCCGCGGCGCCGGAACAGGCTCCCCAGTGCGAACTGCATCTCGGCGGCATCGCCCTCCGCCTCGGCGGCCATGCGCGTGAAGATCTCCGCGGCGTGATCGAAGCGGTCGTTGATGAGGTGGTCGAGGCCCACGTAGTAGTCGCGCGGCAACCGCACGGTGCGCGCCGCGCCGTTGCGGCGGCCGAGAAACCAGGCGGCGAGCCCGACGAGGATGAACGCCAGAGCCAGGAGCAGTGGGGGCAGCTCGAACACACCTCGACGATATCAGGTCCGCGTGGCAAGCGATAACGCCGGCCGCCGGCCGCCGGCCGCCGGCCGCCGGACGGTGGACTTTAGTCGCGGATCGGCCGGCCGGCCCCATCGTTCACGCGCTCGCGCAGATCCTTCCCGGGCTTGAAGTGCGGCACGTGCTTGCCGGAGAGCGCCACCGCCTCGCCGGTCTTGGGGTTGCGCCCCTGACGCGGCGGCCGGAAGTGCAGCGAGAAGCTGCCGAAGCCGCGAATCTCGATGCGCTCGCCCTGCGAGAGCGCGTCGCTCATGATCTCGAGAATCTGCTTCAGCGCCAGCTCGACGTCCTTGGCCGGCAGGTGCTTCTGCTTGGCAGTGATTATCTCGATGAGCTCAGACTTGGTCATGCGTTGCGACATAAGGCCAGACGCGCTCAGCGTTCTCCGGAACCGATCTGCTCTTTCAGGAGATCCCCGAGGCTGGTGCCCGAGGGCGCCTGCTCCGAGCGGTAGCTCTGGACAGCCTCGGCCTCCTCGTGCGCTTCCTTGGCCTTGATCGACAACGAGATGGTGCGTGATTTCTTGTCGACGCCGGTGAACTTCGCCTCCACCTCGTCGCCGACCTTGAGGACCGTGCGCGCGTCCTCGACTCGATCGCGGCCGAGCTCGGAGGCGCGCAGCTGTCCTTCGACACCGTTGCCGAGATCGATGACCGCGCCGCGGGCGTCGACGTCCTTCACCACACCCTTGACGATCGTGCCCTTGGGGTTGTCGGCGATGTAGCTCGAGAACGGATCCTTCGCGAGCTGCTTGACGCCGAGCGATATGCGCTCGCGCTCCGGGTCGATCGACAGCACCATGGCCTCGATCTGCTGGCCCTTCTGGTAGTTGCGCACCGCCTCCTCGCCGGGCTGATCCCAGGAGATGTCCGACAGGTGCACGAGGCCGTCGATGTTGCCGGGGAGCCCGATGAAGATGCCGAAGTCGGTGATCGACTTGATCTGGCCCGCCACCTTATCGCCGCGGTTGTAATTCTCCGCGAACTCCTTCCACGGGTTCGCCTGGCACTGCTTGAGGCCGAGCGATATGCGGCGGCGCTCCTCGTCCACGTCGAGCACCATCACCTCGACTTCCTGGCCGGTGTGCACCACTTTCGCGGGGTTGACGTTCTTGTTGGTCCAGTCCATCTCCGAGACGTGCACCAGTCCCTCGACCCCGTCCTCGATCTCGACGAAGGCGCCGTAGTCGGCGATGTTGGTGACCTTGCCGAACACGCGGGTGTTCGGCGGGTAGCGCCGCGCGATGTTCTGCCACGGATCGGCGCCGAGCTGCTTGAGTCCCAGGCTCACCCGCGAGCGCTCGCGGTCGAACTTGAGGATGCGCACCTCGACCTCGTCGCCCACCTTCACGACCTCGGAGGGGTGCTTGACGCGCTTCCAGGCCATGTCGGTGATGTGCAGCAGCCCATCGATCCCGCCGAGATCGACGAAGGCGCCGTAATCGGTGAGGTTCTTGACCGTGCCGCGCACCACCGCGCCTTCCTGCAGGTTGTCCATGAGCGCGCTGCGCTCGGCGGAGAACTCCTGCTCGACCACCGCGCGGCGCGACACCACGACGTTATTGCGCTTCTGATCGAGCTTGATGACCTTGAACTCGAGCGGCTTGCCTTCGAGATACGAGGTATCGCGCACCGGGCGCACGTCGACGAGCGACCCTGGAAGGAAGGCGCGCACGGTCTCGATCTCGACGGTGAAGCCCCCCTTGACGCGCCCGGTGATGACACCGGTCACGATCTCGGATTTGTTGAACGCCTCCTCGAGGCGTGTCCAGGTGCGGGCGCGCTTTGCCTTCTCGCGCGACAGGCGGGTCTCGCCGGTGCCGTCCTCGACCGCATCGAGTGCGACCTCCACCTGGTCGCCGGGCTTGACCTCGACCTCGCCGCGCTCGTTCTTGAACTGCTCGAGGGGGATGACGGCCTCGGACTTGAGGCCTACGTTGACGATGACGACGTCGGGGGTGACATCCACCACGAGCCCCGTGAGGATCATTCCCGGGCGGATGCGTTGATTGGCGAGACTTTGCTCGAAAAGCTGCGCGAAACTTTCTGTCATACCTTCACTTTGCACGCCACCGGCGTGCCCGCACTGGAGCACTCGTCCTGAGGCCCAGGAAAGAAACACCGGGCACCCGCTTATCCGGCGAGTGCCGACCTCGAATCACCTTCCGTGCGTACGCGAACGAGCGGCTGTCACGGCCACAGGCGCCGGGCGGTCATGAGCTCCAGCACCCGCCCGACGATCGCCTCGATCTCGATGCCGGTCGAGTCGATCACGCAGGCGTCGGACGCCGGCCTCAACGGGGCGACCGGGCGGGTCTGATCCCTGAGGTCCCGCTCGGCTATCTCGCGCGAAAGGGCGGGAAGGCTAACATCCGATCCCTTGTCTTTCAACTGCTTATGCCGGCGCAGGGCCCTTTCTGCGGGGGTGGCGGTCAGGAAGATCTTCAGGTCGGCCCCGGGGAAGACCACGGTGCCCATATCGCGCCCGTCCGCGACCAGCCCCGGAGATATGGCAAAGGCCCGCTGGCGCCCGAGGAGGGCCGCGCGGACCGCCGGCCATGCCGCAACCCGTGAGGCCCCCTGCCCGGCGCCTTCCGAGCGAATCGCCTCGGTGACGTCGCGCCCGTCGAGCCACACGCGCTCGCTCCCGTCGGGGGCGGAGCCGAAACGGGCGTCCATGGACGCGGCGATCTCGCCATGACCGCGCTCGTCGACGCTTTCGAGACCCGCGGAGGCGCCGGCCAGCGCCACCAGGCGGTACAGCGCGCCGCTGTCGAGCAGGTGCCAGCCGGTGCGGCGCGCGACGGCGCGGCTGATGGTGCCCTTGCCCGAGCCACTCGGGCCGTCGATGGTCACGATAGGGGATCGCGTGCGGGACATCCTGAGGCAGCGTCCGTCAGAGCGCCTCGATCCGCAAGCCCGCGGCGCGCGCCGTGTCCACGAACCCCGGGAAAGAGGTCGCCACGTTCGCCACCTCGAGGATCTCGATCGGCGCGCGCGCTTTGAGCGAGGCGACCGCGAACGCCATCGCGATGCGGTGATCGCCTGAGCTGTCGATGGTGCCGCCGCCGAGCTCTCCGGCGCCGCGGATCCACAGGCCGTCGGGGAGCAGCTGCTGCTCGACCCCGAGACGCTCGAGCCCCGCCGCCATGGCAGCCAGCCGATCGCTCTCCTTGACGCGCAGCTCGAGCGCGCCGCGCACCAGCGTCTCGCCGCTCGCGCACGCGGCGGCGATGAAGAACACCGGGAACTCGTCGATCGAGTTGGGAATCAGCGTCTCGGGCACGGTGATGCCGTGGAGCGCGCTGCGGCGCACCTCGATATCCGCGACCGGCTCGGCGTCGCCCTCCCCGGCTGCGGTGCGCGGCTGCACGCGGATGTCGGCTCCCATGCGGCGCAGCAGCTCGATGAGACCGGTGCGCGTCGGGTTCACGCCGACGTTGATGAGGGTGAGGGCGGGATCGGCCGCGAGGCAGCCGGCGACCAGGAAGAACGCCGCCGAGGAGAAATCCGCGGGCACCGCGATGCGCGTGCCGGTGAGCGGCTGCCCCCCCTCCATCGCAATCCTTCGCCCGTCGCGCTGCACCCGTACGCCGAAGGCGCCGAGCATGCGCTCGGTGTGATCGCGCGCGGGCGCGGGCTCCGTGAGCTCGGTGCGTCCGGTGGCGGCGAGCCCCGCGAGCAGCACCGCGGACTTCACCTGCGCGCTCGCCACCGGGAGGCTGTAATGAATGGCGCGCAGATGCGGCGTGCCGCGGATCTCGACCGGCGGGCGGCCCTCGCGCGTGTGGATGCGCGCGCCCATCATCTGCAGCGGCACGGCGACCCGCTCCATCGGCCGGCGCATCAGCGACTCGTCGCCGATGAGCGTCGAGTCGAATCTCTGCGGCGCCAGCACTCCCATCATCAGGCGCATCGCCGTGCCGGCGTTGCCCATGTCGAGCGGCGCCGGCGACGGCGCGAGGCCGTGTGCGCCCACGCCGTGCACCACGACCTCGGTTTCCGCGGGCCGCTCGATCGCAACCCCGAGCTGCTCGAGCGCCCGCGCGGTGGACAGGCAGTCCTCGCCCGCGAGAAACCCGCTGATGTGCGTGTCCCCGTCGGCGAGTGCGCCGAGCATGAGGGCGCGGTGGGAGATCGACTTGTCGCCGGGCACGGTGAGCGAGCCCTTGATGCTCCCGCCGGCGCGCACTCGATAGCGGTCGGCGCCCGGTGGGCTCATTGCACCGCCCGCGGATAGGAGCCGAGCACCCGGAAGAGCGAGGCGCGCTTCCTGAGCGCCGCCAGCGCCTTGGACACGCGCGGCTCGTCGGCATGCCCCTCGAGGTCCATGAAGAACACGTAGTCCCACTTGCGCCGCCTGGAGGGGCGCGACTCGATGCGGGTGAGCGACACCCGGTGGCGCGCCAGCGGCTCGAGCAGCCGGTAGAGCGCCCCGGGCGCGTCGGTGTGCCCCACCGAGACGAGGAGCGTCGTGCGATCCTCGCCGCTCGGGGCGAAGAGCCTGCGCCCGAGCACGAGGAAGCGCGTCGTGTTGTCGGCGCGGTCCTCGATCTCCGCGACCAGGATCTTCAGGCCATAGATCTCGGCCGCGGTCTCGCCCGCGATCGCGGCGCTCCCCTTCTCGTCGCGGGCGCGCCGCGCCCCCTCGGCGTTGCTGGATACCGGCACCTGCTCGACGCCCGGCAGGTGCTCGTCCAGCCACTGCCGGCACTGGCCGAGAGACTGGGGGTGCGAGCAGACGCGCTCGATGCGCGAGATCTCGCTCATGGCGCCCATGAGGTGATGACGCACGCGCAACTCCACCTCGCCGCAGATCTTGAGCGGGGAAGTGAGGAAGCGATCGAGCGTGTGGTTGACCGTGCCCTCGGTGGAGTTCTCGATCGGCACGACGCCGAAGTCGGCGCTCCCCGATTCCACCTCGTGAAATACCTCATCGATCGAGGCGAGAGGGAGCGCCCGTACCGAGTGGCCGAAGTGATTGAGCACCGCGGTCTGAGTGAAGGTGCCTTCGGGACCGAGGAACGCCACCTTGAGCGGCTCCTGCTGCGCAAGACACGCCGACATGATCTCACGGAACAGGCGCAGGATCTCCGCATCGCGCAACGGCCCGGTGTTGCGCGCCTGGGCCTGCCGCAGCACCTGCGCCTCGCGCTCCGGGCGATAGAAATCCACCGTCCGCGCGCCGCTCGTCTTCGAGATCCCGACCTGCTGCGCGAGGCGCGCCCGCTCGTTGATCAGCGCCTGAATCTTCTCGTCGACCGCGTCGATGCGGCCGCGCGCCTCCCCGAGATCGAGCGGCCCTGGCGCCGGCGCCGCCCCCGGCGCGATGCGCGCCGCGCGCGGCGGCTTCGGGTTCTTTCGGGCCATGGACAGGCGCTCCCCCTTGCCGTGCGCTCAGGCGATGCGCGCCGACAGCACCCCGTCGATGGCGCCGATCCTCTCGAGGAGCTCCTCGCCGACGCCGCCGTCGGCATCGATGAGCGTGTAGGCGTACTCGCCGCGCGACTTGTTCAGCAGGTCGGCGATATTGATCCCATGCGCGGCGAGACAGGTGGAGATCTGGCCTACCATGTTGGGCACGTTGCGGTTGGCGACGCTGAGTCGCGTGGTGTTCGGTACCCTCGGCAGCACCGCCTCCGGATAGTTGACGCTGTTTCTTATGTTGCCGTTCTCGAGAAAGTCGCGCAGCTGCTCGGCGACCATGACGGCGCAGTTCTCCTCCGCCTCCCCGGTCGAGGCGCCGAGATGCGGCAGCGTCATCACCCGGGGATGCTCCTTGAGCAGACGGCTCGGGAAATCGCACACGTAGGCATGCAGCCGCCCGGCCTCCAGAGCCGCGAGCACCGCGGCGCCGTCGACGATGGCGGCGCGCGCGAAGTTGAGCAGCGTCGCGCCGGACCTCGCGAGCGCGAGCCGCGCGCCGTTCACCAGTGCCTCGGTGCTCTCATTCAGGGGCACGTGCACCGTGATCGCGTCGGAGCGCGTGAACAGGTCTTCGAGGGAGATTGCCTGATCGACGCTCGACGACAGCTGCCAGGCGCGCTGCACGGTGAGCTGCGGATCGTAGCCGAGCACCTTCATGCCGAGCGCCAGCGCCGAATTCGCCACCTCGACGCCGACCGCCCCGAGCCCCACCACCCCGAGCGTGCGACCGGGGAGCTCGAAGCCGAGGAAGCTCTTCTTGCCCTTCTCGACCGCGGCCTCGATGGCCGCATCGTCCCCCTCGAGGGCACGCACGAACAGCCACGCGGGTCCGATGTTGCGCGCCGCCAGCAGCAGCCCCGCCAGCACCAGCTCCTTCACCGCGTTGGCGTTGGCGCCCGGGGTGTTGAAGACCGGAATGCCGCGCCGGCTCATCTGGTCGATGGGGATGTTGTTCACGCCCGCGCCGGCGCGGCCGATGGCGCGCACGCCCGGCGGGATCGCGAAGTCGTGCAGGTCGGCCGAGCGCACCAGGATCGCGTCGGGGTTCGTCACCTGCGCGCCGACCTCGTAGCGCTCCCGCGGCAGCCGCGCGAGCCCCCGGCTGCTGATCTCGTTGAGAGTCAGGATGCGGTATGCCATTTGCCTTCAGCCGTGGCGGCGCTCGAATTCCTTCATGAAAGCCACCAGGGCCTGCACCCCCTCGAGCGGCATCGCGTTGTAGAGGCTCGCGCGCATGCCGCCGACGGAGCGATGGCCCTCGAGGTTGGCGAGCCCGGCGCGGCGGGCCTCGGCGACGAAGGTCTCATCGAGCGAAGGCGTGGCGAGCGTGAAGGGCACGTTCATCCACGAGCGGCACTCCCGCGCGACCGGGTTCGAGTAGAAGCCGGAGCCGTCGATCGCCTGATAGAGCAGCTCCGCCTTGGCGCGGTTGCGCGCGCCGACCGCACCGAGTCCCCCCTGCGCCTTGAGCCACCGGAACACGAGGCCCGCGCAGTACCACGCGAAGGTGGGCGGGGTGTTGAGCATCGACCCTTCCTCCGCGATGCCTTTGTAGTCCCACACCGCGGGCGTCCCGGGCCGCGACTTGCCCGTCAGCTCCTCGCGCACGATGACGACCGTGAGACCGGCCGGCCCGATGTTCTTCTGCGCCCCCGCGTAGATCAGGCCGAACTTCGACACCTCGAGAGGACGCGAAAGGATCGTCGAGGACATGTCGGCCACCAGCGGCACGCCGGCGGTGTCGGGCACGTACGGAAACTCCACTCCACCGATCGTCTCGTTGGGCGTGTAGTGCACGTAGGCGGCGCCCGGGGTGAGGCGCAGCGTCTCGGCGGCAGGCACGGTCGTGTAGCCGCAGGCGCCCTCGTCGGCGACGATGCTCACCTTCCCGGCGAGGCGGCGCGCCTCGCCGATCGCCTTCTTCGACCAATGGCCGGTATTCAGGTAATCGACGGCGGAGTCGGCGCGCGCGAGGTTCAGTGGCACGGCGGCGAACTGACCCGTTGCGCCACCCTGCACGAACAGCACCTTGTAGCTCTCGGGAACCGCGAGCAGCTCGCGCAGCAGCCGCTCGGCTTCGCGCGCCACCGCGAGGAAGGGCTTGCTGCGATGGCTCACCTCCATCACCGAGGCGCCCGAGCCCTGCCAGTCGGTGAGTTCCCCGCGGACCTGTTCGAGGACTTCCAGGGGCAGCGCGGCCGGCCCCGCTGCGAAGTTGAAGACGCGCATGGCCTAAGTATCTGCGGCCGGCTCGCCGGCGCCGGCCTGCAACTCGCGCTCGGCCGCGGCCTCCTCTTCGCCCGTATCCAGGCTCTCGACGCGCCCGATCCCGGCGAGCCGCTCGCCTTCGCCGAGCCGGATGAGGCGCACTCCCTGGGTGTTGCGACCCTGCACGGAGATCTCGTCCACCGCGGTGCGCACCAGCGCGCCGGTGGAGCTGATCAGCATGATCTCCTGCTCCGGCATCACCTGCAGCGCCGCCACCGTGTCGCCGTTGCGGTCGGAAGTCTGCAACGCGATCACGCCCTGGCCGCCGCGGCCGTGCACGGGAAACTCCGCGAGCGGGGAGCGCTTGCCGTAGCCGGCGGCGGAGCCGGTGAGCACGTGCCCCTCGCCGACCACGATCAGCGAGATCAGCTGCTGGCCGGCGCCTAAGCGTATGCCGCGCACCCCGGCCGCTTCGCGCCCCATGTAGCGCACTTCGCTCTCGTGGAAGCGGATGGCCTTGCCGCCGCTCGACACCAGTATGATCTCGCGCTCGCCGTCGGTGAGCGCCACCCCGACCAGCTGATCGTTGTCGTGCAGGTCGACCGCGATGATGCCGGTGGAGCGCGGGCGCGAGAAGGCGCTGAGCGGCGTCTTCTTCACCGTGCCGGCGCGGGTGGCCATGAACACGAAGTGCTGCTCGTCGTACTGCTTGATCGGCAGCAGCGCGTTGATCTTCTCGCCCTCCTCCAGCGGCAGCAGATTCACCATCGGCTTGCCGCGCGCGCCGCGGCCCGCCTGCGGCAGCTCGTAGACCTTGAGCCAATACACCTTGCCGCGGTTGGAGAAGCACAGCACGGTGTCGTGGGTGTGGGCGACGAACAGCTTCTCGACGAAGTCCTCGTCCTTGACGGCGGTGGCGCTCTTGCCGCGACCGCCCCGGCGCTGGGTCTGATACTCGGTGAGCGGCTGGCTCTTGGCGTAACCGGCGTGCGACAGCGTCACCACCACGTCCTGAGGCTCGATCAGGTCTTCGGTGGTGAGGTCGAGGTGATCGCGATTGATCTCCGTGCGGCGCGCATCGCCGTAGTTCGTGCGGATCTCGAGCAGCTCCTCGCGCACCACCTGGGTGAGCCGCTCGGGGCGCGCCAGGATGTCGCTGAGGTCCCGGAGCTGCGCGAGCAGCTCGCGGTACTCGGCGACGATCTTGTCCTGCTCGAGCCCGGTGAGCCGGTGCAGCCGCATGTCGAGGATCGCCTGCGCCTGCGCGTCGGACAGCCGGTAGGCCCCGCCGGCGAGTCCGGCCTCGGCCGGCAGCTCCCGCGGGCGCGTGGAGATGGCGCCGGCGCGCTCGAGCAGCTCGCTCACGATGCCCGGCGGCCAGGAGCGCGCGAGGAGCCCCGCGCGCGCCTCGGCGGGCGAGGCGGCGGCCTTGATGAGCGCGATCACTGCATCGATGTTGGCGAGCGCGACCGCGAGGCCCTCGAGGATGTGCGCCCGCTCGCGCGCCTTGGCGAGGTCGAAGATCGTCCGCCGGGTGACGACCTCACGCCGGTGGCGGATGAACGCCTCCAGCATCTCCTTCAGCGACATCAGCTTCGGCTGGCCGTCCTGGAGCGCCACCATGTTGATGCCGAACACCGTCTCCAAAGGCGTCTGGGCATACAGGTTGTTGAGGACGATCTCGGTGACCTCGCCGCGGCGCAGCTCGATCACGATGCGCATGCCGTCCTTGTCGGATTCGTCGCGCAGCCCGTCGCCGGCGATACCGTCGATCTGCTTCTCGCGCACCAGCTCCGCGATGCGCTCGATGAGGCGCGCTTTGTTCACCTGGTAGGGGAGCTCGGTCACCACGATCGCCTGGCGATCGCCCCGGCCGATGTCCTCGATGCTGACCCGCGCGCGCACCGACAGGCGCCCCCGCCCGGTGCGATAGGCGGTGGCGATCTCCTGCGCGCCGTTGATGATGCCGCCGGTCGGGAAGTCCGGCCCCGGCATGTGCTGCATGAGCGAGGCGAGCGGCAGCGACGGATCCTCGAGCAGCGCCAGGCACGCATCGACGGTCTCCGTGAGATTGTGCGGCGGAATGTTGGTCGCCATGCCGACCGCAATCCCGGTCTGACCGTTCACCAGCAGGTTCGGGATGCGCGTCGGCAGCACCGAGGGCTCGAGCTCGGTCTCGTCGTAGTTGGGCGTGAATTCGACGGTTTCCTTGGCGATGTCGGCCAGCAGCTCGTGCGCGATGCGCGACATGCGCACTTCGGTGTAGCGCATGGCCGCCGGCGGATCGCCGTCGACCGAGCCGAAATTGCCCTGGCCGTCGACCAGCAGGTAGCGGAGCGAGAACGGCTGCGCCATGCGCACGATGGTGTCGTACACCGCGCTCTCGCCGTGCGGGTGGTACTTGCCGATCACGTCGCCCACCACGCGGGCGGACTTCTTATAGGCCTTGTTCCAGTCGTTGCCGAGCTCGCGCATGGCGTGCAGCACGCGGCGGTGCACGGGCTTCAGTCCATCACGGACGTCGGGCAGCGCCCGCCCGACGATCACGCTCATGGCATAGTCGAGATAGGACTGCCGCATCTCTCCTTCGAGACTGACGAGCACCACTTCACGGGCGATATCTGCCATTAAAGGGCTTGAGTCCCCCGCCTTATCTGGCGGCGAAATAAAGGGGAAATTGTATCACGCGAGCGCCGCCGCCCCGGGGCTTAAGGTGCTCCCCGGAGGCGGCGGGCGCGGACCTTCAGGCGCCCGGGGCCCGATAGGTGAGCTTCTTCGAGAGCGCGCGATCGGTCTCCTCAACGGTGAGCAGCGCCGTGGTCCGGGTTCTCGCGATACCGGTCGCGGATACGGCGAGGGAAAGCGCCGCCGCGCTCACCGTGTCGGGGAGCTCCGCAATCACGACGACGTCGCTGTCGCCGAGCGCGAAGTAGAAGGCCTCGACCTTCCCCTCGAGGCTCTCGACCGCCTTGACGACTGCCTGCTTGCGGCCGGAGGCCTTGTCTTTCTGCAGACCGCGCAAGCCTTCGACCGAATAGGCCGCCTGGATGAGGTACTTGGGCATGGTGTGCTCCTTGGCGTGAAACTGCGCCGCACATTCTAAGCCCGCCCATGCACCGATATACTGCGCGTAAGCGCTTCGCGCTCATCGCGACAGCTCTCGGGGAGTGACCTCTGGGAAAACCGTGTCCACCAGGCAACCGGCCGACCTGCTGATCGAAGCCCGCTGGGTGCTGCCGATCGCGCCCGCGAACGTCGCTCTTGCCGAGCACGCGCTCGCGGTGTCGGCGGGACGCATCCTCGCGCTGGGTCCCGCGGCGGAGCTGCGCGAGCGCTTCGAGGTCCGCGAGCACGTGGTGCGTTCCCGCCACGTGCTGCTGCCCGGCCTGGTGAACGCCCACACGCACGCCTGCCAGGCGCTCCTCCGGGGCCTCCCGGTGCGCGGTCCGCGCTCATCCTGGCTGCGCGAGACCCTCGCGCCCATCGAGCGGCGCTGCCTGAGCGCCGACTTCGTGCGCGACGGAACCCGGCTCGCGCTCGCGGAGATGCTGCGCGCCGGGATCACCTGCTTCGCGGACCTGAGTCTCCATCCGGAGGAGGCCGCGCGCGCCGCGGCCGCGGCGCACGTGCGCGCGGCGATCGCGCTGCCGGTCTCGGATGCGCCCACCGCGTGGGCGGAGAGTGCGACCGCACATCTCGCCCGCGCCGAACGGCTCTGGGACGAGTACCGGTCGGACCCGCGGATCGCGCTTTACTTCGCGCCGCTCGTCTCGCACGGTGGGAGCGAGGCGCTGCTCACGCGAGTGCGGCGCGTGGCCGATGAGCTCGACGCCCGCATCGCGCTGCACCTCGAGGAATTTGCCGCTCTGACCGAGCCTTCCGGGCCCGGGCCACAGGGCGCACCCGGCGTCGAGGACAGCGCGCGCGCGCCGCCCGGCTCAGGGTGGCTGCGCCAGCTCAGAGCACTCGGCCTGCTGCGCGCGGGATTCACCGCGATCGGCGCCACGGTCTGCGACGAGGCGGATCTCGAGCTCCTCTCGCGCCACGGCGCGAGCGTGGTCAGCTGTCCGCAGGCGGATCTGCGCCTCGGCGCGCGTGTCCCGGTCGTGGCGAGGGGCGTCGACCGCGGCGCGCTCGGCACCGACAGTCCGGCCGCGGCCGGCGCGCTCGACGTGCTCGCCGAAGCGCGCACCGCGGCGCTCGTCTGCGGCGTCGATGCGGTGCAGGCGCTGCGCATGGCGACGCTCGGCGGCGCCGCGGCGCTCGGGCTTGCCGCGAGGATCGGCTCGCTCGAGCCCGGCAAGGCTGCCGATCTCGCCTGCATCGATCTCGGGGGGCTCAGCGGCGCTCCGGGCTCAGGCGTCCACGACGCGATCGTGTTCGGCGCCGCCCGCGGCCAGGTGAGCGATGTGTGGACGGCCGGGCGGGCGGCGCTCTGCGCCGGGCGCCTCGTGGCACTCGATGAGGAGGAGCTCGCCGCGCTCCCCATGCGCTGGGCGGAGCGCATCGGGATGGAGGCCGCCGCGTGAGCGCACCCGCGGGCGCGAACGCACCGGCGGGCGTAAACGCGCCGGCGGGCGTAAACGCCGACCGCGCGGAGCTCGCGCGGTTCGAGGCCGCCGCCGCGGGGTTCTGGGATCCGCAGGGAGAGTTCCGGCCGCTGCACCTCATCAACCCGGTGCGGCTCGAATTCATCGCCGAGCGCGCAAGGCTCGGGCACCAGCGGGTGCTCGATGTCGGCTGCGGCGGCGGGCTCCTCGCCGAGGCGCTCGCGCGCGCCGGCGCACGCGTCACCGCCATCGATCTCGCGCCCGGAATGATCGAGGTGGCGCGGCTGCACGCCGCGGATGGCTCCCTCGCCATCGACTACCGCGTCGCCGCCGCAGAGGAGCTCGCGGCGGCGGAGCCTCGAGCCTTTGACGTCGTGACCTGCATGGAGATGCTCGAGCACGTGCCCGAGCCCGCAGCGATGGTGGCGACGCTCGCGCGCGCGCTGCGCCCGGGCGGCGCGCTCTTTGTCTCGACGCTCAACCGCAACCTCCGCTCGTTCCTCCTGGCCATCGTCGGCGCGGAGTATCTGCTCAAGTTGATTCCACGCGGCACGCACGAGTACGAGCGGCTCATCCGGCCCGCGGAGCTGGCCCGCTGGGCGCGCTCCGCCGGGCTCGAGCTGCGCTCGATGGCGGGCCTCGAGCTCAACCCCTTCACCGCTCGCGCAGCGCTCACTCGCAGCGTCGCGGTGAACTACCTGGCGCATTTCGGGCGATGACGACGCTCGCCGTTCTCCTGGTCGCCGCGGCCGCGCTCGCCACCGGCGCGGTGCTCGGTGCCCTGGTGGTGCAGCTGCGCGCCGCGGGCCGCATCGAGGCGCTGCGGATCGAGCTCGCCGCCGCGAGCGTGCGACTCGAGGCGAGCGCCCTCAATGAAGCCGATCGCCTGAAGCTCCTCGAGGAATCCGAGGCGCGGCTGCGCGCCGCGTTCGACTCGCTCGCGGGAGAGACGCTGCGCACGAACAGCGAGCTCTTCCTGCGCCTCGCGCGCGAGGCGCTGGGACGCGACCAGGCCGTGGCTGCCGGCGCGCTCCGGGAGCGCGAGCTCGCCATCGAGCAGCTGGTGCAGCCGCTGCGCGCCGCGCTCGAGCGCACCGAGGCGCAGGTGCAATCCCTCGAGTGCGAGCGGCGCGAGGCCTTTGCGACTCTCCGCACCCAGATCGAGACGCTCGCCGGCGGCCACGCGCAGCTGCAGCGCGAGACGCGCAACCTCGCCACCGCGCTCCGCCGTCCCGAGGTGCGCGGCCGCTGGGGCGAGCTGACGCTTCGCCGCCTGGTCGAGCTCGCCGGCCTCACCGAGCACTGCGACTTCACCGAGCAGCTGCGGGTGGTGGGCGAGGCAGGCTCGCTCCGTCCCGATCTCGTCGTGCACATGCCCGACGCGCGCGATCTCGTGATCGACGCCAAGACGCCGCTCGAGGCCTTTCTCACCGCCCTCGAGGCGCAGAGCGAGGAGGAGCGCCGCGAGGCGCTCAGGCGCCACGCGCAGCAGGTCGAGACGCGGGTGCGCGAGCTCGCCTCCAAGGAGTACTGGACGCAGTTCGAGCGCAGCCCCGAGTTCGCGGTGCTGTTCCTGCCGGGCGATCAGTTCCTCTCCGCAGCTCTCGGCGAGCGTCCGGAGCTGCTCGAGACCGCGCTCGGCCAGAATGTGATCATCGCCACGCCGTCGACGCTGATTGCGCTGCTCAAGACGGTCGCCTACGGCTGGCGGCAGGCGGCGGTCGCGCACAACGCCGCGCTGATCCGCGACCTGGGTCAGGAGCTCTACCGGCGGCTCGCCACCTTCAACGGCCATCTCGGGCGGATGGGACAACGTCTCGCCACCGCGGTCGAGGCCTACAACGCGGCCGTCGGCTCGCTCGAGCGGCACGTGCTGCCGCAGGCGCGTCGCTTCGGCGAGCTCGGCGTCACGGCGGACGCGCCGCTCCCGGAGCTCGAGCCGATCGTGCAGCTCACGCGCAGCCCCGGTGGCCCGAGCGCAGCGGCGCGACCGACCGCCTCACCGCCCGCCGGCGCCTCCGGAGAGGACACGCCGGGCGTCGCCCAGCCCGGAGGCAGCCCGGGCGCGAGCAATGCCCGACAGGCCTGAGGCGCCCGCCGCCCGCGCCCTCGCCTGGCTCTACTCCCCTCGGGCGTTGCGCGAGCCGCTCGCGACGCTCTTCGCCCTCGAGCGCGAGATCGGCGAGAGTCTCCGCCCCGGCCTCGACCACCAGCTCGCCCACGCGCGCCTCGCGTGGTGGCGAGAGGAGTGCGAGCGCTCCACGCAGGCACGCCCGAGCCACCCACTCACCCGCGAGCTCGGCGCGCTGTTTGCGGCCTCGGGGCTCGCGCCGCCCGCAGGCCTCGCGGGACTGGTCGACACCGCCGTGTGGGACCTGGCCGCGGCGACTTTCGGAACGCGCCGCGAGCTCGAGGGCTATTGTGAGCGCTGGAGCGCCGCCATGATCGAGCCGGCGGTGCAGCTCGCCGCGCCGGCGGCGGCGGCGGAGCCCGCGCGCGCCCTCGGCCGGAGCCTGCGCGAGATCGAGCTGCTGCTCTCGCTCGCGAGCGATGCGCGGCTCGGACGGCTGCGGCTGTCGCTCGATGAGCTCGGGTGCGCCCCGGCGACGGCGGAGGAGCTCGCGCGGCCGCCGTGGCCGGCGGCCCTTGCGGAGCTGGTGCGCGCGCGGCACCGCCAGGCGCGCGCGGCGCTCGAGGCGAGCGTCGCTGCGCTTCCGCCCCTGGCGCAGCCGCCGCTGCGCGGTCTCATCGTCTGGGCCGCCGTGAGGCGCGCGCACTCGCGGCGCGCGGAACGCCGCTTGCCGCGCGCGAGCCTCTCGCGCGAGCATCACGCGCCGCTCGACGGCTGGTGCGCGTGGCGCGCCGCACGGCGGGCGGACGCCGGACGCGGCCTCGCCCGATCAGGCTGAGCCCCAGCGAGAGGAGCGCTGAACCTTGGTGTTTGATCCCCGCAACCACACCGCAGGTCCCGCCGAGCTCGCCGGCCGGGTGATCGCGATCACCGGTGCAGGCTCGGGCCTCGGCCGCGCGGTCGCCCTCGCCTGCGCCCGGCATCAGGCGAGCGTCATCGTCGTCGGCCGCAACGCGCCGGCGCTCGAGGCGGTGCACGCCGAGATCGCCGCGGCCGGGCAGCCGGAGGCGAGCATCGCGCTGCTCGACCTCGAGAAGGCGGTGGCGCGCGATTACGAGGCCCTCGCTCATGCCGTGCTCGAGCGCTACGGGCGCCTCGACGGACTGCTGCACAACGCCGGGCTTCTCGGAACCCTGACGCCGATCGACCACTACGACGTGCCAACCTGGTGCCGCGTGCTGCACGTCAACCTCACCGCGGCGTTCGTGCTCACCCAGGTGCTGCTGCCCGCGCTGAAGAAATCCGCCGACGCGTCGCTCGTGTTCACCGCCAGCAGCGTCGGGCGCCGCGGGCGCGCCTACTGGGGCGCGTACGCCGTGTCCAAGTTCGCCGTCGAGGGGCTGGCGCAGGTGCTGGCCGCGGAGCTGGAGAACGTGAGCCACGTGCGCGTCAACACTCTCAACCCCGGGCGCGCGCGCACCGCCATGCGCCGCCAGGCCTATCCCGCCGAAGACCTCGAGAGCCTGCCGCCGCCGGACTCCCTCACCGGACCCTACATTGCGCTCCTCGGGCCGGCGAGCCGCGGGGTCACGGGGCAGGCCTTCGACGCTCAGACGCCGGGCGGAGCCGCCGGCCCGGGGAGCAGCGCCCGGCGCTCCGCCTGAGTGAGCTCGCGGAAGCGGCCGCGAGCGAGCGTGCGCTCGAGCATGACGGGGCCGAGCTGGGTGCGCAGCACGCGGCTCACCAGCGCCCCCTGGCGCTCGAAGAGCTGCCGCACCTGCCGGCCGCTCGCGCCGCGCACCGTGAGCGCGTACCAGCGATTGGCGGCCTCCCCGCCGCCGGCCTCGCAGCGCTCGACCGCGAGCTGCGCCCCGCTGTCGAGGGCTCCGCCGCGGATGCCCTCCAGCTGCGGCGCGCTGAGCTCCCCTCGCACCCGCACGCTGAATTCGCTCGTGAGCGAGTGAACCGCGCGCTGCAGATGCAGCGCGAGCTCGCCGTCCGAGGTCACGAGCTCGAGGCCCCCATCCGGACGCGGCATCGGACTCACCGCGATGAAGCGCCGCCCCGAGCGCCGCGGCAGCCGCTCGAGGAGCGCCGTCCGGGGTGTCTCTCCCGCGGCGGGGTCCCCGGGGTCGGCCGGCGTCCGCAGCGGCTCGCCGGGCGAGCGGTGACAGACGAAGGCCCGCGCCCGAGCGGGCGCGGCGTGCGCGCGCACCAGGCGACCGTCGAGACGCACCTCGTCGCGGGGAGCGACGCGCGCCCCGAGCGTCGCAGTGCGGCCGTTGACGGTGAGCCGGCCGGCGCGGATCCAGACTTCCGCCTCGCGCCGCGAGGCGAGCCCGGCACGCGCCAGCATCTTCTGCAGCCGCTCGGTGAGCGGCCGCACCGCCGCGCGCGCCGCGGTCGGGCCACGCGGGCGGCCGGGAGCTCGGCGACGCGCGGCGGCCGCGGGCCGCGGTGCGCGCCGCATCAGCCCTCCAGATCGCGCGGCCCGGCGACCAGCTCGCGCGAGCCGCCGCCCTCGGCGGACAGCTCATCGTCCTCGGGATTCTCCTCCTCCGCGAGCCCGAGCTGGAGGTTCACGTCGGAGATCGCCTTGAGCTCGGCGAGCGGCGGCAGCTCATCGAGACTCTTCAGACCGAAGTAGTCGAGGAATTCCCGCGTGGTTCCGAGCAGCTCCGGGTGGCCGGGGACGTTGCGGTGGCCGACGACGCGCACCCAGTTGCGCTCGATGAGCGTGCGGATGATGTTGGGGTTGACGGCCACGCCGCGCACCGCCTCGATCTCGGCGCGCGTGACCGGCTGGCGGTAGGCGATGAGCGCCAGCGTCTCGAGCAGTGCCCGCGAGTAGCGGGTCGCGCGCTCCGGCCACAGCCGCGAGATCTCGCCGGCGAGCTCGCGCCGCACCTGGATGCGAAAGCCGCCCGCGGTCTCCTTGAGCTCGATGCCGCGCCCGGAGTACTCCTCCGCGAGCGCGGCGACCACGGCACGCACCTGCTGCGCGCTCGGGCGGGCGCTCTCATCGAAGAGCCGCGTGAGCTCCGCGACCGGAAGCGGGGCGCCCGCGGCGAGCAGCGCCGCTTCGATGACGTTCCTCAGGTATGAATCGCTCATCGGGGATCCTGTCCGGCGCGCGGTGCGCGGGGGTCGGCGCCCTCGGGCGCCGCAGCGGGGCCAGCGACCACGCGCAAGCCGGGCGCGGGGCTCGCGGCGCGCACGTGCAGCGGGCCGTAGGCCTCGGCCTGCACGATCTCGATCAGCGCCTCGCGCAGGAGCTCGAGCACCGCGGCGAAGGTCACCGTGACGCCCATGCGCCCTTCCTCCGGCCGGAACAGCTGGACGAACGGCACGAACCCCGAGGCGCCCTCCAGCTGCGCGAGGATGTCGCTCATGCGCTCGCCCACCGACAGGCGCTCGCGCTGGATGTGATGGTGGGCGAACATCTCCGAGCGCGCCACGACTTCCTTGAACGCGATCAGCATCTCCTGCAGCGCGATCTGCGGCAGCGCCTCGAGCGGGCGGCGGTCCTTCAGCTCGACGCTCGTCGGCCATACGTCGCGCTCCAGGCGCGGCAGGTTGTCGATCTCGGCGGCGGCGCGCTTGAAGCGCTCGTATTCCTGAAGCCGCCGCACCAGCTCCGCGCGCGGGTCCTCCTCGGCCCCCTCCTCGGCCTTCGGCCGCGGCAGGAGCATCCGCGACTTGATCTCCGCCAGCGTCGCGGCCATCACCAGGTACTCCCCCGCGAGCTCCAGCTGCAGCTCCTGCATCAGCTCGATGTACTTCATGTACTGGCGCGTGATCTCCGCGAGCGGGATGTCGAGGATGTCGAGGTTCTGCCGCCGGATGAGGTACAGGAGCAGATCGAGCGGCCCCTCGAAGGCCTCGAGGAACACCTCGAGCGCCTGCGGCGGGATGTAGAGGTCGCGCGGCAGCTGCGAGATCGGCTCGCCGTTGACGACCGCGAACGGCATCTCGACCTGCTGCGGCGGCGGCTCGGGCGCGCTCGGCTGGGGTGTGTTGGAGACCACGATCGAAAGGGTCGGTTTCGCCTTCATGGGGGTCACCGCGTAAGTCAGTCGGGACGCAGGTGCATGGCGCGGCGGACTTCGTCGAGCGTCTCGCGCGCCGCCTCGCGCGCCTTGTCGGCGCCCTCGGCGGCGATGCCGCGCACCAGGTCCGGGTTGTCCTCGTACTCCTGGGCGCGCCGGCGCATGCCGTTGATCTCCTCGACTATCTTATCGATCACCGGCTGCTTGCAGTCGAGGCAGCCGATGCCGGCGCTGCGGCAACCCTCGCTCGCCCACTTGCGGGTCGCCTCGTCGGAATAGATCTGGTGCAGGTCCCACACCGGGCACTTGTCGGGGTCGCCCGGATCGGTGCGCCGCACGCGCGCGGGGTCGGTCTTCATGGCACGGAGTTTTTGTGCCACCTGCTCGGGCTCCTCGCGCAGCCCGATGGTATTGCCGTAGGACTTCGACATCTTGCGCCCGTCGAGTCCCGGCACCTTCGGAGTTGCCGTGAGGAGCACCTGCGGCTCGGGCAGGATCGTGACGCCCGTGCCCTCGAGGAAGCCGAGCAGCCGCTCGCGGTCGGCCACCGTGATGCGGTTATTGCTGTGCACCAGAGCCTGCGCGCGCTGCAGCGCCTCGGTGTCGCCGGCCTCCTGGAAGGCGCGGCGGAGCTGGCGGTAGTTGGTTGCGTTGCGTCCCCCGAGGCTCTTCACGGCGCGCTCCGCCTTCGCCTCGAAGTCGGGCTCGCGTCCGTAGAGATGATTGAAGCGCCGCGCGGCCTCGCGCGTCAGCTCGACGTGCGCCACCTGATCCTCGCCCACCGGCACGTAGGCGGCGCGATACACCAGGATGTCCGCGCTCTGCAGCAGCGGGTAGCCGAGGAAGCCGTAGGTGGCGAGATCCTTCTCTTTCAGCTGTTCCTGCTGATCCTTGTAGCTCGGCACGCGCTCGAGCCAGCCGAGCGGAGTGATCATCGACAGCAACAGGTGCAGCTCCGCGTGCTCGGGCACGTGCGACTGGATGAAGAGCGTCGCGACCCCCGGGTTGAGGCCCGCGGCCAGCCAGTCGATGAGCACCTCGCGGATGTGCTCCTGAAGCGGCGCCGTCTCGTCGTAGCCGGTGGTGAGCATGTGCCAGTCGGCGACGAAGAAGAAGCAGTCGTACTGGTACTGCAGCTCGACCCAGTTGCGCAGCGCGCCGTGGTAGTTGCCGAGGTGCAGCCGGCCGGTGGGCCGCATGCCGGAGAGGACGCGCCGCGCGGGCGCCGGCTGGCTCACGTGCCTGGCCGCAGCAGCGCCGCGGCTGCCGGAACGGGTGGCTGTGCGTCGCGGGGGACTGCGGCGGCGCGCGGTTGCCCCGCACGGCGCACGACGGAAAGGCGCTGACTCACGAGGGCGAATTATAGCGCACGCCCGGTGATCGGGCCGAGATCGCCCTTGCCCTGGCGCACGATCAGCGGTGGCGTCACCGAGAGATCAACCACGGTCGTCGGCTCGATGCCGCAGTCGCCGCCGTCGAGAACCGCATCGATCTCGTGGCCGAGCCGCGCCATGATCTCGCGCCCCTCGGTGAGGGGTTGTGGGTCGGAAGCCAGCAGCAGCGTCGAGCTCATCAGCGGCTCGCCGAGCTCCTTCAGCAACAAGCGCGGCACCGGATGATCGGGGATGCGCACGCCGATGGTGCGCCGGCGCGGGTGCTGCAGGCGGCGCGGCGTCTCGCGCGTGGCGCGCAGCAGAAACGTGTACGGCCCGGGCAGACACGCATGCAGCATGCGGAACTGCCAGGTCTCGAGCCGTGCGAAGCGGCCGACCGCGGCGAGATTCGCGCATACCAGCGTGAAGTGGTGATGGCGATCCGCCTGGCGGATGCGGCGCACGCGCTCGAGTGCGGCCTTGTCGCCGATGTGCCAGCCGAGCGCGTAACAGGAATCGGTCGGGTAGGCGATGACCGCTCCGGACCGCAGCAGCTCCACGGCGCTGCGGATGAGGCGCGGCTGCGGATTGACGGGGTGCAGCTTGATGTATTGGGCCATTGCTTCGCGCTGCCGCAGACTCCTTAGCCGATGGAACTCGGACGCCGCGCATGACAATATACGCGGCCGTTTTGCCGCGTACAGCCTCGACTTCGGAACACCCGCGCACCGCTCCCCATGCAGGCTCTCACCGCCCTCGCGCCGCTCGTGGCATTCTTCGCGACCTACCGGCTGCGCGGCCTGTACGCGGCGACCGCGGTGCTCATGGCCGCCATGGTGCTGGTGCTCGCCCTCGACTGGCTGCGCCACCGGCGCATCCCCGCGCTCCACGCGTTGTCGGCGCTGCTGGTGCTCGTCTTCGGCTCGGCGACGCTGCTGCTGCACAATCGCCTGTTCATCCAGTGGAAGCCCACCGTGTTGTTCTGGGCGCTCGGCCTCGCTTTCCTCGCGAGCTCGCGGATCGGCGAGCGCACGCTCACGGAGCGGCTGCTCGCGCCGGCGCTCGGCGAGCGGCTGCGGGCGAGCCCCGCTCAGTGGCAGCGGCTGAACCTCTCGTCGGGGGTGCTGTACGCGCTGCTCGGCGCACTGAACCTGGTGGTGGCCTACAACGCCAGCGAGCGCGCCTGGGTCAACTTCAAGATGTTCGGGCTGACGCTGCTCGCCTTCGCCGGGATCACCCTGCAGCTGCTGTGGCTCGCACGCGCGCGCATCGCCGCCCGCCCCGGCGCCTGCGAGCGCGGCTGAACGGAGGCAAGCGTATGAGCGAATCGGTCATGGTGCAGATGCGGACCGCGCTCGAGCGCGCGCTCGCGCCGAGCACGCTCGAGATCGTCGACGACAGCGCGCGCCACACGGGCCACGCGGGCGCACGCGGCGGCGGCCATTTCAAGGTGACGCTGGTGGCCGGTGCCTTTCGCGGCCGCAGCCGCCTCGAGCGCCACCGCATGGTCTACGCCGCGGTCGCCCCGTTGCTGGGCGAGGCCGTGCACGCACTCAACATCGTCGCGCGCAGCCCCGAGGAAGCATCCGATCGAGGATGAGTCGTTAACAACAAATCGTTACCAACAAGTCGTTTCCAACAGCCAATCCGGTGTCTCCATGAACCACTTGCGTCTCCTGCTCCTCGCGGCCGCGCTCGCCGCGCTCGGCGCCTGCCAGCCGAAGACCGCGGCGACCGCCGGCGATGTCTCGCCGCCGGTAGCGACCGTGGACGGCACCCCCATCAGCCGCGACTTCTATGAGTTCTACATCAAGGGAATCAGCGGCAAGACTTCCGCGGAGCTCGCCCCCGAGCAGCGCAGTCTCGCGCTCGACAACCTGATCCGCGCGCGCCTCGTGGCCGAGGAGGCCGCCAAGGAAGGTCTCGACAAGAGCACCGACACCGCAGCGCTCCTCGAGCTCTCGCGCCTCAACGTGCTGCAGCAGGCGGTATCGGACCGCTACCTGAAGGATCGCAAGGCGAGCGAGCAGGAGCTGCGCGCGGAATACGAGACGCAGCTGGGCAGTCAACCGAAGCAGGAATACCACGCGCGCCACATCCTGGTGGCCACCGAGCCCTTCGCCGAGAAGATCGTCACGCGCCTCGGCAAGGGTGAGAAGTTCGACGAGCTCGCCAGGCGCGAGTCCATGGATCCCTCCAAGAGCAACGGCGGCGACCTCGGCTGGTTCACCCCCGATCGCATGGTGCCGGAATTCTCGGGCGCGGTGATGGCCCTCAAGCCCGGTGAATACACTCACAAGCCCGTGCAGACGCAGTTCGGCTGGCACGTGATCCAGCTGCTCGACACGCGCGAGCTGACGCCGCCGCCCTTCGAGCAGGTGCGCCAGCGCCTCGAGCAGATCGTGCAGAACAAGAAGTTCCACGGCTACGCCGACGAGCTGATGCGCAGCGCCAAGATCCAGAGGTTTCTCGACAAGGCGCCCTCGGGTCAGCCGGCGGGCAACGCGGGAGGCGCCGCTGCGCCGGGCGCGGCGACTCCGGCGGCGCCGGCTGGCACGCCAGCGGCGCCCGCGCCGAGCCCAACACCGAGAAAGAACTGAGCGCGCCGCTCACCCGCTCAGCCGCCGTCGCTGCCGAGCAGCGCGAGGAACTGCTGCTCGTCGAGCACCGGCACACCGAGCTCCTCGGCCCGTGCGAGCTTCGAACCCGCCTCGCCCCCCGCGACGATGTAGCTGGTCTTCTTCGACACGCTCGCGGTCACCTTGGCGCCGCGCGCGGTGAGCGCCTCCTGCGCCTGCTCGCGGGTCATGCTGGAGAGCGTGCCGGTGATGACGAAGGTGCGCCCGGTGAGCGAGCCGGTGCTGCGGGGCGCGGGCTCCAGATCAGGCCACGTCACACCTTTATCGCGTAACGCCTTGATAACTCTAAGGTGTTCTTCGGAGGCGAAGAAGGCTGCGATGTGCGCTGCGACCACGGGCCCGACGTCGGGCACCTGCTGGATCGTGCGCTCGTCGGCACTCATCAGCCGCTCGAGCGAGCCGAAGTGCCGCGCGAGGGCGAGCGCGGTCGCCTCGCCGACGTCGCGGATACCGAGCCCGTACAGCAGTCTCGGCAGGGTCGTTTGCTTGCTCTTCTCGATCGCCGCCAGCAGGTTCGCGGCCGATTTCTCTCCCATCCGCTCGAGCTGCGCGAGCTGCGGCACAGTGAGCGCGTAGAGGTCGGCGGGCGACTTCACCTGGTCACGCTCGACCAGCTGCTCGATCATCCTCTCGCCAAGACCCTCGATGTCGAGCGCGCGGCGGCTCGCGAAGTGCCGCAGTGCCTCCTGGCGCTGAGCGCTGCAGGTGAAGCCGCCGGTGCAGCGCGCTACCGCCTCGCCCTCGACGCGCAGCACCCGCGAGTCGCATACCGGACAGCGCTCCGGCAGCTGTACCGGCCGGGCGTCCTCTCGCCGCCGGTCGGGCACCACGCTCACCACTTCGGGGATCACATCCCCGGCGCGGCGCACCACCACGGTGTCTCCGACCCGCACGTCCTTGCGGTGCACCTCGTCGATGTTGTGCAGCGTGACGTTGCTCACCGTCACGCCGCTGACGAACACCGGCGCGAGCCGCGCCACCGGCGTGAGCGCTCCGGTGCGGCCGACCTGGAACTCGATGTCCCTGACGACGGTGAGCGCCTCGTCGGGAGCAAACTTGTGGGCGATCGCCCAGCGCGGCGCGCGCGACACGAATCCGAGCCGCTCCTGGTCGGCGCGGTCATCGAGCTTGTAGACGACGCCGTCGATCTGATAGGGGAGGGAGCTGCGCCGCTCGCCCAGCTCGCGATAGTAGCCGAGGCAGCCCGCGACTCCGCGCACGGTGCGCGCGTCCCGGGATGTCGGCAGGCCGAGCCTGCGCAACCACTCGAGCAGCTCGCTCTGGCGCGCCGGGGGGGCGGCGCCCTCGAGCGCCCCGAGGCCGTAGAAGAAAGCCGTGAGTGGCCTCGAGGCGGTAATGCGCGCGTCGAGCTGCCGCAGGCTCCCGGCGGCCGCGTTGCGCGGATTCACGAACACCTTCTCGCCGCGCTCGCGCGCCTCGCGGTTCATGCGCTCGAAGCCGGCGAGCGGCATGAAGATCTCCCCGCGCGCCTCGAGCAAGGGCGGAGCCGGCGGGCGCAGGCGCTGCGGCACGGCGCGAATGGTGCGCACGTTGGGGGTGACGTCCTCGCCGGTGAGGCCGTCGCCCCGCGTCGCGGCCTGTGCGAGCAGCCCCTCGCGGTAGATCACCGTCACCGCGAGCCCGTCGAGCTTCGGCTCCGCGACGTAATCGAGGTCGCCCGTGACGCCGAGACGCTCGTGGACGCGGCGGTCGAAGGCCTGCAGGTCCTCCTCCGAGAAGGCGTTGTCGAGCGAGAGCATCGCAACCTTGTGCACGACCTCGCCGAAACTGCCGCCCGGCGTTCCCGACACGCGCTGCGTGGGCGAGTCGGGCGTGATGAGCTCGGGTTGCGCCGATTCCAGCGCGCGCAATTCCAGCATCAACCGGTCGTACTCGGCGTCGGGAATCAGCGGATCATCGAGCACGTAGTAGCGGTAGTCGTGTTGTGCAATCTGCGCGCGCAGCTCCGCCGCGCGCGCCGCCGCCTCCTCCGTCATGCACCCGCCCCGGCGCCGAGGCGCTCGCGCAGCAGCGCGATGCGCGCCGGGGTGAGGGGACTGCCCTGCTCGTCCTGCAGCTCTCCCTGGAGGCGGTCGTTGAGGCTGCGGGCGGTGAGGATGAGCTCCTCGAAGGTCTCGGGCGGCGGCTTCGGCCCCGGCAGCACCGCAAAGAGCGACAGCCCGCCGTAGTGCTGCGAGTCCATCGTGTCCTCATCGAAGGTGCCTGGCGTCGAGAGGCTCGCAGCGCTCAGCACCGCGCGCTGCTCCTCGTCCGGCTTGTGGAAGATCGCGAAGCGACCGAGCACGAAGCCTTCCGCCGCGAGCGCCTGGCGGAGCGAGCGGCCCGCGAAGCGCTCGGGTTGGGTCGCGACCAGCCGCAGCGCCACGACGCGCCGCCGCTCATCCGGCGGCCACTCGACCCTTGGTACGGGCGCCGGCGGCAGTCGTGGCAGGCTCTCGAGCGGCACGCCCGACACGGCGCCCCCGTCACCGGGGACCGGCGGCTCGCGCTCGTCCTGCGCGGCGGCCGCGTGCACCTCGGCAGCCGTTGCGCCCGCGGCTCCGAGGACCGGCAGAGCGTCGCTCACGAGCGGATCGCGGGCGCGCATCGTCGGCAGCGTGAGAGTCGGCTCGCGCCGCGGCGGCGGGGGAGCTTCCACGGGCGGCTCGCGCGGTGCGATGCGCGACGCGCCACCGGCGCCGCCCGCCTGCCGCGGTCGACGCCGCTCCCACCACCCGAGCCCGGCAACGAAGGCCACCCCGAGTATCAGCAGCGTCCAGCGCAGCTCGGACATTAGTGCCCCGCTCCTTAAGGATGGTCAGACCGCCGCCAGCCGCACGGCCTCGTCGACGTCGACCGTGACCAGGCGCGAGACGCCCGGCTCGTTCATGGTCACGCCGATCAGCTGCGAGACGAGCTCCATGGTGGCCTTGTTATGGGTGATGAGCACGAACTGCACGCGCGAGGACATGTCGCGCACGATGTCGCAGAAGCGTCCGACGTTGTGCTCGTCGAGCGGCGCGTCGACCTCGTCCAGCAGACAGAACGGGGCGGGGTTGAGATCGAAGATCGCGAACACGAGCGCCACCGCAGTCAGCGCCTTCTCGCCGCCGGACAGGAGGTGGATGGTGCTGTTTTTCTTGCCCGGGGGGCGCGCCATGACGGCGACCCCGGCGGTGTGCTTGTCCTCGCCGACCAGCTCGAGGTAGGCGTGCCCTCCGCCGAAGAGGCGCGGGAACTTGTCGCGCAGCCCCGTGTTGATGCGTTCGAACGTGTCCTCGAACCGCGCACGGGTCTCCTTGTCGATGCGCCGCATCGCCTCCTCGAGCGTCGAGAGCGCCGACGTGAGGTCGGCGTACTGACTGTCGAGATACTCCTGGCGCTGCGTCTGCTCCTTGAGCTCGTCGATGGCGGCGAGATTGACCTGTCCGAGCTTCTCGACCTCGGCACGCGCCTCGGCGAGCGACTGCTCCCAGACCGCCACGTCGGCGGTCGGCTCGAGCCCGGCGAGCACCTCGCCGAGGTCGCAGCCGGTCTCCGCGAACTGCTCGGCGAGCGCCGCCCGCCGCACGTGAGTCTCCTGGGCGGCGAGCCGCGCCGCATCGAGCTCCTCGCGCGCGGCGCTCACCCGCTGCTCGGCCGTCAGGCGCCGCTCATCGAGCGCCTTGAGGGCGGCGTCGGCTTCCTCGAGGGCGCGGCGCGCCACGGCCAGCTCCGCCTCCACCGTGAGTCGCAGCGCCAGCGCCTCGTCGAGGCGCGCCTGAAGCGCGGCGATCGGCTCATCGCCCGTGGCCAGCTCCTGCTCGAGTTCCGCGCGCCGTCGCTCGAGCTGCTCGCGCTGCTCGCTCATGCGACGCAGGCCCACGGCCATCGAGCTCTCGGTCGAACGGCGCGACTCGAAGCTGACGTGCAGGTCGCGAGCCCTCGCCTGCGCCTCCTGTGAGCGCGCACGCGCCGAGCCAAGCGCCGCGCGCCGCTCCTCGCGCTCCTCGCTCAGCGTGCGCTCGCTCGTCGCGAGCTCGGCGGCCAGCGCCTGCGCGCGCGCGAGCTCGGCGGCGGCGCGTGACAGCGACTCCTCGGCCGCCGCGCTCTCGCGCGCGATGTCTGCGGCGCTCTGCTGCAGCCGCTCGCCGCGCTCGCTGACTTCCTCGGCGCGCGCCTGGGTCGCCTTGAGCCGGCCGAGGAGCTCGGCGTGCCTCTGCTGTGCGGCCTGCAGCGCCGTCTGGGTACGCTCGCGCTCGGTCTCGGCCTGCGCTTGCCGCTCGCGCGCCGCGGCGAGCTCTGCTTCGGCCTCCGCGACCCGCTGGTCGGCTTCCGCCGACGCACCGCGCAGGCTCCTCAGGCGGTGCTCGCGCTCGAGAGTCCCGGCCCGCGGGTCGGGGCCGCGGCTGACGCGCAGCCAGTCGCGGCCGACCCACTCGCCCGCGGCCGTGATGAAGGAGCGTCCGTCGACGAGGGCGCCTCGCGCCCCGAGCGCCTTGCCGAGCGATTCGGCCGTCGACACCGCGGCGAGCCGCGCGATGACCGCCGGCGGACCCTTGACGTGGGCGGCGAGCGTCTTCGCCTCGGCACCGCAGGCGCGTTCGCCGCTCTCCACCAGGGTGAGTCGCCCGGCGGCGAGACCGGCGAGTGCGCCCGAGAGCTCCTCCAGCCGCTCGACGCACACGGCCTCCAGGTAGTCACCGAGCGCGGTCTCGACGGCGCGCTCCCAGCCCGGCTCGACTTCGAGATCCGCCGCGAGCCGCGGCCGCGCGGCGAGGCCCGCACCGCGCAGCCACTCGGCGGCCTGCCCCGCATGATCCGAGAGCGCCGCCGCCTGCAGCGCCTCGAGCGAAGTGAGCTCGCCGCGCGCCGCTTCGCGCGCGCCGCGCGCGCCCTCGAGGCGCTCCTCGCAGCCGAGCTGCGCGGTGCGCAGCGCCTGCACCCGCGCCTGCGCCTCCGCGAGCGCGCCCGCGCACCGCTCGCTCGCGCGACGCGCCTCGGATTCCTCGAGCGCGAGCTGGCCGAGCTGCGGGCCGCCATCCTGCGCGCCGAGACTGAGCCGCTCTCCGGCGAGCCGCTCGGCCTGCGCCCGAAGCTGCCGCAGCTGGTTCTCGAGCTGCTCGATGCGGGTACGCTCGACCTCGGTGGACTGCTGCGCCCCGCTCGCCGCCCGCGTGTGCTCTTCCCAGCGCTGCTGCCACTCCTCAAGCGCCTGCTCGCTCGCCTCGAGCGCCGCGCCGGTGCGCTGCTCGGCCTGCTGCGCGGCCTCGCGCTCGGGCGCGAGCCGCGCGATCTCCGCACGCACCGCGGCGAGCTCGCGCTCGTCGCGGGCGATGTGCGCCGCGAGCTCCCCGAGTGTCGCCTGCGCCTGCGCGAGATCCGCGCGCTGGCGCTCGCGCAGCTCGCGGGTATGCTCGATCGACTGCTCGAGCCGCGAGATGTCGGCTCCGACCTGGTAGTAGCGGCCCTGCACCGCCGACAGACGCTCGCCGTGAGCCGTCTGCACCGCACGCTGCTTCTCGATCGCGGCCTCGGCGGCGCGCTGCGCGGCGAGCGCCTCCTGCATGGCGAGCTCGCGCCCGCGCACCGCGGCGTCGTGCACCTTGCCGCCGCTGTCGAGGTCCCGCAGGCGCAGCGCCAGGAGCTCCGCGGCGAGGCGTCGCTCCTGCTCCTTCAGCGCCTGGTAGCGCCGGGCGGTCGCCGCCTGACGCTGCAGGTGCCGGATCTGCTTCTCCACCTCGTCGCGCACGTCCTGGAGCCGCTCGAGATTCTCGCGGGTCTCGGCGATGCGCGCCTCGGTCTCCTTGCGCCGCTCCTTGTAGCGCGAGACACCGGCGGCTTCCTCGACGAAGGCGCGCATGTCCTCGCTCTTCGCCTCGATGACGCGCGAGATCGTGCCCTGCTCGATGATGGCGTAGCTGCGCGAGCCGAGCCCCGTGCCGAGAAACAGGTTGGTGATGTCCTTGCGCCGGCAGCGCACGCCGTTGATGAAGTACGCCGAGGTGTCGTCGCGCGCCACCTGGCGCTTCAGCGAGATCTCGCCGTAGCTCGCGTAGGCGCCGCCGATCTTGCCGTCGGAGTTGTCGAACACCAGCTCGACGGAGGCCATGCCGACGGGCTTGCGCGCGGCGGAGCCGTTGAACACCACGTCCGCCATGTTGTCGCCGCGCAGATGCTTGGCGGAGAGCTCGCCCATCACCCAGCGCACGGCGTCGATGACGTTCGACTTGCCGCAGCCGTTGGGACCGACGACACCGGTGAGATTGCTGGGGAAGGTTATTTGGGTGGGATCGACGAAGGACTTGAAGCCGGCGAGCTTGATCTTGGTCAGCCGCATCGCGCCTATCTTCCGCCTCCTGGGCGGCCCCGAGGATGGTGTAGTGTAGAGGAATATGCCGACGACGCCCACCAAGGCTCTCGAGACCTTCGCGAACCCCGCGCCCGATCGCGACTACACCATTCGCATGCAGATTCCCGAGTTCACGTGTCTGTGTCCGCGCACAGGGCAGCCGGACTTCGCGACGCTGGATCTGGAGTACGTGCCCGACCGGCTGTGCGTGGAGCTGAAATCGCTGAAGCTCTATATCTGGTCGTTCCGCGAGCGTGGCGCGTATCACGAGGCGGTCACCAACGAAATTGTCGATCACCTCGACGCGACGCTCCACGCGCGCTTCCTCCGCCTCGCTGCGCGCTTCAACGCGCGCGGCGGGATCTGCACGACCGTTGTCGCAGACAGACGACAGAACGCCTGGGAGCCGCAGCCGAAGGTGGTCCTGCCGTAAGGTCCCGCGGCCGCGGGGCGCAGCGCACCCGCGCGGAAGCGCAGCACCCGCGGAGGGCGCACATCAGGTAAACCACCCCCCGAAAGAGCTCAGGTTTCGCCACCTGTACAGCCCGGGGACCGCCGGTATAATCGCGCGTTCTTCACGAGGCTGATGCCGATTTGAGGAGCCATTAGATGCCGGCCAAGAGACCAGCGCCTAGGTCCGCGAAGGGCAAGAAGGCGGCCAGCCGGCCAGCGATCAGAAAGGCGACCGCGCACAGGCCCGAACCGCTGCGTGTGAGAGCGGTCGCGGCGCCGCCGCACAAGACCGCGCCCCCGCCGAAGAAGCCCGGCGCGGCCGCACCCGCCACCGCCAGCGAGCCGGCTGCCGAAACGAGAAAGCCGCTGCGCCCCGGGGCTCCCGCGAGCCCGCCCCGCGCTGCGACCTCGATGCTCGGCGGCAACCGCGTCGGGCCCGCGCCCGCTGCGACGGCCGACGGCGAGGACGCCGAGCTGGTCGAGCCGGGAAGCCTGCTCGCCGGTCCCCGCAACGTCCAGCCGTACATCGCCAAGCGGGGCGAGCAGTACATGAGTAAGGAGCAGCTCGACCACTTCCGCAACATTCTCAACAGCTGGAAGCGCGACCTCATGGTCGAGGTGGATCGCACCGTCACGCACATGAAGGACGAGGCGGCGAACTTCCCGGATCCCAACGACCGCGCAACGCAGGAGGAGGAATTCAGCCTCGAGCTGCGCACGCGTGACCGCGAACGGAAGCTCATCCGCAAGATCGACGACGCCCTGAAGCGCATCGAGGGTGGCTCCTACGGCTACTGCCTCGAGACCGGCGAAGAGATCGGGATCAAGCGCCTCGAGGCGCGCCCGGTGGCCACGCTCAGCATCGAAGCCCAGGAACGCCGCGAACGGCGCGAGCGCCAGTACGGCGACCGCGACGACCGCTATCGCTAGAGCACCCCGGGCCGCGCGGGCGGACTACGTCGGGCGCTTCGCGCCCTCCCCGACCGGATCGCTCCATCTCGGCTCGCTCGTCGCCGCGGTGGGCAGCTTCGCCGATGCCCGCAGTCGCGGCGGCCGCTGGCTGCTGCGGATGGAGGACCTGGACGCATCAAGGGTGATTCCCGGCTGCGCCGAGCGCATGCTGCGCATGCTCGAGGCCTTCGGGCTCACCTGGGACGGCGCGGTCGAGTACCAGAGCGCACGCACGCATCACTACGGCGAGGCCCTCGCCACCCTCGAGGCGGCCGGCCTCACCTTCCAGTGCAGTTGCACGCGGGCCGAGCGCAATGCCGACGGCGGTTATCCGGGCACGTGCCGCAACGGACCGAAGAGCCGGGGAGCCACTGCCACGCGCTTTCGCGTCGATGACAGAACCGTCTGCTTCGAGGACCGCGCGCAGGGGGAGTGCCGCTTCGAGCTGCGCGAGCGCGGGGACGTCATCATCCGCCGCCGCGACGGGGCGTTCGCCTATCAGCTGGCGGTGGCCGTGGACGATGCGCTGCAGGGGGTGACGGACGTCGTCCGCGGTGCCGACCTGCTCGACAGCACGCCCTGGCAGATCGCGCTGCAGGGGGCATTGAGGCTGCCCTCCCCGCATTACCTGCACCTGCCGCTGGTCACGGAGCCCGGCGGCGCGAAGCTCGCCAAGGCCCGGCGCTCCGTGGCGCTCGATCCGCGCGCCTCAGGCCGGGAGCTGCACGAGGCCCTCAGGCTCCTCAACCAGGGGCCTCCGGACACGCTCAAGCTCGAGTCACCCGGCCGGGTGCTCGAATGGGCCTGCGCCCACTGGGAACTGGACCGGTTCCACGGCGTGCGGGAAGTCCGCGCCGCCGCCCCCGGCGCCGACTGAGGCAAGTCTCCGGAAGCGCGCTCGGCCAGTTGGGTTCGCGGCGCCGCTACCGACGGATGTAATATGGTATGTCGAAACGGCCCTGCACTACGGAAGGTGCAATAACCCATAGTGAGGGACCTGCGATGAGCGCACCGCGAATAATTAAGAAGTATCCCAACAGGCGGTTGTACGACACGGTAGAGAGTCGGTACATCACGCTCGCCGATATCCGCCGGCTGGTGGTCGAGCGGGTCGACTTCGTGGTCATCGACAAGAAGACCCAAGGCGACATCACCCGCCCGATCCTGCTGCAGGTGATCGCGGAGCAGGAGCATGACGGCGAGCCGCTCATGAGCCGCGATTTCCTCTCACAGGTGATCCGCTCCTACGGCGACGCCATGCGCAGCACCGTCGGCAGCTACCTGGAGCAGAGCCTGAAGCTGTTTGCGAGCCAGAACGGCGGACGCGGGCCCCCGGGCTGAGAGGCAAGCGCGCGGCGCCGCGGCCGTCAGGAGTCGACGTCGCGCATCGACAGACGGATGCGTCCCTGGCGATCCACCTCGAGAACCTTCACGCGAATCAGATCGCCCTCCTTGAGCTTGTCGCTCACCCGCTCGACGCGCTCGTTCGAGATCTGCGAGATGTGCACCAGCCCGTCGCGGCCGGGAAGGATGGTCACGAAGGCTCCGAAATCCATGAGCCGCGCGACCTTGCCCTCGTAGATCTGGCCCACCTCGACGTCGGCGGTTATGAGCTCGATGCGCCGCTGCGCCTCGCGCCCGGCGGCGCCCGAGACCGAGGCGATCTTGACCGTGCCGTCGCTCTCGATGTCGATGGTGGTGCCGGTCTCCTCGGTGATCTGGCGGATGACCGCGCCGCCCTTGCCGATGACGTCGCGGATCTTCTCCGGGTCGATCTTGAGAGTGATGATCGACGGGGCCCACTCGGACATCTTGGCGCGCGGCTCGCGGATGACCTTGTTCATCTCATCGAGGATATGCAGGCGGCCGGCGCGCGCCTGCTCGAGCGCCACGCGCATGATCTCGGGCGTGACGCCCTCGACCTTGATGTCCATCTGCAGCGCCGTCACCCCGTCCTTGGTGCCGGCGACCTTGAAATCCATGTCGCCGAGGTGATCCTCGTCGCCGAGGATGTCGGTGAGCACCTGATAGCGGCTGCCCTCGAGCACCAGCCCCATGGCAACGCCCGCCACCGGCGCCTTGATCGGAACCCCCGCGTCCATGAGCGACAGCGACGTGCCGCACACGCTCGCCATCGAGCTCGAGCCGTTCGACTCGAGGATCTCCGACACGACGCGGATCACGTACGGAAAGGCAGTCATGTCCGGCATCACCGCACTGACGCCGCGACGCGCGAGATTGCCGTGCCCGATCTCGCGCCGCTTCGGGGCTCCCATCATGCCGGTCTCGCCCACCGAGAAGGGCGGGAAGTTGTAGTGCAGCATGAACGGCTCGCGCCGCTCGCCCTCGAGGGCGTCGATGATCTGCGCATCGCGGGTGGTGCCGAGCGTGGTCAGCACCAGAGCCTGGGTTTCCCCGCGGGTGAAGAGCGCCGACCCGTGCGTGCGCGGCATCACGCCGACCTTGACCGTGATCGGGCGTACGGTGCGCGTGTCGCGCCCGTCGATGCGCGGCTCGCCGTTGAGGATCCGCTGGCGCACGATGCGGCTCTCGAGCCTGAAGAGCGCGCTCTCGACGGCCTCCTGGGTCCACTTGGGCTGATCCCCTCCGGCGAGCGTCGCGAGGGTCTGGGTCTTGATCTCGGTGAGCCGCGCGTGCCGCTGCTGCTTCTCGGTGATGGTGTAAGCCTGGGCGAGCGCCGCCTGCGCATGGAGGCTGAGCGCGCTCATGAGCTCGGCGTTTTCCGCCGGCGGCTGCCAGCTCCAGCGCGGCTTGCCCGCTTGCGCGGCGAGCTGCTTGATGACGCGGATGGCGGTCTGCATCTGCTCGTGTCCGAACACGACGGCTCCGAGCATCACTTCCTCGGACAGCCCCTTCGCCTCCGACTCGACCATCAGCACCGCGTGCTCGGTGCCGGCGACCACCAGATGCAACTGCGATTGCGCGAGCTCCTGCGCGGTCGGGTTGAGGACATAACGGCCGTCCTTCCAGCCGACCCGCGCAGCTCCGATCGGGCCGTTGAACGGAATGCCCGACAGGGCGAGCGCGGCGGATGCGCCGAGGAGCGCCGGAATGTCGGCATCGATGTCCGGGTCCATCGACAGCACCGTCGCCACCACCTGCACGTCGTTGTAGAACCCGTCCGGAAACAGCGGGCGGATGGGGCGGTCGATGAGGCGCGAGGTCAGCGTCTCCTTCTCGGTCGGCCGGCCCTCGCGCTTGAAGAAGCCGCCCGGGATGCGCCCGGCGGCGTAGGTCTTCTCGACGTAGTTGACGGTCAGGGGAAAGAAATCGCGCCCCGCGGTCGGGGTCTGCTGTATGCAGGCGGTGACCAGCACGACGGTATCGCCCATGGCGACGCGCACCGCGCCTTCCGCCTGGCGGGCGATCTCACCCGCGTCGATGGTGACTGAATGCTGACCATATGAGAATGATTTGCTGACGACGCTCAAGGCTCAATCCTCGAAAAGTTGGATCTTCGGAAATCTCAAGGGCGAAAACACAAAGGCCGCGCGTTGCCGGCGGCCCTTGAGTTTTCAGCGGCGAAGCCCGAGTCGCTCGACGAGCTCCTGGTACTTCTGGGGTTGCGTGGCTCTGAGGTAATCGAGGAGCTTGCGCCGCTGGTTCACGAGCTTCACGAGCCCGCGGCGCGAGGAGTGGTCACGCTTGTGCGCGGTGAAGTGCTCGCCGAGTCCGTTGATGCGCTCGGAGAGCAGTGCCACCTGAACTTCCGGTGAGCCGGTGTCGGCCGGTCCGCGGCGGAACTGCGCGAGGATTCCGCCCTTTTTCTCGCTGGTTAAGGCCATTGCGCGATCGTCCTAACTAATTGTCTCAAGAGCCCTTTTAGCAAGCGCGGGATTCTACCCGCCCGTAGCGTGCCGCTACAAGCCGCACGCGATGCGTTCCGTTACGCGGCCGTCCGATGCGCGGCGGAACGGTGTGCGCTCATCGGCGAGCCGCACGGGACGACTCACCTGGCATGCGGCGCGAGAATCGCGGGGCGGCGTGCGATTCCGAAGTGCGCCGCGCCGTGTCCGCGGTTTCCATCAGGCGCCGCTCACGACATAATGCGGCCGACAAATCAGCGACTTACGAATCCTGTCTCAGAGGGCACTGCGCTGGCGCGACGTGCATCTACGACTCCCCGGCCGGCGCGTCCGTAGGATCGCACGCAGTTCTGTCGCGATCCTGAAACGTCTGCCCGCATGAGCGCTGATGCATTGATCGAAGGACTGCCCGATCTCGTCGTCCTGATCCGACGGGACGGCCTGGTGCTGGAATGCGGCGGAGGACACGGCGTGCCGGGCCTTCGCTGCCGCTTGGGTGCGGCCGGCAAGCGGATCGAGAATCTCTGGCCGGCGCCCGTCGCGGAGTTCCTGAAGCTGCTCATGCGCCGGTCGCTGGCGCTGCGCACCACGGCGGAAGCGCGATTGGAGCACGACGGCATCGCCTATGAGGCACGCGCCAGCGCCCGGGGTCCGGAGCGCGCGCTGTGCATCATCCGGCAGGCCTCGGCAAGCTCGCGGGACGACTCGCTCGAGGGGAGCGACGAGCGGCCCCGTCCCCAGCTCGACCGCCGCGGCTTCCTCAGACGTTGCAAGGAGTCGATGGCCATGGCGGCGCTGCGCGAGCGGCCGCTCGCGGTCGCCGTCATCCAGCTCGACGGCATCAGCGACATCGCGCAGATCATCGCCACCAAGGTCTCCGAGCAGATCATGAGCACGGCGATCCTGCGTCTGCCGGCCAAATCGGACGAGCGGGACGGCAAGCCCTGGTGGTACCTCGGGCAGCTGAGCGAGAGCCTGCTCGCGCTGGTGCTCGAGAGTGCGGATCGCGAAGCGATCGGCGAGTGCGTGGCGGGGTTGTCCGCGAGCCTGCGCGAGCCGATTGCGATCGGCGGCGCGGAGTTCCATCTGACGCCGTACGCCGGCGTCGCCATCCTCGGCCAGGACGCCTCCACGCCGAAGCTGCTCCTCGATCATGCGCGCGCGGCGGCGACCGAAGCGCGCCGCCGCGGCTCATCCGAAGTGTGCTTCTTCACGGATACGATGCGGCTCGAGTCGCTGGCGCGCCTCGACATCGCCCGCGAGATGCGCGAGGCGATCGCCCATCGCGACATCCGCCTGCGCTACGTCGGCCGGCACGATCTCGAGACCGGGCGCCTCACCGCCTGGGTCGGGTATCTGCGCTGGCTGCACCCGCTGCGCGGTGAGATCCGGCCGGCCGAGTTTCTGCGGGTCGCCGAGACGACGGGCCTTGCGGCCCAGCTGTCCCGGGCCGTCCTCGGTTGCCTCAAGGAGGATTTCGCATCGCTCGCCGCCGCTGCCGACCCGGACGTGCGGGTGTCCTTCGGAGCGCTGCGCCATCACGTGCTGCACGAGGATTTTGCGGCCGACATCGGCCGCTTCCTGGCGGAAGGGGCGCTGCCGCCCGAGCGGCTCGAGCTGCGCATCGCCGAGCGCGCGCTTCGATGAGGTCGCCCGCGGCATGGGCTCACTCGAGCTGCTGGCACGCGCGCCGCTCTGGGGCCTGCAGCTCGATCGCGCCTGGGTCACGGGGCTGCGCCGCGAGACCCAGTCACGCAAGGTGTGCCAGGCCGGCATCGCAATCGCCCAGGCGTTCGGGCTGACTCCGATCGCCAGCGGCGTCGACGATCCCGGGCAGCGCGAAGCGCTCCTGGCGCTCGGCTGCCGCTACGGCAGCGGCGACCTGTTCCGCGATGCCGCACCTGACATAACAGCGCCCGCGGGCGCGGCCGTCGCTGCCCAACCTCCGGCAGCAGCGCTACCTCGCCGGCATCGATCGTGACCTGGCCCCCATGCATCCTTGGCGCGTGAGCACCAGCCTGCACAGGGGCATCCGGCCCGCCGCGCGACTCGCCACGGCGGCGTGCCTGCTCGCGGCGGCCTTGAGCGCGCGCGCCTCCGATGCGCCGCTCATTCTCGAGCACCTGACCACTTCCGACGGCCTGCCGCAGGGCACGGTGTTCGCGACGCTGCAGGATTCGCAGGGGTTCGTGTGGCTCGCGACCGAGGACGGCCTGGTGCGCTACGACGGCCACGAGCTGTTCCGCTACGCCTACTCGCGCACCGCCCGCGGCGGGCTGCCGGGCAACTACATCGAGGCCATCGTCGAGGATCGTCACCACGATCTGTGGATCGCCATCAAGGACGGCGGCCTCGCGCGCTGGCAGCGCGCCACCGACAACTTCATCGTCTACCGCCACGATCCCAAAGACACCGGCTCTCTCGCCAGCAACGCCGTCCACACGCTGCTCGTGGATGCCGACGATCGCGTGTGGGTCGGAACCTTCGACGCGGGTGTCGACGTTCTCGAGCCCGCATCGGGCCGCATCGAGCACCTGCGCCACGATCCCGGCGACGCGGGCTCCCTCGTCGATGACCGGATCAACGCCCTGCTGCTCGATCGCACGGGGACGCTCTGGGTCGGCACCGAGGCGGGACTCGAGCGCTGGCAGCCCGAGCATCATGGCTTCGTGCAGCTGCGCTCGCTCGGCGCGAGTCACATCTCGCGCGTGCTGCAGGATTCCTCCGGGACGCTCTGGGTCGGCACATCCGATGCGGGGCTCCGCCGCCTGGATCACGCCGGCGAGCTGCTGCAAACGTTGCATCACGAAACGGCGAACCCTGCCTCCCTCGCCAGCGACGACGTCCGCGCCATCCTCGAGGATCAGGCGGGGCATCTGTGGGTCGGGACCGCGGCCGGTCTCGACATGCTGAACCGCGCCACCGGCCAGTTCAGCCACTACCGTCATGACCCGAGCGATGCGGATTCGCTGCGCGACTCGTTCGTCATGTCGCTGTACCAGGATGCCACCGGCCTGGTGTGGATTGGAACGCGCGCGGGCGGCGTCAGCCGCTGGAATCCGCGCAGCTGGGAGCTCGGCGGCCACCGGCCGGGCTGGCTCGGGGACAAGCTGGTGACCGCGTTCGCCGATGGGCCCGACAACCGGGTGTGGATCGGCACCCTCGGAGGCGGGCTCACGCTCTATGACGACGACAGCGGCCAGACCACCGACATCGACGCGATCACCGGCCGCCGCAACGCCATCGGCGATCAGCGCGTGATGTCGCTCCATCAGGATCGGCACGGCACGCTCTGGATCGGGACCTTTGCGAGCGGCTTGCGCAGGCTCGCGCGCGACGGACGCCTGCAGTCGTTCGGTGTGAAGCCGGGCGACGCACATTCGCTGAGCGCCGCAGGCATCATGACCCTCTTCGAGGCGCGCGACGGCGCGATCTGGGTCGGCACGCACGGCGGCGGCGCGAACGTCGTCGACCCCGCGAGCGGACGCGTGCGCCAGCTCCCCTACGGCTCCGCGGCGCCGGGCGCGGTGAGCTCGCCCCACGTCACCGCGATCGCCGAGGATGCACACGGGGACCTCTGGCTCGGCACCGAAGGCGGCGGGCTCGACCTCGCACGCGCCGACGGCACCGTCGTCAAGGTGTTCCGGCACGACCCGCGCGATCCCGCGAGCCTGCCGGCGAACACCGTCTATGCGCTCGCCGTCGATGCGAACGACCGCGTCTGGGTCGCGACCGACGGCGGCGGACTCGCGCTGGTGCAGGGATCCGTCGCGGCGCCCGATGCCATCCGCTTCAAGGTGCTCTCCCGCGAGGAGGGCCTCTCGAGCGACACCGTGTACGGGGTGGTGGCGGACGCCGCCGGCCGGATCTGGCTCAGCGGGGATGCGGGGCTCACGCGCTACGACCCCGAGAGCGACGGCATCAAGACCTACCATCGCGAGCACGGCCTGCAGGGCGAGGAATTCAACTCCGGCGCCTACCATCGGCTGCGCGACGGGCGCCTCGCCTTCGGCGGGCCCGGCGGATTCAACATCTTCGACCCCGCGCGCCTCACCGAGAACCGCCTGCCGCCGCAGGTGGCGCTCACGCGCGTCGAGGTGCTCGGCGCGCCAGCGCCGGGACCGAAGCCTTATTGGCTCCTCGAGCGCATCGACCTCGGCTACCGCGCCAACATCCTGTCGCTCGACTTCGGCGCGCTCGACTTCGCCTCCCCGAAGCGCAATCGCCTCGCCTACCGCATGACGGGCCTGACCGACCGGTGGCTCGATCTCGGCACGCAACGCCGCATCACGCTCACCAATATCGAGTCGGGCGATCATCTGCTCGAGGTGCGGGCCGCAAATTCCGACTCGGTCTGGAGCGGCACGCCGCTCAAGCTCACCATCCACCGTGACCCGCCTCCGTGGAAATCGTGGTGGGCCTGCATCGGCTACGCGCTCGCCGTGCTCGGCGTGATCGCCTACCGCGTGCGGCTGCAGCGGCTCAAGTTCCAGCAGGTCCTCGACGCCCGCCGGCGCCTCGAATCCGAGGTCAAGCTGCGCACCCGCGAGCTCACCGAGAGCAACCGCCAGCTCGCGGAAGCCGTGCGGGCGAAGAGCGACTTCCTCGATCGCATGAGCCACGAGCTGCGCACGCCCATGAACGGCGTGGTCGGCATGACGGAGCTCCTCGCCCGCACGCCGCTCTCCTCGACCCAGTCGCGCCTCACCGAGACCATCCGTTCCTCGGCGCGCGTGCTGCTGCAGATCGTCAACGACCTGCTGGACCTGTCGAAGATCAACGCCGGCAAGATCGCGCTCGAGGATCTGCCCTTCGATCTCGGCCAGGTTCTCGAGGAATGCTCGAGCCTCTTCGCGGGCGCCGCCCAGGCGAAGGGCATCGAGCTCATCGTCTCGCCGCCGCCGCCCGAGCGCTGCTCGCTGCGCGGGGATGCGCTGCGCGTACGGCAGATCCTGATGAATCTGATCGGCAACGCCGTCAAGTTCACCGCGCGGGGCGAAGTGCTCGTCCGGGCGGAAGTGCGTGCCGCCACCACCGCCGACCGCGCGAGCGTCGAGATCTCGGTGAGCGACACCGGCATCGGGATCGATGCCGCCACCATCGGCAGGATCTTCGAGCCGTTCACCCAGGCCGACGAGTCGACCAGCCGCCGCTTCGGCGGCAGCGGGCTCGGGCTTGCCATCTGCCGCGAGCTCACGCAGCTCATGGGCGGCAGCATCAGCGTCGAGAGCCGGCCGCAGGTCGGCTCGACGTTCCATCTGCGGCTCGAGCTCCCGGCGGGACCGGCACCGGCGGCCTCGCAGCCGCCCCTGCCGATGCGCCGCGTTCGGATTCTCAGCCGCCGCCCCGCGCTCGCCGAATCCCTCGCGCGCCACGTGCGCGCGCTCGGTCTCACCGTGCAGGGCGAGGCCGACTCGCCCGCCGACGGGCCCGAAGACCTGGTGCTCGTCGATGCGAGCAGTCAGCGCGATTACCTCGAGGGCCGCCTCGGCGCGGGCAGCGCCTCCCACGCGCCGCTGATCGTCGTCGCCAGCAACCGCCGCCATGCCTGCCGCGGAGCCCCTCGGCGCACACGTGCTGCTGGTCGAGGACGAGGCGGTGAATGCGGCGGTCGCCCAGGGATATCTCACGGCCCTCGGGTGCACGTCGGTCTGGGTCAAGGACGGCGCCGAGGCCGTGGCCCGCAATGCCGCCGAGCGCTTCGACCTGATCCTCATGGACCTGAGCATGCCCGTCATGGACGGCTTCGCGACCACTGCTCTCATCCGCCAACGGGGCGGCGCGGCGGGACGCGTCCCGATCGTCGCCCTCACCGCGCACGATGCTGCCAACTTCCGCGAGGCGTGCCTCGCTGCGGGCATGGACGAGATGCTGAGCAAGCCCTACACCCTCGAGGAGTGCGCGCGTGCGGTGCGCCGCTTCAGCGCGCGCAGCGCCTCGCCGACGGGCAGCGCCCCGCGCGCCGAGCCGCTCGCGGGCGTCGATCCGTCCGCGATCGCGGGGCTCCGCCGCCTGCGCGGCGACGGACACGGGGACCTCTATTCGAAGCTCGTCGAGCTCTTCGAGGCGAGCTGCGAGGAATCCCTCGCGCAGCTTGCCCGCGCGCTCGAGTCCTCCGACCTCGCCGCGGCCGCCGCCGTCTGCCACAAGCTCGCCTCGAGCGCCGCCAACGTCGGCGCCGGCGCCTTCGCGCGGAATGTCCGCCAGCTCGAGCGGCTGTGCAAGGCGGGCGATACCCCCGCCGCGCGCGAGCTCAGTCAGCGGCTCGCCGCGGCCCATCCCGCGCTCATCGCCGAGCTCTCGGCGATGCGCCTGCGAGCGAGCGCATGAGCGGCACGGTCGCAACGACAGGCGTCGCGATCATCGCCGACGACGAGGATCTCGGCCGCCTGCTGCTCGCCGAGGCGGTCAGCGCCAGCGGACTCACGCCGCTGGCCTTCGACAACGGCGGGGCCGCACTCGAGGCCGCCCGCTCGCAGGATGTCGCGATCGTGCTCCTCGACGTCGACATGCCGGGCCTCGACGGCTACTCGGTGTGCCGCCGTCTGCGCTCGGAGCCGCGCTTCGCCACCGTGCCGATCGTGATGGTGACCGGGCACGAGGACGCCGAGGCCATCGGCCGCGCCTTTGACGCCGGAGCCACGGACTTCATCAGCAAGCCGGTCAACTGGGCGCTGCTGCCGCGACGCCTCGATTACATCCTGCGCAATGCCGCCGCCGCCGAGCGTATCGAGCGTCTCGCGTACTTCGACCCGCTCACCGGGCTGCCGAACCGCCAGTGCTGCATCGAGACCGCCGAGCGGCTCGTGCCCGAGGCGGCGCGCCTTCAGGAAGCCGTGGCGATCGTGTACCTCGACCTCAACAGCTTCAAGCGGGTGAACGACACCTTCGGCCACTCGGTGGGAGATGCGGTCCTGCGTAACGTCGCCGGGAAGCTCAGCGGCGCGCTCGAGGGCTTCAAGGCCGAGAACCAGCACCTGTCGCTCTCGCGCTTCGGCGGCGACGAGTTCGTGATCCTGCTGCGGCATCCCGCGGCGCGCGCGCGCGCCATCTCGATCGCGGAAGCCTGCGCGGCGGCCTTCAAGGAGCCGATTCTCTACGAGGGGCTGGAGTTCTACCCGGCGCCCAGCGTCGGGCTCGCCGTCTATCCGGACGACGGCGGCGACGTCGTCACCGTGCTCAAGCACGCCGACACCGCCATGTACCAGGCCAAGAGCGGCGCCGCCGAGTCGGTTGCCGTCTACACGCCTGCGATGAGCAGCCGGTTGAGCAACTGGCTCGACCTCGAGGCGCGGCTGCGCCGCGCTGTGGCCGAGGATCGCCTGCGCCTGGTGTATCAGCCCAAATTCCGTCTGCGGGACAATCAACTGGTGGGCGTCGAGGCGCTGCTGCGCTGGTGCGACTCGGAGTACGGCGATATCCCGCCGACGCGCTTCATCGAGATCGCCGAGGACAGCGGCCTGATCCTCGACATCGGCAGCTGGGTGGTGCGCGCGGTGTGCAGGCAGCTGCGCGCGTGGCTAGACCGCGGCTTCACCGTGCCGGTGGCCATCAACGTCTCGGGCAAGGACCTGCTGCATGGCGACCCGGCGCGCGTCATCGCCGAGGAGACGGCGGCGGCCATGATTCCTGCGTCTCTGATCGAGGTGGAGATCACCGAATCGGTGCTGATCAAGGACTCCGCCGCCGGGCGCACCGCGCTCAAGCGGCTGCGCGAGCTCGGCTGCCGGGTCGCGCTCGATGACTTCGGCACCGGCTATTCCTCGCTCGCCTACATCACCCGCTTTCCGCCCGACCGCATCAAGATCGACAAGGCGTTCGTGCACGACGTGGACACTGCCGCAGGCAACGCCGCCATAGCCAACGCCATCCTGTCGCTGGCCGAGAGCCTCGGGGTCACCGTGACGGCCGAGGGGATCGAGCGTCCCGGGCAGCTCGAGTGGCTGCGCTCGCGAGGCTGTCAGGAGGCGCAGGGGTTTCTCCTCGCGCGTCCGCTTTCGCCCGCGGATCTCGAGCGGCAGTTCCTCGCGCCCGCGAAGCCCACCGCGGAGGCGGAAACGCTTGCGCGGCGCTCGGGCCGGTTCTAGCATCGGGATGAGGTAACTTTCGATGCTCAAGACCCTCCTCACCGGCGCCTTCCTGCTCCTCACGCTCATGGCATGCGCCACGGTCGCCCCGACCCCGGCGCGCGACGTGGCGAGAGCCGCTTCGCTCGCCGCGGCCCCTCGGCGGGACTGCGTTTCCGACACGGCGACCCGCATTCCGGTGAAGGCCGACGAGTGCGTTGGATTCGGCCAGACGTACACCCAGAACGACCTCCAGCGCACCGGCCAGCGCGAGCTGGGACCGGCGCTGCGGATGCTCGATCCCTCGGTGACCGTGCACGGCCGCTGAGGCTCAAACCCCGGGGTTGAGAAGCCGGCGCGGTCGCACCGCGCGCCCGTCCGCCTCTCCGAGACCGAGGAACACGCCGCTGTCGTCGTACAGGCGCACCCGCGCGGGCGCTTCGGGAACCTGCGCCGGCACGCTCTGCCCCTGGAGGAGCCGGCGCGCCTCGTCCGCTTCGAGGCGCACCGCGGCGAGATGCGCGAGCGGCCAGTCGGGCGGCAGCAGCGCGGGCCAGGCTCCCCGGGCCCGCACCTCTGCCAGCGACTCGAGCGTCTGCATCGGCTCGGCTGCGAAAGGCTCGACGTAGAGTCTTCTCAGCGCGCTCACGTGGCCGCAGGTGCCCAGTGCCTGCGCCAGGTCCTCGGCCAGCGCGCGAACGTAGGTGCCCTTCGAGCACAGTATCTCGAGCTCGAGGCCCGCGGTCTCGAGCCTGAGCAGCTCGAGCTCGAACAGCTCCACCTCGCGCGCGGCGCGCTCGACGGTCACCCCTGAGCGTGCGAGCCGGTAGAGAGGCTGTCCGGCGCGCTTCAGCGCCGAGTACATCGGTGGAGTCTGCTTCTGGCGGCCGCGGAACTGCGCCAGCACCGCCTCGACCGCGCCGCGCTCGAGCGGCGGCACGGGCGCGCTCGCGGTGACGGCGCCTTCCGCATCCCCGGTCGCGGTGCGCTCGCCGAGGCTCAGCGTGAAGCGATAGCGCTTACGGGCGGCGAGGATCTCGCCGGCGATCTTGGTGGCCTCGCCGAGGCAAAGCGGCAGCATGCCGGTGGCGAGCGGGTCGAGGGTTCCGACGTGGCCCGCCTTCGGACGCGAGAGGAGCGCCCGAACGCGCTGCAGTGCTGCATTCGACGTGAGGCCCCGCGGCTTGTCGAGCAGCAGGATGCCGCTGGGCATGCGGGTCAGGGGTTGGAGCGCCCCGGGGGGCCGGCGCCGGTCTCAGGCGGCCCGGGGTCCGCGTCGGGGGCGGGTTGCGACGTCGTGGCGGCGGCGCCGGCTGGCGCGCCGGCGACCGCGCGGTTGATGAGGCTCGTGAGGCGCGCCGCGTCCTCGACGCTCTCGTCGAACACGAACTCGAGCCGCGGCGCATAGCGCAGCGCCAGCCGCCGCCCGAGCTCGCCCCGCAGGAAGCCCGCGGCGTGAGTGAGTCCGCTGCGCACCTCGTGCGGGGTGTGCTGCGAGGCAAAGGGCGTGAAGAACACGCGCGCCGTGGCCATGTCGGCCGCGATGCTCACCGCCGTGATGGTCACGTTGCCGACGCGCGGATCCTTCAGCTCGCGTGCGATCAGCGTCGCGAGCGCCCGCTGGATCTCGGACTCCAGCCGTTGGGTGCGGGCCTGCGTCATTACTGCAGGGTTCTCGCGACCTCGATGCGCGCGAAGCACTCGATCTGATCGCCGGCGCGCACGTCCTGGTAGTTCTTGACGCCGATACCGCACTCGGTGCCGGCGCGCACCTCGTTCACGTCGTCCTTGAAGCGGCGCAGCGACTCGAGCGCGCCCTCGAAGATGACTACGTTATCGCGCAGCACGCGGATCGGATGGTTGCGCCGGACGTAGCCCTCGGTCACGAGTCGCGCACCTGCGCCACGCCCACGATCTGCTCCTTGACCTCGGGCCGCAGCATCCCGGTCATCATCTGCTTCACGTCGTCGATGGCCTCGTAGATGATGCTGTAGTAACGCACCTCGACTCCGGTCTCCTTGACCGCCTCGCGCGCACCGGCATCGGCGCGCACGTTGAAGCCGATGACGAGCGCCTTGGAGGCCGCGGCGAGCTGCACGTCGGAGACGGTGATGCCGCCCAGGCCGCTGGCGACGATCTTCACCTGAACCTCCTCGGTGGAGAGCTTGGTGAGCGCATCGCGCAGCGCCTCGGCGCTGCCCTGCACGTCGGCCTTGATGAGCACCGACACCAGCCCCGCCTTGTCCTCGCCGATCTGCGAGAACACGTCCTCGCCGCGCGGTGTCTGGCGCGCGAGCTTGACGTCGCGGAACTTGCCCTGCCGGTAGAGCGCCACCTCGCGAGCTTTGCGCTCGCTCTCCACCACCAGCAGGTCATCCCCGGCGTTGGGAGCGCTCGAGAGGCCGAGTACCACCACCGGCATCGAGGGCGGCGCCTCGGTGACCGCCTTGCCGTTCTCGTCGAACATCGCGCGCACCCGCCCGTACTCGGAGCCTGCGATGATCGGATCGCCGAGGCGCAACGTACCCTTCTTCACGAGCACCGTCGCCACCGCGCCGCGCCCCTTCTCCACGCTCGATTCGATCACCACACCGGAGGCGAGCCCGGTGCGCGGCGCGCCGAGCTCGAGAACTTCCGCCTGCAGCAGGATCGCATCGAGCAGCTGATCGATCCCCTGTCCGGTGCGCGCCGAGACCGGCACGAACATGTTCTGCCCGCCCCAATCCTCGGAAATCACCTCGTGCTTCGAGAGCTCGGTGCGCACGCGGTCCGGGTCGGCGTCGCTCTTGTCGATCTTGTTGACGGCCACCACGATCGGCACGTTGGCGGCGCGCGCGTGCTGGACGGCCTCGATGGTCTGCGGCATCACGCCGTCGTCGGCCGCGACCACCAGCACCACGATGTCGGTGGCCTTGGCGCCGCGCGCCCGCATGGCCGTGAATGCCGCGTGGCCCGGGGTATCGAGGAAGGTGATCACGCCCTTCGGGGTCTCGACGTGATAGGCGCCGATGTGCTGGGTGATGCCGCCCGCCTCGCCTGCCGCGACCTTGGTGCGGCGGATGTAGTCGAGGAGCGAGGTCTTGCCGTGGTCGACGTGACCCATGACGGTCACGACCGGCGGACGCGGCGCAACTTCCGCCTCGGCCTGCGCTCCCTGCAGGCCCTCCTCGATCTGGTTCTCCTTGAGGACCTTCGGCGTGTGGCCCATCTCTTCGACCACGAGCACCGCGGTGTCCTGGTCGATCGGCTGGTTGATGGTGGCCATGACGCCCATGTTCATGAGCGCCTTGATGACCTCGGTCGCCTTCACGGCCATCTTCTGCGCCAGCTCCGCCACCGTGACGGTCTCGCCGACGCCGACCTCGCGCACCACCGGTGCGGTCGGCATCTCGAATCCGTGCCGGCCCTCGGCGGAGGCCGGAACGGGGCGCGCCTTGGCGCGGCGTTTCTTCTTATAGCGCGAGCTGACGTCGCCGGTGACGTGCAGCTCCTGGCGGCCGTAGCGGGTTTGCTTGTCGTCGGCCGCGGCCGCCGGAGCGGCGGCGGCGGCGACGCGCTCGCGCGCGACCGGTGGGGGCGGGGGACTCGCCTGCGGGCGCTCCCGGTCGCCCTCGCGCCGCTCGTGCTCCTCGCGCTCGCGCGTGCGTCGCGCCTCGTCCTCGCGGGTGTGCTGCTCGGCGGCGCGGCGGGCATCTTCGGCGGCGCGGCGGCGCCCCTCCTCCTCCTGCTCGACCCGGCGGCGGTTCTCGGCCTCGAGCCGCTCGCGCTCGCGCCGCTCGGCCTCGGCGCGCTCGCTCTCCGCGCGCGCGGCCTCCTCGGCCTCGCGTCGGCGGTGATCGATCTCGTCCTGCTGCGCGCGCGCCCGCTCTTCCAGCACGTCGCGCTTGATGTAGGTACGCTTGCGGCGCACTTCCACGTTCACGGTGCGGGCGCGCCCCTGGGCGCTCGCCAGCTTCAGCTCGCTCTGGGTCTTGCGCTTGAGCGTGATGCGGCGCGGCGCGCCGTCGCCGTCCGCCTCGCTCCCGTGGCTGCGGCGCAGGTGCGTCAGCAGCTCGAGCTTGGCGTCGTCGCTGATGCGCGCGTCGGGGCCCGACACCTTGATGCCGGCCTGGTCGAGCTGCACCAGCAGCCGGTCGACCGGCACCTTGAGAACCTCGGCAAACTGGGAAACGGTCACTTCCGCCATACGCTTAACCTGCCTCGAACCACGGGGCGCGCGCGGTCATGATGAGCTTCGCCGCCTGGTCGGCGGCCAGCCCCTCGATGTCCGCGAGCTCGTCGACCGACTGCTCGGCGAGATCCTCGCGCGTGCGCACCCCGCGCCGCGCGAGGGTGAGCGCCAGGTCCGGGCTCATGCCCTCGAGCAGCAGCAGGTCATCGGCCGGCATCGACTGATCGAGCGTTTCTTCGCTCGCGATCGCCTGCGTGAGCAGCACGTCGCGCGCGCGATTGCGCAGCTCCTTCACGATGCCCTCGTCGAACTCCTCGATCGCGGCGAGCTCGGCCTGCGGCACGTAGGCGATCTCCTCGATGGTCGAGAAGCCCTCCTGCGCGAGGATCGTGGCGACGTCCTCGTCCACGTCGAGCTGCTTCATGAAGTTCTGCACGAGTTCCTTCGCCTCCGTCTCGCTCTTGGTCTCGGCGTCGGATTCGGTCATGACGTTGAGATCCCAGCCGCTGAGCTGGCTCGCGAGGCGGATGTTCTGGCCGCCGCGCCCGATCGCCTGCGACAGCTTGTCCTCCGCCACCGCGATGTCCATGCTGTGCGCGTCCTCGTCCACGACGATCGACATGACCTCCGCCGGCGACATGGCGTTGATCACGAACTGGGCAGGATTATCGATGTAGGGAATGATGTCGACGCGCTCGCCGGCGATCTCGTTGGACACCGCCTGCACGCGCGAGCCGCGCATGCCGACGCAGGCCCCCACCGGATCGATGCGCGGGTCGTTGCTGCGCACCGCGATCTTGGCGCGCACTCCGGCGTCGCGCGCCGCGCCGAGGATCTGGATGAGGCCCTGCCCGACCTCGGGGACTTCGAGCTTGAAGAGCTCGATCAGAAACTCGGGCGCCGTGCGCGTCAGGAACAGCTGCGGACCGCGCGGCTCCGAGCGCACCTCCTTCAGGTACGCCTTGATGCGGTCCTGGGGCTTCGCCTGCTCGCGCGGGATCATGTCGATGCGCGGCACGAAGCCTTCCGCGTTGCCGCCGAGGTCGATGTAGATGCCGTTGCGGTCGACGCGTTTGACCACCCCGCCCACCAGCGTGCCGACGCGGTCGCGGTAGGCGTCGACGACCTGGGCGCGCTCGGCCTCGCGCACTTTCTGAACGATCACCTGCTTGGCCTGCTGGGCGGCGATCCGCCCGAAGGCCACCGACTCCATAGGCTCCTCGACGTAGCCGCCCGCTTCAGCCTTGGGATCGAGCTCGAGCGCGTCCTCGAGCCGCAGCTCGTGCTCGGGCACCTCGAGCTCCTTGGAGTCGTCGGCGAACACCTTCCAGCGCCGGAAGGTCTCGTAGTCGCCGCTCTTGCGGTCGATGGCGACGCGCACGTCCCACTCCTCGCCGTGTTTCTTGCGGGTCGCGGACGCGAGCGCGGCTTCGAGCGCCTCGAAGATCACTTCCTTGTCGACGCCCTTCTCGTTGGAGACGGCGTCCACCACCATCAGGATTTCCTTGTTCACTGTGCCGCGTACCTCTCTAACACGCGAGCGCCCGTCAGGACGCAAGCCTCGCCTCGCCAATCTCCGCAAACCTCATCGCCACGCGCTCGCGGTCGACCTCGAGCGCGATGCCGCCCTCATCCACCGTGAGCAGCGTTCCGGTGTAGCGCCGCCGCCCGGCGCGCGGCTCCTTGAGCTCGACGAACACCCGGGAGCCGACGAAGCGCCCGAAGTGCGCCCGGGTGCGCAGCAGCCGGTCGAATCCCGGCGAGGACACCTCCAGCGTGTAGGCGGACGGGATCGGGTCCTCGACGTCGAGGATCGAGGACACCTCGCGGCTGACGCGCTCGCAGTCATCGAGCCCGACGCCCGCTTGCGCGTCGATGTAGAGCCGCAGGAGCGAGCGGCCGTGGCCCGGGGCGTAATCGAGCTCGACGAGCTCGTACCCGAGCCGCGTGAGCAGCGGCTCGAGCAGCGCCCACAAGCGCTCGCGCAAGTCCACCGTGACCGTCATCGCCTTCGTTCCCGTCCGTCCCAGTGCCGCAAACAAAAAAAGGGCCCCAAGGCCCACCGAAAAACAAAAAGCCCCGCGGGGGGCTTCCGGTCATACCTTTTCTCGGGGGTGCCGCGCTCTTCAGTCCGCTCCGCCGCGCGACACCAGCCACCCGTCCCCGCGCGGCCGCAGCCCGCGGGGGGCCGCGCATTTTACCGGAACCGGGGCGCGCAGGGAACAGCGCGGCTTGGGCACCGGGCTTCGGGCAGCGCGCCGCGCCCGGTCCTCGCCCTGGACGCCCCGGTCTGCACCCTGAACCTGTATAGACAACTCGGCCCGCCCGGTGCCACCATGGCGCCCCTCGCAGTCCCTCGCGATCCGCCCCCAATGTCCCTGCCCCAGGCCGCCGCGCGCTACCTCCAGGTGAAGGACTTCATCCTCGAGCGGATCGCGGGCGGGGCGCTGCGTGCCGGCGAGCGCGTGCCCTCCGAGAACGAGCTCACCCGCACCCTGACCGTCTCGCGCATGACCGCGAACCGGGCGCTCCGCGAGCTGGCCGCGGACGGGGTGCTGGTCCGGGTGGCCGGAGTCGGCACCTTCGTCGCCGAGCAGCGCGTGCACGCCCACCCCCTCGAGGTGCGCAACATCGCCGACGAGATCCGCGCGCGCGGCAGGCAGCATCGCGTGCGCGTGCACGCGCTCGAGTCGGTGAGCGCCTCGCGCGAGCTCGCCGAGCGCTGCGGGGTCAAGCCCGGCGCGGCGCTCGACTACTCGCTCCTCACTCATTTCGAGGACGGCACCCCGCTCCAGGTCGAGGAGCGCTACGTCAATCCGCAGGTCGCTCCCGGCTACCTGCGCAACGACTTCTCCCACATCACGCCCCACGAGTTCCTGATCCGCGTGGCGCCGCTGCAGCGCGCCGAGCACATCGTGCGCGCGGTGGTGCCGGAGCGGCGTATCCGCCGGCTCCTCAAGCTCGAGGGGGACGAGGCGTGCCTGCTGATCCTGCGCCGCACCTTCTCCCGCGGACGCGTCGCCAGCGTCGCCGACCTCTATCATCCCGGTTCCCGCTACGAGCTCGCGGCGAACAGCCAGCCGAGGTAGTGCCATGAACGACTCCGTAAAGACCCGCCCGCCGCTGCGCGCCCCGCGCGGCACGGCCCTCTCGTGCCGCAGCTGGCTCACGGAGGCGCCGCTGCGCATGCTGATGAACAACCTCGATCCCGAGGTCGCCGAGCGGCCGCAGGAGCTCGTGGTCTACGGCGGCATCGGCAAGGCGGCCCGCAACTGGCAGTGCTTCGAGCAGATCGTGGCGGCGCTCAAGGCGCTCGGGGACGATGAGACGCTGCTCATTCAGTCCGGCAAGCCGGTCGGCGTATTCCCGACGCACGCAGACGCCCCGCGCGTGCTGCTCGCCAACTCCAACCTCGTGGCGCGCTGGGCGGACTGGGATCACTTCAACGAGCTCGATCGCAAGGGGCTCATGATGTTCGGCCAGATGACCGCCGGCTCCTGGATCTACATCGGCAGTCAGGGCATCGTGCAGGGCACCTACGAGACCTTCGTGGAGATGGGGCGCCAGCACTACGGCGGGCGGCTCGCCGGCAAGTGGATCCTGACCGCCGGTCTCGGCGGCATGGGCGGCGCGCAGCCGCTCGCGGCCACCATGGCGGGCGCCTCGATGCTCGCCGTCGAGTGCCGCCCCGAGCGCATCGCCAAGCGCTTGAAGACGCGCTACCTCGACGTCGAGGCGCGAACGCTGGACGAGGCTCTCGAGATCCTCGAGCGCGCGCGGCGCGCCGCGAAGCCCGTGTCGGTCGGCCTGCTCGGCAACGCCTGCGAGGTGCTCCCGGAGCTCCTGCGCCGCGGCGTGCGCCCCGATGCGCTGACCGATCAGACCTCGGCGCACGACCCGGTCAACGGCTATCTGCCGGGCGGCTGGACGCTCGAGAAGTGGGACCGCCTGCGCGGTGAGGATCCGGCGCAGGTCGCGCGCGAAGCGCGCGCCTCGATGCGCGCTCACGTGGAGGCGATGCTCGAGTTCCAGAAGCAGAAGGTCCCGGTTTTCGACTACGGCAACAACATCCGCCAGGTCGCCCTCGACGAGGGCCTGAAGGAGGCCTTCGCCTTCCCCGGCTTCGTGCCGGCGTACGTGCGGCCGCTGTTCTGCCGCGGCATGGGTCCCTTTAGATGGGCGGCGCTCTCGGGCGATCCGGAGGACATCTACCGCACGGACCAGAAAGTGCGCGAGCTCCTGCCGGGCGACACGCACCTGCATCACTGGCTCGACATGGCGCGCGAGCGCATCCAGTTCCAGGGGCTGCCGGCGCGCATCTGCTGGGTGGGGCTCGGCGACCGGCACCGCCTCGGCCTCGCCTTCAACGAGATGGTCGGTCGCGGAGAGCTCAAGGCGCCCATCGTGATCGGCCGCGATCACCTCGATTCGGGCTCCGTCGCCAGCCCCAACCGCGAGACCGAAGCGATGAAGGACGGCTCGGACGCGGTGGCCGACTGGCCGCTGCTCAATGCCCTCCTCAACACCGCGAGCGGCGCCACCTGGGTGTCGATCCATCACGGCGGCGGCGTCGGCATGGGCTACTCGCAGCACGCCGGCGTGGTGATCGTGTGCGACGGCACCGCGGCGGCCGCGCGCCGCATCGAGCGCGTGCTGTGGAACGATCCGGCGAGCGGCGTGATGCGCCACGCCGACGCCGGCTATGAGAGCGCCATCGAGTGCGCCCGGGCGCGCGGCCTCAACCTGCCGTTCCTGCGGGGCTGAGAGGGCGGAACGGGTCGGCCATGGCCGAAGCGCTCAAGCTCTGGCGCAACGCGCAGCTCTACACCTGCGACGGGCACTCGCGGATCATCGCGCGCGGCGCGCTCCTGACACGCGGCAGCCGCATCGAGTGGGTCGGGGACGAAGCCGCGGTTCCCGGGGCGGCGGCGCACGAGGTGCACGACCTCTCCGGCGCCTGGGTCACCCCGGGACTCGTCGACAGCCACACCCACCTGGTGTTCGCCGGCACGCGCGCCACCGAGTACGCCGAGCGCCTTCGCGGGCGCTCGTACGAGGAGATCGCGCTCTCGGGCGGCGGCATCCTCACCACGGTGCGCGCGGTGCGCGCGGCGAGCGAGGAGCAGCTGTTCGATGAGAGCGCACCGAGGCTCGCCTCGCTCCTGAGCGAGGGCGTGACCACCGTCGAGATCAAGTCCGGCTACGGCCTCACCCTCGCGGACGAGGCGAAGATGCTGCGCGTGGCGCGCTCGCTCGGGCGGTCATTCCCGGTGACCGTGCGCACGACGCTGCTCGCCGCCCATACGCTGCCGCCCGAATACCAGGGTCGCGCCGACGAGTACATCGACGTCGTCGCGCGCGAGTGGCTGCCGGAGCTCGCCGGACAGGGCCTCGTCGATGCGGTGGACGTGTTCTGCGAGCGCATGGCCTTCAGCGTGGCGCAGGCCGCACGGCTGTTCGAGGCCGCGCGCACGCTCGGCCTGCCGGTGAAGATGCACGCCGAGCAGCTCAGCAACCTCGGCGGCACGCTGATGGCGGCCGGTGCCGGCGCCCTCTCCTGCGATCACCTCGAGTACGCGGGCGAAGCGGAGGCCGCGGCGCTCGCGCGCGCCGGCACCGTGGCGGTGCTGCTCCCGATCGCCTACTACTACCTGGCGCCCGAGCGCCGGCCGCCGCTCGATGCGCTGCGCGCGCACCGCGTGGCGCTCGCGGTCGCGAGCGACTGCAATCCGGGGTCCGCGCCCGCGGCATCGCTCCTCACCGCGATGAGCATGGCGACGCGGCTCTTCGGGCTGACCGCGGAGGAAGCGCTGCTCGGCGCGACGCGCCATGCGGCCCGCGCTCTCGGGCTCGAATACGAGCGCGGCGCGCTCGCCCCCGGGCAGGCGGCGGACTTCGTGGCGTGGAACGTGCGCTCGATCGAGGAGCTCGGTTACTGGATTGGCTTCAATCCCCGCCGGACGGTGGTCCGCGCGGCAGAGGTGCTGCGATGGCCGAACCCGAACGCCTGAAGCTTGGCTCCCGGCCGCTGCGACTCGGGGAGCTGCGGCGCGTGTACGCGGGCCCGCTGAGCGTGGCAATCGATGCGGCAGCGCTCGGCGCGGTGCGCGAGGCGCACGCCGTTACCGCGCGCCTCGCCGCCGGCGATGCGCCCGTCTACGGGATCAACACCGGCTTTGGACTGCTTGCGAACACCCGCATCGCCCCGGCGCAGAGAACGCTCCTGCAGCGGAACATCATCCTCTCGCACAGCGCCGGGGTCGGCCCGCCGCTCGATGAGGCGATCGTGCGCCTGACGCTGGTGCTGAAGCTCGCGAGCCTGCTGCAGGGATTCTCCGGGGTGAGCGTCGAGCTGGTGCGCTTTCTCGAGCGGCTCATCAACTCCGGTCTCACGCCCTGCGTGCCGGCGCAAGGGTCGGTCGGCGCCTCCGGCGATCTCGCCCCGCTTGCGCACCTGTCGCTCGCCGTGCTCGGCCTCGGGGAGATCCGCCGTCACGGCGAGGTGCTGCCCGCCGCGGAGGCTCTGGCGCAGGAGGGACTCACGCCGCTCGCGCTCGGGCCGAAGGAGGGACTGGCGCTCCTCAACGGCACGCAGGTATCGACCGCGCTCGCGCTCGCGGGGCTCTTCGAGCTCGAGACGGTGTTCGCGGCGGCGGTGGTGAGCGGGGCGATGTCGCTCGATGCACTGCAGGGAAGCGATGCGCCCTTCGACGCGCGCATCCATCACGTGCGCGGTCACGACGGCCAGGCGCGGGTGGCGCAGGTGTACCGCGAGCTCCTCGAGGGCAGCGCGATCCGCGAATCGCATCGCACCTGCAGCCGCGTGCAGGACCCCTATTCGCTTCGCTGCCAGCCGCAGGTGATGGGGGCGTGCCTCGATCTCATGACCCAGCAGGCCGCCACGCTCGCCGTGGAAGCGAATGCGGTAACCGACAATCCGCTCATCTTTCCGGAGGCCGGGGAGGCGCTCTCGGGCGGGAACTTCCATGCCGAGCCCGTGGCGTTCGCCGCCGACATCCTGGCGCTCGCCTGCGCCGAGGTCGGCTCGCTGGCCGAGCGGCGCCTGGCGCTGCTCATCGATCCGAAGTTGAGCGGCCTGCCGCCGTTCCTCACGCCCGACAGCGGAGTCAACTCCGGCTTCATGATGGCGCAGGTGACCGCCGCCGCGCTCGTCGCCGAGAACCGCATGCTCTGCCACCCGGCGAGCGTCGACAGCATTCCGACTTCGGCGAACCAGGAAGATCACGTGAGCATGGCCACGCACGGCGCGCGGCGGCTGCTCGCCATGACGGGCAACGCGCTGAACGTCGTCGCGCTCGAATTTCTCGCCGCCTGTCAGGGGTTGGATTTCAGGGCGCCGCTCAAGACCTCGGCGCGACTCGCGGGTGCCCACGGGGCACTGCGGCTTCGGGTTCCCTTCGCGCAGAGCGACCGGCTGCTCGCACCCGACATCGCAGAGGCCGCTCTCGTCGTGCGCCGCTCCGAGGTGCAGTCGCTCGTCAGCTCCGTGCTACCGAGCTTCCGCTGAGGACGCCGCTCAACGCGTAAGCGCACGGCCTCGCCCAGGCCGCCGCCCGTTGACATATTCCGTCCGGTCGCGATTTTAGGCTGGGGCGTATTCCGCCTTGGGCTTCTCCGGCGCCTCCGCCTGCTGCTCGCGTTTGATGCGCTCGTAGATCTCTTCGCGGTGTACCGCGACACTCTTCGGCGCATTGATGCCAACGCGAACCTGATTTCCCTTGACCCCCAGAACCGTAATGGTGACTTCGTCGCCGATCATTACGGTTTCGCCAACCCGGCGCGTAAGAATGAGCATCTTCAAATCCCTCTAGATCTTTCTAGTTTTAGGTATGCCACTGCGACTCAAGCTCGACTCGAAGCTCGCTCCGTGCACGCAGTTATCCATGTCAGAGTACGGGAAAACTTCGCTAAAGAGAATCCTACTGTCCCCACGGTAGCAAGCGCTTGAATGTATGCGCCATACGTATGTTCACGGATCCAAACCGTGGGCTTAACCCAGCAGGCTCCTGAGCGCGCTTGCCACCTCGGCCGCGCCCGGACCCACGATCACGTGCACGCACCGCGGCTCCGGCACCGCCACCCCGCGCAGCCCCAGGCCGCGGATGGCGCTCGGGTCGACGAGCGCAGCATCGCCCACGCTCACACGCAGACGACTCGAGGCGGTCTCGACCGCGTGCACGTTGGCACGGCCGCCGAGCGCGGCGAGCAGCGCCGCCGCGTCTGCGCCGGAACCGGCGTGCGCGGGCGCCCGCGCCGCCGGGAGCGCGCCGCGGATCTCCCCGGCGAACTGGTCGGCCTGGGGGCCGACCACGACCTGCAGCGCGTTGGCGGCGGGGCGCACGAGGCCCCGGGCCCCGAGCCTCGTCAACGCCGCGGCATCGACCGCGGACTGCTCGGCGATGACGAGCCGCAGCCGCGTGGTGCAGGCGTCCACCGACACGAGGTTGGCGGCGCCCCCGAGGGCCGCGATCCACGCGCGCGCGCGCGCGGCCGGCGCGGCGGGAGGCGGCGCCGCGGCGCTCTCGGCGGCGTCGCGTCCCGGAGTCTTCAGATCGAGCCTGACAATGACGAGTCGGAACAGCCCGTAGTAGAGCGCGAAGTACACGAGCCCCACCGGGAACAGCCACAGCGGCCGCGTGGCGCGGCTGTAGTTCAGCACATAGTCGAAGAGTCCCGCCGAGAAGCCGAACCCGAGCTTCACGTGCAGCGCGTTCATGATGATGAACGCGACTCCCGTGAGCAGCGCGTGCACGCCATAGAGGGCCGGCGCGAGGAAGATGAAGGTGAACTCGATCGGCTCGGTCACCCCGGTCAGTATCGAGGTGAGGGCGATCGAGCCGAGGAGTCCCCCGACCGCGCGGCGCCGCTCGGGGCGCGCGCTGTGATACATGGCGAGGCAGGCGGCCGGCAGCCCGAACATCATCACCGGAAAGAAGCCCGCCATGAAGACTCCGGCGGTCGGATCGCCCGCGAAGAAACGTTTCAGATCGCCGGTGACGCCGTGGTAGTCGCCGAGAATGAACCAGGCGATGTTGTTGATGATGTGATGGAGCCCGGTCACGATCAGCACGCGATTCAACACCCCGTAGGCGAAGAGTCCGAAGGCGCCCGCATGCAGCACCGAGCGGCTGAGCACGTCCATGCCCGCCTCGAGGCGCTGCCATTGAGTGCCGAATGCGCCCGCGAGAAGGAGTCCCGCGAGCCCGCTGGCGATCGGCACGAAGCGCCGTCCGCCGAAGAAGGCGAGATAGCTCGGGAGCTTGATGTCGTAGAAGCGGTTGTAGAGCGCTCCGGCGATCAGTCCGGAGAGGATGCCCGTCGGCACGCTGAGCTTGGCGAGCTCGCGCGCCTTGTAGGCGGCGGCGGCGAGCTCGCGCGCGCGGCCGCTCAAGTCCGCCACCGCGGCCGGCGGCACGGCGATCAGCACCTCCGCGCCCCGGGTCGCCACCAGATACGCCACGACGCTCGCGAGCCCCGCCGCACCGTGATTCTCGCGCGCGAGCCCGACCGCGACGCCGATCGCGAAGAGCAGCCCCAGGTTCGAGAAGATCGCCTCACCCGCCGCGGCCACGGACGCCGAGTCGAGGAGGTCCGGCTGCCCGAGCCGCAGCAAGAGGCCCGCGATCGGCAGCACGGCGATGGGCAGCATCAGCGCGCCGCCCACCTTCTGCAGTCCCGCGAGCCCGACCTTCACGACAGCGTCCCGGCCAGCACCGCAGCCAGCGCCTGCACGGCGACCGTGGCGTCGGGCCCGGTGGCACGGATCTCGATCTCCTCCCCGCGCTCGACGCCGAGCGCCATCAGCGCCACGATGCTGCGCGCGTTGGCCTCGCGTCCGTGCGCCGCGATGCGCACGTCAGCGGCGAGACTCCTCACCGAGCCCGCAAGCAGCGCCGCCGGCCGCGTGTAAATGCCGTGCTCAAAGCCGACTCTGAGGCGGCGCACCGTTGCCGCATCGCCCGGCGCAGCCGGCGCGGGCACCTCAGCCGCTTGCGAGGCGACTTCCATGAGGAAGTTCCCGACCGCGAGCTCGCAGCCCGAGCTCCGGCGCACGATCCGAAAGCCGCTGTCGGCAGTCACGATCACTGGGGTGAGGGCGCTCTTGGCGCGCCGCGCGAGGAGATCCAGATCGAAGCTGAGGAGCGGCTCGCCCGCTCTGACCCGGGCACCCTGCCGCGCGTGCAGCTCGAAGCCCTGCCCCCCGAGTTCCACGCTATCGATGCCGACGTGCAGCAGCACCTCGCACCCTTCCGGAGTGCGGAGCGTCACGGCGTGTCGCGCGGCGGCGATCACGATCAGCTCCCCGTCGCAGGGGGCGCAGAGCCCGGCCGAGGTCGGATCGATGGCCACTCCGTCGCCGAGCAGGCCTCTGGCGAACACCTCGTCCGGCGCCTCTTCCAGTGGGGTGCTCCAGCCCGCGAGCGGCGCGAGCAGCCTCACGGTGCGCACCGCCGTCATGGCGAGAGCTGCACCCAGTCGATCGCCCACGTGGGATCGAGGGTACGCTGGGTGAAGCGGAAACACAGGTCGTGCGCTCCGCGCGCACCCGGCACCGACACCGGGGGGAGCTCGGTCACGGCGTCGTTGTCGGCCGCCGGCGCGAGCGGCAGCACCGCGACCGGATCTCCGTCGCAGGAGTCGAGGCGCACCTCGAGCTCTCCGGCGGCCGTGCGCGGCGGGTCGAGCTTGATCGCCTCGATGTCCTTGCCGATCTGGAAATTGAACGGCACCTGCCCGACCGCCACCGTCAGTTTCGAGGTGGGCGAGAGCTCGGCGGCGGGCAGCATCCAGCAGGGATTCATGATGTCGATGAGAAACACCGCGCGCGCGCCCTCGATCGGCGCGTCATCCTCGAGCGACAGGACGAGCTTGCCGGTGCAGGTCTTGAGGTCCTGGCTCATGTGCCGATCGTGCGGCCCGACGCTCCGCGGCGGTGCGACCACATCGTCCGAGTAGTGCACGCCGAGCGACTTCAGGCGACGGAACTCCGCGGGCAGCCGCAGCGTGAAATCCGACCAGTCGAGACGGCCCGGCGGCGACCAACCGACCTCGGCGAGGGCGGCCGCACGCGGCCAGGTCATGTAGGCCGCGCGCTCTTCGGTTCGCACGTGCTCGGTCCAGAGATTCGCCTGGAGCCCGAGCACGTGAGCCTGGTCCCCCGCGAGAGGCCCCGGGAGCGGGTCGAAGTGATAGACGTCGGCGAGCGTCTCGACGGTGCCGCGGCCCGGTGGCTCGCTCGGCGAGCGGCCCTGGCGGCTGTCGAGATAGAGCGTCGGGTCGGGCGAGAGCACCGCATCGTGTCCGGCGGCGGCCGCCGCGATCGCGCCCTGCACGCCGCGCCAGGACATGACCGCCGCATCGGGCGGCACGCCGCCCTTGAGGATCTCGTCCCAGCCGACGAGGCGCCGGCCGTGCGCCCGCAGGTACTCTCCCATGCGGTGAGTGAAGTAGCCCTGCAGCGCATCCTCGCTCGCCACCCCGAGCTCGCCCATGCGCTCGTGCACGCGCGCGGAGGCCTTCCACTGGTCCTTGACCGCCTCATCGCCCCCCACGTGGATGAATTGCCCCGGAAAGAGCTCCATGACTTCGGCGAGCACGTCCTCGAGAAAGGCGAAGGTGGATTCCTCCACGTTGAAGAGGTTGGTGAAGACGCCCCAGTCGCTGGGCACTGCCGGCGGCGGATCGCTCATCACGCCGAGCTGTGGATAGGCCACGATGGCGGCGCTCGCGTGACCCGGCATTTCGATCTCCGGCACGATCGTGACGTTGCGTGAGGCGGCGTACGCGACGATGCGGCGGACCTCATCCTGACTGTAGTAGCCGCCGTAGAGGCGCGGCCGGCCGGTGGCCGGGTCGATGTCCCGCGCCGCCGCGCGGCCCGCCGGCACGCGCCAGGCTCCTACTTCGGTGAGGCGCGGATACTTCTTCACCTCGAGCCGCCAGCCCTGGTCGTCGGTCAGGTGCCAGCCGAGCACGTTGAGCTTGTGCAGCGCCATCCAGTCGATGTAGCGCATGACGAACTCGGGCGACTGGAAGTGGCGCGCCGAGTCGAGCATCAGGCCGCGCCAGCGAAAGCGCGGCGCATCGATGATGTGCAGCGCGGGGATGTGCAGCGCGGGCAGCGTGATGCGGCGCGCCGACTGCGCGCCGGTTGCCGGCGCCCCCATGCCCACGGTACACAGCTGCCAGAGCGTCACGCCGCCATAGAAGAGGCCGCGCCGATCGCCCGCCGACACCACGACTCGCCGCGGCGTGACGCGGATCTCGTAGCTCTCCGGGCTCGCGCCGGGCGGCGCGCGCTCGAGATCGAAGACGATCGCAGGCCTCTCTGTGCGGCCGGGCGAGCCCGCGATCGCGGTCAGCCAGCCGGGGTGCGTCCGGCGCACCAGGTCGGCGAAGTAGCGCGCACTTTCGCCCGCTCCCGGGTCGCGCGGTAGCCACACGACCGTCCGCTCGTTGACGAGGAACGCGCCGCGCCCGGGGACGAGCTGCGCCGGGGCGGGAATGATGTCGGCCGTGGTGCGAATGCCATGCACGGCGTCCGGCCCACCCGCGTGCGCCGGGGGACCGCCGGTCACGCAGCCCCATACGAGGAGCGCCGCGGCACGGCAGGCCGGGGCCGGACGCCTCACTTCGAAGCCTGCAGACGTTCTGCGAGATACGCTCGCACGCGCGCGGCGTCCGCGGCGCAGAGCTCGCCCAACACGCCGCGCCGCGGCTCGGGAATGTGCTCGCTGACCCCGTCCTGCGCTGCGAACACGTAGTGATCGAAGAGCGCCCGCCAGGCCTCACGGGTCGCCGCCGGGAGCGGGCGCAGGTTGAGCAGGGCGATCATCAGAGCGTCGAACCCGCTCGTGCCGCCGACCGGCACGCCGCGTACGTGAAGAGCGCATCCCCCGGGCCGAGCTCGGCGGTGACTGCCGCCTTCAGCGCCTCGCGAAATCGCGGGAAGCGCCCGAAATCCGGGTCGTGCAGCCGCACCAGGCTCATCGGCGCGCCGGTCGGCGCGAAGTCGAGCGGTCCGATGTAGAGATTCGCGATCTGCTCGGGAGGGAACAGCGTGAATCGCCGGCAGCCGCTCACCACGCAGCCGATGTTGTTCCACTCATCGAGGTGCGTCGGGGTCGTGATCGCGGTGCCGAGCCAGATCCGCGGCAGCACGGCAGAGTCGAGCACGGTGAGGGCATTTTCGGCCGCAAATCCCGGCAGGCAGTCGCGGATCAGGGCGCTCTGCGCGGCGACCGCCGGAGCGTGTGCGAAGGCGCTGTAACGCAGCACCTGCTCCGCGACCGCCGAGATCGGCAGCCGGTTGCGCAGGAAGTTGAAGCCGCTCATGGCGTCGTTGTAGAAGACACGGCCCTCGACTTCGGGCGGCGTCATGATGGCATCCACAGGTGCGCCGTTGTCGAAGGCGCGCAGGTACTCGACCAGAGCGGCCGGCGAGCGGCGGCCGGCCGCGACCGCCGGCCAGGGGCTCACGAGTCCCCGCAGCACTGCAGGGCGCGCCGAGGCAAACACCTCGCGGCGAATCGCCTCGTCGTCGAGGGCGGGCAATTCGCGGATGGCAGTGAGCGGCTCTGACACGGCGGGCTCGGCGAGGGCGGCGGCGCAGGCGGCGGCTACCAGAAATAGACCTGCAACGCCGGCTCGGTGCGGCGCGGCGGAATGCTCTCGAGCGCGGCGCGGTGATCCGGATAGTTGGCGGAGCTGCGCTCGAGGAGGTTGTCGATCTCAGCCACGCTGAAGCGCGCCTCCTGCGCGGTCGGCGGCCGCAGGTCCTGCGGATCCGGGAAGATGCCCATGCCCGCCATGATCGAGTACCAGGAGAACACCGGATAACCCTTGCCAAGCACCTGCTGGCCGACCGCGGGGGCGATGCTCTTGCCCGCCATCCACAGCGAGTAGAGCTTCTTCAGGTCGTCCGACAGGTTCAGGTTAGCGGCGTTGGCGCGCCAGTACTCCGTGTCGGTCCGCGTGTTGGTCTTGTAGTGCGTGACGATGTAATCGCGGATCCCCTCGAAGTGGGTATTCATCATGTCATTGAAGCGCTCGTGAGCCGCTTCGCTCAGGTCCCCCCGCTCCACGAACTCGACGAAAGTGGCGGCGGTCTGCTGGATGAAGAGGAGCGCGGTCGCCTCGAGCGGCTCGATGAACCCCTGCGAGAGTCCCACGGCGAGGCAGTTCCTGTTCCAGTGCCGCGTCACCCGTCCGATTTTCATCTTCAGGTGACGCACCGGCACGTCCGCATCGAGGAGGCCCAGATGCCGGCGGAGCTCCGTCTCCGCCTCGTCGGCGGAGCAGAAACGGCTGCTGTAGACGTAGCCGTTCCCGAAGCGGCTGGTGAGGGGAATCTTCCACGCCCAGCCGTGCTTCATCGCGGTCGAGACGGTCTCCGAGGGAATCGAGCCCTCCATCGGCGATGGGATCGCGACCGCTGCATCGTTGAACAGATTGCTCGAGAAGCTTACATACGGCGTGTGCAGCGCCTTGTCGATCAGGAGACCCGCGAAGCCGCTGCAGTCGACGAAGAGATCCGCCGCGATCGCCTCGCCCTCCTCCGTGCCGACCGAGGCGATGTTGCCGTCGGCGTCGAAGTTCGCGCGTGTCACGTGGCAACTCTGATAACGCACGCCCCTCTCGAGCGCCTTCTTGTGCAGGAACTGCCCGAGCAGCACGGCATCGAAGTGATAGCCGTGCCAGATATCGAAGGGGAAGGTCTCGCTCGCCTTCGGGGCGCGACGCTTGGCGGCCAGGCGCGCAGCGATGAAGTAGCGGTCCGGATGCGCCTCGAGATCGGCGCCGTTGATGCGCGCCTCGACGTTGTGGACGAACTGCTTCATCGTCAGGTTGTCCAGCATCGAGGCGAAGGGGTGGAAGTAGCTCCCGAACCCCGGCTTGGTCGACCAGCCGTCGAAGCGGATGCCGCATTTGTAGGTCGCGTGGCAGGCGGGCATCCACTCCGACTCCTCGAGCCCCAAGCTGTCGAAAAAGCCGCGGAGCCACGGGGTCGAGCCCTCGCCAACGCCGATGATGCCGACCGTGGGCGACTCCAGCAGCGTGATCTCGACGCCTCGCTCGATGAGGGAGCGCGCGAGGATCAGCGCCGTCATCCACCCCGCCGTGCCGCCGCCGACGATCACGATGCGCCGCACCGGCACGGGCGCCGGGTGGGGGTTGCGGCCGCTCGTCGGGCTATAGGAGTAGTTGAAGAGCGTGGCGGTCGTCATGGGCACTCCACGTTACCCGTCCCGCGACGTGCCCGCCACGGCGGCGCTGGGCGGGCAGCGGCGCGGCCCATACCGCACCGCCCGGCGCCGGCCGCGCGCCGCCCGCCATCCGTCCCGCGCCGCTCAGAACTTCGCGCGCACGCTCAGGTAGAACTGCCGGCCGTTCTTGTAGAACGCGCGCGGCTGGGTCGTGTTGAGCGCATAGTACTTCAGCGTCGGATCGTTCAGGTTCTGGGCGTCGAGGTTCACACTCAGGTTCTCGTTGTACGCATAGGCCACCGA
>WNGP01000075.1_pt1 | contig 64188 bp, 52 predicted proteins | sample 5407671 | NCBI WGS metagenome assembly WNGP01 (sample SAMN13153381, study PRJNA577476) | soil metagenome | isolation source: 40 cm soil or saprolite under Garry oak tree replicate 2 | place: USA:California | collected 2016-06-15 | reverse complement strand
TGCCCCCAGCCCCCAGGCCCCAGCCCCCAGCCCCCAAGATTGGCGCATGCTGGGCCCCTTCCGCGGCGGCCGCTGCGACGCCGTGTCCGGTGTGCCCGGCCGGCCGGACGAGTTTTATTTCGGCCACGTGAATGGCGGCGTCTGGAAAACGATCGACGCCGGCAGAACCTGGTTCCCGATATTCGACGATCAGCCTGTCGCGTCGATCGGCGCCCTCGCGGTCGCGCCGTCAGCACCGGACGTGATCTACGTCGGCTCGGGCGAATCAACGCTGCGCGACTCCGTAGGCTTCGGCAACGGCTTCTACAAATCCACCGACTCAGGGAGCACCTGGACCCACCTCGGCCTCGACGACACGCAGCACATCGGCAAGATCGCCGTCGATCCGAAGAATCCCGATGTGGTGTTCGTAGCGGCGATCGGTCATCTCTACGCCGCAAACGCCGAGCGCGGCGTGTTTCGCTCGAAGGACGGCGGCCGCACCTGGCAGAAAGTCCTCTACAAGGACGAGAACGTCGGGGCGGTGGAGGTCGTCATCGATCCGACAGACTCGCGCGTGGTCTATGCGGGATTATGGAATACGCGCCGACCGCCCTGGTTCACTTACGCACCCACGAACGGACCCGGGGGCGGGATCTTCAAGTCCACCGACGGCGGATCCACGTGGCAGCAGCTCACGGCGGGCCTGCCTCCCGCCGGAATCGGACGCACCGGCATCGCGGTCGCGCCGTCGAATCCTCGGCGCGTGTACGCCGTGGTCGATTGTCTCGTTCCTGACCCAACATCCCCAGCCCCTAGCCCCCAGCCCGCAGTCCCGGGCCGCCCTTCGCCGCCTCCTCCGGGACAGGGCGGGGTCTTCCGCTCGGACGACGCCGGCGCAACGTGGCGACGCGTGAGCGCCGATCAGGCGCTGTGGGGCCGAGGCTGGTACTTCGAGAAGATCGCGGTCGATCCGCGCGATCCCGATATCGTGTACGTGCCGAACGTGGCTGTGAACCGGAGCCGCGACGGTGGCGCCACCTGGGACGTGATCCGCGGCTCGCCCGGCGGCGACGATTACCACCAGGTGTGGATCTCACCCAACAACCCCGACATCCTGATCGTCGCGAGCGACCAGGGCACGATCATCACGCGCAACGCGCGCACGGCCGATCCGCGCGCCATGACGTGGAGCTCGTGGCTCAATCAGCCCACGGCGCAGATCTACCACGCGTCGGTCGACTACCGCTTTCCCTACTGGGTCGTCGGCGCGCAGCAGGACTCGGGCGCGGTGGCGGTGCGCTCGCGCGGCAAGTTCGCGCAAATCTCGCAGCGCGATTGGGAGCCGATCGGCGCCGCCGGCGAGAGCGGCTACGCAACCGGCGATCCGCTGCATCCCGGCGTCATCTACGGCGGCGAAGGCAGCCGCTGGGACCTCGAGACCAACCTCTCTGTCCCAAACACCTCGGCGCCAAAAGGCACGGAGACCGACCGGGGCGATTGGACCCAGCCGCTGGTGCTGTCGGCGGCGGACCCGCACGCGCTCTATTACGCCAGCCAGTTCTTGTTCAAGACGAGCGACGGCGCGCACACGTGGAAGCAGATCAGCCGCGACCTGACTCGACCCGATCCCGGCATCCCGCCGAACCTCGACGCGGCCGCGGCGGCAGCGGTCGATCGGAACGGCAAGCGTGGTGTGATCTACGCGGTGGCGCCTTCACCACTGCGCGCGCCGCTGATCTGGATCGGCACCGACGACGGACTCATCCAGGTCACGCCCGATGACGGCACGACCTGGCGCGACGTCACGCCAGCGGCCATGACGGCGTGGAGCCGAGTGACGAGCGTCGAAGCGTCGCACTTCGACGCCGACACCGCGTACGCGAGCGTCGACGACCGGCACCAACTCCAGGACTTCGCGCCGTACATCTACCGCACGCGCGATCAGGGCCGGTCCTGGCAGCGCATCACCGCGGGCCTGCCCGACGGCGTGTACGTCCACGTCGTCAAGGAAGACCTGCTGCGCCGCGGGTTGCTATTCGTCGGAACCGAGCGCGGCGCGTTCGTGTCGTTCGACGACGGCGACCACTGGCAGCCGCTGCAGCGCAACCTGCCGGCGACGTCGGTGCGCGACTTCGTGGTGTACGGCAACGACCTCATCGTCGCCACGCACGGCCGGGGCTTCTGGGTGATGGACGACATCAGCGCGCTGCGGCAGGTCAGCGACGCCGTGCTCCAGGCCGATGCGTGGCTGTTCCGGCCCGCGGACGCGATCAACTTCGTTCAGGGCGACGATAACGGCACACCGTTCCAACGCGACGAGCCGCAGGCGCTGAACCCGCCCGACGGTGCGTTCATCGACTTCTATCTCAAAGCCGCTGCGCCCGCAGCAGTCACGCTCGAGGTCCTGGATGCAGCGGGCAAAGTGATGCGAAAGTGGCCCGGCGAATCGGACCAGCAAGCGGGACGCGGCACGAGAGGGCTCCCGCGGGTGTCACCGCTGTGGCAGGCCGCGCCGGAGGTGTTCTCCACGGCGGCCGGGATGCATCGGGTCGTTTGGCGGCCGGTCGCGCCGGCCGAGCCCGCCGCTCCGGGTGCCGGTGGACCGCGCCGTCGCGAAGGCGCGCGGCTTATCGGCGGGTTCACCGCACGGCTCACCGTAAACGGCCGAGTGTACACCGAGGCCTTCACGGTGCGCCCCGATCCGCGGAGCGACGCCCGCTAGGACGGGCTCGGTGAACTGCCATCCCCCTGTCACACGGGGCCATCAGTCGACGACGCTCTATCAGCACCAGAGCACGCTGCGGCTCACGCTCGAGGCGCTCGGCATCGCGCGATTCCCGGGGGCGGGAGTGACGGCGCCCGCGATGAGCGAGTTCTTCGCGCCGTGAGTGTGAGTGTCAACGTGAGAAGCGCGTCCTGAACGTCTCCCCGTAGGTCGTCGGCGTCCCGTCGTAGCTCGTGATAAGATCAAGCGGATTCCCCCACACATCCCACGACCAGGCCAGATAGCCCGCCCCGCGCGTATCCATCCAGTCCATCAGCGACGTGACGAAGGCGCTGCCACGGTCGTCCTGCCCCAGCTCGCCGAGGACCAGCGGGACCTGCCGGGCTACCGGAGCGGCGGTGCTGTCCCAGCACGCCTGGCTGGAGCACCAGCTGAAATTGTAGATGTGCCAGGACGCCGCGATGTTGTTGCGCGGATCGCTCGGCTTGAACGTCTGCCAGCTCGAGAGCGTCGCCGCGTACTGCGCGCCGCCCACCATGATGACGTTCGTGGCCCCGGCGGCGCGGACCGAGTCCACCAACTCCTGCATCCCCGCCGCCTGGAAGCTCATGCCCCTGCAGGTCCCGCCGTCGCGCCAGCAGCGCCATGCCTCGGGCGTGTTCGAGTTGTTGTCCGGAAACGGCTCGTTGAACAGGTCGAAAATCACCCGGTTGTTACCGCCGTACGCCGCGGCAACTTCGCGCCAAAACTTCGGCGTGTGATCCCGATTCGGCATCGGCGCCTGACCGAGCGCGATGGCCGTCCCGGCGGCGCTCCAGTGCAACTCGAGGATCACGACCAGTCCGGCGCGGTTCAGCCGTGCCACAAAATCGCTGATCGCCTGATGGTAGTTGTCGCCTGAGTACGCCGGCGCGACGCCGTTGATCGCGAGCCAGCACGTCTCGTTGAGCGGCACGCGGACTGCGTTCGTCTTCCACGCCGCGATCGCCGCGACGGACGCGGAGTCCGATGGGCCGTCAAAAAATCCCCACCCCTGCGCGCAGGCGTACTCGGTTCCAGAGCGATTCACGCCCTTGAGCTGCACCATGTGGCCGGTACTATCGACCAGTTGATTGCCCTGCACGTGGAGCGCCGCCGCCGGTGTGGGCGGTGGTGGCGGGGGGGGCGGGGGGGGTCCACCAGAACCGATCGCCGTGCTGTGGCAGGCGGCCAGCACGGCGATCACCAACGGCGCTGCGTACCGCACCAGCTACTGCCCCGACGCCTCCCACTGCTGCCGCGTGATCACGGCGATCGGTTCGAGTTTCTTGCTCCGCAGCGCAGCGTTCAGACCCGCCAACTCCCGCGTCGTCCAGGCATCGAACTCGCGCTGCACGTCGACGAGCTCCCGCGCGATCGCGTCGGCACGCTCGATCTGGGTCTGCGTCGGGCCGCCGTCGTAGAACACAATGCTGCTGTACAGATCGGTGAGATTCTCGCGGAGCCGCTCCTCACCGGTGATCATCCCGCCCTCTTTGGTGGCGACGATCTTCTTGCGCAGCACATCCACGGCCGCCGACGCGGCGCGGAGCTGCTTCGCCACCGCGTCACTCGCCGGCAACTTCCCGGCGCGCTCATCGAGCGCCTGGCGCACGCCGTTCATCCGCTCCACCGCGAACGTCATGTCGCCGAGCGTGCCCTGCATCTTGAGCGCGAGATCGAGCGCTGCCTGACGCTCGGCCTGCGTGTGCGTCGCCCGCGGATCCGGCACGAGCACGAGCTGCGTCGTGTAGGTCGCGGTGTCCTTCGTCATCTTGATCGTGTACGTCCCGGGCAGGACGCGGGGACCAAACGCCGCGCCGAACGCCGCGCTCGCGGCCGGCGGTACCTTCGGCCCCGCGAGCCGCATCGACCACGTCACGCGATTCAGCCCGCGGCGTTTGCTCGTCGGCATCGTGCCGAGGAGTTTGCCGCTCGCGTCGAACACCTCAAGCTTCATGTCGCCGAAGATGTGGCGCCGCCGCTGGTAGTACGTGATGACGGCGTCGCTCGCAGGGTTCGCGCCGACGAACATGGCGTCGCCGTTGGCCCAACCACCGCCCGATTGCAGGCGCTGCGCGGTCGGTCGGCCTGCGAGGAACGCGACCGGACTGGCCAGCACCTCGGTCGTCAACGCCCGCAGCGGCGTGATGTCGTCCACGATCCAGATCCCGCGGCCGTGTGTCGCGATCACGAGGTCGTGGTCGCGAGGCTGAATCGCCAGATCGCGCACCGCGACGGCCGGTAAGTCGCCGCCCTTGTAGTGCGCCCACTGCTTGCCGCCGTCCACCGAGACCCACAACCCCAGCTCGGTCCCGAGGTACAGCAGGCTGCCGTTGACCGGGTCTTCCTTGATGACGTGCGCATACCCGCGCACGGGACTGTCTGGCGCAACGAGCGGTACCCACGTCGCACCGAAATCGGTCGACTGGTACGCGTACGGCCGCATGTCGCCGAATGTGTGCAGGTCGAACGTGGCGTAGATCGTGCCGGTGCCGAAGTGCCCCGGCTCGACCGACGAGACCCACGCGTTCTTCGGGAGGCCGGCGATGTTGGCAACGACATTCGTCCATGTTTTCCCGCCGTCGCGCGTGACCTGCAGGTTCCCGTCATCGGTGCCGGCCCAGATCACCTGCCCGTCGCGCGGGGACTCCGCGATCGCGTAGATCGTGGTGTGCATTTCGGCTGCCGAGTTGTCGACCGTGATGCCGCCCGACTGCTCCTGTTTTTGCTTCTGCGGATCGTTGGTCGTCAGATCGGGAGAGATGCGCTCCCACGTCTGGCCGAAGTCCTTCGACCGGAACAGCACCTGCGCGCCGATGTAGACCGTGCCCTTCTGCGTCGCGCTGATGTGAATCGGCGTGTTCCAGTTGAACCGCAGCTTTTTCTCCTGATAGCGCGGCAGCGGCTGGATGTTGCGCGACTCATGCGTACGCCGGTTGACGCGGCCGACCGCGCCGCCCTGGGCTTCTGCATACAGGTAGTCGGGATCGGTGGGATCGGCGAACATCCAGAAGCCGTCGCCGCCGTACATGTTTTCCCACTGGTGGTTCGTGATCCCGCCGGGGAACTCCGACGGCCCGACCCACGAGCTGTTGTCCTGCAGCCCACCGTAGACGTTGTACGGCCGCTCCATGTCGACACTGACATGGTAGAACTGGGACACCGGCAGGTTCTCGTTCTTCACCCACTTGTTGCCGGCGTCGTACGAGAACCAGAGGCCGCCGTCATCGCCCGTGATCAGGTGGTCGGTGTCGTTCGGATCGACCCACACGTCGTGGAAGTCGCCGTGCGCGCCGCCCCCGATGCCGCTGAAGCTCTTGCCGCCATCGGTGCTGACGATGAGCCCGCCGTCCACCTTGTAGACGCGCTCGGGATCGCGCGGATCCACGATCAGATTCGCAAAATAGAACGGCCGCCAGATCATGTTCTGGCTGCGGTCGAGCATCTGCCACGTCTTGCCGGCGTCATTGGACCGGTACAGCGCGTTGAGCGGTGGCACCGCTTCGATGAACGCGTACACGACCTCCGGCTTCGACGGCGCCACCGCGACCGCCACGCGACCCCACGGCTTGGGCGGGAGACCCGCCGCGCCGGCCGGCAGTTCGCTCCAGGTCGCGCCGCCATCGGTGCTCTTGAACAGCCCGGAGCCACTGGGCGCCGTGGCGCTGTCGCCGCCGGAGCGGAACGTCCAGCCGCGCCGCCGGAAGTCCCACATCCCCGCATACAAAGTCTGAGGATGCGCATGGTCCATCGCCAACATCGAACAGCCGGTCGAGACGTTGCCGCCTTTTAGTATCTTGGTCCACGTCTTGCCGCCGTCGGTCGTCTTGTAGACGCCGCGCTCGTCACTGTCGCTCCAGAGCTTCCCCGGCACGCACACGTAGACCGTGTTCGTTTCGGTGGGATCGACGAGGATCTTCACGATGTGCTCGGAATTCTTGAGCCCCAGGTTCGCCCAGTTCTCACCGCCGTCGTCCGAGCGATAGATCCCGTCGCCGATGGACACGCTGTTGCGCATCCACGATTCGCCGCTGCCGACCCAGATCACTTTGGGGTTCTTCGGATCGATCGTCACCGCGCCGATGGATTGGACGGGCTGCTTGTCGAAGACCGGCTTGAAGGTCGTGCCGCCGTTGGTGGACTTCCACACCCCGCCGCTGGCCGCGCCGACGTAGATCGTGAGGCGGGCGCCCTCGTGCACCGCGTCGAGCGCTGCGATGCGGCCGCTCATCGCGGCGGAGCCGATGTTGCGCGCACCGAGGCCCGAGACGGTTTCGGAATCCACTTTGACGGCAGGCGCCGGTTGCTGCGCGAGCAGGAAGAGCAGGAGAACGTTCATGGACGCATCCCCGGCCGCACGAACCGCTGGTCGTCGAGCAGGACGTTGGCCTCGATTTTGTCGTACGTGATTTTCCCACGGTCCGTGCTGCTGCTGCCCTTCGGCCCCGACTCGGACGAGAACGGCAAATACACGCCGTTGACCTGCTTGTAGTCGCCGAGCGAGGTCTCGAACTCCTGCGGCGCGCCGCGAATCATGCGCTGCGTGTCGATGCGGATGGGGACGTAGTACTCGGTGTCGAGGTAGTAGAAGCTGACGTCCCCGTTCGGCCGCGTGACCTTGAGTTTGTAGGCGTCACTGCCTTCGATCTGCTCGACGCCCTGATATTCGACCTTATTGCCTTTCGTCTGATAGTTCACGAGCGGGCCGTCGAAGTCGGCGTCGTCGAGAATGCCGTGCATCTCTTCTTCGCCCAGCGCCTCGGGATCGCGCTTGCCTTGCCACGGCTCGATCTTCCAGCCGTTCTTGCCGTCGTAGGCGTTGATGCCGGTCATCCCCTGAATCGAGAACTCCTCGCGCACGCTGTTCGGGCGTTTGTTCTCCTGCACCACGACCGCCTCGAACCCACCACCGCCGGTGAATTTTCCGCTGCGGCGCAGCGTCTGCAGCGCCTGCATGCGGGCCATGCCGCCGGACGCCTGGATGTACTTGGCGATCAGGCTGTCGGCAGTTTGGGCGGGAGCGGAACGCGGCGCCGCGCTCAGCGCGAATGCCGCGACGAAGAGAGCAACGATGAGACGCTTCATGCACACAACTCCGCTAGCGGGACGGACAAGATAGCCGCCGGTCGCGCGCTCGCAACCGCACGCGTACCTTCTCCGCCTATGGCCCGTGCCGCGCCCCAACAATTTCCTAACCTCACGGTGCTGTCGCACCCGTTGATCCAGCACAAGCTCACGATCTTGCGCGACAAGCGCACCAGCACACGGGACTTCAAGCAGCTGGTGAACGAGATCGCGATGTTGATGGCGTACGAAGTGACGAAAGACCTGCCGCTCGAGCCGGTCGAGATTGAAACGCCGCTCGAGAAAATGCGTGGCAGTCAGGTGGCCGGGAAAAAGCTGACACTCGTCCCCATCCTGCGCGCCGGCCTGGGCATGGTGGAGGGCATCTCGCAGCTGATTCCCTCCGCCCGCGTCGGCCATATCGGCTTGTACCGCAACCACGACACGCTCCAGCCCGTGGACTATTACTTCAAGATTCCCTCGGGGGAGGCGGACCGCGCGTTTTTCCTGCTGGACCCCATGCTCGCGACCGGCGGGTCCGCAGTCGCTGCCGTGAGCGCCCTGGTGCGTGCCGGCGCCCCGGTGCAACGGATTCGGTTCATGTGCCTCGTCTGCGCTCCCGAGGGCGTGAAGGCGATGCTGGACGCCCACCCCAAGGTGCCCGTCTATACCGCTTCCCTCGACCGGGAGCTCAATTCCAAGGGCTATATCCTGCCCGGCCTGGGAGATGCCGGCGACCGCCTCTTTGGCACCCGGTAGCGCCTGCCCACGTAACCCTTTTGTCGTCCCCCGTGTCCCATCAGTAGTTACGAGACCAGCCTGTCACCTCGGAGCGCCGTGGACGAATCACAGCTTATTGCCCGCGTCCGCGCCGGGGATAGCGCCGCCGAGCGCGCGCTGTATGACGCGCATGTGGACCGCGTGTACCGCCTGGCTTTCCGGCTCGCGGGCGATGATGCCCTCGCGCAGGACTTCACCCAGGAAACGTTCATTCGCGCGTTTGACCGGCTCGGCTCGTTCCGTGGCGATGCCGCGTTTTCGACCTGGCTGCATACGATCACGACCACGGTCGTGTTGAACGGCTTACGGAAGGTGAAACGATTTCGGCAGCGGGAAGCGGACATCGACGACGCGCACGAGATCGGCGCAGTGCAACGGCACGCCGAACCGGATTTGAAAGCGCGGCTCAAGCAGGCGATCGATGATCTGCCGGAGGGTTACCGAACGGTGTTTCTGATGCACGATGTCGAGGGCTACACACACGAAGAAATCGGCGTCGCATTGGGCGTCGAGACCGGCACGTCGAAGGCTCAGCTGTCGCGCGCGCGGGCGAAACTGCGTGTGGCGTTGGCGGACTTCGCAGGAGAATGGGTGAGATGATGGACCAGCACGAAGATCCGAAGTTCGAGCAGTGGCTGAAGGACGCGGCCCGTACGACGTACCACGCACCCCGCACCCCGCCTCGCGAGGAGATGTGGGCGCGCATCGAGGCCGCTCGGCGCGACAAGCACGTCATCGAGCTGCGCCCCTGGCTGCGCTGGGCCGTTGCGGCCGCCGCGGTGCTCGTGCTGGGCATCGGCATCGGCCGCTGGTCGAGAAATGCGCCGGGCGGCCCTAAAGCCGCCGCGGGCACGCAGGTCTCCAATGAGATCGACTCCCTCGCCAACGTCGCCTACCAGGTTGCCGCGACACAGTACCTCTCGCGCACCGAGGCGTTCCTGACGTCGTTCCGCGCGGACGCCAATCGCTCGGCAAACACCGCACGGCTCGCGCGTCAGGCGCGGGACCTGCTGACGACTACACAGTTGATGCTCGATTCACCCGCGGCTGATAATCCGCGCCTGCGCTCGTTGCTCGAGGATCTGGAGCTCGTGCTGATGCAGATATCCCTGCTCAATCCGGTGCAGGATGGTCACGACCGCGATCTCATCACGCAAGGCATGAACCAATCGAACGTGTTGCCCAAGCTGCGCTCGGCGATTCCCGCCGGGCCCGTACCGGTGCGCACAGAAGGAGCACTCTGATGTTGTTTGCCCTATCCCTCTTGCTCGCCGTCACGGGCGCCGTGCAGCAGGCTGCCCCGGCGCCAGCTCCACACGCGCGGCCGCACAAGCGGGCGCGCGCCGCCGCGATCGCGCCGCTCGTCCCGCCCGTGGCCGCGCTCGAGGCCGGCGCACAGACGCTGATCATGGCGCAGCCGGATATCGAAGCGCTCACGGCGCAGGCGCCTGTGCTTGCGATGGCGGCGAGCGATCTGCAGATGGCCGCGTACTCATTGACCGTGGCCCCCGTTGCGTTCGCGGCGCCGGTGGCGTTTGCCGCGCCAGTCTTCTACTGGGACGGCGATGAGGACGAAGAGGTCAGCGAGCCCAAGTGGCCGGACCAGTCGCAGGCCGATGTGGCGGATTCGCTGTATCGCGCTGCGCGGCAGACGCTCAATAGCAACCAGTACTCGCGCGCCGCGGAGCTCTTCGGCAGCATCCGCGATCGCTACCCGCGCTCGACGTACGTTCCCGACACCTACTACTGGCAGGCGTTCGCGCTGTATCGGGCGGGCTCCGACGACAACCTGCGCGCCGCACGGACCGCGCTCCGCGCACAGGCCGACCGCTATCCGAAGGCCACGACGAGCCGCGATGCCCGCGTGCTGCTGCGCCGGGTCCAGGGGGAGTTGGCTCGCCGCGGCGATTCCGATGCGGCCGAAGACATTTCGCGCGAGGCCGAAACCGCCGCGCCCACCGTCGCGACGACCCCCGGAACGCCAGGGGCCGCAATGGCGCCGGTAGGTCCCACGACGGCCATCGCCGCCCCGAGCGGGCGGCGAGGCGGGCGCAGCGCGTCCTGCGATGACGACGACGACGATATGCGCATCGCGGCGCTGAACGCCGTGCTCCAGATGGACCCGGACCGTGCCGTTCCCCTGCTCAAGTCGGTGCTCGCGCGGCGTGACGAAGGCTCGACGTGCTTGCGGCGCAAGGCGGTGTTCCTTCTGTCGCAGAAGCGCACCGACGAGACGGCGCGAATTCTGCTCGACATTGTCCGCAACGATCCCGATCAGGAAGTGCGCGAGCAGGCGGTGTTCTGGCTGTCGCAAGTGCCGGGGGATGAAACCGTTGCCGCGCTCGACTCGATCCTGCGCGATCCCATGACCCCTCCCGAGATCCAGGAAAAAGCGATCTTCGCGCTGTCGCAGCATCGCAGCGCCCGCGCGGGCGCAGTTCTCCGGGATTTCGCGGCGCGGCGTGATGTCAACATCGATCTGCGGGAGAAGGCGATCTACTGGATCGGGCAGAGTCGGTCGCCCGAAAATGCGCAGTTCCTCAAGGATTTGTATGCCAAGGTGGAGAATGACGATCTCAAGGACAAGATCATCTTCTCCCTCTCGCAAATGGGCGGCGCCGACAATTACCGCTGGCTGATGGATATCGCGTTGAACCCGAAAGAAGACATCGAAATCCGCAAGAAGGCGCTGTTCTGGGCGGGACAGGGACACAACGTCGATGTCGCGGATCTGGTCAAGCTGTACGACAGCATGAGCGATCGGGAAATGAAGGACCAGCTGATCTTCGTGTACTCCCAGCGGCGGGAAGACGCCGCGCTCGACAAACTGTTCGACATCGGGAAGAACGATCCCGACCGTGAGCTCCGCAAAAAGGCGATCTTCTGGATCGGCCAGTCGCGGAGCCCGCGCGCGTCGAAATACCTCCAGGACCTGATCAACCAATGAAAACACGTGCGTGGTGCGTCGTGCGTGGTGCGTGGTTGCTCGTGCTAGCGAGCAGCGCAGCCGCACAGACTGTGGAGCAGCGCGTCGCGAAGGCTCCAGATGGGAGCGTACGGTTCAGTTTCGCGGCTAGACCGGGCGTGTACGGCAACGGCCGCAACATGATCAGCTGGGATTGCGACAAGGGGAATTGCCACAACCGCCAGGTCGACGGGAATTGGGACGACCACAACGACTGGGATGCGCCGTGTGACTCGGGCCCGGTCCGCGTGGCGCTGACGAAGAGCAGCGGCCGGATCACCGATCTGCGGGTCTACGTCGGTGGCGAATGGCGGCCCAACACCACCGCCACGGACCTCGGCACGGTCGGCACGAAGGACGCCGCGAGCTATCTGCTCGCCCTCGCGTTGAAAGATGAGAGCCGAGCGTCGGAAAAGGCGATCTTCCCCGCAGTGTTGGCCGATAGCGTCACGATCTGGCCCGACCTCCTCAAGGTCGCGAAGGCGGACAACGTGTCGCGGAAGGTCCGGCGCTCGGCCGTCTTCTGGCTGGGGCAGGCGGCCGGCGATGCCGCGACGCGCGGGCTGACCGACCTGGTCGATGACGGCAATGCGGATCACGAGGTGCGCGAGAGCGCGGTATTTGCCTTGTCGCAGCGACCGCGCGACGAAGGGGTGCCGGCGCTTATCCGCATCGCCAAGGAGAACAAGGACCCCGACCTGCGGCGCAAGGCGATCTTCTGGCTGGGGCAGTCGGACGATCCCCGCGCGCTCTCGTTGTTTGAGGAGTTGCTGACCAGGCCCTGAGTATCTTGTGGCATGCCCTTCTGGACCGGACGGCGTGCCCTTGGCGGGATCCTCCTAGCAGTCGTCCTGCTCGCCCTCGGCTGGGCGGCGGTGGTCGTGACGGTCGCGATCCAGGCCGCGCATGACGAGGCCACCGGCGCCGACGCCATCGTGGTGCTCGGCGCCGCACAGTACAATGGCCGGCCCTCCCCGGTGTTTCGCGCCCGACTCGATCACGCCGCGGCACTCTACCAACGTGGCCTGGCGCCGACGGTGCTGGTCACGGGAGGCGTCGGCGTCCGCGACTCGCTCAATGAAGCCAACGTCGGGCGCGACTATCTCGTCCGACTCGGCATCCCTGACAACGCAGTGCTTCCCCTCGTCGGCGGACACGACACCTTCACATCGATCGATCAGGTCAAGCGCTGGTTCGATGGCCGAGAGAGCCGCCGCGTCCTGCTGGTCAGCGACGGCTTTCACATGCTGCGGTTGCAGATCATTGCGAGACGCCTCGGGCTGACGCCCTACACCTCGCCGGCGGCAGGCTCGCCCATTCATGCCAACGTGCGGCGTAACGCCGGGTACCTGTTCGCCGAAGGGTTTAAGGTGCCCTACACGTGGCTGTTCCAGCGCTGAACCACCGCAAGGGACACTGTGAAACTCGAGAGTAAACGAATCCACACCGGACGGGTCATAAACTTGGACGCGGACACGGTACGCTTTCCCGATGGCTCCACGGGAGAGCTCGAGATCATCCGCCACCCGGGTGCCGCCGCCGTGGTGCCGTTTGCGTCGGATCCGCGTGGTGACGATCCGATTGTCCTGCTGATTCAACAGTACCGGTACGCCACCAATGGGACGCTGATCGAAATCCCGGCGGGCCGGCTAAATCCTGGAGAGGATCCGCGGGTATGTGCTCAACGGGAGTTGCTCGAAGAGGCAGGTGTGAAAGCCGGGCGGGTCGAACGTCTTACTACTATATGGACGACGCCTGGATTCACGGACGAGCGCATTCACCTTTTTTGGGCAGCCGACCTGACTGCGGACAAGCACGCCCGCGAGCCGGACGAATTCATCGAAGTCGTGCAAAAGCCGCTCTCGGAGGCGCTCGAGCTCATCCGCAGCGGCGTGATTTCAGACGGAAAAACCGCATTGGCGCTGCTTTTTGTGGCTGGTTTCGTTCTGGAGCATTAGTCCGCTCCGTCCTTCGGATCTAGATCAAATGTGGAATTGCGTCGTCCCCAGGCTGGGACAATATTCCCCTTTCGCAGTCCGCTGCGAATCGCAACTGATTACCCTGTAAGGAGTTACTCCCCTAGCCTGGGAGGCACAGTTTGTGCCAAGTCCTCATAAGGCGAATCAGCGCAGGGTTTTCCGTGTTCCCGTTCGAAACGCAAGGGTAGCTATGCGGACCACACTCAAGCGCCCCACCCCCGCCGTCGATCCCCAGCGCGCGCTGCAGCGTGAATGGCTGCACGAGCTGGATGATGGACAGGTCGTCATGCGCCACCTCGCCGGTGAGCCGCAGGCGTTCGGGACCCTGGTGGACCGCTACCAGACTCGGCTCCTCAATTTCGTAAACCGGACGATCGGCGACCGCGAGCGTGCTGAGGATCTCGTGCAGGAAGTGTTCATCCGGGTCTTCCGCCATCTCCACCGCTTCGATCAAACCAAGAAGTTCTCGACGTGGATCTACACGATCGCGTCGAACCTCGCGAAAAACGAGCTGCGCAACCGCAGCCGTAACCCCCTGGTGCTGTTCCAGACCATCAAGAAAAACTGGGAAGCGGATCATCGGCCGCTGCAGTTCGAGGACACGACGGCGCGGCCCGACGATCTGTATCGTAAGCGGTTCCTGAAAGACGCCGTGGACCAGTGCGTCCAGCGGCTGCCGGAGCACCACCGTGAGGTATTCGTGCTGCGGGAGCTCGAAGGGAAGAGCTACCAGGAGATCGCCGAAATCACCGGGTGCAATCTGGGGACCGTGAAGAGCCGGCTGAATCGGGCTCGCAACAGCTTCGCCCAGCTCATCGGCCCCGTCCTCGTTTAGCTACAACTTGACCTGTTTCCACCCCGGTCGCGGAACACTCCGTGGCCGGCGTGGTACATTTCTCCCATGCTTTGCAGGGAGTTTCTCGAGCGGCATAGCGAATTCCGGGACGGGTTAATCACGTCCTCCTGGGAGCTGCGCCGCTTTGCACGGCATCTGGCCCACTGCTCAACGTGTCATCGCTACGACGCCACGATTCATGAGGCCATCCACGCGTTGCACGCCGCTTCGCCCATTTCCCCGTCGCCGGATTTTCGCCAACGCCTCGACGCTCGCCTCGCGGTCGAGCGCCGGCGAGTTCCCCGGCTGCCCGCGCAGGCTCGTGTGTCGGCAACGATGCTCCTGATCGCCGCGGTTGCGCTCTTTGTCGTCGAGCTCGCCCAACGGCCGCAGATCGTGCGCGCGCCGCTCTTGCCGCCGGTCGCGTTTCCAAACCCAGTGGCCAGCGCCGGGCTGCCGTTCGTCTCATTCCAGGACCCCCGCGCTCGTGTCGTCAGCGGAAATCCGTATCCGTACGGCACCACGTTCTTCCAACCTGCATCGGCGTCGCGCTAAAGCAGCTGTTCGGCTAACTTCGCTGGATGGCGGCGGTCACCCTCGATGCACTCCTTCGCAGTCTAAAGAAGGGCGCTCCCCTCCCCGAACTCGTCTATCTGCTGCACGGTGACGAAGATGTTCTCAAGGACGAGGCGATCCGCGCCCTTGTGGACCGGGCCGTGGGGTCCAGCCGGGACTTCAATCTCGACGTTCGGTTCGCCCCCGATCTGACGCCCGAAGCGTTTCACGCCCTGGTGAATACACCACCCATACTGGCCGAGCGGCGGGCCGTGGTGATTCGCGGCGTGGAACAGCTCGGCAAGCGCAAGACCAAGTTGCGCGACGAGGTGGTGCGGTACCTGGCATCGCCCAATCCGACCACATTGCTTGTGCTCGTCGTCGCAGCGGGCGAGGAGCCCGATGCCGATTTTGTCCGGGCATCGACCTCCGTGGCATTGGACGCGCTCGCAGCGGAGCGCGTGCCCCGCTGGGTGCAGCATCACGCGTCGACGTTAGGGCTCACGATGGCTCCAGACGCCACCGAGCTCCTTCTCAAGGCGGTCGGGAACGATCTGAGTACGCTCAGCCGCGAGCTCGAGAAGCTGGCATCGCTGACCGCTGGGGCCGGCGGTCGCCCGGTAACGGCCGATGATGTGTCCAACCTGGTGGGTGTGCGTCGCGACGAAACGGTATTCGACCTCGTGGAAGCGGCGCTGGAGCGTCGAGTGGCGCGCGCGGCCCAGCTCGTCGAGCCCGTGCTCGAGCAGGCGGGAATGAGCGGCGTCAAAATCTTGTCTCTGCTGGGAACCCACTTGGTGGGGACCGCGCTGGCGCGGGCCGAGCGCGATCGGGGAGTGCATCCGGCGCGCTTGCCGGACACGATCTACCGGCAGATGCAGAGCGTCCGTCCGTATGGTATGCGCAGCTATAAAGAGGAAGCTGCTCGCTGGACCGCCTGGAGCGGACTCTGGACCACCCGTGAGCTGGGCTGGGCCCTCCGCGCGGCGCTCGCAGCCGACAACGCATTGAAGACGGCAACCGTGAGCGACGACCGAGGGATCATCACGCAATTGCTCCTGGGATTCGCGCAGCTGAATCGGGAGGCGGCTTGAAACTCGGAATGATGGAACGATGGAATGTAGGAGTGTTTGTCGTACTTCTTTCCATCATGCCAACATTCCCTCTTTCCGCCCAGACAGACGCTCGCCTCATCGAAGCGCTCCGTTTGGCGCAGTCGGGCCAGGTCGATTCCGGCCGCGCCATCGTGCGCCGGTTGCTCGCGACGCTCTCGCCTGGCGATTCGGTGTTTCCGCAAGCACTCCTCGCGGCCGCGAAGATGGCGCCGGATGCGCCGACGGTGGCCTCCAATCTCAATCGCATCGTCGTGGAATACGGCGCCGGTCCCTGGGCCGATGACGCGCTCCTGCTGCTCACGCAGCTCTACTTCGCCCAACACGATCCCGCGCAAACCGTCCAGGCCGCCGAGCGATTGAACCGTGATTACCCGGACTCGCCGCTGCGGTCGCGCGCGAGCTTCTACGGTGGCCGCGCGTACTTCGAGCTGAAAAACGAGGCGCGCGGGTGTGAGCTGATCCGGCAAGCGCAGGACGGCGCGGGTGACGACGTCGAATTCAAGAATCAGGTCAGCTTCTACGCGGCGCGCTGCAGCCCTCCGGCGACTGCGACAACGACCACCACAACGACGGCGCCACCTACTGATACCGGCGCGAAGGTTCAGCCTCCGGCGGCGCCGCGTGCCTACGCGGTGCAGGTGCTCGCCGTGAAGAGTGCCGCGCAAGTCGATGACATGCTCACGCGCCTGAAGGTGATGGGGTTCGAAGCGCGCGTCGTACGGGATTCGACCGGCTTCTTCAAAGTCCGCGTCGGCCGCTACGCCACGCGCGAGGAAGCGCAGCGCGCGCAGGCACGCCTGAAGCAAAGGGTCGGCGGGCAGCCCTTCGTGGTGGATGAGCCGTGACAGCAGTGACCGAAACGCCACTGATGCAGCAGTATCGTGACATCAAGGCCCGTCACCCGCAGACGATCCTGTTTTTTCGGATGGGCGACTTCTACGAGATGTTCGAGGACGATGCCAAGCTCGCCGCGCGCGAGCTGGGGCTGACGCTTACCTCGCGGAATAACGGCGCCGCAGCAGAAATCCCACTCGCAGGCGTCCCCGTGAAGGCCGCTACGGAGTACCTGCGGCGGCTGATCGCCAAGGGCCACCGCGTCGCGATCTGTGAGCAGATCGAAGATCCCAAACTGGCCAAGGGCGTTGTCCGCAGAGCGGTGGTCGAGACGGTCACGCCCGGCACGGTGCTGACCGACGACTGGCTCGTGAGGAATCGCAATAACTACGTTGTGGCGGTGGATCCCCGCGGCACAGTCGCGGGGCTAGCTACCCTCGATATCACCACCGGCGAGCTGATTCTCGAAGTCGTACCCACTGCGGAGATTGACACCGCACTCGCCCGCTACGAGCCGCGAGAGCTCGTGTTGCCCGCGGAAACAGCGGTTACCTCGCCCCGGGCGACTGTCACGGTGCGCGAAGCCTGGGAATTCGACCCCGAGCTCGCGCGTGAAGATCTGACGCGCACGTACGGCATCGCCTCGCTGGATGGGCTGGGCGTCGGTGTCGACGACGGCCCCGCGATTGGCGCCGCCGGCGCGCTGCTGCGCTACGCGCGCGAGCTGAAGCCGGGCGGCCTGCCGCACCTGGCACACCCCACGATCGTGCGGCGCGGCGACGTGCTGCCGCTCGACGAGATGACGCGCCGCAATCTCGAGCTCGTCGAGCCGCTGCGTTCCGGAGGCGGCGCAGACGCCGACGCCGCCACGCTGCTCGGCGTCATCGATCGCACGCTGACCCCGATGGGCGGCCGGTTGCTGCGCCGCTGGCTGTTGGCGCCGCTGGTGGACCCCGCCGCGATCAACGCGCGACTCGACGCCGTCCAGGTGCTCGTCGGCGATGGCCGCGGCCGCGCGCGGCTGCGCGAGGCACTCGACGGGGTGCGCGATCTCGAGCGGCTGGCGGGACGGGCAGCCCTGGGCCGGGCGACGCCGCGCGAGATGGGCGCGCTCCGCGATTCGATCCTGCGGCTGCCAGATGTTGCCGGGGCAGTCGGCGGGTTCGACGGCCGCGAGCGCTCCGCCTTGCTCGAAGCGACGGCGCACGAGCTCGACCTGCTCACCGACATCGGCGAGGAGCTGTCGCGCGCGCTCGTCGAACACCCGCCGGCGCAGCTCGATGACGGGGATGCGATCAAACCCGGGTACGACTCGGGTCTCGACGATTTGAAGGCGGCGCGCGACGGCGGCAAGCAGTACATCGCCCAGCTGCAGGCGCGCGAACGGGAGCGCACCGGGATTGCGTCGCTCAAGGTCGGATTCAACAAAGTCTTCGGGTATTACATCGAGGTCACGCACACCCATCGCGACCGCATCCCGCCCGATTACGAGCGACGCCAGACCCTGACCGGTGCAGAGCGCTACGTCACGCCCGACTTGAAAGAGTACGAAGCCAAAGTTCTCGGTGCCGAGGAGCGCATCGCCGCGCGTGAGGCAGACGTGTTGGACCAGCTGCGGCGGCGCGTCGCGGGCGTCGTCACCCGCGTCCAGACGACAGCGAGTCTCCTGGCTCGGCTCGACGTATGGGCCGCACTGGCCGATGTCGCCGAGCGCGAGCGGTACGTGCGGCCGGAGGTGACGAGCGATTTCGCGCTGCAGCTCGAGGGCAGCCGGCATCCGGTCGTGGAGCGGATGATGGCGCGCGAGGCATTCATTCCCAACGACGTGACGCTGGACGAGGCAGGCCGCGTCGTGCTGCTCACCGGGCCCAACATGGCCGGAAAGTCCACGCTGCTCCGCCAGGTTGGCCTCTGCGTCGTGCTCGCGCAGATCGGTTCGTTCGTCCCCTGCCGCCGCGCCAGCATCGGCGTCGTCGATCGGCTCTTCACCCGGGTCGGCGCGTCCGACAACCTGGTCCGCGGCCAATCGACGTTCATGGTCGAGATGAGCGAGACGAGCGCGATCCTGCATGCGGCGACCGCGCGCAGCCTGGTGCTGCTCGATGAGATCGGCCGTGGCACGTCGACCTACGACGGCGTGGCGATCGCGTGGGCCGTCACCGAATGCCTGCACAACAGCATCGGATGCAAAACGATCTTTGCGACTCACTACCACGAGCTGACCCAGCTCACCGAGGAGCTCGAGCACGTCCGCAACTTCAATGTCGCGGTGCGTGAGGTCGGCGAGGAAATCGTATTCCTGCACCGGCTCGAGCCGGGCGGCGCCGACCGCTCCTATGGAATTCACGTCGGCCGGCTCGCGGGGCTGCCCGCCCCGGTCGTCACGCGAGCGTGGCAGGTGCTCAAGCTGCTCGAAGCCGGGCATCATGTCGCAAAGCAACCGGCTCCCGCACCACTCGATGCGAGTCAGCTCGGGTTGTTCGGCCAGGCCCCAACCCCGAGCCCCGATCCCCTGCTTCTTGAGCTCGACGGCCTCGACGTCAACTCGCTGTCGCCGCTCGACGCCCTGAATCGGCTCGCGACGTGGCAAAAGCGCCGCAAAGATGGAGGCTCCTGACGTGCGATCGCTGTTGGTCGTGGCGTTCGGGCTGACGGCCTGCCGCGGCGGATCGCGGCAGCCAGATGGGCAGACGAGCCAGGCCGCGCCGCCACCCGAGTCGGAAGCGCCGGTCGCGCTCAATCCCGACGCCCCAATCGCGTATCCGCCGGCGCTGTTCGATCGGAAAGTCGAAGGCGACGTGACGCTGCGGCTGTTCGTCGATTCCACCGGCAAGCTCATCCCGGAATCCACGCGTGTTTCGGAACCGAGCGGCTATCCGGCGCTCGACTCAGCCGCGCTCGCCGGCTCGACGGCGCTGCGGTTTGCGCCGGCGAAGCGGCACGGCGTCGCGGTGGCGACCGCGTTCCTGCAGTCCGTGGAATTCCGCCAGGTGGGTACGACGCGCACGGGCAGCGTGACGCTGCCACCGACCCTCGCGCCGACGCCGCCCCCCGCGGCCACCGCGGCCGCGCCGCCACCCGCGAGACCCAGACCCCGTCCGCCGGTCGTCCAGCCCGACACCACGCGGGCAGATACGACTCGGGTTCGCCCCGCGCCAGCCGATACCACCCATCCACCTGCGGATACCACCAAGGCGCGCCCGGACACGAGTGCCACAGCACATTAAGCCGTACGCCAACGTCCTCGAGACGATCGGCTGGACCCCACTGATCCGGATCAACAAGGTCGCGCGCGGGATCCGCACGCCGGTATTCGCGAAGGCGGAGTTCTTCAATCCCGGTGGGTCGGTCAAGGACCGCATCGGACTGGCGATGATCGAGGCGGCGGAGCGCGCGGGGAAACTCAAGCCCGGCGGTTTGATCGTCGAAGCGACGTCGGGCAATACCGGGGTGGGGTTGGCGCTCGCGGCGGCGGTGAAAGGCTACCGCTGCATCTTCACCATGCCGGACAAGATGTCGCAGGAGAAGGCTCGGCTGCTGCGCGCCCTTGGTGCCGAGGTCATCATCACTCCCACCGCCGTGCCGCCCGACCACCCCGACAACTACATCATGAAAGGCCGCGCCATCGCGGCGGCGCACGAGAACGCGATTTTCGCCGACCAGCACTACAACCCGGTGAACCCCGACGTGCACTATCACACCACGGGTCCGGAGATCTGGGAGCAGACCGAGGGCAAGGTCACGCATTTCGTCTGCGCACCGGGTACCGGTGGCACCGTGAGCGGCGCCGGGAAATACCTGAAAGAGCAGAACCCCAAGATTCGTGTCGTCGCGGGCGATCCCGTCGGATCGATCTATACGGACTACGCGAAGACCCGCCAGCAGCACGATGGGGCGCCGTACAAAGTCGAAGGTATCGGCGGCGACAAGATTCCGACGTCGCTGCACTGGGACGTCATCGACGAATGGGTGGTCGTGAGCGACAAGGACGCGATGCAGATGGCGCGCCGCCTGTCCAGGGAAGAGGGGCTGTTCGTGGGGGGATCGACGGGCGTGAATGTGGTCGCGGCGCTGGAGGTAGCGCGCCGGATCGACGATCCCAAGGCGCTCGTCGTCACCGTGCTCGCGGATACCGGCGAGCGGTACCTCAGCAAGGTCTACAACGAGGAATGGCTGCGCGAGAACCAGTTGATCGACGACGAGCGGCTGACGGTGGGCCGGCTCGTGGCCGCCAAGACCGGCGACGCGCCGGCGCTGATCCATGTGGCGCCCGAGGCGTCCGTGCGCCAGGCGCTCAATCTCATGTCGACTTACAACGTGTCCCAGCTGCCCGTGCTGGACGGCGCTGACGGCGTGGGCGCCATTTCCGAGCAGGCGCTGATGGCCCGCGCGATCGGCCAGCCGAAGATTCTCGACAGCGCCGTACGGGACGTCATGGACCCGCCGTTTCCGGTCGTAGACAGCGAGTCGCCCGTCGCGCTGCTCACGACCCTGCTGTCGCGCACGACGCCGGCCGCGCTGGTGCGACGCAACGGCAAGGTCATGGGCATCGTCACGCGCTACGATCTGCTGCACCAGCTCGCGGGCATCCGCTGATGCGTATCGCGGTGCTCACCGGCGGCGCCACGGCGGAGCGCGCCGTCGCATTCGCAAGCGCCTCGCAGATCGTCGCCGCGCTCCGCAGCCGCAAGCACGACGTCCAGGTCGTAGACCTCGCCGGCGGCCCCCTGGACGAGCGCGGCGAGCGTGAGCTGCTCGGTGGCGAGGTCGGCCTCACGCCGCCGAGCGTGGACGCCTTGGCCGAACGCGAGCGGCGGATGCTGTCGGAGCAGCTTGGTGAGCTCGAGGCGGTGCGGAATGCCGAGGTGCTCTTCCTCGCGGTGCACGGTGGCGCCCTGGAAGGCGGCACCCTGCAAGCCGTGCTCGACGTGATCGGGGTGCCGTATACGGGCAGCGGGCCGCTCGCCAGCGCGCTGGCGATGGACAAGGACCTGTCCAAGCGGTTGTTCCGCGCGGCTGGTGTGCCGGTGCCCGCGTGGTTCATGGCCCCGGTTGGGGCGGAAGACGTGACCACCGCGCTCGGGTGGCCGGTGATCGTCAAACCGTCCAAGCAGGGCTCGTCCGTTGGGCTGACCCTGGTCAAGAAAGCCCAGGACTTGGACAATGCGGTCAAACTGGCGGAACGCTATGACGATGAGGTGATGGCTGAACAGTTCATTGCAGGTCGTGAGCTGACGGTCGGCGTCCTGGGAGACGTGCCGCTGCCTGTCGGCGAGATCGTTTCCAAGCACGAGTTGTTCGACTATGTGACGAAATACACACCCGGAATGTCGGAAGAGACCTTCCCCGCGAAGATCGATACGATGCTAGCCCGACAATTGCAGGAGTATGCGCTGATGGCGCACCGCGCTTTGAAGCTCAGCGGCTACTCACGGATCGACTTCCGGGTGAGTCCCGAGGGAGACATCTTCTGTCTTGAAGCGAACTCCCTGCCGGGAATGACCCGCACAAGTCTGTTCCCTCAGGCCGCGCAGGCGGCGGGGATCCCCTTTCCCGAGCTGTGTGACCGTCTCGCAAGCCTGGCCCGGAACAACAGGGCCTGATAGGGGGGATTAAAACCAGACGCCCTAAAGGACACGTAGGAGAATCGATGGGCCCGCAGCGGATGTACGGTTTGACTCCATGGGTGAGGCGACTGCTCGTCGCCAACCTACTCGTGTTTCTCGTCCAGAACACGCTGTTCGTCGACGGGACGCTCACGAAGGCACTGGCGTTTGCTCCCCTGGACGCCTGGAAGCAACCCTGGACGTTCATCACGTACATGTTCATGCACGCGGGGATTCTGCACCTCGCGTTCAACATGCTCATGCTGTTCGTGTTCGGCTCATCCGTGGAAGAACACATGGGCGGCCGAATGTTTATTCTCTTCTACCTGCTGTGCGGCCTCGGTGGCGCGGTCGCGTCGTTCCCACTGACGCAGGCCGTGGTGGTCCCGCAGGTACTCGGCGCATCGGGCGCCGTGTTGGGTGTCGCCGTGGCGTTCGCCTGGTACTGGCCCGATCATCCGGTGTTCGTCTTTCCGCTGCCGGATCCGATTCCGGCGAAATGGCTCGTCACGTTCCTGGTCGGGCTCGATCTCGTGATCGCGCTGCTCGGTGTGACTGATGGCATCGCGCACCTCGCCCACCTCGGCGGTGTGGGTACCGCGCTGCTCTTTCTGAAAGGGCAGGACTGGCGCGCGACACGCGGCGAGCGGAGTGGACGGCAGCGGTCGGAATCGAGTGTGCTGGTGTCGCAGCCGCCGCGTGTCAGCCGCAGCGGGGCGATCCCTCCCTCCGCTCGAGCGCCGAAATCGCGCAGTAACCCCGACGCCCGCGCCAACGCCGAGATCGATCGCGTGCTCGACAAGATCATCGCGAGCGGCGTCGACAGTCTGACACCGGCCGAGCGCAAGTTTCTCACCGAAATCAGCCGCCGGTTGCGTACGCCACCAAAGGCGTAGTGTCAAGTCAGAGTCGATAACAGGCGACATTGATATCCGCTGAGTGCCTTCCCAAATTGGGCGGCAACCAGCGCAATGCTCGTCAATCTCGTTCCGGAGTTCCTCGCAACGCTGGCCGCGCCAGATCCCTCCGCGGCGTACCACGAGTATCTCGATCGCCATCGTCCCGTGTTGAGCGCGTATTGGCAGAATTACGTGCTCGATCCGGAGTCGCCACACGCCGAGCCGATCATCGCGACGGCGCTGCGTGCGGATCGCGCCGATCTCAAACGTTTGCTCGAAGACGTGGATGTGGTCGCCGTGGCCGAAGACGCGCTGCGTCGCGCCACCGAAATGCTCGAGGCCGATTGTCCGGTGGACCTCTACGTCATGGTCGGCGTCGGCGCCGCCAATGCCGGCGAGCTGGTGGTGGGCGGGCGCGGCATCGCGTTCGTCTGCCTGGAGCATTTCACCGGCCGCGCCAACGCGCAGACGTACGGCATGGGGCTCGCGCCCGAGCTGCTGCCGCTGTGGATCGCGCATGAAGTCGCCCACGTGCTGCGGTACACCTCTCCCTCGAGCCGCGCGGCGATGCGCCGTCTCGTCGGGGAGTTGGGTGGAGGCGGGTACTACGACAGCTGGGAAATCGGCTCGCGCGCGACGTTGCGCGAGCTCGTCGTCAACGAGGGCGCCGCGATCGCCGCATCCCAGGCGGTCGCGCCCGGCTTCGAGCCGTGGGAGTACTTCGGTTACAACCGCCGCCAATACCGCCGGCTGCGCGAGCTCGACGCCTTCCTGCGGCGGGCGTCCGCCACCGACCTCGACTCGACGGGCCTGGGTCTGCGGCTGCGCTACCTGTCCGGCGGCATGAGCCCGGCGGCCCGGCTGCTGGCAGGGAAGGTGCTCCCCGAGCGCTCCGGCTATTACCTCGGTCTCCGCCTGGTCGAGAATTACTTCGCCGAGCATGGCGCCCCGTCCACGGTGCGGGCCGCGGTCGAAGAGCTGCGGCAGGCGGATGATCGGGCCTCGGGTATCCAAACGGCGTGAGCCCCCGCGGCAAGAAGCCCGCTTCCCCGATGTCGCGTGTGCCGGAGCGCCGCCACAATCGGCCGCTGCGGGAGGTCCTGGACGAACTCCTCAGCCATACGCGGGAAATCGCCCGGCGCGCCAAGACCATGACTCCGGCGGAACTCGACTATGCCCAGCAGCGGCTGGAATGGCTGGCGGATGAGGTGTGGCGGCTGTCGACAGGCGAGGCGAGTCCGCCCGAGTAGATTACCGGAATGGCGACGCGCGGCGAATTCAAGGTAGCGATCACCAAGGAAGACCTCGTCTTCGCGGCGGCGCATTTCATTACCTTCGCCGGCCACCGCTGCGAAACGCTGCACGGCCATAACTATCGCGCCGGCGTCATTGTGGAGGGCGGGCTCGAGAAGGACAGCTGGTTTGTCCTCGATTTTGCCGCCGTGAAGAAGTTGATGCGGCGCCTCACCGACGAGCTCGATCACCGCGTCCTGTTGCCGCGCGACAATCCCAAGCTCACGATCGCCGAGGAGAACGGCAGCGTGCGCGTGGCATTTGACGGCCAGCCCCGCTATGTCTTTCCCGCACGCGATTGCGTGATCCTGCCCATCCCGAATACGACCGTCGAGATGCTGTCGCAGTATCTCGCCGGCCGCGTCCGCGCCGAGCTCGGCTCTGTGCACCTCACAGCGATCGAGGTGGAGGTGGAGGAGAACTTCGGCCAGTCAGCGAGCTACCGTGAAACCCTCGACTAAGCTTTCGCCCGCCGAAATCGGCGATCGTTTGAAGAGCCTGCCCGGGTGGCGGCTCGACGACGGCGCCATCGTGCGCGAGTACCAGACCGATGGCTGGCCCACGACCCTGATGCTGGTGAACGCGATCGGGTTCTTCGCCGAAGCCGCCGACCATCATCCCGATCTCGCCGTGAGCTGGGGCAAGGTGCAGGTGAAGCTCTGGACGCACAGCGCCGGCGGCGTCACGGCGAGCGACATGGAGCTCGCGAAGGTGATCGAGCAGACCGCGCTCTGGCGGCCGCCGGCCGGCAGCGCGCTGCGCGGGACGACGAAGAAGTTCGTGGGATCGTGACGCACGTTCTGCCACTCGTTCCCGCTCCCGACCCTTTCGGCACCTGCGTTCGTTTCAGCGGACTCCCTTACCTCCTGTTTCTCGATAGCTCGGCGCAAGGCGCGCTGAGCCGGTACTCGTTCCTCGCCGCCGACCCGGTCGCCGTCGCGCGCACACCGGAAGCAGCGCGCGACATGTTGCGCACCCACCGTCATGCACCGCTCGGGGGCCTGCCGCCGTTCCAGGGCGGCATTGCCGGCTACGTCGGCTACGACTGGGGTGCCGAGCTGGAGCACGTCGTCCGGCCACCCGCGGACCGGCTGACGCCAGACCTGCCGGACGTCGCGCTCGCCCTCTACGACTGGGTGATCGCGTGGGACCATCTGGAGGCGAAGGCCTGGCTCATCACGACCGGCAATGGGGAGCGGTCAGCCGCACGCACGGCCTGGGTCCGCGACCGGCTCCTGGCCCAGCCGCCCGCCATTCCGGATCATCCCGCCCCGACGCCCGAGCAGCCGCGTTCCAACGTGTCGCGCGACGAGTACGAGGCCGCCGTCGCGCGCATTCGTGAGTACATCGCCGCGGGCGACGTCTATCAGGTCAACCTCTCGCAGCGCTTTCACGCGCCGTTCGTGGGCTCCGCGCTCGCGCTGTATCGCCGCTTGCGCGCCCGCAACCCCGCCCCCTTCGGCGCCTACCTCGAGTACGGTGACGCCCAGGTCGCGAGCATCTCGCCGGAGCGGTTCGTGCGACTCGACGCCACGACGCGCGCGGCGGAAGCGCGGCCCATCAAGGGAACGCGTCCGCGCGGGACGACCGCGGTCAGGGACGCCGGGTTGGCGCGCGAGCTCCTGGAGAGCGAAAAGGACCGCGCCGAGAACGTGATGATCGTGGATCTGCTGCGCAACGATCTCGGAAAAGTCTGCCGGCCAGGATCAGTGCGCGTCCCGAAGCTGTTCGCGCTCGAGGTGCACCCCACGGTCCACCATCTTGTCTCGACGGTAACGGGTGAGCTGAGGGATGGAGCCGACGCGTTCGACTTGTTGCGCGCGGCGTTCCCCGGCGGATCGGTGACGGGTGCGCCGAAGATTCGCGCGATGCAGATCATCGCGGAACTGGAGCGGGCGCCGCGTGGCCTCTACTGCGGGGCGATCGGCTACGTCTCTGCCACCGGCGCGATGGACTTCAACATTCCGATCCGGACGATCGTGCTACGGGATGGGAGCGCGACCTTTCACGCGGGCGCCGGGATCGTATGGGATTCCGAGCCGGCCGCGGAGTACGAGGAAACGCTCGCGAAGGCGCGCACGATGATCGAAGCGCTCACTTCCCCACGCAAAATGCTGCGAACACGCGGTCGAGCACGTCCTCTGGCGTAACCGCGCCAATCAGCTCGTCGAGCGCCAGCACCGCCGCACGGAGATGGGTCGCCGTCGCGGCTGCATCCACCCCGCCCGTGCGCGCCGTCCAAAACGCATCCAGCTCGACGAGGGCCCGCTCCAACGCGGTCCGATGCCGCGCGCGGGTGACGACGGGCTCGACGTCGCCCAGCGCGAGCAGCTTGCCGAACGCGACTTCTGCAAGCCGGCGGCGCAGCTCGGGCAAGCCTCGCCCCGTAACTGCGGACACGCCTTCGCCCGTCACGTCGGCTTTCGTGCGAACGACCACGACGGGAGCGCTAACCTGCGCAAGGAACGCGGCCCGCGACGGGTCGGCGCGCTCTTCGCAAAAAAGCACGAGATCCGCGGCGGCGAGATACTTCTTGCTGACCTCGATGCCGAGCTGCTCGATGCGCTCGCCCGAGTCGCGCAAGCCTGCTGTATCGACGATCCGAAACGGGAAGCCCTCGATCACGGTGTAGGCTTCGATCGCGTCGCGCGTGGTGCCCGGAATCTCGGTGACGATCGCGCGCTCCGTGCCGAGCAGCGCATTGAAGAGCGATGACTTGCCGGCGTTCGGTCGCCCCGCAATTACCAGCAACGCGCCTTCGCGCAGCCGCTCGCCTTCGGGGGCGGTGCGAAGCAGATCGGCGACACGCCCACGCACCACCTCCCACGCACCACGCACGCGTTGCGGTGACACGGGGCCCTCATCCTCCTCCGGAAAGTCTATGTCGTACGCGATCAGCGCCTCGAGCTCGAGGATTTCGCTGCGGAGTGCGACAAGGCGGTCGGAGAGGCCACGCTCGAGCTGGTGCAACGCCCGGCGCCGCTGCGCGGGCGATCCCGCATCGATGAGATCCGCGGTGGCCTCCGCCTGGAGCAAGTCCATCTTGCCGTTGAGCACGGCGCGACGGGTGAACTCGCCCGGCTGCGCTGGGCGCGCCCCGGCGGCGGCGAAGGCGGCGAGTGCGGCGGCCGGTACCACGAGCCCGCCGTGCGTCGAGATCTCGACGAGGTCGTCGCCCGTGTAGGAATGCGGAGCCGGGAAACAGGCGGCCAGGCAGTCATCTACCGGCTCGCGGGAGTCGGGATGTGTCAGTCGCGCCCGGAACACGGTGCGCGGCGGTGTCGGCTGAAACGGCTCGAGGCAGCGGGCGGCAATGGCGAACGATCCGGCGCCCGACAGGCGAATCAGGGCAAGCGCTCCGCGACCCGGCGGCGTCGCCAGCGCGACGATGGGGTCGGAGAGCAGTCTAGGTCTTTGGCGGAGGCTTCGGAGTCGACACCGGCGCTTCGCGCAGGCGGCGCTTCGCGATCATGTATTGCTGCGGAATGCTGAAGAGATTCTGTGCCGCGTAGTAGAGGTTCAAGCCCGACGCAAAGTTCAGGAACAAGAGCGTCATGACGATCGGCATGAAGTAGACCATCATCTTGGTCTGCGGATTCGGCGGCACACCGATCTGGCCCACCTTGGACAGCACGAACATCGACAGACCCATCAGGATGGGAATGATCTTGAACGGATCGGGGCGCGACAAATCCGACAGCCACAGGAATGGCACACCGCGGAACGCGATCGTGTTCGCGAACACGAAGAACAGCGCGAGCAACACGGGCATCGGGAGCAGCATGGGCAGGCAGCCGCCGAGCGGATTGACCTTGTGCTCCTTGTAGATGCGCAGCATCTCGCGCTGCAGCCGCTCAGGCTCGTTCTTGTACTTGTCCTGCGTCTCCTTGATGAGCGGGGCGACCGCCTGCATGCGGATGCCCGACTCCATCGCCTTCTGGTTGAGCGGCCAGAGCAGAATGCGCACGACGATGCCGAAGAGAATCAGCACCCAGCCGTAGGCCAGATGCAGGCGCTCGTGCATCCACAACAGCACCGTGAGCACGATCTGCGACACGGGCTGAATGATCGGCCGGAAGATGCCACCGTACGGATTGGCATCGTCGAGACCGTGGCCGAGCCGCGCCAGGTGGCGCGAATCGAGCGGACCGGTGAACACCTGGTACCGGAACGTCCCGGCAGGCTGCACCGGCATCGTGACCAGCACGGTGGCGCGCGTTGCCTGCTTGCCGCTGCGCGGACCGCCGATCGCGATCGCGCCGGCAAACGTGGGCTGTCCTTCCTCCAACGCGAGCGCGGCAACGAAGAAGTATTTCGATTTCACGCCGACCCACTCGAACGGGCCGTTGAGCACGGCGCGCCCATCCGGCTTGATGCTGGAGAAGTCGGTGCGCTCGGTCTTGGACGCCTTCGTCACCACGGAGTAGTGGCGATAGTCATCCAGCGAATCCTTCTCGGCGGAACGAAGTCCATCCGCCAGGTCGAGCAGCAAGATGGCGCCGCCGCTGCCCAGTCCCGTCACCGAGCCGTTTACCTCGAAGCGATACTCCTCGGGCAGGAAGCGGTACTCGAGCGTCACATGCGAGCCGGCCTTCTCGGCTTCGAAGCGCAACGGCTTGGGGCCCTGCCCGGCATTTACCACGATCCCCGGCGCGTCAGGGCTAGGGTGGAAATCCCAATCGTCGAGCGAGACGGTGTCGCCGCTCGGAAGGACCAGGCGGTGGCGCAGAAACGCGTCGCCCGGCGTCACGAGCTGCGCCGACTTGCCGGAATCGCCCGGAGCAAACGATTGGTATTGCACCAGCTCTGCGGAGACGAGACGGGCGCCCTTTGAGCTGAAGCCCAGGCGATACAGAGGGGATGTCACCCAAACGACGCGACCTGTGTCGACGGACGGTCGGACGGTCGGACGGTCGGACGGTGGAGCGGGTTCGGTAGAGCGCCGAGCCGACGCGGTGTCCGTGGTACGCGCGCTGTCAGACTGTCCGACTGTCCGACCGCCCGCCGGTTTCTTCGTCGGCCAGATGAGCGATGGCGCGACGGCCACAATCATCATGAGCACGAACGCGATCAGCAGATTGCGTTTATCCACGGCTACGCCCGGTGACTCGCTGCCATGTCACGGAACGGGATCATAGCCGCCCGCGTGGAACGGATGACACTTGAGGATGCGTCGGATTCCAAGCCAGCTGCCTTTCAGCGCTCCATAGCGCTCGACTGCTTCGTACGTGTAGCGCGAGCACGACGGCTCGAACCGGCATTGCGTGAGCATCAGATGCGACAGCGTGAGCTGGTAGCCGCGAATGAAAGTCATTACGGCCAGACGCGGCAGTCGTTGCAGCGTCACGTCAGCGTCTCCACGGCTCCCGTCAATTCGGCGCGCAGCACTGCAAATGAGGCGGTGTAGGCGGAGCGCTTCGCGCGAATCACGAGATCGACGGCGGGAAGGTGTCGCAGCACGTCGCGGCGCAGGATCTCACGCAACCGGCGACGCAGTCGATTGCGCGCTACAGCGGTCGACTGATGTCGCGGGACGATGAGTCCAAGACGCGCGTGACCCAAAGTGCTGTGACGCCAGGCCAGATCGAGATGCGGTGTGCGACGGCGGCGACTCCCACCCGCTTCCCAGCAGGCGGTGAGCTCCGCGCCGCGCGTGATGCGCACGCGGCGCGGGTACCGTTCGCGCGTTTACCGGCTCCGGTGTTTGGATGGAATACGGACGGTGAGACGCTTGCGACCCTTCTTGCGCCGGCGGGATAACGTCGCGCGGCCCCAAACGGTTTTCATCCGCGCGCGGAAACCATGCTTATTGATACGCCGCCGATTCCGCGGCCGATATGTCGGACCCATAAATTCCTCGTGTAAGGCCGGGAAAGTTACCCGACGTGCGATGCGACGGTCAAGGTTGACTTTTCCACATCGGGCCCGTACTTTCGGGCCGCCCTTGCTGGACGTCCTTCCTAAAATCAGAAAATCGTAATGGAGCAATCGGTCAACGAAGCTTGGAAGCGTCTCCTCGACGAAGCTCGACGTGAACTTCCCGAGGCGACGGTGCGCACGTGGCTCGAGCCATCGGAGCCCATCGCACTCGACGAGGGCCGCCTGATCCTCGGCGCACCCGATCAGTTCGCCGCGGAGTGGAACGAGTCCAAACACGCGGTGCTATTGGCGCGCGTGGCCGAGCGCGTGTTGGGAAGGCCGACGACCGTCGTCTTCCGCGTCCAGGAAGACCGGCAGCGGCGCCCCCAAATGGATTTCTTCGTCGCGCCGCGTGAAAGCGCGGGCGTCGCAACAGCCACCAACATCGGGACGACACCGCTCAACGAACGCTACAGTTTCCAGACGTTCGTGATCGGCAAGTCCAACGAGCTCGCGGCGGCCGCGGCACATGCCGTCGCCGAGGCGCCGGGCAAGACGTACAACCCGCTCTTCATTTACGGCGCGACGGGACTCGGCAAGACGCACCTGATGCAGGCCATCGCGCACGCGGTGCTCGAGAAAAACCCCGAGACCCGGCTGCAGTACTTCGGGGCGGAACAGTTCATCAACGACGTGATCGAATCGATTCACGCGCGTACCATGTCCGAGTTCCGGCGCCGCTACCGCAACGACGTGGATCTGCTCCTCGTGGACGACGTGCATTTCCTGGAAGGCAAGGAAATGACGCAGGAGGAGTTCTTCCACACCTTCAACGCGCTGTTCGAGGCCCACAAACAGATCGTGCTGACCTCGGACCGGCCGCCCAAGGAAATTCCCGGGCTCGAGGACCGGCTGATCTCGCGGTTCGAATGGGGCATGGTCGCCGACATCGGACATCCCGATCTCGAGCACCGGATCGCCATTCTCCGGAAGAAGGCCGAGCAGGATCATCTCGAGCTCACGATCCCGGATGACGTGCTGCGCTTCATCGCCGAGCACATCCGGTCGAGCGTGCGCGAGCTCGAGGGCTGTATCATCAAACTGCTGCTGTTCGCGTCGCTGAAGAACCGCGAGGTCACCATCGAGCTGGCGCGCGACGCGCTCTCCGACAAGATCCGCCAAGGTGACGAAGGCGCCGGATACGGGAGCGGCAGCCAGTCGGCGCCCAGCATCGACCGCGTGCAGGAAGTCGTGGCGCGGCGCTGGGGCGTGACCCCCGAGGGGCTCCGCTCGAAGGCACGGACCAAGACGCTCACCATCCCGCGCCAGGTGGCGATGTACCTGGCGCGCGACATGCTGGGCATGCAGCTGGTTGAGATCGGGCAGGCATTCGGCGGCCGGGACCACTCCACGGTGATTCACAGCGTGGACAAAGTGGAGCGACAGATGATGCGTGACCGGACGTTCAAAGAGCGTGTGGAGATGGCACGGCAGGAATTGTCCGCACTGTAACTAACAAAGCGGCGTGGGAAACATCGTGGGATGTGGGGTGTGGGGACAACGACGCAGATTTCCGCAAAGCGCCAACAGTCCCAACAGCGCGCCAACATTGCGAGACGGATTGCAGGTGATGCACTGGTTGCGCTTTAGCGGCATCGCCCACATATCCCCGGTGTCTACTACTACTACTAGTATTTCTATATAGAGAAGCAGTAGTACAGACTTTCCCCATTTGGAGAAGACGCACCCGGCATGAAGTTCACGATCACGCGAGAACAGCTGCAGGAAGGCCTCGCCGCCGTGGCGGCAGCCATTCCCGCCAAGACCACGCTGCCCGTGCTCTCCAACGTCCTGGTCGAGGCCTCGAAGCAGGGCGGCGGGTTGCGCCTTTCCGGCACGGATCTCGACATCGCGGTGAGCACCACGGTGCCTGCCGAGGTGGATGTGGACGGCGCGGTGACGCTACCCGCAAAGAAGCTGGTGGACATCGCCCGCGAGCTGCCGTCGGGTCCGGTGCGCGTAACCGCCGCCGGCGAAGCACGCGTCTCGATCGAGTCGGGACGCTCGAAGTTCAAGCTGCTCGGCCTGCCACGCGAAGAATTCCCCTCGTTCCCGGCGGTGAAGTTCGAGAAGGCGTGGAAGGCGGCGGCCGGCGTCGTGCACAAGCTGGTCGGCCACGTCGCGTTCGCGGCATCGACCGAAGAGAGCCGGCCGATTCTCAACGGCGTCCTCTGGGAGCTGCGTCCTGACCGGATGCGCATGGTGGCGACGAACGGTCACCGGCTCGCCAAGATGGACGTGCCCGCGACTGGCGGCTCCACCGCCGACCTGATCGTCCCACCCAAAGCGCTCGAGCAGGTTCGCCGGCTCTATCCCGGCGATGCCGAGATCGAGCTCGCCAAGAGTGACAACCATATCGGCTTCCGCGCCGGCGGCACGCTGGTCTTTTCGCGACTGATCGAAGGGCCGTATCCGAACTACGAGCAGGTGATCCCGCGCGAGAACGACAAGCAGGCGACCGTCGATAAGGCCGCGATGGCCGCGGCGCTGCGCCGCATGAGCGTCGTCGCGAGTGACCAGACGCATCGCATTCGCCTCGCGTTCTCAGGCGGCAACGTGAAGTTCTCGGTCCAGACACCGGACCTGGGTGAGGCGCAGGACGAGCTGGCGGTGACGTACGAGGGCGAGCCGCTCGAGATCGGCTTCAACGCGATGTACTTGCTGGAGATCCTCAAGTACATGCCGACCGACGAAGTGCGCTTTACGTTCAAGGCGCCCGAGCGCGCCGCGACGATCGACCCCGTCGGCTGGAACGATCCGGCCTCCTACATGGCGCTCGTGATGCCGCTACGGCTTGTAGACTAAGCGAGGACCACCCGAGTCTGGGTGGTCCTTTGTTGTATCTGGGATCGCGAGCGTATCCGGAATGACGAGCGAGTCCAGTATCGGCGGTAGAATTGGCGGCTCGATCGGCGGAATAACCGGAATCGGAATCGAGTCTTCCTCTGCGGGCGGCACCGGAGTCGCGCCACCGAAGTACCGCGCCAGAATCAAGTCTCGCCGGGCAAGCATGCGTGCGGGCCGGAACGCGGGGTTGGAGGTTCGGGGTTGGGGGAGCGTGGCCGCCAGTTCCGCGGCCTGATTTGCGCTCAGCGCCGAGACGGCCACGCCGAAGTAGGCTCTGCTCGCTGGCTCCATTCCCCAAACCCCAGCCCCTAATTCCGCATTCTCCAGATACAGCTCCATGATGCGGTCCTTGCTGAGCGCCAACTCGAGCCGCACCGCCGTAACGGCTTCTTTCAGTTTGCGGAAGATCGAGCGCGACGGAGAGAGATAGAGGTTCTTCGCGAGCTGCTGCGTGATCGTGCTCGCGCCGCGGTGACGGCCGGCGGCCCACGCGTCTCGCATTTCAATGAAATCGATCCCGTGATGCGTTTTGAATCGCGAATCCTCGGCGATGATGACCATCCGCTCGAGCAGTCGCGAATCCTCGCGCCCTCGTGCCGACATGCCGACGTGTGACTCCCCGGGCGCACGACGGCACGTCTGCACCTCGGCACGTAACCGCATCATCGCCGTGCAACGGGGATCGTGAGTTCGCCACCAGATCGGTGGCGGCCAAACGCCGAACAGCCACACCAGAAAGAGTGCGGCTGTCCATAGCACAACCCGTCGTGCAATCCTATCTTTTCCCACCGCCATGGACCTCGCAGCCCTCCAGAAGCGCCTGCAACAAGCGCTCGGACAGGAATTTACTGTTGGCCCGCTCCTGGGTCAGGGGGGCTTTGCGGCCGTCTTCCGCGCCCGCGACAACGCCTTGAATCGCGACGTCGCGGTGAAGGTCCTCGACGTCGAGCTCGCCCCCTCCCCGACCGTCGCCGAGCGCTTTCTGCGCGAAGCGCAGACCGTCGCACGACTCGAGCATCCGCATATCGTACCGATCTACAAGGTCGGCCGGCAGGAGGAGGTCTTCTACATCATCATGCGGTGCATCGACGGCCCCTCGCTGGGCGACCTCCTGGAACGCCATCAGAAGCTGTCGATCGGCGATGCCGCGCGTATCGCGCGCCAGGTCGCCGACGCGCTCGCGTACGCCCACAGCCACGACATCGTGCACCGCGACATCAAGCCCGACAACGTGCTGCTCGACAAGAGCGGCCACGTGCTCGTGACCGACTTCGGGATTGCGAAGGCCGCGCAGGCAGCACAGGCGGCCACTCCGGGGAGCGCCCAGCTCACCAGCGAAGGGATGATCATCGGGACGCCGCAGTACATGAGTCCCGAGCAGGCCGCGGGCGACCAGCTGGACGGCCGGTCGGACATCTACTCGTTAGGCATCGTCCTCTACCAGATGCTCTCCGGGTCACCGCCGTTCGACGGTTCGTCGTCGGCGTCGATTCTCGCCAAGCAGCTCACGCAACCGCCGGCCCCGATTCGCCGCGAGCGCCCCGACGTCTCGGAAGAAATGGCCGTGGTGCTGGAGCGGATGCTCGAGAAGGACCGCAAGAAACGCTTTCAGATGGCCAGCGAGGTCAGCCGCGGGCTGGTGAACGCGTTGCCGACGGCGGCGCGCGATCGCGTGCGGGTCCCGTTCCGGCGCCGCCTCACGGCGATGTTCTACAAGTCGCTGCTCGGCCTGGGCGTGGCGGGCTGCCTGCTGTCGATCGCGTTCGTCGCCGGCGCCGCGGTCGTCGCCTACACCGTGTTCAGCAAGGTACCCAAGGTCGCGATCCGGCCGCCGGTTCCCGACAGCCTCACGCGTGCCATGCGCGCGCGCCGCGCGTTGGCTCCGGGTGACGTCGCGCTGTACGCCTATCAACCCGCCGGCCAGGAAGACACGACGCTGTTGCTGCTCACCCGCCGCCGCACCGTCGTCCTTACGCCGCACGGCGTCCGTTCCTACTCGCGCGACAGCGTCCGCACCCAGATGGGCTTCGACCTGCGCGGGGGGCTCATATTTCGGCTGGTGATCCGGGGAACCTACGCGCGAGCGCTCACCGACACGGTGTTTCGCAATCTGTCGTTCCGGGACCTGATCCTGCTGAGTGGACAGCTCAACGAGCGTGAGGCGGGAGATTCGGCGGCAAAGAGTCGTCCGCGCGTGCGCGCGCGCACACGCACACGACGGTCCTCCTAGTGGCGCCGGGTGGTGGGCTCACGCGTCACGAGCCCGTACACGCTCGCGCCGTCGATGCGCGACACATCGCCCGGCGACGCAATGACGGCGCCGAAGCGATTCTCTCCGCCGATCGACACGCCGAGCGCGAACGCGCCGCGGCGCAGCCCCTTGTCCGTGTCCATGCGGGCGAGGATCTCGATGGGCCAGCGTGACGTGCCCGTGGTGCGCCAGCTGAGTCCAAAGGCGTACGACAGAACCGAATCGGTCGTGATGTGGGCGGCGGTCGAGAACGCGATGGCCGGAACCGGACCGGGGTGCCAGGTCAGGCCCGGAATGAAGTTGGAGCGCTGCCGCAGACCGCGCACGATCGGCTGGCCCAGGTTCGCCGCCACGAGGCCGACGGTGAGCTGCGGCAGGGCCGCATAGGTCACACCGAGATCCCAGCCGGTCGCGTGCGCACCGCTCCCGCCGTACCGCGCGATGGCGAAACCCGCCGCGAGCCCCCGCGCTCCACCCGCGAGTCCCAGCCGAAGTGTCGTGCCGCGCACGCCGTCGTCGAGGAAGTCACGCTGATAGCCCAGCGACAGACCACGCGAATTGAACCCGGCATTGATCTGCCGCAGCCTCCCACGCGAGCCGGGATCGCCGACGCCCAGTTCCGCGTATACCGACGCTTCCCGCGTCAGGCCGAGGCCCGCGGGATTCACCCAGATGGCGCGCGCATCACGGACGTCGGTCGGAAAGAGGTAGCCGGTCGCGAGGTTGGGGGCGACGGACTGCGCGGCGGCCGGCCGGCCCAATAGCCCGACGGTGAACACAAGCAAACACCCAAGCGCGGCAGTCCGGGAGACTGTCACGGTAACAGGATGGTCGTTGAGCGAAGGATCCGAGTCGCCGGGATAACAGCAGATTGGTAGGGGAATTTGACGGTGATCGTCGAGCTATCCGTCCCTTCGCCGCCCAGGTACCGTCCGTCGACACCGATAAAGTAGTGCGCCGTTCCTGTTCCCGATCCCGTGACCTCCACGGGCTGATTCAATTGGCTGCCGGAACCTGCGACACCGTATGTCGAGGTCACCTCGAGTCGCAGCGCGCGAATTCCCGCTCGGTCTTCCCACGTCGCCGCCCGAGAACGATGGATCGACTGCCGCTTTACGTCGATCACGACTCGGTCATCGCTCGTGGTGGTGTCGGTCCACTCGGCACCGGCGATCAGCCCTGCTGCTGGGAGACGAGGGTAGAAGGTTTGTAGGAGACCCAAGAGCTGCACAAACGGAGCCGCGCGCGTAGAGTCGGACACGAGTGTGAGCCTCGACACCCCGGCGGGGGTGAGCCTGCCATCGTAGACCAAGCCTCGCGCAGCCGAGAGGACGACTGTCGGCGGAACTGTCGTGCCGGAATCGAGAGCAATCGAATCAATGGTGAACGTCAGCCGGTACCCCAGGCTATCGGCGGGGCCGACGATGGTCGCCGCGAAAAACAATCGCGTTCCGCGAATGATGACTTGCGTCTGACCTTGGAGCTCTTGTTCTGCATGGAGTGTTTGATGCGCCATGTAGTGCAGCACACTCGGTCCCACGCGCAATCCTTGTGCGGCCGGCGGCGGCCCACGAAGGGGCGGGGGCGGCGGGGGGGCCGGGGGGGCCGGGGGGGCCGGGGGAGCACCGGGCGGGTTCGCGGGCGTAGGACCGGACGCCGGATTCTTTGGCGTGCAGCTGAGCGCGGTGAATGCCGCCGCCACGAGAAGCACACGACGCATCGCTATTCCTTGGTCTTGGTACGTCCAAAGATGGCGACCACCTCGGTCTCTTCGCTCGTGACCTTGAGCAATTTCCATCCCCGTTTCCGCATGTCGGTCCGCCACCCGATGAGCTTCTCCCACTCTTCGGCCGTGGCCCGGAAGACGCGGAGGTCGGCGACATTCTCCCAGTGGGGAGGATAGGGAACGGATTTCGCTGAGCCGGGCGGCTGTGTGGTCACAGAGGAGGAAGTGGTGAGACCATAAGCCGAGTTCTGTTTACTCGTTGGTACGAGCAGATGGTCATCTCTCTGGGATGGCTGTCGCCAGCCACCTCGTGCAGCCTACCCGCAGCTCGAACGACCCGGGCCGGGTCTCGCTGCTTATTTGGCCTTGCTCCGACCGGGGGTTGCCGTGCCGTGCCTGTTGCCAAGCACGCGGTGGGCTCTTACCCCACCGTTTCACCCTTACCCTTTGGATACAAGGGCGGTCTGTTCTCTGTGGCCCTGTTCCGTCGCCTTGCGGCGCCCAGGCGTTACCTGGCGGTCTGCCCTGTGGAGCTCGGACTTTCCTCGAATGGCCCCTCAAGCCAGCCACCCGCGACCATCGGCCCCACCACTTCCAGGGGAGGAAATTACGGGCCCCCCGGGCCAAGGGGCAAGGCTTACTTGGTGAAGCGCCGGATCACGCGACCCAAACTGTCGGTCGCCGCGCCATCGAGCCAAAACCCCGCATGGTCGCTGAAGGCAGCGAATCGCAACCGCGGCCATTCGCTCTGCGCGAACAGCGCGCGGTCCGGCTCCAACCCCAACGCCGAGAGCGCGTACACGCCGCGCTCCCGATAGCGTCGCACCAGCGCGCGGCCTCCGCCGCGGCGCTCCTTGAGCCACAGCAGCACGGGCGCGTCGGGACTGGAGAAGCCGCGCAGCAACCCGAGCGTGAACCAGTCGGCTGGCGCATCGCTCGCGTGGAACGCGAAGCGCACATCGGGATGCAGCCGTCGCAGCTCGCTCCGCAACACGATGGCGCGCTCGGCGACCGCGGTTTCGAGCCCCTCGTAGTAACCGCCCAGCAAGCCGCGCTCGAGCAACGTGTCGTAACGAACCACCGGTGGTAGTGCGGCGAGCCGTTCCACTTCGTCGCGGCCCAAACCCAGTGACGTCAATCCCACGCTATAGTCCGCGTCACAGAAGCCGCTGCCGCGGTACAACGTCATCGCGCTGTCGAGATCGAGCGCGACACCGCCGATCACTTCGGGCCGCGCGCCACCGAGCCGGCTCATGATGCGGTAGGAAGGCCGCAGCGCGCCGCGCCAGTAAAGCGAATCAAGCCCACAGGCGACCGGTGTGAGCTTCCCATGCAGGTCCACTTCATCGGCACCTTGCGACGGGATCGCGGCCAACGAGACCGCGGGGAACCAGCGGATGCTCGTCACCTGCAACCGGTCGGCGGCGATCTTCCAGAGCGTGCGCGTACTCGCGGTATCGAGGATCGCCTGCTCGGGAATCCGCGTCGCGAGCGCGTTGAGCGCGGCGACTTCCACGAATCCGAGCAACGAATCGAGCGCCGGGAGCGCGAAGCGGCTCCACAACACGCGCATACCCTGCCGGTTGATCCAACCGGGGGCCACGACAGGATCCGCGCGGGCGGCGGAGACCGGTTGCGGCAGCACGATCGCGGCGGCCCCCGCTGGTGGGGCGCGGGGCGGTGCGTGGACAGCGACCTGCGCCGGCCCGCCGGCAAGTTGCAGCAGGGCGGGACGGGTCGCGGCGCCGATGCCGGCCCACTCGGCGGGGCGGCGGGTCCAGCGGGCGAGCGCGACGAGAAAGTCGCGCGCGCGCCCCCCCGGGTCGGCATCGGCCGACGCCAACAGGCTGCGGCTGGCCACCACGATCAGGCCATCGTTCACCCGGCTCGCCGCGACGACCGCCGAGCTGCCGCCGCGCGCCAGGGTCTGGTTCTTGTCGCGGATCTGCAAGGGATAATTGCGACCGGCGGGGAATGCGGCGAAGCCGGCGTTGTCCAGCGCCGAATGGGGCAGTGGCGTCGCGTCGAGCAGCTGCGCCCGGCCAGGTCCAGATCCCCCTCCGATGGCGATGCCGGCGCCCTGCGACGCGAGCCACTGGTTGATGATCCAGCGGTCGAGTGCTCCCGCGTCTTCGGCGTACGCGAGCACCACGACGCCGTCACGGCGCACCCATTCGTTGAGAATCGCGAGATCGCCGATCGTGAGCGCGTCGGACAAACTCTCAGGCTGGCGGCCACCGAGGACGAGCACGGTGCGATAGCGGGTGAGATCCTCCCGGGTGAGATGCGGATAGAAGCGGCGATACTCCACGCGGTAGCCCGCCGCATGCCAGGGCGCTGCGGTGGTTTCGAGCGTCAGCGGATCGGCGAGTGTCAGGTCAACGACGAGAAGGCGATGCGCCTCCGTCTGGCACGCTGCAACGAGCAACAGCAGGAAGAGGTATAGGCTCCTCACCGTCGCGGCTCGACCAGACGGTTGTATTTGCGCAGCGCGGCACGCAGCCGGTCATGCGGGAGCGCGTACACCCGCAGGCCGTTGACCCCCGTCATCGTCTCGGCGGCCACCATAGCGTTGACGATCGCTTCTTCTGTTGCCTGGATGGTGGCGGCGAACAGGGGGTCGATGCGCTCGTTCGGCAACATCGTGACCGTCATGTTGGCATCGGGTTTCGCGGCGCCAGGATTGGCGGTCGAGAAGGCGACGAATATGTCGCCGGAGGGATTGCCCCCCGTCCCGCCGAGCCGGCCAACGCCGAGTGCCGCGCGTTTCGCGATCCGCTTGAGTTGGTGCGGCAGTAAGGGTGCATCGGTAGCGACAACGATGATGATCGAGCCTTTCTCGCCGTCCGCGCAACGCCGTGCCCCTCGTGCGACACCGGGAATCGAATCATAGCAGGGGACCAGATCGGGGATCTCCTGACCAACCGGAACGCCGGCGATGGAGAGTCGTGGGCGGGAGCCGTAGTTGCATTGGACCAGCACGCCGACGGTATACCCACCACGGTCGGCGGGGAGCCGTCGTGAGGCCGTACCGATCCCGCCCTTGAACTGATTGCAGATCATGCCGGTCCCGCCGCCGACGTTGCCTTCGGCGACGGGCCCGCTCCGTGCACTGTCCAGCGCCGCGAATGCGTGCGCTTTCGTCACGTGAAAGCCGTTGATGTCGTTGAGCGCGCCATCCCACGTCTCGGCCACGATCGGCAGCGACCAGTCGAACTCGAATCCCTTGCGCACGAGCCATTCGATGACGGCGTCGCGCACCACTCCCACACTGTGCGTGTTCGTGATCATCACGGGGCCGGCGAGAAACCCCGACTCCTCGAGCCAGGTGGTGCCGGTCATCTCGCCGTTGCCGTTCAGCGTGAACCAGCCGCCGAACACCGGATCGCCGTTCGTCGCGCCGCGCGGAAAGATGGCCGTGACTCCGGTGCGCACGGGACCCTGCCCTACCACGAGCAGGCCCTGGCCTGTGATGATCGTGCTGTGCCCGACCGTCACGCCCGCCACGTCGGTGATTGCGTTGAGAGGACCGGGCGTGCCGTCGAAGGGGACGCCGAGGTCGCGGGCGCGGGGTCGCGCTTGGGCGCTGAGCGGCGCGCTCAGCAGGGACAGGAGTACCACGGTGCGGAGCATCACGTCGCCGCGGCGTAGGGGAGCAATGCGTGCCGCATATCGGCGGCGGTTTGCCAGCGCGCTTCGCGCGCTTTGGAAAGTGACTTCATCACGGTATCGCTGAGCGCCCGCGGCGTGTCACGCCGCAGCTTCCGGAGATCGGGCGGCGGCGCATGCTGTTGCATGTCGAGCACCGCGGCGGCGCTTGCCGCGGCGAACGGCGGCCGGCCGGCGAGCGCCTCGAACAGCACGACGCCGAGGGAATAGATGTCGGTCCGGCCGTCGATATCGGGAGAGCCGCCCGCCTGCTCGGGGCTCATGTACTCCTCGGTGCCTACGACGAATCCGCTGCGCGTCACCCGGTCTTCGCCCGAGCTGGCGATCGCGCGGGCAATTCCGAAGTCCACGAGAATGGCGCCGCCGCCGTCCGCCGAGAGGACGATATTGTCGGGTTTGATGTCGCGGTGCGCGAGGCCGTGGTCATGCGCGTGGCCGAGCGCGTCGAGCACGTCCGTGGCGACGCGCACCGCGCGGTCGATCGGGAGCGTGCGCTCGCGCCGCATCACCTGGCGCAGGGTTTCTCCGGCCACGAAGGGCATCACGAACCAGAGCAGGTAATCGGTTTCGCCTGAGTCGAGCAGCGGCGCGATGTGCGGGTGGTCCAGCTTGGCGGCCCAGCGGATCTCGCGCAGGAAACGATCGGCGGCGACCGAGACCGTCAACTCGGGATGCAGCACCTTGATCGCGACCTTGCGGCCGTCCTTGTCGAACGCACCATACAACGTGGCGTTGCCGCCGCGGCCCACCGCCGTGATGACGTTGTAGCGGTCGCCCAGCGCCTGGCGCACCCGTCCGATCAGTTCGCGAGCCATCGCGGCAGAATAGGAGGCCCGCAGCCAGAAAAAGGAAGGGCGGCCCGCGCGGAGCCGCCCCTTCGTCGTTACGCGTCGCCTACGGAATGGCCGGCAACGCGCGCGTCCACTGGAGGTCGTCGAAGATGGCGAATGCCCCACCCTTGCCCGCGAACCGCACCGCGGCGATGCCGTCGCCCTGGACGCAGAGCCGCTGAGGGGCTCGCTGGGTCGTCGATTCGGTCCTGCCGATGACATTGCCGTTGGCGTCGAGGGCCTCGAGGAACGCCACGCCACCCGGGAAGAGGTTGTGAAATCCCGTCGGTGTCGCCGAAATGCACGCCTGGACGGCCGGTTTGACGAACGTCGCCGTGATGGTCCCGTATCCGTATTCACTGAAGTCCGAGGCGATCCCCAGGGGGCAGACGCTGATGTTGTTTTGACCGGACTGGGGTGCGAGTAAGCCGTAGTCGTTGGCATAGACCGCGGTACCCGGGCAGAGGCCGAGCGTATTGCTGCGGCTGAACGTGACGCCCAGCCGGGCGTAGACCGTGTTGACGACGGCTCCGGGCAAGATCGCGCCCAGATCCGGCGCTTGATCGAAATTCAGGTCGAGTTCGCTCGGCAGCGCCCAGGTAAAGCGGCTGAAGACGTCCGTACTCCCGCCGGCGCCGACATCAAACGCGGCGGTTGTCTTGGCGAAGAGCGGTCGCGGCATGAAGAGGGAGCCGAGTCGTGCCAGCAGGTTCCCCAACCGGGAGGGGGGAGGACGCGAGCCGAGGAGTTGATACGCCGGATCGCAGTGCAGGAACGGAGCGGGCACGTTATTCAGCGCGAAGAGCTGTGTTCCGGCGTGGAGCTGGAAAATCTGGAGCAAGTCCCGCGTCGCATGATCGAGATTCCCGACGTCCGCGCAGATCCCGACCGTGACGTTGGTGTTGAACTTCCCGCTTGCGTTGATCTCGGCCAGCGGCGGCTCCGTATGGAAATCGTAGCACGAATTGCCGATCGCCCCGATGCTTCCCGAGTACACCGGCTCGAGCAAGCCTGCAATGCAGGGGCGATCGTCCGCGGACTCGATGATGATCGTAACCGGTTGGTCCACCGCGCCGGCCGGGATGACGACGCCGGCCTGGCCATTCTCGGTGACGATGGTTGTGGGTGCCCCCGGCTGCGCGGTGCCTTCGCCGCAATCCGAATCGGAGCGCTCGCATTGCGAGCCGACCCCGATGAAGAACTTGATCGGGAGTGTGCGGTCGTCGAGCAGCGAGATGAACTCGTCTGTGTCGACGTTCTTGAGCTCCGAGCCAGCATCGGCGACGTCCACATCGGCCACACCGAGCTGTCGAGCACCGGCCTGAATGGCGATGCGGTACGTGCACGCGGGGTCGAGGTTGTCGTCGGGGGTATGCCAGTTGGCGTGATATTGACCGTCCTCGACTTGCACGTCGGAGCCCGCGAACGTGCGGATGACGTCGCCGGTGCAGAGATTACTGATCGTGATGGTAGGAGTCAGCTGCCGGGAGAACACCTGCCCGGCTGGCTGCTGCTGGTTCATGACCGGCGGGAGCCAGAAGAAAAACGCATTGCCACCGGCGTGGCCGCCATCCTGGACCAGATAGGACGGGTCTGCCGAGTAGCTGCGGTCGCCGTGACACGCCACGGCTCCAAGCATAACGACGACTACGAATCCTGGATACTTCATGTCCGCGTCGAGAAAGGGCTCAGTCGCAACATGGAAATAGATTAATAAATACCGCGCGGGGGAAAACCATCAGACGAGAGATGGATTGAGGACCGGACGTTGGAGCTACATCCAAGGAATGAGGCAAAGGAAGGGCGGCTCCAAAGAGCCGCCCCTGAATTGTCCTACTGGATGCTGGACGGCAGAGCCCACGCGAAACGGCTGAAGCCATCCGTGCTGCCGCCGGCGCCCACATCAAACATCATGCGACGGGTGCCCGCGTAGAGCGGGCGTGGACTGACGATACTCGCCAACGCTCGCGCCAAGTCCCCGAAGAGCGAGCCGCGCGATCCAAAGGATGGTGAGTAGTGAGGGTCGCAACGCAGGAACGGGGCCTGGACGTTGGCGAGCGTGACGGCATTACCCTCGCCAAGATCATCGATCCGGAAGATCTGAATCCGATCGAGCGTCCCATGATCCAGGTTCATCGCGGCGGTCGGCGGGCAGATCCCGACGGTCGCGTTGAACCCTGCATTAAAGGTGCCGCCATTGTCGTTGACGTCAGCGAGCGGCGGGTCGGCGCGGAAGTCGTAACAGCCATTATCGAGTGTCTTTGGCGTGCCGGGGAATTGGTCGGCCAACCGCGGAATGCATTCTTGGCCCTCATTAAATCGCTGGTCGACTGACTGGACGGTGATGGTGGTTTCACCATCGACCGCACCCGCGGGAATGAACACACCCGCGTTGCCGCTGTTGGTGACAATGAGCGTGTTCTCACCCGGCTTTGCCACCCCCTCACCGCAGTCCGAGCCCCCGTCTGGGCTGCAGGTCGCTCCCACTCCGATGAAAAACGTGATCGGCAAAGTCCGATCATCGAGCAGGGGAATAAATTCGTCGGTATCGACGTTCTTTAGCTGCCGACCACTGCTTACGACATCGACGTCCGCATAACCCAGCTCTGGAGAATTCAGTCTCGGCCCGACGTTTACCGTGATGCGATACGTGCACTCCGGGTAGAGGGCATCCTGGTCGGTGCGCCAGTTCGCATGGTAGGCCGCGTTGCTCACCGTGATGTCGGACCCGGAGAACGTGCGCAGCGTGCTGCCGGCATGACAGTTGGCCGAGGCTGCGCCAGCTGGTCCTTGGTCGACGATTGTGATCACCGGGCGGAGTTTGCTTGAGAAGACTTGGCTTGATGGAGCGTGCTGGTTTACCGTCGGCGGGAGCCAAAAGAAAAACGAGTTACCATTGAGGTGTGTGGCGTCCTGGATTTCCGCCGACGGTCCTGGCGGTAACGCCCGATCTGCGCGACAGCCGACGATTCCGACAAGAACGAGAGACAGCAAGGCGATTCGATTCATAGGGTGACTCCCAGTTGGGGCCTAGTACAACCCCCAGCTGGGCGCGAATCTGGGACGGTTGCGACGGCCTGCTTGACTACGGTTTTCGCGGTGCGGAGTAAAAAGGGTGCCAAAATGGCGACCCGTCAAGAAGTGAGGTAGGTCACGGGGTTTGTGAGCTACGTCACGAATGGGGTCGAGCGAGCGCCTGGAAGCCGGGATGCTTCTGGAGGTCCCGCCACCACCAGAAGACGTCGCCCCCTACCTGGAAAGAGTGCTCGGGGTTAGCGGCTACGTAGCGCTGTAGCAAACGGATAGCCTCATCTTGCTCGCCCAGGAGCGTACGGACAAACGCCTCCAGGGCGACCAGATCGTGCTCGGGATCGAGCTCTGGTGTCCCCCGCGAGCGCTCAATCACGGCATGCGCGCTGTCTTTCAGGCCGGCGCGGGCGATGGTGGCCGCGACCATCATCTGCTCGCGCAGATGGAAGCCCGGCCGCCGGGGGGCCGGCACGAGGGAATCGATTCCCGCGAGCAGTCGCCAGGCACGAGGAACGTCCGGTTGCTCCCCGCGAGTCATCATGTAAAGCTGGCACTCCAGGAAGCGGAAATCGCGCGGAAAGCGACGCGTCCCCTCCTCGCACCACCGCTGCGCCTGACGCTGCTGATCGAGATCGTAGGAAGCGAAAAACAGCCGGTAGAGAATATCCGGCGCATTACTGAGATACGCATCCTCCTCGTACGCCCGGCGGGCCGCCAGCGCTGCGCCTTGCAGATCCTTGGTCTGGTAATACAGGCTGCTCAACGTGGCATACGCGCCCGCCAGCGTCGGATCGATATTGGTCGCGCGCTCGAGATCGCCGCGCGCATTGTCGAGCAGCGCGCTCGCCTGCTGCGGATCGGACGGGCGGGCCAATTGCCAGCGCCGGTAGCGCAGTGAGCCGCGCAATTCCAGGGCGGTTGGGTCTTCCGGTGCGAGGGTGAGCGCGCGGCCGGCGTGCCCTAATCCTTCGTCTATTAGTGCCGCGTTGCGCGTGAGCCGGACGCGTCGTTCGACAAGCTGACCGCGCAGCACGATCGGGTCGACCCACTTCGGGTCGGCGCGCTCAGCGGCCGCCAGCAGGGAATCGACGCGACCGAACAGCGCAGTAGCGGCGTCCATCTTTCCAGCCGGCACCAGTGCTTCCCCATCCTTACGGATCCGCTCGGCCTGCTGTACGAGCGTCCACGCGTCGGTGCTTCTCGTACCGGCCCGCTCTTCGCGCAGTCGCACTTCTTGCCCGAGCCGCTCGCGCAACACGCGGGCGACTTCCGTCGCGAGCGTATCGCGGATCACGAGAAGCTTGCCGGCCGCTGCTTCGAAGCTGGCGCGCGTCAACAGATCGGCGCCGGTCGCGCCGTCCACCAGTCGCACCGTGACTCGGACGCGATCGCGCACCGGCTCGAGACTGCCTTCGACCAGCGTTCCGGCGCCAACCGCTCGCGCGATGCTGTCAGGCCGCAGATCGGACTTCCGGAATGGCAGCACGCCGTTGCGCGAAATGACGTCGAGCGTGCGGACTTGCGACAACTGATCGATCAGTCCTTCGGTGAGTCCGTCGGCAAGATAGCCGAGCGTGCTGTCGGGACTCAGATCCTGGAAGTAGAGCACCGCGACGCGACGCAAATCGATGCCCGGTGCGGCGCTGCCTCCGTTTCCACGTGGTGCGAGCGCGATCGCCAGGGCCGCGGCCCCGACCAGGAGCGTGACGCCGATCACCACGGGAATCGGACGGCGCCAGGGCTTCCGCGAGTGGGTCCGCCGTGCCGCGGTGACGCGCGAGACCTGGCCGGTGCTCGCGTTGGTGAGTGCTTTGGCGAATTCTACCGATGTTTGATACCGATCGGCGGGCACTTTTTCGAGCGCGCGCTCGATCACGACTTCGAGTTCGTCCGGAATCGCGTCGCGCACGATCTTGAGCCGCGGCACCGCGTCGAGCGAGTGGCGCGCCATGATCGCCTGCGCGGTCGGGCCGGTGAAGGGCGGCTGGCCCGCGAGCGTCTCGTACAGCACACAGGCGAGACTGTAGATGTCGCTGCGGCGATCCACTTGTCCTGTCCCCGAGGCTTGCTCGGGCGGCATGTAGGCTGGTGTCCCGATCGCGAGTCCGGTCTGCGTCAGCTTGTCGCCGCCCGCGGCGCTCACCGCGCGCGCGATGCCGAAGTCGGCGACGATCGCATGACCGCCCGACAGCATGATGTTCTCCGGCTTGATGTCGCGATGCACCACGTCGTGGTCATGCGCGTAGGCGAGCGCTTCGGCGACTTCGCGCGCGATCTGCAGCGCATCGTCGACAGGCAGCTGTGGCTCGCGATCGAGCCGGTCGCGTAGGGATTCACCTTCCACGAACGGCATGACGTAGAACAGCGTTCCCCCTGCGTCACCCGAATCGAACACGGGTAGGATGTTCGGATGCTGCAGGCGAGCGGCGAGCTTGATCTCGCGCAAGAACCGTTCGCGGCCGAGCGCGATGGCGATCTCGGGCCGCAAAGTCTTGAGCGCGACGAAGCGCTCGTGGCGCGTGTCGCGCGCGAGATACACCAGCGCCATCCCGCCGCGGCCCAGCTCCCGATCGATCACGTAGTGAGCGGGCAGGGCGGCGTTCAACTCTGCAAACGGGTTAGTCACGGGGATAACGATAGTTCTGTCGCACCTGCTGTGCGAGCGCCCGGGGCAGCCGCTCCAGGTCGGCGACGGCCCAGGGCCGGTCGCTCGTGAGGAGCACGCGCCCGTCACCTGACGCGACGAGGATCATCTGCACCCGCACCGAATCGCGGCTCGTCGTAACGGAGTCGAGGCGGCCATAGATGGCGAGGCCGGCGCTCGTGCGGCGCGCGAGATCCATCGCCGCGAGCGCGGGGCTGGATTGCCCCTGCCACCGCTCCCGCACGACGTTCTGGGAGACGGCGGCCAGTGGCGGCAGGCTGTCGAGCTGCGCCGTCAGCCCCTGGGCAAGTCGCACGCGCCACGGTTCGAGGCCGGTCACGAAGATGTCGAACGGCGCAACCGCGGCGAGCTGCGGGTCGGGCGTGTGCCGGTGCGCGTAGCGCACGAAGCTCACCGCACCCGCGATGGTGAGCATGACGACCAGCGACGACAGTCCGATGAGCAGGCGTCTTGAGGTCAATGGCGCCCTCCAGTGCGCGCGGGTAGCTTCGCATTCTGCTCACCCGTTCACAAGGAGTCTCTCGCGTGTCGGCGTTCATGCTGCTGCTACCGGTCACCATCCTCGCGCAGACGGGCTCGGACAGTGTCCGCCTCCATCAGCTGTTCGCGCAACGCTGGGAATACACGATGCGCGAGTTTCCGGAGTTCGCGACCTCGGTGGGCTATCCCGGCCAGAATGGGCGGTGGACCGACAACTCGCTCGAGGCGATTGCGCGGCGCAAGCGCGAGCTGAACGATCCCTTGAACGTCCTCCGCACCATCGATCGCGCGAAGCTCGGCCCCACCGATCAGCTGAACTACGATCTGTTCCGCCGTAATCTGACCACCGCCATCGAGGAAAGCCGCTTCCCCGGTGAGTTGCTGGCGATCAACCAGCTCGACGGCGTGCAGCAGGATGTCCCCAGCACGATCGCGAAAATGCCGGCCGGTACGGTGCGGGAGTATGAGGACATTCTGGCGCGGCTGCGGGCCGTGCCCGTCCTGGTCAACCAGACGATCGTGCTGCTCGAGCGCGGGCTCACGTCCGGAATCACCCCGCCACAGATCACGCTGCGCGACGTCCCGTCGCAAGCGCAGGACCTCGTGGTGGATGATCTCCTCACGAGTCCCTTGCTGAGCGCCTTTACGCATTTTCCCGCGGGCGTGCTTCCCGCAGACCAGCAGCGGTTGCGCGCGGCGGCGCTCGCCGCGTATCGGGACTCGGTCGCACCGGCGTTTCGGAGGTTGAGCACTTTCCTGCGGGAGCGATACGTCCCGGGGGCGCGCACCACGACCGGGATCCGCGATCTCCCCAATGGGATCGCCTGGTACCAGGTCCGCGCACGGGCGTCCACCACGACCGACCTTACCCCCGAGCAGATTCACGCCATTGGCCTGGCGGAAGTGAAGCGCATTCGCGCCGCTATGGACAGCGTCATCACCGCGAGCGGATTCAAGGGCAGCTTCGCCGAATTCGTGCAGTTCCTGCGGACCGATCCGCGCTTCTATTGGACGAATGCCGACGACTTGATCCGCGCGTCCCGCGAGCTCATGAAGCGCATCGATCCCGAGCTCCCCAGGCTCTTTGGCACCCTGCCCCGCCTTCCGTATGGCGTCGCTCCTATTCCTTCTTATTCAGAGCGCTCCCAGACCACCGCGTACTACCAGCCGGGCAGCCCGCTCGGACATCGCCCCGGGACGTATTTCGTCAACACCTACAATCTCCCGGCTCGTCCCAAGTGGGAGATGGAAGCGCTCTCGCTCCATGAAGCCGTGCCGGGTCACCACCTCCAGATCGCGCTGGCACAGGAGCTCGAGGGCGTGCCCGAGTTCCGCCGCTTCGGCGGCTATACCGCGTTTGTCGAGGGCTGGGGACTGTACAGCGAGAGCCTGGGGGGAGAGCTCGGCCTTTATACCGATCCGTACAGCAAGTTCGGCCAGCTCACCTACGAAATGTGGCGTGCGATTCGCCTGGTCATCGACACCGGGATACACACGATGGGGTGGACTCGCCAGCAGGCGATCGACTACTTCAAGGAAAACGCTGCCAAGACGGAACACGACATCACGGTGGAAGTCGATCGCTACATCGTCTGGCCGGGGCAGGCGCTCGCTTACAAGATCGGCGAGCTCAAGATCAAGGAGCTGCGCGTCTACGCGGCGCGGACGTTAGGCGACCGGTTCGACGTGCGCGCGTTCCACGACCAGGTGCTGGGCGCCGGGGCGGTGCCGCTCGATGTGCTTGACGCGCGCATCCACGCGTGGGTGGCAGCGGTGCAGGCGCGCTAGAATCGCGCGAGCATTTTTTGGCACAGGCGGCGTCGGAAATTCACCCGCCGTACTGGCTCGGCCTTATGCGGTCCCGATGATCGACCGTTGAACCGCCTGCGGTACCATGATGCGCATGGTCACGGTATGCACGGTTCTCCCTCCGCCTGAGCGCCCGCGCATCGACGCGGCGGGTGACGGCTGCTTCGACACCCTGCATGCCGACTCCCTGCGTGAGGCGCTGTACGTCGCGCGCCGCCGGCGCGTGGATGCCGTGATCATCTCCGTGCATCGCTGCCACGGCGAGGCGCTGCCCGGTGTGGCGCGCTTTGTGCGCGAGTTCCCCGCCATTCCCGCTGTCGCACTCGTCTCGCGGCACGATCGGGAGGCGACAGAGACGTTGCTGCGCCTGGGCGCGACCGGTGTGCGCAGCGCCATCGATTGCACCGAGCCCGACGGCTGGCGCCGCCTGCGCGATCTCGTGGGGCATCCGGCCTCGCCGGTTGCGGCCCGGATCCTCGCGCGCCTCGGTCCCGCGCTGGGCGATGCGTCGGAAGAAACGCGGCTGTTTTTCGAGGCCGTGGCGCGGCTCGCGCCGGCGCTGAGTACCGTCCGCGGGTTGGCGCGCCATCTGCGCGTGGGGCCCAGCACGTTGATGTCGCGCTTCCATCGTGCCGCGCTGCCCTCGCCGAAGAGTTATCTCGCGGGCATGCGGTTGCTGCACGCCGCGTTCCTCTTCCAGAACCCCGGCCTGTCGGTCTCGGACGTGGCGTACCGGATGGATTACTCGTCGCCGCAGAGTTTTGGCCGTCATCTGAGCGCGGTGCTCGGCGTTACGGCTGGGGAATTTCGCCGCCGTTTTCCGTTCGACGTGGCGCTGGCGCGCTACATCGATCTGCTCATCACCCCGTACCGGGAGGCCCTGCGCGCGCTCCACCCCTTCAACGCGGGGTCGTGGGACCAAGGCCCGAGCGTCGGAGCGGTCTCCCGGGCGGGGTGATCCCCCCTCTCCGGAACAGCCTGCCCTGAGCGAAGCGAAGGGGAGAGGGGGACAGGGGGTGAGGCCTAGTCGGCGGCCGGCCGGACCTGGTGTTCGGTCGTGGCTTGATCGCGCTGCAGTACCGAGAAGCGAGCGATGCCGCCGCGCAGGCGCTCGGCGAGCTGCGCGAGCTGCTGCGATGTTGCCGTCAACTCGCCCATCGACGTGATCTGGGCTTCCGTGGCAGCCGCCGTGCTGTTGGCGCTGTCGGATGATGCTGTCGAGATGCTGGCGACTTGCTGTAGCGATTGTGCAAGGTCGGCGAGCCGCTGCGCCTGGCTGCGCGAGACCTCTGCGGTCGCGTTGACGAGGTCGCCCATCAACTGCACGCCCTGATGCAGCTCCTGCAATGCGCCGTCTGCTTCCGCCGCGACGGCACCGATGTCGCGCACCTTGGCCTCGCCCGACTGCATCGCGCGCGCGGCCGCCTCGATGCCCGTGCGCAGGTCGCTCACCAGCTCCGCGACTTCCCGCGCCGACTTCCCGGCCTCGGCGGCGAGCGCGCGGACCTCGTCGGCGACGACGGCGAAGCCTTCGCCGCGCTCCTCGGCACGCGCCGCTTCGATCGCCGCATTGAGTGCGAGCAGGTGCGTCTGCCGCGCGATCCGGGCGATCGTCTGCGCGAAGACCCCGATCCGTTCCGACATCCCGGAGAGCCCCGCGACTGTCGACGCCGTCGCGCGTACTTCTTCTCCCACTGCGCGCAGCGTCGCGCTCGCACGCGCGACGCGTTCACGTCCCCGCTCGGCCGTGCTGACGAGCCGCGACGCATCGACCTGCATCAGCTCCGCCCGTACGCGCAGCGATTCCGCTTGATCGGCCGCCTTCGCGCTCTCGCCGCGCGCCCCGTCGGCGAGGCCCCGCTGACTGCCGAGGTCTCCGGCGAGCCGCTGCGATGTCTGCGTCAGGGATTCGGTGGTCGCGTGCAGCTCCTGCGCCGCCGCGGCCAGCTCCTCGGCGAACGCGGCGACTTCGTCCGCTTCGCGTTGTACCGACGAAATCGTCGTCCCGATCTCCTCGAGCATGCGGTTGAAGCTCTTTTCGAGGAAGCCGAGCTCGTCGGCCTCCGCCGCCGCCGCCCGCACGGCGAGATAGCCCTGCTCCGCTTCGCCCATTACGCTGCGCGCGCGACGGATGCGCTGGATGAGCGTCGCGGGGATCCGCTTGAGCGCCATGGCGACGACGATGAACACGACGGTCTCGAGATACGCCGTGGTGTCGAGACCGGAGCCGGGGGGATAGAGCGCGCCGTGCAACCAGCTCGCGACCAAATACCCGATCGACGCGACGAGCACGAGGAAGTCGCCGACGGCCTGACCCTGGTCGAACGCGTAGGGCAGCACGGCAATGAACAGCGCGGCGACCACACCGCCGTGACCGAACCAGACGACGAGGACGTTGACGAGCAGGACGTCGAGCAACGGCAGCAGATAGATGAACCACCAGCGATACCAGCCGCGCTCATTGATGAGCCCGACGATGGCGTTGATGATGGCGGCGCCGCCTGCCACCAGCACGATCGTGCCGAGCCGCGTACTGCTGACGCCGCCGAGTCGCCCCAGCACGCCGAGCACGAAGAGCGCCGCCGCAATCCACCACCGGCGGCGGTGACTGCGCTCGAACGTCTCGAGGTCCTTGAGCCGCTGTTCCAGCGCGGTGGCGTCGTCGTGCCACCCGCGCGCCCGAGCCGCGAACGAGAGCCGGCGCGTAGGATCGGTCACGTGGGGAGTCCCAGGCCAAGATCCGCCGCGGTCAGAAACGCTTCGACGAGATATCCGTCCCGCTCGATCGCCGCGCGGCCGCCTTCGTCGCGATCCAGCACCGCCAGCACGCCGAGCACGTGCCCGCCTTCGCTCTCGACGGCGCTGATCGCCTCGCGTGCCGATCGTCCCGTGGTGAGCACGTCCTCGACGACGACGACCGGGAAGCCGGACGCGAAGCAGCCCTCGATGCGCTGGCCGGTCCCGTGGTCCTTCGGTTGTTTGCGCACGGTAAACGCGTCCAGCAGCTGGCCGCGGCGTTTTGCGGTCAGGGCGAGGGCGTAGGCGATGGGATCGGCGCCGAGGGTGAGACCGCCGACGGCCCGGGGCGACCAGCCGCGCACGGCCAGGCGATCGAGCCCGAGCCCGCCGATAACGGCGAGCCCCTCGCCGGACATGGTGGTGCGGCGGGCGTCGACGTAGAACGAGGACCGGCGGCCGGACGCGAGGACGAAATCGCCGCGCTGGACCGAGCGCGTCAGGAGGAGATCCTTAAGCGTATCTCTGAGGTAGTAGTAGTCGCTACTACTATTCACTGCGCCGCTTGCCGACAATGTTTTTGAGGGCTCCGAGCAGCCCGCCGGCCTTGGCCCCGGCTTTCGATTTCGCGAGTGCCGCTTCCAGATCGGCGGCAAATGCGCTGACGGTTGGCTGGCGCTCGCCGGGGTGCCGCGCCAGCCCCTTCATCACGGCCGCCTCGAGCGCGGGCGGGAACGTGCGATCGCTCACTTCGGAGAGCGGCGTCGCCTTGCCGCTCAAGAGTTGCTGAAACAGCTCGCGCGGGCTGCGGCCGTCGTGCGGATGCCGCCCCGTCAGCATGTAGTACGTGATCTTCGCGAGGCTGTAGATGTCGGCGCGGCCGTCCACCAGCTCACCCGACAATGCTTCCGGCGCGACGTACTGGAGTGTCCCGACGAAAAAGCCGGTCTTGGTCAGGCGCTCTTCCAGCGGTTGCTCCGCGTCGCGCGCGATTCCGAAATCGAGCAGCTTCACGCTCCGCGTGCGCGGATCGTACATGATGTTCTCGGGTTTCAAGTCGCGATGAATGATGCCGGCCGCGTGCGCCGCGGCGAGCGCGTCGGCGAGCTGGCGCACGAGCGCGACGGCGTCCGCCGGAGCGAGCGGGCTCTCGCGGTGTAGGAAATCGGCGAGCGGCTCACCGGTGGCCCACTCGAGCGCGAGATAGTAGAGGCCGTCCGCTTCACCGAAGTCGTAGGTGCGAACCACACCCGGATGCACGACGCGGGATCCATATCCCGCTTCCCGCAGGAATCGTTTGACCACGACGGGGTCGCCCCTGAGGCGCTCGCGCAATACCTTGAACGCACACGCGCCGCGCTCGGGATGTTCGGCGCGATAGACCTCCGCCGTCCCTCCTTCGCCAATACGCTCGAGGAGACGGTAGCCGGCGATGGCCCTGCCGGCCAGGTTTTCAAGAGCCATGCGGTTAACTAACGTCCCGATTTGAGGCTCGGCAAGTGATGCGATGCGCGACACTCGTGGTGCTGGCGGTTCTGGTCGCGGGCTGCGGAGGGATGCAGCAAGCGGGAAGACCCGGGACCGCGCCGCGCCGTGGCAGCGCCGCGCCGCGCCTGTTCGACGCGTCGTCGGTCTACCGCTCGATGGGCGCACTCGTCGGTGGCGGGGCGTTGCCGTTCATCGCGTCGGTGCGCTATCTCGCCGGACCGACGCCCGACTCCACCCTCGCGCTGTTCTCGGTCTCGCTCACGAACCAAACGCTCACGTTCCAGCGGCGTGGGTCGGAGTTCGTCGCGGAGTATCACGTGGAGGTGTCGTTTCGCACCGACAGCACCAGCCTGGTAGCCGTCCGGCAACTCGGGAGCGATGAGCAGGTGCGAGTGCGCAACTTCCAGGAGACGCTGCGGACAGACGAGAGCGTCATTTATCAACAGTTCGTGATGCTGCCGCCGGGCGTCTACTACGTCATCGCGATGGTGCGCGACCGCAATGGACCCGCGTTCGCGCGGGCCGAGCGCGCCGACACGGCGCCCCGCTTCGCCGGGCCGGCGCTGACGAAACCGATCGCGGTCTACACGGCGGAAGGTCGGCCCGCGCGCACCGCCATTCCCAAGCTGGTCGTCAACCCGCGCGCGACCCTGCCGTACGGCCCCGATTCGATGCGCTTCTATGTTGAGCGGTACGGGGCGCCACCGGGGGCGGGGCCGATCCTTGCTCGTGTGGTGGATGGAGCCGGCCACGAGTTGTGGCGCGACTCCCTCCGGCTGGCCGGCGGTCCCGATGTGTCGTCGGCGACGATTGTCGTGGTGCCCGCGAATCTGCCCGTCGGCCAGGCCGAGCTACAGACCTTGCCGCTGGCGGGCGGGGATACGACGCGCACGCGCTTCCTGGTGAGCTTCTCGAATCAGTGGGTCATTACGAACTTTGAAGAGATGATGAGCTTGCTCCGCTTTTTCCCACGCCAGGAGTGGGTGGATTCCCTCCGCCGGGCGCCGGCCGACCGGCGCCCGGACGTCTGGCGCGCGTTCTGGAAGGCCACCGATCCGGTCCCGATGACTCCCGAAAATGAAGCCATCGATGACTACTTCCGGCGGGTCCAGCAAGCCAACATCCGATTCGCGGATGAAGGAGGGCCGGGGTGGCAGACGGAGCGGGGGGAGGTCTTCATCACCCTCGGCGAGCCCGACGAGATGCTCGATCTCTCGAACGGCATCGATCGCAGCGGCATGCGGGTGTTGCGCTGGACCTACGCGTCGGAACGGCTCGTCCTGTACTTCCAGGATCAAACCGGGTTCAGCCGCTATCGGCTGACCCCGACGTCACGCGCCGAGTTCCAGCGCGTGCTGATGCGCGTGAGGCAAGCGCGACCGTGAGACGCCACAGCGCCTTTTGGATCGCGGCGCTCGCTGGGGATCTGCTGCTGGCGTCATCGAGCCGGGCCCAGACCCCCGCTCCACCGGATCATACCGCAACCTATCGCGCGGATTCGCTGCGCCTGTCCGGGCGTCCCTGGCATGCTGCCGAGACGCTGCTCGCCGCGGCGCGGCGCGACCCGAATCCCAACGCCTTTTTGATCGTCGAAGGCGCCAAGGCAGAGGTCCATGCCAAGCGGTACGAGCATGCGCGCGCGTTGCTGGCCGGCCAGCCGTGGCTCCTCGACTATCTCGACGGTGAGGCGCTGGCCGTGCTCGCGCAGGCGGAGTTCGGCGTCGGCCGGTTCGCCGAGGGGGCGGCGCATTTCCAGATGGCGTGCACCCGCGCGCCCGCCGCGCGCGTGCCGTTGCTGGCCGTTCGGGCGGGCCTCGCGTTCGACGCGGCGGGACAGGCCGACAGCGCGGCGGCCGCCTTCGCGGCGGCCCGGGCGGGCGGCAAGTTGGCGAGCATCGACACCTGGCTCCGCGTGCGGCAGGCACGCGTCACGCGCGACACGGCGGCTGCGAGCCAGCTCGTTGTCGACGTGCCGGCGCCGGCCGCGCGCGACGTGCCGGTCGCGCGGGCGCGCTCGCTGCTGCTGGCCGGCGATACGACGCGCGCGCTCGCAGCGTTTGCGAAGGCAGGGAAGGGGCTCGATGCGGCCCGTCTCGCGCTCGCAACGGGCGATTCGGCGCGTGCCCGCACGCTGCTGTACAGCTTGCTGACGCGTGATCCGCTCAGCGATGACGCCGCCGCCGGCGTTGGTCTGGCCCTCGGCCCGTTACCGCCGCACGCCCCCGACGAACACGTCGCCATGGCGCGCGCGCTGAATCGCCGCGCATCGGTGCGAGATGCCCGGATCCATGTCGAGCACGCGCTGCGTGCCGGCGACTCGACGGCGGCCACGCTTCTGCTCTATGGCGAGCTGCTCGTGTCGTCGGGACTGCTGCGGGACGCCGTGCGTGCGTACGCCGCGGCGGCGCGCGACTCTGCGGCCCGGCCACTCGCGCTGTACCGGCGCGGGCGCGTGCTGGTGCGGCTCGGTGATTCGACGGCGGTTGCCGCGCTCTCCGGATTCGCCGACCGCTACCCAACCGACACCGCGGCCCCCGGAGCGCTGTACATCCTGGGCGATCTGCACGACAGCCGGGACGACTGGGGGCAGGCCGGCCGCTGGTACGGCGAGTTGATCAAGCGATATCCTGCTGACGCGCGGGCCTCGCTCGCGCGTTTCCGGCTCGCCGCCCGTGCCGAGGCCACCAGCAACCCCGATAGCGCCGCGTCACTCTATCAGTCGGAGATCGACGCAGCAGGCCCGCAGCGCACCGCCGCACGATTCTGGCTCGGCAAGATGGCGGACGCTCGCGGTGATGCGGAGCAGGCCAGGCGCATCTGGTTGGCGCTGGCGCACGAGGATTCGCTTGGCTACTACGGGATGCGCGCTCGGCGCGAAACCGGCCTTCCGCCACTGGCCTTTTCCGCACCAGTCGTGACCACGACCCCGCCGGCCCTCGTTTCCGCCGGTCTCGCGCGCATCGATACGCTGCTGCTCGCCGGGCTCGACACCGAAGCCCAGGCGGAAGTCCGCGTCGTGCTGGCGCGCCCCCCCGCCGATCTCGACGCGCTGCTCGCGTGGAGCGAGGGGCTGGGTTTGCGCGGCTACGGCTCGGCCGGTGTCCGGCTCGGCTGGCAGGCTGCCCTCCTCGCGCCCGGCGACACGCGCGTGTTGCGCGCGATTTTCCCCTGGCCCAATCGTGCGGCGGTCGAAGCCGAGGCGCAGGAGTTCGGCGTCGACGCGCTCCTCCTCGCGGCCCTGGTCCGTCAGGAGAGTGTGTTCGACGTCGAAGCGCTGTCCCCCGCGGGTGCGCGCGGCCTGGCGCAGCTGCTGCCGAGCACCGCTTCGCTGATGGCGCGTGGATTGGACGTCACGTTCTATCCGGAGTGGATTACCGTTCCCGATCTCAACCTGCATCTCGGCGCGGCGCATCTCGCGGAGCTGCTCAAGCGATTCGGGCGCGTGGACGCCGCGATCGCGGCGTACAATGCCGGCCCGTCGCCGGTGCGCCGCTGGCTCGACCGCGCGGGCGCGACCGATCCCGATCGGTTCATCGAGCTGATCCCCTATCCGGAAACCCGGGGTTACGTGCGCAGCCTGTTGCGCAATCGCGAGTTGTATCGCGCGTTGTACGAACCGTAGAAATCCCGCTTGACAGCTTTCCGGACCGCGGATCATTTCTACACGGCCCGGCACCACGGCCGGGCAGGCATCCGACGTTGGGCGCCCAGTAACAGACTCTGCAGGAGGCGGATTGTGATCAAGGGAAAGGTGAAGTGGTTCAATGACGCCAAAGGGTACGGCTTCATTGAGCAGGAAGGCGGCGAAGACGTGTTCGTGCATTTCTCGGCGATTCAGATGGACGGCTTCAAGACGCTCGCCGAGGGTCAGGTGGTGGAGTTCGAAGTGAAGCAAGGGGACAAGGGGCTCCACGCCACGAACGTCGTGCGCGCCTAAAGCGCGCCCTTCACCCGGTTCCGCCCCGCCCGATTTTTTGGGCGGGGTTTAGTTTTCCCGCCATGCCGCCGCGCCCCGCCCCGCCCATTCCCGCTACGGCCGCCGGGAAGAAGTGCGTCTTCCTCGTGGACGGTTACGCGCTCATTTATCGTGCCTTCTTCGCCATGATCGCGCGGCCGCTCACCACCAAGAGCGGCGAGAACACATCGGCGGTCTGGGGCATCACCAACTTCCTGCTGCGCCTCTACGAGAACTACCGGCCCGAGTACATCGGCTGGGTGCACGACCGCGGCGTTTCCTTCCGCTCGGAGCAGTACCCGGAGTACAAGGCAACGCGCGAGAAGTTGGGCGAGGAGCTGCAGCAGGACTTCGACCGCTCGCTCGAGCGCGTCTGCCAAATCCTCGACGCCTTTCACATCCCCGTCATCGCGATCAATGGCTACGAAGCCGACGACGTGGTCGCGACCCTCGCCGAGCGCGCGGCGGGCGACGGGTTGCAGGCGGTCATCGTGTCGGGCGACAAGGATTTCTATCAGCTGATCGGCGCTGGAATCGCGCTCCTCAACCCGGGGCGTGGCGGGCAGGCGGCCGTCGAGGAGCAATGGGTGGACGAGTCCAACGCGAGCGAGCGGCTCGGCGTGCCGCCCCAGCGCGTCGTGGATTATCTCGCGCTCGTCGGCGATAGCTCCGACAACATTCCGGGCGTGAAAGGCATTGGCGACAAGACCGCGGTCCAGCTCCTCGAGACCTACGGCGATCTCGATGCGATTCTCGCCCGGGCGGCCGACATCCCCGGCAAGCGTCCGCGCGAAGCGCTGCTGCAGCAGGCGGACAACGCGCGGCTGTCCCGGCAACTGGTGACGCTGCGGCGTGACGTCCCGGTGCAGCTGGATCTCGAGCAGCTGCGCGTCCGCACGCCCGACACCGACACGCTCGCCGCGTTGTTCACCGAGCTCGAATTCCGGACGCTGATCCCGAAGCTCGACGATCTGGCTGCAGTGGGAATCGCCCCGCCGGTCGAGCCCGGGGCAAGCGCGCCTCCCGCGCCGGCCGCGGGCCCCCGGGCGGCACAACTTGCCGATCCGCGCATCGTTGACGATCCGGCCGATCTTCCCGCGCTGGTCCAGGAGTTACGCGCTGCGCCACTCGTCGCGCTGCAGACCGAGCCGGGGCTCGCCGGCCTCGCGTTCGCGGTGGCCCCTGGACGCTCGTGGTATCTCTCCTTCGGTCACGAGCCGCGCGAAGGAGAATTCGACGCCACACCGCCCCGCAACCTTCCGCCGCTCTCGAGTGACGCGCTCGCACCGCTGCGCGCGGTGCTCGCCGATCCGACCGTGCGCAAGGCGGGGCACGACATCAAGGCCGCGTGGGTCGCGTTCGCGCGGGCCGGCGTGCCGTTCGCGGGCGTCGCCTACGACTCGATGCTGGCGAGCTTCGTCCTCGATCCTGGGAATCGCTCGCACGCGATCAACGATTTGGCGCGGGAGCATCTCTCGGTCGAGCTCCCCACGACGGCGCAGTTGTTGGGGAAAGGGAAGGGCGGGGCAACGGAGCGAACGTTCCCCCAGGTCCCACCGGCGGAGGCGGCACGCGTCTCTGCCGCGCAGGCGGAAATGGTCCTGCGGCTCGAGGCAACGTTCCGTGCCGATATCGAGGCGCATCACCTCGTGCGGCTGCTCGACGAAATCGAGATTCCCCTCGTCCCGGTGCTCGTCGACATGGAGGCAACCGGGATCCTCGTCGATCGCGTGTTGCTCGGCGAGATGTCGCGGGGCTTCAATAAAGAGCTGACGCAGCTGGAGCTGGACATTTATCGCGCCGCCGGCGGCGAATTCAACATCAACTCGACGCCGCAGCTCCGGACCGTCCTGTTCGAGCGCTTGAAGCTGCCCGTGCAGAAGCGCACCAAAACGGGCGCGTCGACCGACGTGGAAGTGCTCGAGCAGCTCGCGACCATGGGTCACGAAGTCCCCCGCCTCCTGATCGAATACCGCGAGCTCACGAAGCTCAAGTCCACCTACATCGACGCGCTCCCCGGGTACATCCAGGCGGATGGCCGCGTCCACACCAGCTTCAATCAGACTGGCGCGGCCACCGGCCGTCTCTCGTCCTCCGATCCCAATCTCCAGAACATTCCGGTGCGCACGCGCCGAGGCGGGGAGATCCGGCGCGCGTTCGTCGCGCCCCCCGAGCACCTGCTCCTGATCGCCGACTACTCGCAGGTCGAGCTGCGGCTGCTGGCGCATTTCTCGGACGATCCGGCGTTTGTCGCGGCATTTCAGCGCGGCGGCGACATCCACCGCCAGACGGCGGCGGTCATTTTCGGCGTGCCGGAGGAAAACGTGACGGGCGAGATGCGCGCGCGCGCCAAAACCATCAACTTTGCGACGATCTACGGTCAGGGCGCACTGGCGCTGTCCCGGCAGTTGGGCATCACGCTCGAAGAGGCGAAGGCCTTCATCAAGCACTATTTCGAGCGATTCTCCGGTGTGCGCGCCTGGCTCGACAAGACGATCGATGAGGCACGCCAGCGGGGGTTCGTGGAGACGCTGTTCGGGCGGCGCCGCTACATCCCCGAGCTCCGGGACCGCAACTTCAGTATCCGCTCCTTTGGCGAGCGTACCGCAACGAATTCCCCCCTGCAGGGATCTGCGGCTGACCTCATCAAAATCGCGATGATCAGGATCCACGCGGCGCTCAAGCAGGCGAAGCTGCGCACCCGCATGCTCCTGCAAGTGCATGACGAGCTGGTGTTTGAGACCCCTGAGCGTGAGCGGTCGGATGCCGCGGCCCTTGTAAAACGCGAGATGGAGGGAGTAGCGAATTTGCGGGTGCCGCTCGTCGTAACTATAGGCGCTGGAAAGAATTGGATCGACGCGAAGGGCTAAGCACGCCTCTTGCAGGAATGGGGGGCGTTGCCCACAATAGGGGCGTCGATCCGGGCTTTTCGGATCGACGCCCTTTCGCGCCCGGAGGGTAAGGCAGTGAAAGCACGTGGTTTCACCCTGATTGAGTTACTGATCGTGGTGGTGATCATCGGGTTGCTAGCAGTTATAGCGATCCCGAAGCTCTCCACCACGAAGCAGAAGGCGTACGTCGCGCAGATGAAGTCCGACCTCAAGAATCTGGCGACGGCGGAGGAAGCCTTCTTCTATGACAGCACGTACTACACGACGAGTTTGGCGGCGCTCAACAATTTCCGGTCATCGACCGGCGTGACGCTGAGCGTCACGGAAGCGACGCCTGGCGGCTGGTCGGCACAGGCCGTCCACTCGCAGACGACCCGGCAGTGCGTGCTGTATCAGGGGAACGCGGCGCCGGTCGCCCCGGCCACCGCCGAGGGCAAGATTACCTGCACGTAGAGCCGCCGTATCGGGAATTCCAACGCCGCCGTGAGGGGATGCGCTTCGCCCTCAACGGCGGCGTTTGGCTTCACCGTCACAAGATTCATGATGAGCCGATGGTCCACCTGGTGAGCTCAGATAAGGAACGGCTCCTCGAGCTGGGTCGCACCCTCGGCTTTCACGCCCGTTGGCTCCAATACAAGCCGCTCAAGGATCCGGACACGGGAATCCGCGTGGAAGCCTGGCACTGGGATGTGTGGGGGGACAAGCTGCGCCTGCTGGATCCTACGTAACCTCTTCGACATCGCGCCGCGGGGCTCGAACTCCCGGCCACCAATTCCACCGTCCCGCGATGTGCATGATCGCGGGCACGAGCACCATGCGGATCAGCGTGGCATCGAGCAGCACGGCGAGCGCCAGCCCGAACCCGATGAACTGGACGGCGAGCACGTGCGTGAACGCGAAGTTGCCGAACACGATGATCATGATCAGGGCGGCAAAGGTGATCGTTGAGGCCGTCGTGGACAGACCTTCCATGGTCGCATGATCGTTTCGCCCGGTCTTGTCGAACACCTCCTTCACACGCGTCAACAAGAACACTTCATAATCCATCGACAGCCCGAACACCGTGGCGAAGACGAGGACCGGCACGACGACGAAGATCGCTTCGGTCGGTCCCTCGAGACCAAAGAAGCTGGCTCCATACCCGTGCTGGAACACGAGGACGGTAATCCCGAACGCCGCGCTGACGGATACGCAGTTAAGGACGACCGCTTTCAGTGGCACGAGCACCGAGCGGAACGCGATCAACAGCATGATCGCGGTGACCCCGAGGATCATGGCGACGATGCCGGGGAAGCGGGCGAGCAGATTCTCCTGCAGGTCCAAGCTCGAGGCGGCAAATCCTCCGACGACCACCTCGACGCCGCGCAGGCGTGTGCTGCGGGTGATCGTCTGGCGTACGTGCCGCGCCAGGTCCATCATCCCGGTCAACGACACCGAGTCCGTGGCGATCACATCCATCAGCGTCGTACGCCGATCGCTGCTCAGGTATGCATTGAAGAATTCGGGGTAGCGCTCGCGGACCCCTTCCGGATCGCCGTAAAACATGGCCAGCTGCAGCGTGGACATGCCCGGCCGGAGCGTCGCGACGCCGCGCACTTCGCGCACGCGCGGGTCCTTCGCGATCGAGTCGCTCAACGCCTTGAGTCCCGGGAGCCGGCGCCCCGACAACGCGGACTCGCCGGACGGGAGTTGTACGACGACCCGGAGCGGCTGGATCACGCCGCTCGCCCCCATCTCCCGCAGCGCCGCGAGCCCCTGTCCCGATTCGGCATCCGGCGGAAACCAGTTGCGTGCGGGAAGCCCGATCTTGATCTGCGTCAGCGGAAACGTCAGCAGGGCAGCGACGAGGCCGCCGCTGAGTATGACGCGCCACGGATGGTGCCCGAGCGAGCGCGCCCAGCGCTCCCACCCTTGCGGCGTATGAATGAAAGCGAGCATCCGCGCGAGCCACCGGGGCCGGTCGATGTTGCGGCCGAGGATCGCGAGCGCCGCGGGCAAGAACGTCGTCGCGAGCAGAACCGCCACCGCGACGACGATCAGCCCGCCGACCCCCACCGAGCGCGTCTCGGTGAGCGGCGTGAGAATCAGCGCCGCGAACCCGACCACGACAGTCAGTCCCGAGGTCACCACCGCCGAGCCCGCGGTTTGGATCGTGCGGATCGCCGCATCGCCGGGTGACAGGCCGCGGTTCAGCTCTTCTCGGAAGCGGGTGACGATGAGCAGCGAGTAGTCGATCCCGACGCCGAGACCCACCATCGTCGTGATGTTGAGCACGAAGACGGACATCGTCTGGAACTGCGCGGCGACCGCGACGATGCCGAGGGCGATCGTGATCGCGAGCACCCCGACGATGATCGGCAGCGTGGCGGCGACCAGCGCACCAAACGCCAGCACCAGCACGGCGAGCGTCAGCGGCAGCGCGCGTCGCTCGGCATCCCGAGTATCTGCGGCACTGATCGTGCGCACGTCGTAGTCGAGCGCCGGGTTCCCCGTGACCTTCACGTCGAACCCGTCCGCATTCGGCAGTTGCGCGAGCGCGCCCTGTACGGTCTGGCGCAGCTCGGGGACGACGGTCCGGCCGACGTCGCTGGTGCTGGCCGGCGTGAGGGCGGCAATGAGAAACGTGGTACGACGATCGGAGCTGACAAACGTCGACTCGCCGATGCTGCGGACCGAGATGACCTGACTGATGTACGGCTGCCGCGCCAGCGCCGCCGAGACGGTATCGAGGACGGCCGCGAATCGCGGGTTCGTGTAGCGCACGGGGCCGTGGACGACGATCGCCACGTATTCCGCAATGGGATTGGGGAACGACTCGCGGATGAGCTGCGAAGCCCGAGCGGATTCCGTTTGCTCGACGTTCATGCCGCGCACGGCGAGCACGCGTTGCACGTGGGCGGCCTTCGGGACGAAGAGGAGCGCGAGCACCGCCCACGCGCTGATGACCCACCCGCGCCAGCGGATGAGCTGCCTCGCGGGTAGCGCGATCACCTACGATCCAAGCACATGCGGGCCACAATCATAGGGACGTGCGAAGTGCAAAGCTAGCGGCGCGACCTACGATCTTCGCATATTGCGCGCATGGTGGAACGCCGGCTCACGGGCATGATCGCCGCCGCGGTCGTCCTGATCGTCCTGTTCATTGTCTGGGACGCGTTTAAGCCCACGCCCCGTCGCAGCGCGGCGCGGGATCCCGATGCCGACGCGCCGCTCCGCATCGCCGAGCCACCGCCGGCACC
>WNGP01000060.1_pt1 | contig 64797 bp, 47 predicted proteins | sample 5407671 | NCBI WGS metagenome assembly WNGP01 (sample SAMN13153381, study PRJNA577476) | soil metagenome | isolation source: 40 cm soil or saprolite under Garry oak tree replicate 2 | place: USA:California | collected 2016-06-15 | reverse complement strand
CCGTTGGCCAGCCGGACCCGGCTGCGCCCGGTCATGTCGTGGCTGACCTCGCGGATCGCCCGGATCGCGTTGTCCAGGGTCAGGTCGCGCATGATCGCGCCGGCCTCGATCATCCGCAGCACCAGGTCGGTCGACCCGACCTTGAGCAGCGTGGTGGTCTCGCTCATGTTGGAGTCGCCGACGATCACGTGCAGCCGCCGGAAGCGCTCGGCGTCGGCGTGCGGCTCGTCCCTGGTGTTGATGATCGGGCGGGATCTGGTGGTGGCCGAGGACACGCTCTCCCAGATGTGCTCGGCGCGCTGGCTCACGCAGTACACCGCACCCCGCGGTGTCTGCAGCACCTTGCCCGCGCCGCAGATGACCTGCCGGGTGACCAGGAACGGGATCAGGATGTCGGCCAGCCTGCCGAACTCGCCGTGCCGACCGACCAGGTAGTTCTCGTGACAGCCGTAGGAGTTGCCCGCCGAGTCGGTGTTGTTCTTGAACAGGTAGATGTCGCCGGCGATGCCCTCCTCGCGCAGCCGCCGGTCGGCGTCGACGAGCAGGCCCTCCAGGATCCGCTCCCCCGCCTTGTCATGGGCCACCAGGTCGAGCACGTTGTCGCATTCCGGGGTGGCGTATTCCGGGTGGCTGCCCACGTCGAGGTAGAGCCGCGCCCCGTTCCTGAGGAAGACGTTGCTGCTACGACCCCATGACACCACGCGCCGGAAGAGATAGCGCGCCACCTCGTCGGGCGAGAGCCGGCGTTGCCCGCGGAAGGTGCAGGTAACGCCGTACTCGTTCTCGACCCCGAATATTCGCCGATCCACACGCCAAGGCTACGTCCCGTTGCCCCCTGACAACAGCATCCTGACGCGTTGCAGGCCGGCTCAGGCCCAGTTATCCCCGTCCGGCCGGGCCGGCCGGGCAGATCACGGGCGCCCGAGACCGGCCAGGAGGTTCTTGTTCCAGACGTATACGGTGTAGGGCCCGACGTGGAAAGTCCTGGCCGGACGGCCGAGTGCCGCCAGCGCGGCCGGGTTGGGCTGCCAGTGGTTGAAGAACCCAGGCGTGCTGCTGGTGACCAGGAAGTTCGCCCGGTTCTGGCCGGGGTCGTACCAGGAGCCCTTGGCCTCCCACAGGTCCGGCCGCAAGGTGCCGGGCAGCACGGCCCGGATGGTGACGGCCCCTCCGGTGCCGACAGTGACCACGCTGGACTCCCAGTACCCGCCGATGCCGCTGGTCAGGTGATGGGCGGCCAGGAAATCCGCCAGCCGTGCGTTCATCGGGGGGACCGACGGCTGGGCCGCGGCCCAGCCGAGGCTGGCGCCATAGCCGGCCAGCAGAGCGCCGACCAGCAGGGCCGCGGCGGTCACCCGGTACGGCCGGCGCGGGCCGGCGCCGGCGATAGCGGGGCGCAGGCCGGCCGCCAGGGTCCGCCCGGCCAGCACCGCGCCGAACGGCAGCACGACGGCGAACTCACGGGCGTTCAGGTCGGTCGCGTTGGCCAGCGTGCTCGGCACGTACGCGATCACGTTGACGACCATCGCGACGAGCAGGATCTGGCTGATCATGTCCGGCCAGCTGACAAAGTGCCGCGCCACCCGGAGCATGGCCCAGGCGACGAGCGCCACCCCGGCCAGGTGCAGCACGGCGAAGGCCAGCACCGGGGCCGGCCCCTGCGGCTTGGCACCGAACAGCGCCAGCAGCCCTTCCGCGGTCACCCAAGCGTGCTTGGGCCAGGTATGCACCGGTGCCAGCTGATAGGGCACCGGGTGCAGGAAGAAGCCGCCGCGGGCACGGACCAGCCGGTCGATCACCGACGCCAGGCCCTGGGCCACGATGGCCGCCACGGCCAGGGACAGCTCGCAGGAGTGCGCGCGCAGCCTTTCCCGCACCCATCCTGGCTCCCGCCCGTCCTGCCGCTGGGCGAGGGACAGCCCGCGGGCCACGCGCATCGCGCACACCGCCACCAGCGGCGCCACGCCCACCAGGAGGACCAGCGGGTCGGCGACGAGCACCCAGGTCAGCAGCAGCCCGGCGACGACGGGCACGTACCAGCGCCCCGGTCCCGCGCGGTCGATGACCAGCCAGGTCAGCAGGAGCGGCACGGCCGTCCCGATGTGCCCGAGGGAAAGCAGCAGGACGAAGACACCGACGCCGAGCTGGGGGGCGAACATGAGGCCGGCCGTCAGCAGCATCCGCGGCCCGGCCTCGCGGCGAGACACCCGGCCCCGGGCCAGCAGCACGGCGAGCAGCACGACGAGGGTGTACGTCATCGCCGCCGCGATGTGGGCGGTGTCGGTGTGCAGCCCGAATAGCCGTTCCAGCAGGGCGTACTGCGGCAGCTCGGTGGTGATGAACGAGACGTCGGACAGATACCAGCCGTGCAGGAGCACGTTGCCGTGCAGCATGTCCCACGCCATCAGCAGGTCGTTCGACTCGTCGGAGTTCTCCGGGTACGTCCGGGACACCTGCAGGTAGGCGAGGAAGAGCAGCGCCACGGCCAGCACGGCCGCGGCCGCGGCGAGCAGGCGGCGGGCGGACGCCTGGCGGCCCGGCGCGCGGGGCGCCGCGGCCCGGGCGTCACCGCCGGCCGGGGCGGTGGGGGGCGGTGCGGAGGACTTCTCCGGCGTCCCGCTTTTCGGCACGGCAGCCACCACGTCCTTCGGGCTCGGTGTCATCCTTGCGGGCGAATCGTATTCGTCGCAGCCTGTCACAGCGTAAGGGGTCACTCTGGTAAGCTGCGCGCGCCTGGCCAAGAATTTCCCTTCACGCTGAGATAGCTATGGTGGAGGCTTGCGGTTGCAGCTCACGTCGACGTCGGAAGAGGACAGGTCTCTCCGGCAAAGCGCAGCATCGCCATGGTCCAGATTGAACCGGCCACTGGTACCCGGGATCATCGCCTTCCTGGGCTGGCTCGGTTTCGCCCTGGCCCGCTGGCAGATCTGGGCCAAGGGGCACCTGAGCTTGTTCATCATGGCCGGGCACGTCTATACGCACCGGGCCCAGCTCCCCCGCGGCCTGCTCCTGGTGCCGTCCGCGGGTTATGACGGGCAGTTCTACTACCGGCTCGCGCTGGACCCGTTCAACTGGCACGCCACCGCGTTCGGCATCACGATGGACCAGTCCTACCGCTACACCCGCGTCGGATACCCCCTGCTGGCCTGGATTTTCTCTCTCGGCCAGCACCAGCTCGTGCCCGTCGTGCTGGTCGTGCTCAACCTGTTCGGGGTGGCGGCCATGGCGATGCTGGGCGGCGTGTTCGCCCGCCAGGCCGGTCGGCACGCCCTGTGGGGGCTCGCCTTCGTCGCGTACTTCGGCCTGGTCATCAGCGTGGGCCGGGACACCGCCGAACCGCTGGCCGAGGCCTGCATGCTGGGCGGCCTGCTCGCTTACCGGCGGGGCGGTACCCCGATGTACCTGCTGGCCACCGCGCTGTTCACGTACGGCGCGATCACCAGGGAAACCATCTTGTTCGTCCCCGCCGCCATCGCCGTCACCCGGCTGATCGCGATCGCCCGGCGCCGGGCCACCCCGGGCCTGGCCGACCTGACCTGGGTCGGGCCGGCCGCCGGGTACGGGCTGGTCGAAGTCGTGGTGCACTTCGTGGTCAAGGGCGAGTTCCCGCTGCTGGCGAACAGCAGCCGGAACCTCACCGCGCCTTTCACCGCGCTCGTCGACGCGCTGAAGTACAACGCCGCGCACATCAACACCGCTCACCTGAGCCCGATCGACATCGCCATGCTCGAGTACGCCACGCTGGCGATCTTCATCCTGGCCGGGCTGGCCGTGCTCGCGGTCACCACCGCGCCGGCGCACGAGCGGCTCGCGTTCGTCTTCTTCGTGCTTCAGCTCGGCCTGCTGTCCAGCCAGATCTGGACGAGCACGTTCGGCGAGGGGCGCTCGCTTATCGAGCCCTACCTGATGGCGCTGGTGCTGCTGGTCGCCACGCCGCGGCGCTATCTGTCCTGGCCCTATCTCGGCATGATCGCCGCCTGCGTCCTGCCCGCGCTGCTGGTGGTGGCCAGGCGCCGGACCCTGTACATGTGATGCCTGGCGTCACTTCAGCCCCGGCCCGTCCAGCTTGTCCAGCAGGTTCGTGTTCCAGACCAGGATGGTGTAGCCGTCGGCGTGGTAGATCCGCGCCGGGCGGCCGAACGTGAGGTCGGCGGACAGCTGCATGCCGGGCAGCGCAGAGGGGCCATCCGCCACCACGAAGTTCGCGTAGTGCCGTGCCGGGTCGTAGTTCGCGCTGTCGGTCTCCCACAGGTACGGCACGAGCCGGTCGCGAACATCCTGGACCACCGCGCTGAGGAGGATCTGGCGGTCGCTGTCCACGGTCGTGCTGTTGGCCTGCCAGTAGGTGGCCAGGCCGTCCGTGAGCCGGTGCGCCGCCAGCCAGCTGGCCAGCGGCTCGTTCAGGGATGGCACCGGCGCCTGCGCGGCACCGTATCCGAGTGCGGCGAGGTAGCCGGCCGAGAGCACGGCAAGCACCGGGGCGAACCAGCCCTTCGCCGCCCGGGTCCAGGCCGCTATCCGGTCACCGAGGACGCGCCCGGCCAGCACCGCGCCGAGCGGCAGCACCTCGGCCATCTCGCGCGCGCCGAGCAGGTCCTGCGCGTGCGTGCTGATCATGTAGGCGCCCAGGTTGAGCACGATGGCCACCGCGAACACCGGCACGATCAGCTCGCCGGAGCGGAAGATCCGCGCGATGCCCACGCCGAGGGCGCAGGCCGCCATGATCGCGCCGGCCAGGTGCAGCGCCACGAAGACGACCTCGAGCCCGAGCCCGGCACCGAAGAAGCTCGTGTCGAAGACGTTCGCGCCGAACAGCTCGAGGAAGGCCTGGAAGGTCACCCATGCCCCGTGCTGCAGCTGGCCCAGATCGGTGTCGGCCCCGACGGGTGACTGCTGGTATCCGCCCAGGGCGGCCAGCACCCGCGGGGCGAACGAGCCGACGACGCCGGCCACCGCGGCCGCGGCGGCCAGGCTCAGCTCGTACCACCGGGAGGCCCTCGGTTGCCCGCGCCTGATCAGCCCGGCGAAGGCGCGCCCCGCGCCGACGAGCACTAGCGGCACGATGCCGGTGAGCAGGACGATCGAGTCGGCCACCATCGTCCAGGTAAACAGCAGGCACACCAGCACCGGCACATACCGTGCTAGCCCGGGGGGACGATCCCCCCCAGACAAGCACTGCCGGGGGGGCTGTCCGCCCCCCCGTACCCCCCTGACCGGGCCAGCACCGTCGATGAGCAGCCAGGTCACCAGCAGGGGCACCGCGGTCCCGATGTGATCCGGCGAGAGCAGCAGGATCGAGGTGGCGCTGAGCTGGGGCGCCAGCATCACGCCCGCGGCCAGCAGGGCGCGCGCCCACCCGGCGGCGCCCCGGGCGCGGCCCTTGGCGAGCAGGGCGGCCAGCAGCACGAGCAGTGTGTAGGTCATGGCCGCGGCCGCGTGCACCACCCACGGGCCTAGCCCGGTCAGCGCCTCGACCAGCATGTACTGTGGCAGTTCGGTGGTGTAGAAGGACACGTCCGAGACCCACCAGTTGTGCAGCAGCAGGTTGCCTTGCAGCATGTCCCAGGCCTGCAGCACGTTCCCCGAGCCGTCCGAGGACAGCGGCACCGACTGCGACTGGCGCCAGTAGCAGAAGAACAGGACCGCGGCGGCCAGCGCGACCAGGCCGACCCGGACCCCGAAACTAGCGAGCCTGGCCGCCGATGTCCTGGCGGGCGGGGCGGTCAGGGCGGGAGTCTCCTGGTCGCGCCCGACGTGGGTCATGGCGACGCGGGCGCGACCGCCATGCCGCTGAAGCGCAGGAGGACCCGCGTGTGCGGCGGCAGGCCGCGCGGCGTGTAGAACCAGTAGGCTTGGCCGCTCGCGGTCTGCGCGGGCGTGCAGATGAACTGCTTGGTCATCAGGAACGCGTACCACGGGTCGTGCAGGCAGGCCTTGACCCCTGAGCGTTCGGCCTGGACCAGGAACCCGGCCGTCTCGACCCAGGCCGGACCGTCGATGTGCAGCACGATAGTTCTGCCCTGCGCCCGGGCGGCCAGGGTGGCCACCACGTGCGGGAGGGATTCGTCGATGTCGTTAGTGCTGCCGGTGCGCGTGCCCGGGATCACCGCGAGCATCGCGATGGCCGCGACCGCGGCGAGCAGCGCGACGCCGGTGCTCAGGCGGGCGGCGAGCCGTGAGCCTTCCGCCCCCGGCCGCGGCACCGCCTCCAGGGCGGCCAGCACGATGACCAGCACCGTGACCAGGGGCGCCGACCAGTAGAAGTAACCGATGTAGTACGCGTTCAGGTTGTCGATTCCGACCGCGGCGTAGAGCAGGAACGCCAGCGAAGAGACCACGTTGACGGCGAGCAGCGCCAGCAGGAAACGGCGCAGCGGCGCCGGGCTGAGCCAGCGGACGGCGGCGAGCGCGACCAGATAGCCGAGCAGCGGCGCGAGCCAGGCGTGATGGTGCGGCCACCAGAACCACAGCGCGTACTCCGCCACCTGCCGCACGCCGTGGCCGCCGGCCCGGCCCGAGCCGCCGTAGGAAATGTACTTGCCGAAGTCGCCCGGCCAGTGCAGCACCAGGTTGACCGCGATCGGCAGCGCGAACAGCGCACTGATGACCGCCAGCTGTGTTAGCCAGGGGGGACGATCCCCCCTAGACCCCCCCTGCTCACGGGGGGGCTGCCCGCCCCCCCGTACCCCCCTGGCCCTCCTGCGCCATAGCACGGCCACGAGCACGGCCACCGTGACGGCCGGGACGAAGAGCAGGAAGCAGGCGTGTCCGTGGATGAGGAACCAGCCGGTCAGCGCGAAAATCCAGGCGTCCTGCGCGCGTCCGGCCGCCACCGATCCCGCCGCGAGGATGAACACCATGTACGCCAGCACGTACATGTACGGCATCCAGTCGGAGTTCACAATCGGCGGGTAGGCGATCGCGAAGCCGGTGAACACGGCGAGGCAGGCCGCGGCGCCCCGCAGCGAGCGCGTCCACCCGTAGACCACCCCGACTGCCAGCGCCACGAACGCGCAGTCCAGGGCGAACACGGAGAGCATGTGCGCGTTCCACGCGGTCGGCACCAGGTGCAGCGCGTTCTGGAACAGGTACTCGCCGAGGGCCTGCACGTACATGTAGGCCGGGCCTGGGTGGTTGAAGCGCTCGCGCGAGTAGTTGCCGACAAGCAGGGTGAAGTGCTTGGCCTGCTCGATCAGGATGGAGTTGGCGCCGCCGTCGCCCTGCTCGTACAGGCGGGTGCTGAACAGGAAGCGGTTGCGCACGCAGAGCAGGGCGAACAGCGCGGCGAAGGGGACCGCCCAGACCCACCACGGCCGACGCCGGGCCACCGGGGCGGCGGCGGCCGGATCCGCGCCGCTGACGCCGGCGGTCTCCGGGGCGGCCCCTGCCCCCGGCACCGCCGTCATCCGGTCGCGGCCAGCGGACATGGTCAGATGGTTCCGGCCTTGATGGCCGCGCCGATCCACGGGATGACCTCGTCCAGCATGGTCTCGAGCGAGGTGGTCGCTTCGAAGCCGAGCACCCGCTTCGCCTTGTCGGTCGCCGGGACACGCCGCTGGACGTCGTACTCGAACGGGTCGTCGTGGACGGTCCGCAGCGGGACGCCCTCGCCCTTGACCTTGCGCCAGATGGCCTCGGCTAGCTGGCTGACCGTGGTGCTCTCCGCGGTGGACAGGTTGAAGTCCTCGTTGCGAGCGTCCTGGTGCTCCATCGCCGTGACCACGCCGGCGGCGAGGTCACCGCCGTAGGTGTAATGCCGCACCTGCTCGCCCGAGCCGAGGATGTGCAGCGGGTCCTGGCCCTTGAGTACCTTCTGCACCAGGTCGGGTACCACGTGGCTCATCGCCAGCCGGACGTTCCCGGACAGGATCTCCTCGTCGCCCAGGGCCCGGCTCTCGCCGATGCCCACGCAGTTGAACGGGCGCACCAGCGTATAGGGCAGCCGGTACTGGTCCCAGGCGGCCCGGGCGAAGTACTCCACCGCCAGCTTCTGGAACCCGTAGGACGACAGCGGCGGCGGTATCTCCCGCTGCTGGCCCTCGTACGACGGCCATTCGGCGGCGCTCTCGAACACCATGGAGGAAGACAGGTAGGTGACCTTGCGCAGCCGACCGTCCCTGTGGGCGGCGATGGCCGCGTCGCAGGAGGCCGCGATGATGCGCTCGTTGGTGGCGAGCAGGTCGTAGGCGTAGGTGTGGAAGTAGGAAATGCCGCCGATCATGGCCGCGCCCGCGATGAAATGGTCACAGTCGGCCAGCAGTTCCGTCATCAGCGCGACGTCCCTGGCGTCGCCCTCGACGAGCCGGTAATGCGGGTCGTCGTCGTAGGACTTCCTGACCTTCCCGTACTTGGAGAAGTTGTCCAGCCCGATGACCGCATACCCGCGCTTCAGCAGTTCCTCTACCACGTACCCGCCGATAAAGCCCGCGGACCCGCTGACCAGAACCTGCTCCATCAACTAACTCCCTGCCGATTGTGCCGCTGCTCCGGTTGAGCGCCGTGGGGGTCGGGGCCGCGCTGCCGGACCTGCTCGGCGGTGAGGCGTGGGCCGAACGCAAAACGGTACCAGCGGACATAGCTGGGCACCCACTTGGCGACCTTGAAGTTCGACACCCCCGCCTGCCGGTCCAGCCAGATGGTCGGGATCTCCGCCACCGGCAGGCGCAGCCGCTTGGCCTTGGCGGTCAGCTCGATGCCGATCTCGAACCCGTCCCGCGAGTCGATGCCCACCTGCCGGACGAATTCCGTCGAGTAGGCCTTGAACGAGTTCGTCGCGTCCCTGGTCCCGACGTGCGCCAGCACGCGCAGCGACCGGCCAGCCAGCCGGGACATGGTGCCCTTGATAACCGGGCCGCCGACCTGCTGACCGCCCGGCATGTAGCGGGATGCCGCCGCCACCGCCACCCCCCGCTCCACCAGCCGGACGAGCTCGTCGATCTGCCTGGCGTCGTCGCATCCGTCCGCCATGGTCACCACGGCCACCGGGGCGGTCGCGGCGTCGATGCCGAACCTGATCGCGTTGGCGGGCCCGCGGCCATACGTATTGACCAGGCACTTCAGCCGCGATTCCTTCCGCGCGTACTCCTCCGCCACCAGCACCGTCGTGTCGTCGGGCGAATCTACGACCACTAGCACCTCGCACGGCAGCCGGACCGACTCGAACAGCCGGTCCAGCACGCTGAGCACCTGCTCGCCCTCGTTGTACGCGGGCACCACCACCGAGACGCGGGGACGTTCGGTCATATCTGGACACCGTGCCCGAGGATGCCCCAGATGTCGGCGGCGGGCTTGCCGGCGGCCAGCCCCCGGTACTCCGGGTGCGGCGCCCCGATCACGAGCAGGTCCGACCGGGCGATCACCTCGTCCAGGGGCAGCAGGCTGGGATCGACGGTCACGTAGGGGTCGGTGCACAGGACCGCCCCGGCCTTGAACTCCAGGATCCGCTTGAGCTTGTAGGACAGGCTCGACCTGATGTCGTCGGAGCCGGCCTTGAACGCCATCCCCAGGATCCCCACGGTCATCGACGGCAGGTCGAACCGCTGCTCCAGCCGGTACACCACGTGCAGCGGCAGGCCCTCGTTGACCGCCATCGCCGCGTGGCCGAGCGGGAAGTTGTTGTTGTTGTACGCCGCGAGCTGCATGGTGTCCTTGAACAGGCACGGCCCGGCGGCGAAACCCGCGATCGGCATGTCGGCGGCACGCGGGTAGTCCTCGGCCAGGCCCTGCCGGATCCGCTCGAAGTCCAGACCACGTTCGTTGGCCATCATGTAGAGCTGGTTCGCGGTGGCGAACTTGATGTAGCGCCAGACATTGGTGAACAGCTTGGCCAGCTCCGCCTCCTCGGGTGACATCACCACGAGCTTGCTGGTCAGCCTGCCGAACAGCCGGGACGCCCGCTCCGTCCCCGCCGCCGTGCGGGCGGAGATGATCTGCGGCAGCTCGAACAGCTCGATCATGGCCTTGCCCTCGGCGATCCGTTCGGGGCAGAACGCGACCTCCATCTGCAGGCCCAGCCCGGCCACCATCTTTTCCACCAGCGCCGTCACCCCGGGAAAGACGGTACTGCGCAAGATGAGCAGCTGGCCGTCCCGCAGGTAGCCCGCGCACCCGCCTAGAGCCCGGGGGATCGCCGTCTGATCCGGGTTCAGGTGCTCGTCGACCGGCGTGCCGATGACCACCACCACATGCTCCGCCGTGGCCACGACCGCCGGGTCGACCGAGGCCTCGAGCAGCCCGGCGCCGAGCACCCGGTGCAGCACCTCCTCTGCGCCCGGCTCGGCGAAGGGCATCCGGCCCGAGTTCACCGTCGCGACCGCGGTCTCGCTTGTGTCGTAGATGACCACCCGAGCACCCCGGTCGGCGAACGCGAGCGCGAGCGGCAGGCCCACGTGCCCGCAGCCCCCGATGATGACCACATCCCGGTCGAGCTGGTCAGGCAAATTCGTCACCGTGCATACCTCCGGCTGATGTCCAGGCCTCCGGGGGCCTCGGGAGCACCGTATAAGGCTCCTCCGTCACAAGTCTGGCGCTTTACCTTACCGCCACACGCGCCTCATTCAGCGGGCGGCCGGGACGGCCCGGCGGGCCCGGCCGCCGCTGCCGCAATCGTGGCCGGCGGCCTTTCTCCGGCTAACAGTCCCGCGCGTGCGGTAAGCTCGCGGCGCGATTTCAAGCACGGCGGTGTTCCGGCCTGGGCCGCCTTTCGTGAGGAATGCAGCATGCCTGGTCAGAAGCACCCGGCGGCCCGCGCGAGGGTCGCGGAGTCAGTCATGCCGGACGGTCCCGGATCCGCCGGCCGGACCGGTGCTCCAGCCGCCGCCGGCAGCGGCGCGCCGGGCGGGGCCAGTGCACCGCCGTCCCGCTCGCTGGCCTCCAGGACGAACCGGCCCGCTGTGACCGCGCTGATCGCCACGCTCGCCGCGGTCGCCTTCACCCTGGCTCGCTGGCAGACCTGGGCGCATGGCCGCATCGGCCGGTTCATCCTGGTCGGCCGGCATTTTGCCACGCCGTCCCAGCTGCCGCACGGCATGCCGGTGGCCAAGACGTACGGCTACGACGGGCAGTTCTTCTACCGGCTGGCGCTCAATCCGCTCAACTTCCACCACACCGCGTACGGCATCACCATGGACCGCCCCTACAGATACATGCGGATCGGCTATCCCGCGCTCACCTGGCTGGTCTCGCTCGGCCAGCACTTCCTGGTCCCGGTCATGCTGGTCGCGGTCAATATCGCCGCCATCGGGGCGATGGGCTACCTGGGGGCACTGTTCGCCGCCGAGGGCGGCCGGCACGCGCTGGCCGGGCTGTTGATGCCCGGGTATTTCGGCCTCATCACCAGCCTGTCCCGGGACACCGCGGAGCCGCTCGCCGCCGTCTGCCTGCTGGCCGGGCTGCTCGCCGTCCGCGGCCGCCGCCCGGTGCTGGCCGCCGCGCTGCTCGCCTACGGGGCGCTGACCAGGGAAACGGTCATGGTAGGCGTGGCGGCCATCGCCATCATGCGGGTGATCGGCATCCTGCGTCGCCGGACCCGGCCCGGCCGTGAGGACCTGGCCTGGGCGGTCCCGGCCGTGGCCTTCGCGGCCTGGCAGGTCGTGGTGAAGGCCGCGACCGGGAGCGTTCCGCTGCTCGCCGACAGCGGCCGGAACGCGGGCGCGCCGTTCATCGCCCCGCTCCAGGCGTTCAGGCACAACCTCGCCCACGTCCACCTGCACCAGTTCGAGCAGTACGACCTGTGGTTCCTGGAGCTGGCCATCCTCGCCTGCTTCTCGGTGGCGGCGCTGCTGTGCCTGCGGTCCACGAACGCGCCGGTGCACGAACGGCTGGCGTTCGTCCTCTACCTGATCGAGATCTGCATCGTCACGCCAAGCACCTGGAACAGCCTCGACGCCGATATGCGGTCCTTCATCGAGGTGTACCTGCTGGCCGTGATCATCCTGCTGGGCACCCCCCGGCGGACGCTCGGGGCCTGGCTGCTCCCTTCGCTGGCCGCGCTGACGATGCCCGCCCTGATCGTGATCACGCAGCGCAGGCTCACCGGCTCGTGACGGGGACATTGAACTAGCCAGGGGCCTGGCCCGGGATGTCCTTGAGCAGGTTCCTGTGCCAGACCATGATGGTGTACGGGCCGGTGTGGTACGTCTGGGCCGGGACGCCGAAGTACCTCCTGACCAGCGCGCGCGGCTCCCAGTGCGAGAAGTTACCCGGCTGGCTGTCCAGGACGACGAAGTTGGCGTAGTGCAGCTTCGGGTTGTACCAGTCCACGTTGGACATCCACAGGTCGCGCTTCAGGGTGTACTGCATGAGGGCCCTGACCTTGACCCGCTGGCCGCTGTCCACGGTGACGCTGCTGCTCGTCCAGTAGCCGCTGAGCCCGTAGGTGAGATGGTGCTCGGCCAGCCAGGATGCCAGGCTGGTGTTGGCCGGCGGCGCGGACGGCTGGGTGAGCTCGTAGCCGAACCCTGCGGTGTATCCGGCCAGCACCACGATCCCGGCGGCCAGGGCGGCCAGCCTGGCCCGGCGCGCCCGGGCCGCGGCCCCGGCCGGGCTGCGCGCCCCGAATGTCTGGGTCAGGACCCGCGCCGCCAGCGCCGCGCCGAACGGGACGATGACGGCGACCTCGTGCGCGGCCTCGTCCGAGGCGTTGGTGAGCAGGTACAGCACCACGTTCAGGACGATCGCCGCGGCGAGCACCTGGTCCACGAGGCTGACGCGGAAGAACCGGCGCGCGACGCGGGCCAGGGCCCAGCCGACCACGAGCACGCTGGCCATATGCAGGAACGCGAGAGCGAGCCAGATGCCGCTGAGCCCGGCGTAGTTCGCGCCGAATATCTGCAGTACCTTCCACGCGGCCGACGCGTTGTGGTGCAGGTGGCCCCAGGGCGTCAGGTAGAAGGGCGGCCGGTTCACCACATACCCGCCCATGGCGCTGAGCAGGTTATTGGCTATCCAGGCGAGCGCGGTGGCGGCGACCGTCGCGGCGCCGAGCGCCAGGTCGAACCACGTCGCGGCGATCCGGTCAGTCCAGTGGCCGCTGCCCTTGACCAGGCCCCGGAGGACGCGTGCCGCGCAGACCGCGCCCAGCGGGCCCACCCCCACCACGTACGTGATGGGATCGGCGACCAGCGCCCAGGCGAGCAGCACGGCGGTCAGCGCCGGCACGTACCATGCCCTCGCGGGGGGGACTGGGGGGGCCGTCCCCCCGGGCCAGCACTGCGGCATCCGGTCCAGCAGCAGCCAGGTCAGCAGCAGCGGGATGGAGGTGCCGATGTGGCCGACCGACAGGTCCAGGGCGAAGACGCCGAGGCCGAACTGCGGGGCCAGCATGATGCCGGCCGCGATCAACGTTCTGATCCAGGCCGCGCGCCCAGCCGAGCCGCTGCGGGCCAGCAGCACGGCGAACAGGAACGTCAGCGTGTAGGTCATCGCGGCGGCCACGTGCGCCGTCTGCATGTGCAGGCCGAGGAGGCTTTCCAGCAGGGCGTACTGCGGGATCTCGGTCGGGAAGAACGAGACGTCGGACATGTACCAGCCGTGCAGCAGCAGGTGGCCGTGCAGCAGGTCCCACCCCATCAGCAGGATGTTCGCGCTGTCGGAGTTGAGCCCGTACGTCTCGGATAGCCGCAGGTAGGCCACGAACAGGACCAAGCCGGATAGCAAGTAGGCCGCTAGCTCGGCCCAGCGCCTCCGGACACTGGAACCGTTCGCACGCTCCCCCGGCCCGGCCGGCCCGGCCGGGCTTGCTACTGACTGGGGCTCAGCGTCAGCACGCAGTCCGCCCATGAACAGGGAAGCTTAGCCGGTCAACCTGGTGTAGGGGGACAGTGGAGGGCGGAGGGGCGGTGGGTGGGGGGTGGGACTACCAGTTGGTCGCTATATATTTCGTCTCGGTGAATTCCAGGAGTCCGTCGTGCGCGCCCTCGCGGCCGATACCCGACTGCTTCACGCCGCCGAACGGCGCGGCCGGGTCGGACACGATGCCCCGGTTGAGGCCGACCATGCCGGCCTCGAGGGCCTCGCTGACCCGCAGGCCGCGGCTCAGGTCGCCGGTGTAGACGTAGGAGACCAGCCCGAACTCGGTGTCGTTGGCCCAGTTGACGGCGTCGTCTTCGGCGGTGAACCGGACCACGGGCGCCACCGGCCCGAAGATCTCGGTGCTGAGGATGCCGGCGCCCGACGGCACCTGGTCGATGACGGTCGGCTGGTAGAAGTAGCCGCGCCGGTCCGGCGCCCGCCCGCCGGTGACCACCTTGCCGCCGTCCGCGGCCGCGGACTCGACGAGTTCGGCCACCTTCGACCGGGTCGGCTCGTTGACCAGCGGGCCCACGTCGGTGCCCTCGTCCAGGCCCGGCCCGACCACCATGGCGTCCAGCCGGGCCGCGAACTTGCGGCCGAACTCGTCGGCGACCGCCTCGTGCACGTAGAAGCGGTTGGCGGCGGTGCACGCCTCGCCCCCGTTGCGCATCTTGGCGATCAGCGCGCCCTCGATGGCGGCGTCGACGTCCGCGTCCTCGAAGATGATGAAGGGCGCATTGCCGCCCAGTTCCATCGAGGTGTTCACCACGGTGTCCGCCGCCTCCCGCAGCAGGATCCGGCCCACCTCGGTGGAGCCGGTGAATGAGAGCTTGCGGACCCGCGGGTCGTTCAGCATCGCCGAGACGACCGCGCCCGACTTGCGCGAGGGCAGCACGTTGACCACGCCGTCCGGCACGCCCGCCTCGGCCAGCAGGCCGGCGATGGCCAGCGCGGTCAGCGGGGTCTCCGAGGCCGGCTTCAGCACGACCGTGCAGCCGGCCGCCAGCGCCGGGCCGATCTTGCGGGTGGCCATCGCGGCCGGGAAGTTCCACGGCGTGACCAGCACCGAGACACCGACCGGCTGCCGCATGACCAGGATCTTGTTCGCCCCGGAGGGCGACCGCATCAGCACGCCTTCCATCCGCACCGCTTCTTCGGCGTACCAGCGGAAGAACTCGGCCGAATAGGCCGCCTCGGCCCGCGCGTCGCGCAGCGCCTTGCCGTTCTCGGCGACCATCAGTCTCGCCAGGGACTCGGCGTGCTCTGTCATCAGCTCGAAGGTCCGGCGCAGGCACTCCGCGCGCTGCCGCGGCGGCGTCGCCGCCCAGCCGGTCAGGGCGTCGGCGGCCGCGCCGACCGCGTCGAGCGCGTCCTGTTCGGTCCCGTCGGCCACCTCGGTCAGCGCGTCCTCGGTGGCCGGGTCGATCACCGGCATCGTGCCACCACCCCGCCCGCCGGTCCACTCCCCGCCGATCAGCAGCCGGGTGGGGACGTCGATGCCAACCAGTTCGGCCAGGTTTCCTGTCATCAATTCCTCCTGCCGACGCGGGGGACCCCTCGGAGGGCCTTGGCCCTCCCCGGGGGGCCTGGGGGGAAGGTTCCCCCCAGTAGGGGGGCCTGGGGGGATAGGTCCCCCCAGAGTGGGGGGTTCGGGGGGTCATCCCCCGAATTACAGAGCCTTGCTCACCGTCTCAACGATCCTATCCACCGAGGGCAGCACGTGATCTTCGAGCCGGTCCGCGGCCGGCAGCGGGATATGCGGGGTGGTGATGCGGACGGCCGGACCGGTGAGCGCGCCGAACGCCTCCTCGGCCACGATCGAGACGATCTCCGCGCCCCAGCCGCACAGCCGCGGGTTCTCCTCCACCGTGAACAGCCGGCCGGTCTTGGCCACCTCGGCCAGGATCGTCCGCGTGTCCAGCGGCACCAGCGACCGCACGTCGATGACCGTGGCCTCGATGCCATCCTCGGCGGACAGCTTCCCGGCCGCCGCCAGCGCCCGCGGCACCATCGCGGCCAGCGCGAGGATGGTCGCGTCGCCGCCCTGGCGCAGCACGCTGGCCCGGCCGAGCTCGTCGGTGATCTCGCCGTCCGGCACCTCGCCCTTGCTCGGGTACAGGCCCTTGTGCTCGAAGAACAGCACCGGGTCCGGATCCCGGACGGCCGCGGCGAAAAGCCCGACGACGTCGCGCGGGTTCGACGGAGCGACGACCTTCAGCCCGGGCACCGCCATGGCCCAGTTCTCCACCGACTGCGAATGCTGGGCGCCGAAGCGCAGCCCGGCCCCGTTGGCACAGCGGACCACGAGCGGCAGCGTGAGCTGGCCGTCGGACATGTACCTGATCTTGGCCATCTCGTTGGCGATCAGGTCCCAGCAGACCGCGAAGAAGTCGCTGAACATGATCTCGGCGATCGGCCGCAGGCCGGTCATCGCGGCACCTATCGCGGCGCCGAGGATGGCCTGCTCGCTGATCGGAGTGTCGCGGACTCGGTCCGGGCCGAACTGCTCGAGCAGGCCCGGGGTGGTCTTGAACACCCCGCCCGCCGCCGCCACGTCCTCGCCGAGGAACACCACGCTGGGGTCCCGGCTCATCTCCTGGGCGATCCCCCGGGTTACCGCGTCACGGTAAGTGATAACAGTCACGTCAGGTCCGTTCGGTAATAAATGGGTGAAGGCTTTCTCAGTTCCGCCACGCGTGCCCGCCGTCGGCCCACACGTTCGTGGTGGCCAGCTCGAGGGCGGGCTCGCGGCCGGCCTTCGCCTCCTCGGTGGCCCGGTCCACCGCCTCCCTGGCGCTGGAGTCCATCGCGTCCAGCACCGCCGGGTCGACGCCGCGGCCGGCCAGTACCGCCCGGTAGGCCGGCAGCGGGTCCCGGGCCATCCACTCCTTCACCTCGGCGTCGGGGCGGTACTTGCCCGGGTCGGCGCGGGAGTGCCCGCCGTGCCGGTAGGTGAGCGCCTCGATGAGCGCCGGGCCGCCGCCGTCCCTGGCCCGGCCGAGCGCGGCCTGCGCCACCTCGTAGACCGCCTCCACGTCGTTGCCGTCCACCACCACCGGGTCGAGCCCGTAGGAGGCGGCGCGGTCCGCCGCGGGCCTGGGCACCGCGGTCACCGAGCCGATCGGGGTGTACTCCATGTACTGGTTGTTCTCGCAGATGAAGACCACCGGCAGCTGCCACACGGCGGCCAGGTTGAGCGCCTCGTGGAAGGCGCCGATGTTGGTGGCGCCGTCGCCGAGGAAGCAGACCGTGACCTGCTTGGTGCCGCGGTACAGGGCCGACCAGGCCGAGCCGTTCGCGATGACCAGCTGCGCGCCGATGATGGCGTAGGCGCCGAGGATGCCGCGGGAGGTGTCGAGCAGGTGCATGGAGCCGCCCTTGCCGTGCATGAGGCCGTTCTCCCGGCCGAGGAGCTCGGCCATCACCTGCGTCATCGGGGTGCCGCGGGCCAGCACGTGGTTGTGCCCGCGGTAGGTGACGAACATGTAGTCGTCCTCGTGCATGGCCTGCGACACGCCGGCCGCGACCGCCTCCTGGCCGGTGCCCAGGTGCGTCGTCCCCTTGACCAGGTTCTGCATGAACAGGTCGTAGGCGCGCTTTTCGAACAGCCGGATCTCGGTCATCTTCCGGTACAGCTCGAGCGCGGTGGCTTCGGATATCGCAGTGTCTATGTCCGGCACGTGATCGCCTCGTCAGTAGGGGTTGGTGACGTACAGGTCCTGGGCGGGAAACTTGGTCAGGATCTCGATCCCGGCCGGGCCGACCACGACCTCTTCCTCGATCCTGGCGGCCGAACGTCCGTCGGTGGCCGGGCAGTAGGTCTCCAGCGCGAAGACCATCCCCTCCTTGATCTCCATCGGGGCGTCCAGCGAGGTGAGCCGGGAGATGATCGGCCGCTCGTGCAGGGCGAGCCCGAGCCCGTGCCCGAACAGCAGGCCGAACGCCGTCTTCTCGTCGGCCAGCCCGATCTCCTGCGCGGTCGGCCACAGCCGGGCCACCTGGTCGGTGGACACGCCCGGCTTGATCATCTCGATGGCGGCGTCGATCCACTCGCGGGCTCGTTTGTACGCGTCCTTCTGCGGCTGGCTGGCCCGGCCGACTACGAAACAGCGGTAGTAGCAGGTCCGGTAGCCGTTGTAGGAATGCATGATGTCGAAGAACGCCTGCTCGCCCGGCCTGATCATGCGGTCGGAGAAGTTGTGCGGGTGCGGATTGCACCGCTCGCCGGAGACCGCGTTGACCGACTCCACGTCGTCCGAGCCCATCTCGTAGAGACGCTTGTTCGCCAGCGCGACGATCTCGTTCTCCCGTACGCCCGGTCGCAGCGCTTCGGCGATGTCCTGGTACGTGCCGTCGACCATGGCGGCGGCGGTGGACAGCAGGGCGATCTCGTCGGAGGACTTGATCTGCCTGGCGTCCAGCATCACCTGCTGGCCGTCCCTGATGTCGATTTTCTCTCGTTGCAGCTCGAAGAAGGTGGGGACCTCGGCGAAGTCGACGCCGACGGGCTCACCTGCCACGCCGGCCTGGGCCAGCCGGTCCTTGATCTCAGCCACCTGCTTGTGTGTCAGCCCTGATGCGGGCGGGGCCGCGCCGCGCATCGTGGTGTAGGAGGCGATGCAGTTCTCCGGCTTGAGCCACGGGCAGTACATCCGGTGGTGCACGGCGGCCGAGCCGAAGTCCCACAGCACCAGCTCGCCGGTCCGTGTGTAGAGCGCGTACCGGCACAGCTTGTCCCTGGTCCACTCGCCGATCGCGACGCCGGTCAGGTACCTGATGTTGTTGTTGTCGAAGACCAGCAGCGCGCCGAGCCCGGCCGCCTCCATCGCGGCCTTGGCGCGCTTCAGGCGGTACTGGCGCAGCCGGGCGAAGTCGACCCGCTCCTCGAAGTCGACGTTCATCCGGCCCGGCGCCGGGGCGAGGGGAAGGGCGGGAACGGCGCGTTCAGACATGGCGACTCCTCTGCTGGTGCACCACAATCCAATGGCCTGTGCAGTGTGACTGTCAAGCCTTGTGGCCCAGGGCGTGCAGTGTAGATTTACACCATGGCGGCTGACTTCGATCCGGGCACCGGGCTCGGGCCACGGCTGCGCCTGGTCCGGGCCGAGCGGCAGCTGTCCGTCCGGGAACTGGCCCGGCGGGTGGGATGTTCGGCCAGCCTGATCTCGCAGATCGAGCGCGGGGTGTCGGTGCCGTCGGTGGGCGTGCTGTACTCGCTGGCCTCTGAGCTGGGTAGCTCTCTCGACTACCTGTTGTTCGGGTCGGGAGCCGGGCCGGCGGCGCCCGCGGTGGCGGCGGTGGTGGTGGCGCCGCCGTCTGCCATCGTGCAGCGGGGCTGCGACCGCAGGATCATCGACCTGGCCAGTGGCGTGCGCTGGGAGCGGCTCACCCCGCAGTCCGAGGCCATGACCGACTTCCTCGAGGTGATCTACTCCCCCGGCGGCCACTCCACCGACGAGCGGCGCCCGCTGCGCCACGACGGGCGCGAGTACGGCCTGGTCATCAGCGGCACGCTGCAGGCCAACGTCGGCTTCGAGAGCTACGAGCTAGGCCCGGGCGACTCGATCGCCTTCGACTCCTCTACGCCGCACGAATACCTCAACAAAACCGGCGACTACGTGCACGCGATCTGGGTCGTCATCCACTCCGAGCCCGGCCGGGCCTGAGATTAATCATCGTGGACATTTACCCCCCGACAAGCGGGGGGTAAATGTCCACGATCTCGGGGTCAGGGGTAAGTCACCACGTCGACTGGCTTTACCGTTCCGGGATTGGTAGAAGTCACCGGGCCGCCGACGCCGTTGACGATCGAGTCGAGACCTCCGGAGCCGCTGATCCACACGCCGAAGACATCGTGGAATTGCACGCCCTGGGTGTGCGGGGCCTGGAAGGCCTCGGCGTCGTGCAACGTCGCCGAGGTCTGGATGAAGACGACGTAGCTGCCCATCCCGTAGCCCTGGAACGTCTTGACGTTCGGGGTGACCAGGAACGCGGGGTAACCGTTCTGGGTGGGGCTGGCCATCCAGGCGGACTGGCTGGGCGGGTCGTACGGCAATTCGTTCTGGAAGAAAATGTCGGTGCCGCGCTGCCCGCTCCAGATCACCTCGTTCTTCTGGTAATGCTCCACGGCCAGGCCGTAGGCGGTTACGTCGGATCCGGTGACGACGAGACCGGTGCTGGCGGTGTTCTGGGTCCAGCCCACCGCGTTGCCGTGGTCGGCGCGCCAGGCCCATACGTTGTCGATGATCGAGTTCGAGGCGTTGTCGAGCAGGCTGACGGTCGCGGACACCGGCGTGGTCTCGGCCCCGCCGATGCGGAAGTAGACATCCTGGATGAGGTCCGGGTTGCTGGCGGAGCCAGGTCCCGGGGTCCCGACCGAGAGCAGGACCGGCGAGCTGACCGGGCCGGCGTCGATGATGAGGCCGGACAGCTTCACCCCGCGGTTGGGAATGACAACCATGGCGGCGTTGCCGTGCTGAGGGACCAGAGTGGCCAGGCCCAGGCCCAGCACCACGGTGCCGGGATGGGTGATCACGATGGGCTGGTCAAGGTGGTAGACGCCGGGCGAGAGGATGAGGTTCTGGCCCCGTGCCATCGCGGCGGTCATCGCCGAAGCAGGCGTGTCCGGGCTGGCCACGAAGAACTTCGACAGCGGCACGGTCGTCCCTGGTCCCTGGCCGCTGGCCCAGGACGGCCCGGACGAACCGTGCTGGGCCGCGGGGACGAAGACGTTGTAGTTGCCGCCGGCGTCGGTGAACAGGAACGGCTCTTCCTCGGCCACCGGACTGGCGGACAGGACGGTGTTCTGCTCGCACTGGCCGGTGAAGACCGGTGCCGGCGCGCCCTGCACCCCGGAGTAGACCATGTTCCACAGGCCCTGCGGGCAGCCGGCCGCGCCGCCGATGGCACTGTTGCGCACCATGAACTGCTGGTTGCCGAAGAAGTTGAGGTTGCCGCTGACCTTGCTGTCGGCGATGAAGCCGCCGCTGGCGAAGTTGTTGTTCGCGCAGTAATCCTGGAAGACGACGCTGCCGTTGACGATGGCGCGCCTGATCGGGGCGGCCTGCGAGGCCGACCACATCTCCGCGGAGTTGGTGCAGCCCGTACCGAACGGATCCACGATCGCAGGCACGTAGGCCGGAGGCGAGCTCGGCAGGTCCACGTTGAGGGTCAGGTTGGACAGCGATCGCCAGAAGTTGTCGTCGGAGTTGCAATTCTGGGTCCCGGCGGTGCACAAGTTGTTGAACACGTCGATGGCGCCGTTGACGACCGTGTCCTGCGGCATCGCGCCCAGGCCCGCGACTTGGGTGTAGTAGCCGACCTGGAATACCAGCGGGTTGCTGGCCGACCCGTAGGTGCCGGGCCGGAACAAGACGGCGTACCGCAGGCTGTCGAACTGGCTGGCCACGGGGACCTGCTGGGCGGCAATGCTGTTGAGGTCGCTCTGGATGGTCGCCTGGCTCATCGTGTCGTTGAAGACACAGACATTAGGGCCGAACGTGGCCACGTTCGCGCCCGGGCAGATCGACGGGGCCCCGGTAGCCGCCGTGGCGACCTGGGACGGCGCGGTGGCGAATCCCGCCCCCGCGACCAGGGCGGCCGCGGCCAGAACCCGGCGCCACCGCCAGTGGGTGGTAATACCTCTGGTGATGCTGTTCATCAGTGCTACCTTTGCTCCTCAGCCCTTATTACGGGCGTCCCCCCAAGGTGTCGCGAGATTCGTTAGCCATTCCCTGGTGATTACGCGCCAAAGAGCCGCATGCCACGCTCAAGAAGGGCCAGCATGGACGACGATCAGGGACGTCGCGGCGGAAAGCGTTATGTCTTGAATTACGCAGTGACAAGGCGCCAGGGTGGCACTTTCCCGCGATATCCCGGAAACGACATCGGCTCTTAACCTAGCGGTGACGTTGTTAACACGCCATAAACATCATTGCCCGGCCATCAAAAATCCGTTAACAAGGCCGGGTCGACAATCTTTCATAGTTTGCAGGAAAGGCAGCCGCCGGGATCGCACATGGCCGGGGCGGGCGCCGCTAGCCCGCCGCGGCGCGTGCGGGCAGGTGCCGGGCCAGGCTGACCACGTGGTCACAGCGCTCGGCGACCTCGGGATCATGGGTGGCCAGCACCAGCGCGCCGCCGTCCGCCGCGACGCCGAACAGCCGGGCCAGCACGAGCTCGCGAGTGACCGGATCCTGCTCCGCGGTCGGCTCGTCGGCGATGAGCAGTTCCGGGCGCGTCGCCAGCGCCCGCGCCACCGCGACACGCTGCTGCTGGCCTCCGGACAGCTCCTGCACCAGGTGGTCCTCATGCTCGCGCAGGCCAAGCTCGGCCAGCGTAGTGCTCGCGGCGGCCATGGCCTCTCCGGCGGGCATGCCCGCGGCACGCAGCACGATCTCCACGTTCTCCGCCACGGTCAGCAGCGACACGAGCCCGTAGCCCTGCAGCACCGCGGCGGTGCGGGCAGGCAGCGTGCCCGCAGTCACCGGGTCCCCGCCGCGCTCCACCGTTCCCGCCGCGGGAGCGGCGATCCCGGCCAGCACGGCGAGCAAGCTGGTCTTGCCTGACCCGGACGGCCCGGTGACCGCGACCCGGTCACCGGGCTGCACGGTCAGGCTGACGTGATTGAAGATCACCCGCCCGCCGCGCTCAAAGCGCAGGCCCTCGGCCTGGAGCAGGCTCACGTCTCCTCCTCGTCACCGACCGTGCCCGGGTCCACCCGGCGCAGCAGCACTCCGCGCTCGGTGCGGCTCGCGATCGCGAGCGAGCCGGGCGGGAACTCATCGAGCAGATCTGGCGGCAGCGTCACCGTGCCGTCCTTGCCGACCACAAGGAACTCACGGCCGCCGTGGCCGGCCGCGCCCACCCGGCCGTCCCTGATCGTGATCGTGCGCCCGAACGCGGCGGCGACCTCAGGGTCGTGAGTGACCGCCACGACCGTGGTGCTCAGGCTCGCGTTCGCGGCCTGGATCAGCTCGATCACATCACCTGCCGACTCCGGGTCGAGCTGGCTGGTTGGCTCGTCCGCCAGCAGCAGCCGCGGCCCGTTGGCAAGTGCCACCGCGACCCCGAGCCGCTGCTGCTCGCCACCTGAGAGCAGTCCGGCGGGCCGGCTGGCGATGCTCGCCAGACCGACGCGCTCCAGCAGGTCCGCCGTCCGGCGGCGCTTGATCCTGCGGCTGCGCCGGGTCGGCGCCTGGGCGAAGAGCACGTTTCCCGTTGCCGACTGGCTGGGCAGCAGGTTGCTGGCCGGGTTCTGCAGCAGCAGGCCGACCTCGCGCAGCCGCATGCTGGTGAGCGCCGGGGCGCTGAGCCCGGAGAGCTGGCGCCCGTCGATCTGGACCGTTCCCGCGGTGGGCTTGAGCAACCCGGCCAGGTGCCACAGCAGGGTGGTCTTCCCCGCGCCGGACGGGCCGAGCAGCGCCACCATCTCGCCCGACTCTATGGTGAGATCTACCCCCCGGAGCGCGGCAACCTCGCTGCCTGGGGTGCCATAGACGTGGACGAGGTTCTCACAGCGGACGGCTGGCGGGCCAGGGTCGGCCTGGCCGGGCGCGGCGGCCGGGCCGGCTGTGGCGCGGGTGGTCATGGCGGGGCCTCCCTGAGCAACTCTGGCCGGACCGACCGGATGAGCGCCACGGCGGCCACCGTGGCCGCAGCCACCAGCAACGCGACGATGACTATGAGCGGGACCAGGACCTGCGTGGCCGCAGGGGCGAACAGCAACGGAGGTGCCGCTGGCGGGGCGGGGAACTCCGGCAGGTTCCGCAGTACCAGGACGGCTGACCCTATTCCGGCGGCAACCCCTGTCACCACGCCGAAGCCGAGCACCGTCGCCTGCTCGATGAACACCGACGAACGCAGCGCCCGGCGCGGAACGCGCCCGACGACCATGGCCGCGTACTCATAGCGCCGCCTGCGGCCCGCCTGGTAGAGGCCGAGCACCGCGGCGCCCGCGGCCAGCAGCGCCGCGGCCACGGCGGCCGCCAGGAACAGCACGCTAGCCAGCGCCGGGCCCCGCCGCATCAGCGCCGCCTTGGCATTTGCCGCCGTGGCCACACCGTCGATCGTCACGCCAGCCGCGGCCAGTTTGGCGCGTACCGCGGCGAGCGCGCCCGGCGCGACCCACACCTGCTCGGTGACGGCGCCGTCGTAGGTGAAATAGGCCACCCGTTGCGCGTAGGCGCGGTCGACGACGATGCCCGTGGCGGGCGCGCCGGGAACGGCGGCAGCTAGCGCGATGGGCTTCACCATGAGCTGCTGTCCGTCCAGGCCAACCGCCGGGATAGCCCGGAGCCTGCTGGTGAGCTGGCTGGACACCAACGCGGGCAGCGGGCTCGGTGTGTCGCGCCGGTCGAGAGCAGGGTTGCAGGCGCTACCCGAGCTGAAGGACCAACGCAGCCCGCCGGGGCCGGCCAGGACCTGGCCCGTGGTACTCCCGCAGCCGACCTGGTTCTCGGCTGTGGCGGCCCAGCCGTCCGCGCTCGTCAGCGCCGCCGGCACGGGTACCCAGGTCCCGCCCACCTGCGCGCTAAGGCCGGTCAGCGTCACGCTGCCCTGGGTTTGGACGCGGATGCCGGTAGGGGTGTCAATGCTCACCATTGTCACCCGGCACGGGCAGGCCGTGAGCGTGGCGGAGAGCCAGCCCTTATGCAGGGCGCCGAGGCTGATCGGCGTCTGGCCTCCGTCCGGTGACCCCTGCTCGGCCACCCACAGGGTGAGCGCCGCCTCCGGCACGCTCCCTGCTTGGCTGGTGACCCGGACCCGCACCGCCGCTGACCCGGTTGGCAGCGTGACCGCCGGTGGGACCCGCGGGTCAAGTGCCGCGCCGACTGACGCGGGCGGGCGGCCGACGAAACCGGACCGCCACTGGGCCACCCGCGCGAACCGCTGCGGCTGCACGGCCAGCAGCACCGCGCCATTGTCCGTGTCGCCCGCAGAACGGTCTACGGCCGCGGCCTGGTTGCCGCCCGGATCGATGCGGTCCACGATCGTCCCGAGGTCCTGCCCGGCCGGAGCCCTCACGCTCAGCACCGCCGCGGCGCCCGTTTGCGCTGCGGCGACCCGGTCGATGTTGCGCTGATTCACCGCGAAGGCGATGATCGCGAACGTGGCCAGCGCGAACGCGGCGGCAAGGACGATCGTGGTCCTTGTCCCGCCGGGGCGGCGGGCTATGTGCCGCACGGCCAGGAACAGTCCGGTCCCGCCGCGCCGGCGGGTGATTCCGAAAGCGAGCCCGCACGCGACCGGAAGCAGCCGCGATGCGACCACCGCCGCCGCGAGCCCCAGCAGCCCGGGAACGAGCAGGCCAAGCGAGCCGGACCTCGCCGACGTTACCTGGCCCCCGATGACCAGCTCGGCCAGCCCAGCCAGCGCGCCGGTGAGCAGCACCGCGTCAAGCACCCAGCCCCGGTCCGCAGCGCCGCGGGCGGTTCGCCGCCACTGCTCAGTGACCGGGCGCGCCAGTGCTCGCCGGCCGGCGAGCACAATCGCCACGAACCCGCCGAGCGTGGCCGCCGCCGCGGCGGCGATCGCCAGGGCAGGCAGGCCGGCCTGCGTGCCGGGCCGCAGCAGGATCCGGGTCAGCCCTGCGGTAGCCGCCCAGCCCGCGAGCACGCCGACCAGCAACCCGACGGCGAGCAGCAGCACCGGCTCGGACAGGCCGAAGGCGAGGGTGCGCAGGCGGCCATGGCCCCGCAGCCTCGCCAGCGCGACCTCCCCGGCGCGCGCCTCGGCCGCGTCGGTAGCGATGAGGAACAGCAGCAGCCAGGCGAGCAGGAGCAGCTGGCAGGTGATCAGGAAGACGGGTACATCCAGCGTCTGCCAGCCGGCCGTGACCTGGCCGGTCAACTGCGGGATGGAGCTGGTCAGGCTCGCGCCCATCCCCTCGAGGGTGGGGTCGATGAGCAGGTCGTTCACGGCCGCCGTCAGGCCGGGGAGGTCGCCGGGCCGCACGCCGCCTGGCGCGAGCACGTCAAGGACCGTGGCATTACCCTGCGCGCTGCCCGGCGCGTCGGCGAAGGTGGCGGCCGACGTGAACATCGCGTCCCAGGGTGGGGGGTTCCGGAGGCACTGCGGGTTCTCGAAGATGAAGTCGGCGCACGGGCCGTTCAGCCAGTACGCGGCCCCGAGTTGCGGACCGGACGGGGCCGCGTACTCCCCGGTGACCATGAGGCGGCCATACCCGGACGAGGTGGCGATCGTGTCGCCCGGCCGGACATGGCTGAGCTGGGCGTATGAGGTGCTCACAAGCACCTGGCCTGCCCCGTGCGGGCAGAACCCCGCGGTCAGCCGCAGGTGCGTGCACGCATCGGTACGCCAGGTGAGCGGCGTGATGTGGCCGCCCGTGCTCACCTGGGCCAGGATCGATTCCACCGGAGGCTGGAAGAGCCGGTTCACGACCGCGAGTCCGCCCAGTTGTGCCGCCAGGACACTGGTCACCTGGGCACTTAGGTTGTCGGCGAGACCGGCCACCGCCCCGCTGTCATCAGCCTCCGCGGTTCGCAGGATCGGAGACTGGTCATGCAGGTTGTCCTGCAGGATGGACGCGCGCGCGGCCGCGTCGTAGGCCGGCCCGGTGGCCGCGGCCGCGGCCGCGGCCGTCGCGACGAGCAGGATGCCGAGTGAGACTCCGGCCCGCTGCCGCACCCCGCGGAACGTGCCCGCGATCAGGCTCACCGGCTCTCGCTTCCCCTCGGCGCCGTAATCGGCAGCCACGCAGCCGGCTGACCCGGCGCGGTCACGTCATGCACTCGCCCGGACGGCAGGTCGATCACCGTCCAACCGCGCTGCAGGTTGTCTGCCTGGGTGAGGCCTTTGTTGTTCACCAGCGCCGAATAGATGAGCTGCCGCCCGTCGGGCGACCACAGCAGCTGCGTGGGGTAGAGGTCATGGCGCCCGGGCAGCACGATCGTCCTGGCCGCCTTGCCCTGGCCCTGGCCCACGGCCCAAACGGTCACGCTTGACCGAGCGTTCCGGCTGACCGGGCAGAAAGCGATCTGCTGCCCGTCCGGCGACCACGACCACTGCAAAGGGTAGGTGCCTGCCGGGATCCGCATGTCCGCCACAATCTTGCCGGCCCGGGTGACCACGACTATTTCCTCTCGCGCCGGCGGGCCCGTCGCTGGCTGCGGGTTCCCCGCCGCTACGTCCAGCGCCAGCAAGCTGCCGTCGGGGCTCAGATACGCGGACAGCTGGATCGTCGTCCCTCGCGGCCAGCCCAGTGCGCTAATGAGCGCGGCGGCGGTAACGATGGTGCGCGGCGCCTGCCCCGGCCTGAGCAGCTCGATGGCCTTGTCCGGTGCTGACTGCGGACCGTTGCACTCAAACTGGGAGGATGCCGCCGACGTGCTGGCCGGCGCGGACACGAGAGCCCCGGCGGATTCCGGGTCACCGGCCGAGTCCGTGATTGTGCCGAGCGCGTGTTGCTGTCCGCCGACGGTAGGAATGAGGTGCGCGACCCAGGAGACCCAGGACTGATTCCCGGAGCTCGCGCTGTCACACTCGGTCTCGACAACGTACCTGCTGCGGTCGGCGAACGTGGCGCGCTCCCACTGGTAGCCGGCTGCCTGCGCCACGGCCGTCAGGCCCGCGCGTTCTGCCAGATTGCTGACGGACGTGGGGCCAGCCGGGCCCATGGTCACCAGCTGCCCTTCGAGGTTCACTAGGTAACGCCCGTCGCTGGAGGCGACCGGAAGGTCGCTGCCCTGCAGGGCACCGACCCTCGTGAGCATCACCCGATGGCTGCCGTCCGGGGCCGCGGTACCGAGCAGGCCGCTGGGCTGCTGCTCGAACACCACCAGGCCATCGCCGTCGGCGAAGCGAGCCCGGGCCGATGCGGAAGGTCGCGGCGAAGGCAAGGTCAACAGCACCACCGCGGCCACGGCCCCGGCGACCCCGCAGGCGACGGCCGGCCAGCGCAGGCTACGCCAGGACAGGCGCCTGCGAGGCTCGGGGTCAAGCGCGGGAAACGGCCGCAGCGGTCGCTTTGCCGACACCTCTGCCATGCCAACATCATGCGGGACGTCGGGAAACTTTTGGATTAAGCTTTGGCCGCATCCACATCAGGCGGCCGGCTGGAGACGATGGCGGCCATGGTGAGCTCGTCGGTGAACGGGCCGTCGACCAGCAGGCACTCGGCGCGGCGGCCTTCGACGCCGTGACTTGCGTTCTAGGCGGCGGCGTTCGGGGTCGCCGCGGGGGCTTCTTGCGGGGAAGGCGGACCGGTTCCCTCCGGGGCGCCGACGACATGGCTCGGCAGGGCCGTGGCCTGGTCGACCCAGCCGCCGATGCGGTCGACGAGTTCCTGGCTGCAGGCGGCCTCGGCGTGGCCCATGCCCGGCATGAGCCACAGCTCCTTGGGTTCCCTGGCCGCCATGTACAGCTGGCGGGCGTGCTCGGGCGGGAAGTAGTGATCCTGGTCACCGTGCACGATCAGCAGCGGGACCGGCGAGATCTGCGCCGCCGCCTCGGCCGGCGGGACCGGGACCAGCTTCCAGCCCTCCGGGCTGATCCGGGTCTTCAGCCACCGCCGGGTGACGAACCGGCCGATCCGGTGTTCCACCGCGAAGTGCACCCGCCGCATGGATTCGGTGCCTCGGTAGTACCAGCGGCCGGGGCCGCTGACCGACACCACCGCGTCGAGCCCGCCGATCAGGCCGGCGTGCCGCAGGACGATGGAGGCGCCCATCGAGAAGCCGACCGCGGCGACCCGCCGGTAGCCGAGTTCGCGGGCCCAGGCGACCACCACGTCGAGGTCCTTGATCTCGCGGTCGCCCAGTGTGGACAGGCCGCCGGAACGCCCGTGGCCGCGGAAGTCGAAGGTGAACACGCCGGCCATCCGGTGAAACCGGTTGGCGATGCGCCAGACGTGGGGCCGCTGCCAGGACAGCGTGAAACCGTGCGCGACCACGATCGCGAGGTCCCTCGTACCCGGCAGGTGGATGGCGTCGATCGGTACGCCGTCCTCCGTGACCAGGGTCGTTGCCGTCACGACAGGTTTGGTCATGGTTCACCCCGACAGTCAGGCTACGCCGCGGTCCGGCGCCCTTTGACAGCTGTAACGACGCCGCGAGCAGTATCAATCCAGGTCCGGGCCAGATCGACGCAGGACTAGCCGACCGGGGCGCTGATGGTGAAAGCTTCGGTTATCCGCCTAGTGATCGTTAACCGTGAAGTGAATGAAGGAGCATCATGTCCGTGCTGCAGGCCCTGACCGACGCCATCCGTGACAGCTCCGTCGAGGTGATCGATCTCACGGCGCCGCTGAGCGCCGAGACGCCGATCATCCAGTTGCCCGAGCCGTTCGGGAACACCGCTCGCTTCGGGCTGACCGAGATCAGCCACTACGACGACCGCGGGCCCGCCTGGTACTGGAACGACATCGTGACCGGCGAGCACACCGGCACCCACTTCGACGCCCCGGTGCACTGGGTGACGGGCAAGGACGGTGAGGACGTGGCGCGGGTCCCGGTATCGCGGCTGATCGCCCCGGCGGTCGTGCTCGATTTCAGCGCCGAGGCGGCCGCGGATCCGGACTTCCTCCTCGAGATCGAGCACGTCAAGCAGTGGGAAGCCGAGCACGGGCCGCTGCCCGAGGGCTGGCTTCTCTACCGGACCGGCTGGGACGCACGGTCCGATGACCAGGCCGCGTTCCTCAACGCGGACGCCACCGGCCCGCACACGCCGGGGATCAGCGTGTCCTGCGCCAGGTGGCTGGCCGAGGAGTCGCCGGTGATCGGGCTCGGCACCGAGACCGTCGGCACCGACGCGGGGGCCGCGCACTCCTTCGACCCGCCGTTCCCCTGCCATTCGGCCCTGCTCGGGGCGGGCAAGTACGGCCTCACGCAGCTGCAGAACGTGGCCCGGCTGCCGGTCACCGGCGCGGTGGTGATCGCGGGCCCGCTGCCCATCGTGAGCGGTTCGGGGTCCCCGTGCCGCGCGCTGGCGCTGGTCGAGCGTTCCTGAGCATGCGGGTCGCGGAAGCCGTCGGCCGCGGGCTGGCCGGGCTCGGGGTGAACACCGTGTTCGGGGTGGTCGGCAGCGGCAACTTTCACGTCACGAACGCGCTGGTAGCCGGCGGAGCGAGGTTCGTCGCGGCCCGGCACGAGGGCGGCGCCACCGTCATGGCCGACGCCTGGGCCAGGACCACCGGGGCTCCCGGGATCGTCACGGTGCATCAGGGCCCGGGCCTGACCAACGCGATGACCGGCATCGCCGAGGCCGCCAAGAGCCGCACCCCGCTGCTGGTGCTGACGGCCGAGGCCCCGGAGATCCAGTCCAACTTCCACGTCGACGTGGCCGGGCTGGCCGCCGCCGTCGGGGCGGTCGCGATGAGGCTCTACTCCCCCGCCTCGGCGCTGGCCGACGCGCACCGCGCCTACTCCACGGCGCTCGGCCGCCGCACCGTCGTCCTGGCCCTGCCGCTGAACGTCCAGGCCGCCCAGTATCAGCCAGCACCGGGTCAGCCAGGCGCAGTGCCCGCGCTGAGAGGGACGTACCCGCCCGCCCCGGCCGCCGAGGCGGTCACCGCGCTGGCCGGCGTGCTGCGCGAGGCGCGGCGGCCGGTGTTCATCGCGGGCCGGGGCGCCCGGGGCCAGGCCGCCGAGCTCGAGCGGCTGGCGGACGCCTGCGGTGCGCTGCTGGCCACCTCCGCGGTGGCCAAGGGGCTGTTCCGCGGCAGCCCGTGGAACCTCGACGTCAGCGGCGGGTTCGCCACGCCGCTGGCGGCCGAGCTGATCAGCGGCGCCGACGTCATCGTGGCCTGGGGCTGCGCCCTGAACATGTGGACGACGCGGCACGGCAAGCTGATCCCGCCGCAGGCCACGCTGGTTCAGGTGGACGACGACCCGGCCGCGATCGGCGCGCACCGGCCGGTGCACCTCGGCGTGACCGGGGACGTGGCCGAGACCGCCCGCGCCGTCGCCGACGCGCTCGGCGCTGAGGGCAGGCAGGGTGGCCGAAGCGGGGAAACCCGGCCCGTTCGGGATGAAAAATCACCTGGTGCGGCAGGTGTCGGCGGCGGGGAGGATGCGCGGGGCATGGCGGGGTACCGGTCAGTGGAACTTCGGGCGCGGATCGCGTACCAGGGGCGCTGGCGGGACGTGGCGTACAAGGACGAGAGCGACGGGGAGCGGATCGACCCGCGCACGCTGTCCATCGCGCTGGACGACCTGCTGCCCGCGGAGCGGACCGTGGCGGTGGACTCAGGCAACTTCATGGGCTACCCGAGCATGTACCTGTCGGTCCCCGACGAGGCCGGCTTCTGCTTCACGCAGGCGTTCCAGTCGATCGGGCTCGGCCTGGCCACGGCCATCGGGGCCGCGATCGCCCGGCCGGACCGGCTGGCCGTCGCCGCGCTCGGCGACGGCGGCGCGCTGATGGGCGTCAGCGAGCTGGAGACCGTCGCCCGGCTGGGGCTGCCGATGGTGGTGATCGTCTACGACGACGAGGCCTACGGCGCGGAGGTGCACCACTTCGGGCCGGAAGGCGACCCGCTCGACGTCGTGCGGTTCCCGCCGGCCGACATCGCCGCGATCGGCCGCGGGTTCGGGTTCGAGGGGCTGACCGTGCGCGACGCGGCAGACCTGGCCCCGGTGCGCGGCTGGCTGAACGGCCCCCGCGAGCGCCCGCTGCTCATCGACGCCAAGGTCACGTCCGCGCACGGCTCGTGGTGGCTGGAGGAGGCCTTCCGCGGGCACTGAGTTGTCCGGGCATTGAGCTAACACAGCCGATCGCGCGTCCGGGCCCCCGTGGCGGGGGGGCCCGGACGCGCGTCCGGTTCACGCTGCGGCCGCACGCAGCGCAGGCCTGGGAGCGGAGCAGGCTAGGCGTCGTCGGCCGACGACTTGGACCCCTTGACCGCCTTCTCCGGTACCTTCCCGTCTGACTCCGCTGACGATATCTCGTCCGCCATCGAGGATCCGACGCTGATCAGCTCGTCGGACGGGTACGCCTCTTCGCCGTGCACCGCCACGTCGCCGATCTCCAGCTGGTCGTCGGGGATGCGGAGGTTCATCCTGAGGACGTGCTTGATCACCATGAGGATGACGAACGTGACGACCGCGTCCCAGATGATGATCGTGAGCGCGGCTTCGGCCTGGACGAGCAGCTGATGCCCGTGCCCGTAGAACAACCCGGTGCCGGAGATCGAGGGGTTCTTGCCGAGGCCGAGGTACACGATCATGTTCGGGTCGGCCAGCAAGCCCACCAGCAGGCCGCCGGACAACCCCGCGATGCCGTGCGTGTACACGACACCGAGCGCGTCGTCGACCTTGTTGAACGGCCACACGTACTTCGGCAGGTAGGTCCAGGCCACCCAGACGATCGCGGAGCAGACCAGGCCGATCACGATGGCGCCGAGGCCGTTCACGTAGCCGGCCGCCGGGGTGATGCCGACCAGGCCGCAGATCATGCCGTTCAGGCCGCCGAGGAAGGTCGGCTTCTTCTCGCTGCTGAACGCCATGTCCATGATGATCCAGGTCATCATGGCCACCGCGGTCGCCAGGTTGGTGTTGATGACCGCGGCCGCGGCGTCCTGGCTGGCGAAGTACGGGTCACCGCCGTTGAAGCCGTTCCAGCCGAGCCACAGGAGGCCGGCGCCGACGGCGACGAACATGAGGTTGTTCGGGATGGCGCGCTCGCGGTCGCGCTTGAGCCTCGGCCCGACCACCGCGGCGGCGACGAAGCCGGACACGCCCGCGGCCAGGTGGATGACGTAACCGCCGGAGAAGTCCAGGGCGCCCTTGCCGGCCCAGTAGCCGCCGCCCCAGAGCAGGAACGCGTTCACCGCGTAGGCGAAGGTGATCCACAGCGGCACAAAGATCATCCAGACCTTGAAGCTGATCCGGCCGATCACGCTGCCGATGAACAAGATCGGGGTGATCGCCGCGAACACGAACTGGAAGTAGACCAGGGACGCCTGGGGGAACCTGAAGTTGGGCATCAGGCCGTTGAGCAACGGGATGTTCGCCTGGCCCTGTTCGGCCGCGTGGCCGAGCACGCTCCGTGGATCGCCGACGAAGGTGCTGATCAACGGAGTACCGAAGCCCATCTTGAAGGCCCAGAGCACCCAGGTGATCAGCACCAGGCAGAACGTGGTGAACACCATGAGCACGGTGTTCATGGCCCACTTCTTCTGGACGAGGCCGCCGTACAGGACGGCCAGGCCGGGGATGGACATCAGCCCGACCAGCGTGGCAGCGGTCATCTGCCAGGAGTTATCCCCTGAGCTAAGCCAGCTGGGATATGGATTCACTATGCCTCCATGGGGCAATAAGGCCTTCTGGGGTCCAACTTGTGGGCTGGCTCCACCCCGGCCGCTCTGTACCTGCAAGGCATGTGTCCCATGCGCGGGTTTCGGGAGTATTTCTCGGTTGTTACGCGGCCGGTAACGAGTGCGCGCGACGTTACTTCGAGATGTCGTGGCCGATCGCCTGGTCAGCCTGGTCCGGGCCGGAAGGCGCCAGCGGGGCGCGGGAACCCCGGCGGGCAAGGCGATCCGGCGCGTGTCACGTTCACGTAACAGTGCAGACATTAGGCCTTGAGATTAATCGCCCGATAGTCGTACTCTTCTGGCATACGAAGCCGGTAAGCGCTTACCGCAACGGGGAAGCCCGGGCTGGGGCAGGGTGCCGCCACACGCGGCACCTTTATTCGGGCAGGTCGGGTAAGCGCTTACCGGACCTCGGCAGTCGCCAGAAGTGATGAGGAGCAGCGGTGGATGACACCAGCAGGCCTGCGGGCAACGGCCCCGGGATCCCCGCTGTGGACAGCCGGGGGAACCCGGCGGACGGCCCGGGGAAGCGGGCAGCGAGTCGCCCCGTGGTCGATGGCGCTGGGGACTCCATCATCCCGCCCACGATCTATGACGTGGCCCGGGCGGCGGGTGTGTCCATCGCCTCGGTCTCCCGCGTGCTCAACGGCCAGCGCAACCCGCGCCAGGACACCAGGGACCGCGTGCTCGCCGCCGTCGCCGATCTCGGCTTCGCGCCAGACGGGGCGGCGCGGGCGCTGAGCGCGCGGCTCAAGGAGGTCGTCGGCGTGATCGTGCGCAGGCCATGGCGGCTGGACATGGACGAGGACATGTTCGCCGACGAGGCGGAGAGCCTGCAGTACCCCGACCTGATCAACCGCGGCATCGAGGCCGCGGCCCAGCGGCGCGGCTTCGACCTGCTGATCAGGTCGGTGGGGATCACGGAACACGACCCGGGCGGGCGGACCCTGGCGCTGGCCCGTAAGAGCGACGGGCTCATCCTGCACGACCGTGTGCTCGAACCCGACCAGATGGACCGGCTGTCCAGGCAGCTTCCCATCGTCACGCTCGCCGGGTACGCGACCCCCACTACTGCGAACGTGCACGGCGACAACCGCTCGGGCATGCGAGCCCTGGCCAGGCACCTGCTATACGACCACGGCTACCTGACGATGGCCTACCTGGGCGGTTACGCGGACAGCCCGGACAACATCGAGCGGCGCGAGGTGCTCGCCGCGGAAGCCGCCGAGGCGGGCGCGACGCTGGCCTGCGGGCCTGAATGGCAGGGGTACTACTTCGCCTCCGCCGGGGCCAAGGTCATCAAGCAGTTGATCGCCGCGGGCCGCGAACTGCCGCGGGCAATCGTGTGCGCGAACGACCAGACCGCGCTCGGCGTCATGTCCGCGCTGCGCGAGCACGGGGTCGATGTTCCCGGCCGGGTGGCGGTGACCGGCTTCGACGATATCCCGATGGCGCGCCACCTGCGTACCAGCCTCACCACCGTCCGGCAGCCGATAAGGGAGATGGGAACCACGGCCTTCGACGTGCTGTATTCGATGATCAACGGCGAGCGGCCGCCCGAGCACAACGTCGTGCTGCCCACCCAGTTGATCTGTCGTGAAAGCTGCGGCTGCGCCGCGGCGCCGTGGGGCGATAGCTGATGCGCCTGATAGCCCGACGACTGGGCCTGTACATCGTGACGGCGATCGTTGCCATCACGGTCAACTTCTTTATCCCGCACCTCATGCCTGGCAACCCGGTGCTTACCCTCATCGGCCGGATGCAGGCGCAGATCTCCCCGAAGACCATCAATGCGCTCGAGCTGCAGTACGGCGTCAACACCTCGACCGGGCTGTGGGGCCAGTACCTGCACTACTGGGACCAGTTGCTGCACGGCAACCTGGGGATCTCGCTGTCCAGCTACCCGACGCCTGTGACGACACTGATCCGCGGCGCCCTGCCGTGGACCGTCGGCCTGGTAGGCGTCGCGACGGTGCTCAGCTTCGCCCTCGGCACGCTGGTCGGCATCGTGGTGGCCTGGCGGCGCGGCAGCTGGCTGGACAACATCTTGCCCGCCATGACCTTCTTCCAGGCGGTGCCGTACTTCTTCCTCGCCATCCTGGCGGTCGCCCTGTTCGCCACCAAGCTGAGCTGGTTCCCGCAGAACTCCGCCTATGACATCACGCTGGACCCCGGCTTCTCCGCTGCGTACATCGCCAGCGTGCTCGACCACGCGGTCCTTCCGGCGCTGACCATCGTGCTCGCGTCGATAGCCGGCTGGATCATCACCATGCGGAACGTCATGATCACCACGATGGACGAGGATTACGTCCTCATCGCGCAGGCCAAGGGCCTGCCCAGGGGCCGCGTGATCAGCTATGCGGCCCGCAACGCGATCCTGCCCAGCGTGTCAGGCTTCTCCCTGGCGGTCGGGTTCATCGTGTCCGGCGCCCTGCTGACGGAGATCGTCTTCTCCTACCCAGGCGTCGGCTTCGTCTTGCTGCAGGCGATCAGCAACGAGGATTACCCGCTACTGCAGGGCATCTTCCTCGTCATCACGTTCGCGGTGCTCGCGGCGAACCTGCTCGCCGACTTCGTCTACGCGTTCCTCGATCCCCGCACCCGGCAGGAGGCCTGAGCCATGGCCATTCCCGTCGGCACCACCCCGTCTGCCCCCGATGTGATAGCGCCCGTGCCCGTCGTGACCGGCAAGCGTCGCGCATGGATGCTGCGGCTGCCCAGGTCGCCGAAGATCCTGATCGGCCTCGGGATGGCTGTCTTCTTCGTCCTGCTCGCGGTGATCGGCCCGCTAGTGGCGCCCTACGATCCCGGCGCGAGCCTGTCGACCACCAAGGGCACGCCGCTGCCGCCGTCGAGCGCGCACTGGCTCGGCACCACCCAGGTCCAGCAGGATGTGCTGTCCCAGCTGCTGGTGGGCGGGCGCAGCACGATCCTTGTCTCGGTCGTCGCCGGAGCGGTCGCCACCGTCCTCGCCATCGTGTTCGGGGTGACCGCCGGGTACCTCGGCGGATGGATCGACGACCTGCTGTCCATGCTCGCCAACGTGTTCCTCGTGATGCCGGCGCTGCCGCTGCTCATCGTGATCTTCGGGTTCCTCTCCAAGTCCGCGAGCCCGAACGACGTGCTGATCGGGCTGGTCATCAGCATCACGGGCTGGGCGTTCGGCGCCCGGGTGCTGCGCGCTCAGACGCTGTCCATGCGCAACAGGGACTACATCGAGTCGGCCAGGCTCATCGGGGAGCGAAGCTGGCGGATCATGATGTTCGAGATATTGCCGAACCTCATCCCGGTCGTCGCGACGTCGTTTCTTTTCACGGTGATCTACGGGGTCGGCACCTACGCCGCACTCTCCTTCCTCAGCGTCATCAGCGTGGCCCACTGGAGCTGGGGGACCATGCTCTACTGGGCGCAAAGCGCGCAGGCGGCACAGCAGGTGCACATCGAGTGGTGGTGGTTCCTGCCGCCGGGGCTCGCGCTCGGATTGTTCGGCACCTCGCTCGCCCTGCTCAACTTCGGCATCGATGAGTTCATCAACCCGAGGCTGCGGGCCGCCGGGCTGACCGGACGGCGAGCTAGGCGGGCCGGGATGCCGCGACGTCCCCGGCTCGGGCTTACCCCGGTGATCGCGCCCGCCGGCCAGAACGGCTCGGGTTTCCCGGGCACCTCGGGTTTCCCGGGCACCTCGGGCACCTCGGGCACCTCGGGCACCGGGGAAAGCCTGACGGTTGGAGGGCTGCGATGAGCATCGCGAAGCAAGAGCCTGACGTGGCCCGCGGCGCCGGTACGGCGGCCCTCCCGGTCCCCGGGGTCGGTGATCCGCTGATCGAAGTCACCGGGCTGTGCGTGGACTACGGCCTCGGCGAGGGCGCGGTGCACGCGGTCGTCGACGCGGACCTGACCCTGCGGCGCGGAGAGGTACTCGGGCTCGCCGGGGAAAGCGGCAGCGGCAAGTCCACCCTGGCCTACGCGATCACGCGGCTGCTCAGGTCGCCGGGCGTCATCACGGGCGGCCAGGTGCTCTTCCATCAGCGTGAGCTCCCGACGGTCAGCCTGCTCGCCGCCGGCGAGCAGGAACTGCGCGGCCTGCGCTGGAACCAGATCGCGGTGGTGCTGCAGAGCGCCATGAACGCGCTCAACCCCGTACTCAGGATAGAAGCGCAGCTCACCGACGTGCTGCTGGCTCACAGGCCGGACATGAGCAAATCGGCAAGGCACGCGCGGGCGGCCGAACTGCTCGAGCTTGTGGACATTCCCGCCGACCGGCTCGGCGGCTACCCGCACGAGCTTTCCGGCGGCATGCGCCAGCGCGTGATGATCGCGGTCGCGCTCGCGCTCGACCCCCAGGTCGTGATCATGGACGAGCCGACGACGGCGCTGGACGTGGTGACCCAGCGAGAGATACTCGAAGAGCTCATGCGGCTGCGCGACAAGCTCGGGTTCGCCGTTCTGTTCATCACCCACGACCTGTCGCTGCTTGTCGAGATCGCGGACTCGATCGCCGTCATGTACGCGGGCCGGCTAGTGGAACGGGCGGCCGCGAGGGAGATCTTCCGTGCACCCAGGCACCCCTACTCCCTAGGCCTGCTCAACTCGTTTCCCGCGCTGCACGGGCCCCGCCGGTTCATGGAGGGCATCCCCGGGTCGCCGCCCGACCTGCGCCATCCTCCCGCCGGATGCCCGTTCCACCCGCGCTGCGGCTACGTGTTCGGCAAGTGCCGCACGGAGAACCCGCCGCTGCTGAAGCTGAGCACGCGATCGGCCGCATGCTGGCTGCAGGACGATGCCCGCCAGGCGCCGGCCGAACTCGCCCGCCGCGCGGACGCCGGGCCAGAGGCACGCAGCCCTGAGCCGGAAGTGCGCAGCCCTGAGCCAGAAGTGCGCAGCCCTGAGGCGGAGGTACGCAGCCATGACTAGCGTCGCGGCGGTGCTTGACACGCCCGCCCAGCAAGCGCCCGCCCTGGAGGCACGTCACCTTACCAAGCACTTCCCCGTCCGCGCGGGCGGCCTCGTGGCACGCGGCGCGCTGGTCCACGCGGTCGAGGACATCTCACTGATCCTGCCAAGATCCGGTATCACCGCGGTGGTCGGCGAGAGCGGATCGGGCAAGTCGACGCTGGCCAGGATGCTCGCGCGGCTGATCACGCCCACCTCGGGAAGCATCTTCCTCGACGGGGCCGAGGTGCGGGCACGTGCCAGGCGCGGCTACGCCAGAGCGGTGCAGATGGTGCTGCAGGATCCGTTCTCCTCGCTCAACCCGGTCCACAACATCGGCTACCACCTGGCCAGGCCGCTGAAAGTACATGGCCTTGACGGAAGCCGGTCCATGGACGAGGCCATCGCCGGGCTGCTTGACCGGGTGTCGCTCAGCCCGGCCGGGCAGTTCACCGGCAAGTTCCCGCACGAGCTTTCCGGCGGCCAGCGCCAGCGGGTGGCGATCGCCCGCGCGCTCGCCGTGCGCCCCAGGATCCTGCTCGCCGACGAGCCGGTTTCCATGCTGGACGTGTCCATCCGGCTCGGCATCCTTAACCTGCTGGCCGGCCTGCGCGAGAACGACGGCCTGACCATCCTGTACGTGACCCACGACATCGCGTCCGCGCGCTACCTCGCCGACGTGATCGCGGTCATGTACGCGGGGCAGCTCATCGAGTCGGGGCCGGCCGCGCGGGTCACCGACGAACCCGCCCACCCCTACACGCAGCTCCTGCTCAGCGCGGCGCCCGACCCGGACAGGACGCAGCCGCCTTCGCTGCTCGGCAGGGGCGCACCGCCCAACCTGATCAGCCCTCCCGGCGGCTGCCGGTTCCACCCGCGCTGCCCGCACGCCATGGCGGTCTGCGCTGCCGAACGGCCTCCGGCCATCACCGTGGCGCCGGGCCACGAGGGCGCGTGCTGGCTGCACGCCCGCGACCTCACCGCGGCCCAGTCGCTGCCCCTCAAGACCACCGACGTGAGCACGGGCGCGGACACGGGTCCGGGTCCCGGCCCGAACCCAGGCAGGGTCCCGGACACAGAACCGGGAACGGGATCAAGAGAGGAGAAATCATGAAACGGCATCCCCGGTAGCCGCACGCGGCGGGACTCAGGGCCCGCGCCGGGCGCCAGGTATAACAGCACACGCAACTTGCGTACTTCACCTTCACGGGCACACGGACGGACCCACACCCGGCCGACCCCGCCCGCGCCATTAGCGACAGATAAGACCCCGACACGGTCACCAGTCGATAGGCCGGCCTTGAGCCGGCCGGGCACATCGGAGTTTAGACAATGAAGCGAACAACCGTGAAAACACTGGCCGCGGCCAGCATTCTCGCGCTGACAGGCTCGGTGCTCGCAGCCTGCAGCAGCAACAGCAGTTCCTCAGGCACGCCGAAGGCCTCGTCGTCCGCCGCGGCCATGGGCAAGCCCATGGTCATCGTGAACAACGTCGGACAGGTGTTCAACAAGACGTTCAACCCGTATCTGACCAGCTCACTCGGCGTCACCATGAACATGCAGGACCTGACCTATGAGCCGCTGCTCATGTTCAACATGATGCAGCCGACCCAGGCGCCGATCCCGTGGCTGGCCACCGCCTACACGTGGTCGAACGGCGGCAAGACGCTGACCCTGACCACCAGGCAGGGCATCAAGTGGAGCGACGGCAAGCCGTTCACCGCGGCCGACGTGGCGTTCACCTTCAACCTGCTGATGAAGAACCCGACGCTCAGCTCCCCCGCCCCCAACCCCACCCCGCTGCCGGCCAGCGCCACGGCGAACGGCCCGAACACGGCGGTGCTGACCTTCAGCAAGCCGCAGTACGCCACCCTGTTCCTGATCGGGTCGACCTACATCCTGCCGCAGCACATCTGGCAGGGCGTGTCCAACCCGGCCACCTACGCCGACGCCGACCCGATCGGCACGGGACCGTACGTGCTCAGCTCGTTCTCCACCCAGAAGGTGGTCTTCAAGACCAACCCGACGTACTGGCAGAAGAACCTGGTGCACGTTCCGCAGATCATCTTCCCGAACTACGTCAGCAACGACACCTCCAACCCCGCGCTGTTCAACGGGCAGGTCGACTACGCGGGCAACAATGTCTCCAACATCCAGCAGAACTTCCTCAGCAAGGACCCGCACAACCTCACCTGGACGCCCAGCCAGCCGTTTTTCGCCAGCAACAACGTGGTGGGGCTGTTCCTGAACGTCACCAAGGCGCCGCTGAACGACGTCAAGGTGCGGCAGGCGATCAGCGCGGGCATCAACCGCCAGCAGCTCTCTGTCCAGGGCGAAACCAGCTATGAGCCGCCGGCCACCTCCTCGAGCGGCCTGCTGCTGCCAGTCCAGAACGCGCTCCTGAACCAGACGTACGCCAACGACCTCTCGGCGACAGGGAACGCCGCCAAGGTATCCCAGCTACTCACCAGCGACGGCTACGCCAAGGTCGACGGCAAGTGGATGAAGAACGGGCAGCCGATCAAGTTCAGCATCGAGGACCCGAGCGCGTACACCGACTACGCAACGTGCGCGCAGCTGATCGCCACCCAGCTCAACAGCCTAAGCTTCGAGGTCAGCTTCAACGGCGTGCAGGCCACCCAGTGGTACATCGACTACCCCAACGGGCACTTCGACGCGATGATCCACTGGGGCGCCCAGGGCCCGAACCCGTACTTCTACTTCCAGAACTGGCTGGACAACACCCTGTCAGCGCCGGTCGGCAAGACCGCGGGCGGTGACTGGGAGCGGTTCAACAGCCCGCAGGCCCAGACGGCACTGGCCCAGTTCGAGGGGACCAACGACACCGCCACCCAGCAGCAGTCGCTGAACACGCTGCAGGGGATCCTGTCCACCCAGGCGCCGGTGATCCCGCTGATGTACGGAGCGGCCTGGTACGAGTACAGCACCAGGAACTACACCGGCTGGCCGACCTCCTCCAACCAGTACATGAACCCGGTTCCGAACGCACCGTACATGGAGTACACACTCCTTCACCTCACGCCAGCGTCCTGACGAGGGCGGAAGGAACACTCCTACCCGATATGAACACACATCACGAGGGATTCCTGCCTGGCCGGGCCACCGGCCGGGCAGGCGCCCCGCAGACGGCTGAGCGCGACCTGCTGGCCGAGCTCTCGCTCGAGGACAAGGTGCGCCTGCTGACCGGGGCGGACAACTGGCGCACGCACTCGCTACCGGCCATCGGGCTGCGCGCCATGGTGGTGTCCGACGGCCCGGCCGGGGTCCGCGGCGTCACCATGGACGAGCGCAACCCGGCGGCGAGCCTGCCCTGCCCGTCGGCGCTCGGCGCCACCTGGGATCCCGCCCTGGTCCAGGCGCTCGCCGCCGCGCTCGGCGCCGAGGCCAGGAGCAAGGGCGTCGACGTCCTGCTGGCTCCGACCATCAACGTCATGCGCACGCCGCTGAGCGGGCGGGGCTTCGAGTCGTTCGGCGAGGATCCGGTGCTGATCTCCCGGCTGGCCGTCGCCTTCGTCAGCGGGCTGCACCAGGCCGGCGTCGCCGCGGCGGTCAAGCACTTCGTGGGCAACGACTCCGAGACCGGGCGCTGGACCTATGACGCGCGGATCGCCGGGCACGTGCTGCGCGAGCTGTACCTGGTCCCGTTCGAGGCCTGCGTGCGCGAGGCGGACGTGGACCTGGTGATGACCGGCTACAACAAGGTCAACGGCATCACGATGACCGAACACGGCCCGCTGCTCGGGCACATCCTGAAGGACGAATGGGGCTTCGCCGGCGTCGCCCTGTCCGACTGGCACGCCGCGCGCAGCACGGTGGCCACCGCCATCGCCGGTCTCGACCTGGCCATGCCGGGCCCGCACGGACCGTGGGGCGACGAGCTGGTCGCGGCGGTGCGGGCCGGTGCGGTCGGCGAGGACGCGGTCGACGCCAAGGTGCTGCGCATCCTGCGGCTGGCCCGCCGGGTCGGAGCGCTCGGCCCAGCTCTAGACGGCCCAGCTCTAGACGGCCCAGCTCTAGACGGCCCAGCTCTAGACGGCCGGGCCCCGGACGACGGCGCACTGAACGACGGCGCACTGAACGGCCGGGGCCCGGTCCTCGCCGACCCGGCGCTGCTCCGGCGGTGCGCCGCGGCGGCGTTCACGCTGCTCCGCAACGAGCGGGAGGCGCTGCCGCTGGATCCCGGCACCGTCCGCAGCGTGGCGGTGATCGGGCCGAACGCCGTCAGCCCGATCACCCAGGGCGGCGGCAGCGCGACCGTGCCGCAGGTGAGCGTGTCGACCCCGGCGGGCGCGCTGACCGAGGCGCTGGCTGGCCTGGCCCGGGTAACCGTTCGGCCGGGCTGCGTGACCTGGACCATCGTCCCGGAGCCGCCGCGGCACGCGCTGCGCGACCCGGACACCGGGGAGCCGGGCGTCCGGATCGAGTTCCGCGCCGAGGACGGCGCGCTGATCAGCGCCGAACACCGCGGCGCCACCATGTTCACCTGGTGGGACGGGCTGCCCGAGGGCATCGGCCGGGGCGGCCGCGGCACCATCGTGCTGCGCACCTGCTACCTGGCCGCCCACGACGGCCCGCACGTGATCGGAGCGGGCGGGGTGGGCCAGCTGACACTTACCGTGAACGGGATCGAGGTGGCGGCCGGCCATGCTGACGTGCCCGCCGACCCGGTGGAGGCCATGGTCAGGCCGGGCGAGGTCAGGGCGGCCGTGTACCTGACGGCAGGCCGCGAAGCGGAGATCGGAATCTCGCTGCACCCGGACGACTGGCCGCAGGGCCCCGTGGCCATCCGCCTGGGGCTGGTGCCCGCGCCGGACGACGACGCGATGCTGAGCGAGGCCGTCGAGGCCGCGCGGGCCGCCGACGCCGCCGTCGTGGTGGTCGGGTCCGCGCCCGCCGCCGAGAGCGAGGGGTTCGACCGCCCCGGGCTCGCCCTGCCCGGCAGGCAGGACGAACTGGTGCGGCGGGTCGCGGCGGTGAACGACCGGACGATCGTGGTGGTGAACGCCGGCATGCCGGTGCTGATGCCGTGGGCGGACCAGGTGGCGGCGGTGGGCTACGCGTGGCTGCCCGGCCAGATGATGGGCGCCGCGCTCGCCGACGTGCTGCTCGGGCAGGCCGAGCCGGCGGGCCGGCTCCCGGTCACGATCCCGGCCGCCGAGGCCGACTGCCCGGTCTTGCATGCGGTGCCGGAGGCGGGCCGACTGGAGTACCTGGAAGGGCTGCTGATCGGGTACCGCGGGTACGACCGCGCCGGGACGAGACCACGCTTCCCGTTCGGCCACGGCCTGGGCTACACAACGTGGGCGTACGAGTCGGCGGCGGCGGACACGCCGATGCGGGCGCCGGACGGTGACCTGGGCGTGACGGTCGTGCTTCGCAACACCGGCCCCCGGACCGGGCGCGAGGTGGTCCAGGCCTACCTGGAGCCGCCGGCGGCCGATCCCGGGCGCCCGATACGCACCCTGGCGGCGTTCGCGGCGGTCACCGCGGCGCCGGGCGAGCACGCCGAGGCCAGGCTCACCGTGCCGGCCAGGGCGTTCGCCCGCTACGACGAGGTGGCCGGGACTTCTGGGGGCTGGGTCCGCCCGTCGGGCGAGTTCATTGTCCGCATCGGCCGGTCATCGGCTGACCTGCCGCTTCACCTGCGGGTCAAATCATTTTGACACCGAACGGGCGCGGGTGGGACCTTCTGGTGCCGGTTCCCGTCGCGCCTCGATGTAAATGGTGCCGCCCGACCGCGCCGCCACCTCGACCGCGGTTGCCGCCAAGGCGAACGGAAGGGCAACCACGGCAGCGCCCAGAGCGTACAGGCGAAGGGCCGGACCGTGGGCGGCCTGACGCGCCTCGCTGCGGCGGATGGCATCGTACAGGTCCGGGTGCCCGGGAAGCCTGCCGACAAAACCGTGGACCCATCCGAAGACGACCTGCCCGCCCCGTAGGTAGCTAACCCGCTCGACCCGCAACCCCAGGGCCTCGATCTTGGACAGCAACGCCGGAGGGCTCAGGTGGACGAGATGGCGGGGCAGGTCGAGGGCAAGCCAGCGATCGCCGAAGGCACGGGCCTGCAGGCTCGTCGCATTGGGCACGGCCACGACGAGCGTCCCGCCGGGAGACAGGAGCGTCACCGCATGACTCAACGCCCGGGCAGGCTGGCGGAGGTGCTCAAGTGAATGCCAGAAGATGACCGCCGACCAGTTCCCGTCCACCTCTTCGACCTCGGCATTGCGGATGTGCGGTCCGGATGCGTGCGGCTCAAGACCGACGGCTTCACGGCCGCGGCGCACGAAGGCCTCAACGAGGGTCCCGTCGCCGGCTCCCACGTCGAGAACCGGGCCAGGCGGCAGAATCCGGTGCAGGCGGTCAGCGAGCGCTGAGCGCGTGCGGCGAAGCACCTTGTCCCCGAGACCAGAGAACCGGCCCGACGTAGGGCGGTACCAGTCAGCGTAGGCCGCGCTCAGCTGCTCATCGCTCGGCCAAGGCGACGTCGTCGCCACGCCGCAGCGGGCACACCACACCCGGCCGGTGACGTGATCGTCGGTGCTGTCGAACCGATGATCGCACCAGGCGCACTGTACCGTGGGGGGCGCCTGGGTGCGTGAATACGCCAAGGTCTTACTGCTTTCCCTGAGCGAACCGCCCTTATCTCCCCTGCCCTCGGAGCGGATTACCGATGCGTTCGACAACAGAGCGTCCTCCTAGCATTCCCTCGCGGTCGAAGTGAAGCATAGCCGCGGCCGGGTTCCGTGGCTGCCTCGACGGTTACCTTCGATATTGTCCAGCGGCAGAGATCCGCGAAACGAAGGAGTGACACATGGAGCCGATCAGCATCGCCGGTGCCTGGTCGTTCACGCCTGCCGTTCACCGAGACGACAGGGGTTGTTTCCTGGAATGGTTCCGGGCCGGGGAGCTGTCGGGGTCGCTCGGGTACTGGCCGGAGACCGCGCAGGCCAACTGCTCCGTGTCCCGCCGGGGAGTCATCCGGGGTGTCCACTTCGCCAGCGTCCCCCCTGGGCAGGCGAAGTACGTCACGTGCGTGAGCGGCGCGGTCCTTGACGTGATCGTCGACATCCGGATCGGCTCGCCCAGTTACGGGCGCTGGGAGGCTGTCCGCCTGGATGACACAGCCCGGCGTGCCGTGTTTCTCTCGGCAGGACTAGGCCATGCCTTCATGGCCCTCAGCGATGAGGCGACGGTCATCTACCTGTGCTCGACCCCTTACATGCCGGGACGCGAGCACGGCGTGCACCCCCTTGACCCGGACATCGGCATCGAGTGGCCGGCGGATACGGAACCCGTGCTTTCCGGGAAGGACGCCGAGGCCCCGACCCTCGAACAAGCGCGCCGCGCAGGGCTGCTGCCCGCCTACGCGGACTGCGAGGCCTACCTGGGCAGCCTGCGCGAGGCGGCGGATGCGCGTAAGTCGTGAGCTGTCCGGCTACCCGGCCGCCGCGGCGGCCCGCTGCGCGGCCACGAGTTCAGGAAAGGCGCGATGCAGCGCCGTCCGCCACTCACCGATAGGCGGAACGCCGGGCACGGCCCAGGCGCGGTGACCCAGCACGCTGTAGGCGGGCCGCGGGGCCGGCCGTGGCAGCGCGCTGCTTGGTATCGGCCGTACCCGGGCCGGATCGGCGCCGAGCAGGCCGAAGATCTCACGTGCCAGGCCGAACCAGGTTGTCTGCCCGCTGCTCGTGGCATGGTAGATGCCCGGCACGGCCGCAGAATGGACCAGCGCGATGATCTGCGCGGCGACGTCGGCGGTCCAGGTGGGCTGGCCGTGCTGGTCGTCCACCACGTCGACCGTCGGCCGCTGGTCCTGAAGCTTGATCATGGTGCGGACAAAGCTCGGTCCGTGCGCCCCGTACAGCCATGCCGTCCTGACCACGTAGGCCGACCCGGGCAGGCGGTCGAGCACGGCCCGCTCGCCGGCCAGCTTGGTGCGTCCGTAGGCGGTGCGCGGCGCCGGAACATCGTCCTCGGCATAAGGCTGGCCAGCGTCCCCGGCGAAGACGTAGTCGGTCGACAGCTGCACCAGGCGGGAGCCGAGCGCCGCGCAGCCCGCGGCCAGGTTGGCCGCGCCGCCGGCGTTGACCGCGAGCGCGCGAGCCTCGGATGCCTCGGCATCGTCAACGGCGGTCCAGGCCGCGCAGTTGACGACCACATCAGCCCGGCAGCCGGCGATCGCATCGGTGACAGCGGCGGCGTCGGTCACGTCGAGGCTGGCCCGGTCCCTCCCGGTCACGGGCTCGCCGCGGGAGGTCAGGGCGGCGACCAGGTCGGTGCCGAGCATGCCGCCAGCCCCGGTGACCAGCCACCTGGTCATGACGCCCGCCCGGATCCGGCCGGAGCGGGGGCCGCGCTTTGCCGCTTGAGCGGTTCCCACCAGGATCGATTATCGGCATACCAGCGCACGGTCGCCTCCAGGCCCGGGCGGAACGGGACGCGCGGCGCGTACCCCATCGCCCGCAGGGCGCTGTCATCAAGGGAGTAGCGCCGGTCGTGGCCCTTGCGGTCGGGGACGCGAGTGACCATGTCCCAGCCCGCGCCGCAGCACTCGAGCAGCGCGGTGGTCAGCGTCAGGTTGGTCAGCTCGGCGTCGCCGTTGATGTGATACGTCTCCCCCGGGCGGCCGCGCTCCAGCACTAGCTGGATACCGCGGCAGTGGTCATCAACGTGGATCCAGCCGCGGACGTTGCCCCCGTCGCCGTACAGCGGGACCTGCAGCCCGTCGAGCAGGTTGGTCACGAAAAGCGGGATGACCTTCTCCGGGTACTGGTAGGGACCGTAGTTGTTGCAGCAGCGGGTGATCCGCACGTCCAGCCCGTAGGTGCGGGCATAGGCCCTGGCTATCAGGTCACCCCCGGCCTTGGCCGCCGAGTACGGGGAGTTCGGCAGCAGCGGCGCGTCTTCCGGCCACGAACCCGACGCGATGCTGCCGTACACCTCGTCGGTGGAAACCTGCACCACCGGCCCGACCCTGGCGTCGAGGCACGCCTGCAGCAGCACCTGCACCCCGGCCACGTTGGTGGCGACGAACGGCGCCGCGCCGCTGATCGACCTGTCCACGTGAGTTTCGGCCGCGAAGTTGATCACCGCGTCGTGGCCGGGCACGAGCGAGCGCACCAGCGCCGGGTCGGCGATGTCGCCCCGCACGAACCGCAGCCGAGGGCTGGCGGAGAGCGGCGCCAGGTTCGCGGGGTTGCCGGCGTAGGTCAGGTTGTCCAGGACCGTTACCGTCGCGTCCTCGAAGCCGGGGTACCCGCCCGACAGCATTGTGCGCACATAGTGCGAGCCGATGAATCCGGCCCCGCCTGTCACCAGGATCCTCACGCAGCCTCCGCGCTTACGAGCTGATCTGTACCTTGCTGTGATCCCCGAGCACCAGGCGGTGCGCCTTGCGCACCCTGGGGGCGGGGGTCACCTCGACATCGTGCCCGATGAGGGACGCCTCGATGCGGCGTACCCCGCGGATCGACGCCCGGGCCAGGACGATGGAGTACTCGATCTCGCTATCGGCGATCACGCAGCCTGGGGCGACTGAGGTGAACGGGCCGATGTAAGAATCAGTCACCTCGGTACCGGCGCCGATGATGGCCGGTCCCACGATCCGCGACGCGCTGACCCTGGCTCCGGCGTCGATGACCACCCGGCCGATAAGCTCGCTCGCCGCGTCCACCTCGCCGGCCACCGCCGGCTCGGCGCTCTCCAGCACGATCCGGTTGACCTCCAGCATGTCCGCGACATTGCCGGTGTCCTTCCAGTACCCCGAGATGATGGTGGAGCTGACCTTGCGGCCGTTCGCTATCAGCCACTGGATCGCCTCGGTGATCTCCAGTTCTCCGCGCGGCGACGGTGCCAGTGCCGCCACCGCCTCGTGGACCGCGGGCGTGAACAGGTACACCCCGACCAGCGCCAGATCGCTCTTGGGCTGCTGCGGCTTCTCCTCCAGGCCGATGAGCTGTCCCGCGCCGTCGAGCTCGGCGACCCCGAACTGCCGCGGGTCCGTCACCGAGGTCAGCATGATGTGGGCATCGGGCCTGGAGGCACGGAACTCCTCCACCAGCGCGGCGATGCCGCCCACGATGAAATTGTCACCCAGGTACATCACGAAGTCGTCGTCGCCGAGGAACTCCCTGGCCACCAGGACCGCGTGCGCCAGCCCCAGGGGGGCTGACTGCCGGATGTAGGTCACTTCCAGCCCGAACGCCTGGCCTGAACCGACCGCCGAGCGGATCGCCGGCTCCGTATCGCCGACCACGATCCCCACCTCGGTGATTCCGGCGTCGCGGATCGCCTCCAGGCCATAGAACAGCACTGGCTTGTTCGCCACGGGGACCAGTTGCTTGGCCGAGGTGTGGGTGATCGGCCGGAGCCGCGTTCCTGATCCTCCGGCCAGAACGAGGGCCTTCACGGTCCGGAAGCTTATCGCGGCGGGCCGGCCATTGCGGCCACCGCGGGCCGGCGGCCAGGTCTCCTGCGTGGCTTGTTCTTAGTAGGGTCCAGGTATGGATACTGGCGAGCAGCAGCCAGGCCTTCCCGATATTGCCGGCGCGCAGAGAACGGCGCCGGCGCCACGCCAGCGCCCCGCCGGGCGGGTAGATCTCGCGGTCCGTCCCGGTCCCGCGGCGGGGCGCTGGCGGGCCGTCGCTGCGTGGATCGGCGGCGGGCTGGTCCTGGCAGCCTTTTCCCTGCGGATCTCGCTCAGTCATCCGGTGAACTCGGACGGGGCGAACAATGCGCTGCAGGCCTGGGACATGCTCCACGGCAACTACACGTTGCACAACTGGGTGCTCGGCGACGCCACCTACTACACCTTCGATCTGCCGGTGATCGCGATAACGGAGATCTTCCTCGGACTGCACACCATAACCTCCTATGTGGCCTCCGCGCTCACCTACCTCATCGTCGTGGCGTGCGCCGTCGCGGTGGCCGTAACAGACAGCCGCGGCCCGGCCAGGGCAGCGCGGTCCGGAGTCGTGGTCGCGGTGATGGCCGCTCCGCTCCTCGCGAACGTGCTGACCCCGCTGGGGCAGCCCGATCACACCGGGACATCCGCGATCCTGCTGGTCGCCTTTCTCCTGATCGACCGGTTTCCCGGCCGGCGCTTCACGTCGCCGCTGCTGTGCGCGATACTGTGCCTCGGCCAGATCGGCGACGGCACCATGCGCTTCGTCGCCGTGCCGGTCATCGTGGTAGTGAGCGTTTATCGCGTCCTGGCCGCGCGGAAGATCCGCGTCGGCGACTCGGCGATCGCGGTGGCCGCGGTAGCGTCAGTGCCGCTGGCAACCCTCGTCCGCGCCGAGATGCTCCGGATGGGCGCGTATTCGATGATCGCGCCGAAGACGAGCCTCGCGCCAGCGGCGCAGTTGCCGCATCACGCGGCGCTCGCTCTGCATCAGATCCGCATGCTGTACGGGACGATCGTCGTTCCGGGCGCCGTGCTTGGCAGCGTAGGCACCGCCTTCGGGCTAGCGTGCCTGCTGGCCGCGGCGTTCGGCTTCCTGAGAATCGCCTGGACCTGGCGCACCGCGAGGCGCGCCGAGCAGCTACTTTACGTCGCGATCGTGGTCAACGTCGCGGCGTACATATTCTCGACGATTCCGGTGCCGAGCAATAACTACGAACTCGTCGCGGTGCTGTCCTGCGGTGCGATTCTCGCAGCGCGGGGCCTGGTGCCCGGGCGCATAGCCGGCCGACGCCGGGCCCGTGTCGCCGTCACCTTGGCCTGCCTTGCCGCGCTGTTTCCGCTGACCGCCGCGGCCACCATGCCTAGCGCGGCCCAGCGGACCGCGCCCCTCGCCACGTGGCTCGAGGCTCACGGTCTCAGGTATGGCATCGGCTGGTACTGGGATGCGTCTATGGTCACCGTGCAGTCGGCCGGCCAGGTCCAGGTTCGCGCGGTCTCCGCTGTGCCGCAGGGAATCGGCGCCTACGACTGGGAAACGGATGCCGCCTGGTACGACCCGTCCCAGCATGACGCCACGTTCGTCGTCGCCCCCCTGGCACACCAGCAGGACTGGTTTACGGGCGCCATGTACAACCACTTCGGCCGCCCGGCCGCTACCTACCGAGAGGCGGGCGTGCTGATCTTGGTCTACCGGAAAAACCTGCTCAGCCAGGTCCTGCCGGCCCTGCCGTTGCAGGCGGCGATATCACGTGGCCAGGCCGCCGGCGTCCTGCTTCCAGGCCGGGCTTCCTGGCCGGGCTTCCTGGCCGGCGGGCACCGTTCCGCGGCCGGGCTGGGACCTGCTATGGCTTGGTCAGCACCACGATGAGCAGTCCCGACACGACCAGCAGCGAGCCTACCCAGGTCATTACGTTGGCCCGTTCATGCAAGACGAGGATGCTCGCGATCAGGATGACGAGATAGCCGAGGGCATTGAACGGGTAGGCCACGCTCAGCGGTACCTTCGACAGCGCGGCCAGCCAGGCTATCGCCGAGACGCCGAAAACGACCAGCCCGAGCAGCACCCACGGTGAGGTGGCCGCGCGAAGCGCCAGCGATCCGCCGGAGTCGTGCGCGCGGGCCGTGGCGATCTGCATGCCGTGCTTGAGCATCACCTGTCCGGTCGCCGCCGTGGCGACCGCAAATAGCAGCAGCCCAATGCTTGCAATCGTCAAATGACGCCTCCCTGATTTTTCTTCATGCTCAGGACGCCCCGTTGAATGGCCCGGGGACACCTGGCCCGGGCTAGCCGTCGGCACGAGCCGATTCCCCGACCTCGGCCGCCGATTCCCCGACCTCGGCCGCCGGGTTGACCGTGTGGCTGGCCGCCTGGAGCCGGGCCAGGACCTGGGCGCGATCGATCTCGAGGTAGGGGTATTCGCGGAGTCCGTGCTTACGCAGCCGGTACTGTCCGCATGTGTGTAGCACGCCGAGACCGTACCGGATGCTTCTGCGCAGGTTGATCGACGACGATTCGGCCTCGTAACGGGTCGGGCAGGACACCTCGCCGATCCGGGCGCCAGCCGAGATGGCCTGCGCGATGATCTGGTTGTCGAAGACGAAGTCATCGGAGTTCCGCTCGAACGGCAAGCCCGCCAGCAGCGTGCTGCTGAAAGCGCGCAGGCCGGTGTGATACTCAGACAGCTTCTGCTGCAAGAAGATGTTCTCGACGCCGGTGAGGAAGCGGTTAGCGACATACTTGTAGCGGGGCATGCCGCGCGCGACCGAGTTCTGGGCGAGGATGCGTGAGCCGAGGACCATGTCATACTCCCCGTAGGCGATCATCGATGCCATGGCCGGGACGAGCAACGGTGAATACTGATAGTCCGGATGCACCATGACGACGATGTCCGCGCCAAGCTCAATCGCCCGCCGGTAGCAGGTCTTCTGGTTGGCCCCGTAGCCCAGGTTGACGTCGTGGAGGATCGGCTCCAAGCCGAGTTCACGAGCCAGGGAAACGGTCTGGTCGGTGCTGGCGTCGTCCACGAGCACGATCTCGTCGATGATCTCTCGGTCAAGTTCGGCTACTGTACGCGACAACGTGAATTCTGCATTGTAGGCCGGCAGCACAACGCTGATCCGGCGGCCATTAATCATGCCGCCAGTGTATGGAGCGTCGGAGTGCGTTCGCCGGCCGACTGCCGACGTTGCGCGGCGCGACCCGGCATGCGAAATGTGTCAATGGGGCTGACGGAGGCCAGCGGGGTGGCTGGGAGCGGGTGTGGCGTGGCGTAGGTTGCCGGGGAGGGGTGATGGGGGAGTGCCCAGGTCGGCGAGGAGGTTGTGATTCCAGACCATGATGATGAAGGTCTTGTAGTGATAGGTGCGGGCTGGGGGCCCGGCGAGCGCGAGGATATCGCGGCGCGGGATGGCCGATATTCCGCCGCCGTCGACGAGGTTGACCACGACGAAGTTGGCGTAGTTCAGCCGGGGGTCGTACCAGGACGCCTCCGATTCGTAGGCGCGAGGGACGGCACCAGAGGGCAACCAGGTTACCGTCCTGACCGCGACGCGCTCCCCGCTGTCGAGCGTGATGAGGTTTGACTCGATGTAGGTGCCGAGCCCGGTGCGAAGGTGGTGGGCCTCGAGCCAGCCGACGACCGGATACTCGCCGTCGGCGACCGAGGGCTGCGCGGCTCCGTATCCGAGGGCAGCCGCGTAGCAGGCCAGCACACCCGCAAGCACCGGCACCAGCCGCGCCCTGGCCAGCGGCTCGGCGAGCAGGCGGCCCGCGAGGACGGCGCCGAAAGGCAGCACGGCGGGAATCTCCCTGTTGTCAAACCACGTGGTGGGGACAATGCTGGACGTGTAAGCGGCCAGGTTGATCACGATCCCCGTAGCCAGCACCGGGACGATCAGGTCGCTGGCGGAGAAGAAGCGCCGGAACGCGCGGCAGACACCCCATAGTGCTAGCGCCAGGCCAGCCAGGTGAACCACGGCAATGGCTGTCGCCACCCCGGGCGACAGGCCGGCGAAATAGGCCCCGTACAGGGTGAGGATGCCCTCGATGGTCAGCGCAAGGTGGGCCGGAATGACGCCCGCGGGGGCAAACCTCGTCGGCGGCAGTGGGAGGGACGTGTACCCGCCTAGGTGATTGATCGCGCTGACGACGAGTGCGGCCGCGCCAAACGAGACGACGCTTGCCGCCATGAGGGAGAACTCGAACCACACGGAAGCCAGCGGCTTGCGGTCATGGACGACTGCCCAGTAGGCGCGGATGCCGCACACGGCGGCCAGCGGGAGCGCCGCATCGAAGACGGCGACTCGGTCGGCGATGATGACCCAGGTGAGCATCCCCGTGATCGCGACCAGGGTGTACCAGCGCCGCGGCGCACGGTCCAGCACGATGAAGGTGACCAGCAGGGGCACCTGGGTGCCGAGGTGGTCTGGCTGCTGGATCAAGAGGGCAACGCCGTGGCCGAGTTGCGGGGCGAGCAGGATCCCGGACGCTATCAGCGCACGGACCACGCCTTCCCGTCCTGTCGCCCGCCCCTTGGCCAGCAGTCCGGCCAGCAGCACCAGCAGCGTGTAGGTAACGGCGGCCGCCACGTGTATCACGTCCGGGCCAAGGCCCCGGATCAGCTCCACGACTATGTACTCGGGCAGCTCGGTGGTGTAGTACGACACGTCCCCAACGGTCCAGCCGCGCAACAGCCAGTTGCCGTGCAGCATGTCCCACGCCTGCAGCGCCTGGTCCGCGCCGTCTGAGCCGTTGGGGACGGTGCGCGACACCCGTAGGTAGCACAGAAACAAGACGACGGCCGCCACGGCCAGCGCAGCGGGCCATGCCCACCGGGCGAGGCGGACACGCCTGGTTTCCCCCGCCGTCAGCTGCTGGGCAGGGACGCCGACGGACTCGCCCCGAGCAGGCATCTCACCGGCCGCATTGGCGAATCGCTCGACCACGAAGTGACCCTAGCAGAAGCTCGGAGTGGACCAGGCGGGCCGTGATGACGGCGGCCTCTGCTTCTCGCGTTACCCGCGCGCAGGCGCACGCTACTTGAGCGTGACGCTGCCGGTGAGCGGGAGGGACGCGGACGAGGAGCCCGCCGAGAGGGTGAACGTGCCTGCCTCCAGCGTCCAGCCGCCATCGGCCCAGTGCTGGAAGGCGCGTTCGGGGAGCAGGATGCCGACGTTCACCGTTTCGCCGGGGTCCGCCTCGACGGCGGCGAACCCGGCCAGCCACTTGGCCGGGCGCTCGACCACCGAGTCCGGGCGGGACGCGTAGACCTGGACGATCTCGCGGCCGGGACGCGAGCCGGTGTTCCGCACCTCGACGCAGACCGCGACGCCGGGAGTGCCGGGCGGTTCCGCCAGGTCGCAGTCCACCGTGATCGAGTCATAGGACCAGGTGGTGTAGCCCTGGCCGTACCCGAACGGGAACAGCGGCTCGCGCCCGTCGCGGTCGTAGCCGCGATAGCCGATGAACAGGCCCTCGGTATAGCTGAGCACGCCGTCGGCCGGCTGGGCGGACGGCAGGCCGTCCTGCGCCGCGGGCCAGGTGGTGGGCAGCCGCCCGCCCGGTTCGGCGTCGCCGAGCAGCACATCGGCCAGCGCGTTACCGAACTCCTGGCCGCCGAACCAGGTCAGCAGCACCGCCCCGACCTCGCCGGCCCAGGGCAGCAGGACCGGCGCGCCGGAGTTCACCACGACCACGGTCCGCGGGTTGGCCGCCGCCACCCGGCGGACCAGTTCGTCCTGGCGCCCGGGCAGCGCCAGCGACGAGCGGTCGAAGCCCTCGCTCTCCACCTCGGCGGTGGTGCCGACCACCACCACGGCCACGTCGCTGGCGGCCGCCAGGGCGGCCGCGGCTTCTATTTCCTCGTCGTCGGTGCCATGCGGCACCTCCAGGTTGAGCTGCACGAACGTACCGAAGCCCGCCATCGGCGAGGAGTGCACGTCGTGCTCGATCCGCACCGTCACCGACTGGCCGGCGGCCAGGTCGAGCGGGGCCAGCCGCTGCGGCGGCGCCATCAGGATTTCCCCGGGGTCCGCGCCCTCCCGCATGGCGAGCGTCTCGTCGAAGACCTCGGTCTCGTCCGCGAGCAGGCGGAACCGGCCGAGCCCGGAGACGCCGACCTGGTAGACACCGGCCTCAGTGGCCCGGATCACGCAGCTGATCTCCAGCCGGGCGACCTCCTCGGGAGCGCCGATCGAGCCGAACCCGCTCATCCACCGGAACACGGCGGCATCACGCTGCTCCGAGCCGACGACCTCGCCGGAGGAGGAGAAGAACCGCACCTCGGCCCCCGGGCCGGACCCGTCGGGATGCAGCAGCCAGGGCGCGCGGGCTGCCGAGGTTCTCAGGTGCCCCAGGGTTCCCGGCGCGAACGCCACGTCGAGCCCGGCGCTGCGCAGGCCGTCGAGCGGGGAGACCGTGTAGGGCGGGAAGACGGTGGCGCTCCCGCCGCCGAGCGTGCGCGCGACCTCGGCGTTCGGGCCGATGACGGCGACGCGGCCCAGCCCGGAGCGGGCCAGGGGAAGAAGGAAGCGCTCGTTGCGGGCCAGCACGAAGCTGGCCGCGGCGGTGGCTCGCAGTTCACGCGGGATGTCCACCGGCGCCGGGGAGACCGGGACGGCGTCGTCGAGGCCGCCGACCCGGGCGGCCAGGCGCAGGATGCGGAGCACCTTGTCGTCGATCAGCGCCTCGTCGACCTGGCCGGCCCGTATTGCCTCCACCAGGGCGTCGCCCCACGGGCCGAACCGGCTCGCGGGGCCCGGCATGGCCAGGTCCAGGGCGGCCCGGGCGGCTGGCTCGGTGGACCGGGCGGCCGTCCAGTCCGACATGACCAGGCCGTCGTAACCCCACTCGTCGTGCAGGATGCCGCGCAGCAGGGGGCTCTCGGTCATCGTCGCCCCGTTGACCCCGTTGTACGCGGCCATCACCGCCCAGGCGCCCGCCTCGTGCACGATCGCCTCGAACGGCGCCAGGTAGAGCTCACGCAGGGTCCGCTCGTCGATGCGGACGTCCACGGTCATCCGCTCGGTCTCAGAGTCGTTGCCGACGAAGTGCTTGACCGTGGCTCCTACCCCGCAAGTTTGCAAGCCCCGCACGTAGGCGACCCCGATCCGCGCGGTGAGCAGCGGGTCCTCGGAGAAGCACTCGAAGTGCCTGCCGCCGAACGGGGTCCTGTGCAGGTTCACCGTGGGGGCGAGCAGCACGTCCACGCCCTTGCGCCGCGCCTCGGCGGCGAGCAGCCTGCCGATCGCCTCGATGCGGTCGCAGTCCCAGGTGGCGGCCAGCGCCGTCGGCGACGGCACGTTCGCCGAGGTGTCGCGCTCGTCCCAGGTTTCGCCGCGGACTCCGGCCGGGCCGTCGGAAAGCACCACCCGGCGCAGGCCGGCCTCGGGCTCGGGGTACAGCGCCCAGAAGTCCGCGCCGGTCAGCAGCCGGACCTTCTGCTCTACCGAGAGCCGGGCGACCCGGCTCCGCAGATCCTCGTCATCCATCACGGGGTCCTTCACGGGGTGGGCAAGTTGACCAGGGACGCCAGCGCCGCGTGGTGCGCGTCCGCCGTGCCGAAGGCGATCGAATCCGCCTTCGCGCGCTTCAGGTACAGGTGCGCCGGGTGCTCCCAGGTGAAGCCGATGCCGCCGTGCATCTGCACGCATTCCTGCGCGGCGTTCACCGCGACCTCCGAGCAGTAGGCCTTGGCCAGCGCCACCGCGACCTTGCCATCATCCGAGCCGGTCGCGAGGCATGCCGCCGCGTACCTGGACGCCGCGCGGGCCTGGGTGACCGACACCCACAGGTCGGCCAGCCGGTGCTTGAGCCCCTGGAAGGACCCGACGGGACGGGCGAACTGGCGGCGTTCCTTGACGTAGGCGACCGTCATGTCCAGGCAGCGCTGGGCCAGCCCGACCTGTTCGGCGGCCAGGAGGCCGGCGCCGGCGGCGAGCGCCGCGTCCAGCGCCCGCGAGGCGGCCTGCCCGGACGCGATCAGCGTGGCCGGCGCGTCGTCGAACGACAGGTCGCACAGCTGCCTGGTCATGTCGAGCGAGGTCACCGGCGCCTTAGCCACGCCCTCGGCGGCCATGTCGACCAGGTAGAGCCCGTGCGGCACGCCGTCGGCGGGGACGAGCAGCACCCCGGCGGGCAGCGCGTCGGCGACCCCGGTGACCATCCCGCGCAGCCGGGTTATTGGGACCACCCCGGTCGCGGTGTCGCTGGGCTTCGGCCCGGCCACCCGGACCGAGGCCGGGAAGTCCGATCCGGGCGCGGTGGCGAACGGGATGGCCAGCGCCGCGGTCACCCCGCCGACCGCCATCTTGGCGAGCAGGTCGGCCGCGGCCCTGGCCGGCGTGAACGGGGTACCCGTGGCGGCCGAGGAACCGGCGGCTACGCTCAGGAGGGCCGCGGTGGCGACGACGGCGCTGCCGAGGAACGGCACCGGCGCGACGAAACTGCCAAGCACCTCGGCGGCGGCCGCGGCCTCCCGGTAGGACGCGCCGGCTCCCCCGTCACGTTCGGGGATCAGCAGCCCGGCGCAGCCCAGGTCCGCGGCGACCGCCTGCCACAGCTTGTCGTCATAGGTCTGACCCGACTCGGTGCGGGCGAGCGCCTTGTCCACTCCGCCCCGGTCGGCAAGCAGGGACGCCAGGGCATCGGACAAGGCCCGTTCGGCATCCGAATAGAGGAGATCGGGGAGTTCGTCCTTTGCGGCGCCCGGCCGGTCACTCACCTCGGTAGGTCCTTCCATGGCACGTCTTTGTCGACGCGGGGTTCGGCGGGGAGGCCGAGCACCCGCTCGGCGACGATGTTGCGCAGGATCTCCGAGGTCCCGCCCTCGATGGAGTTGCCCTTGGCGCGCAGGTAGCGGTACCCGGGGCCGCGGCCGTAGAAGTTCGCGTGCTCCGGGCGGCGCATGGTCCAGTCGTCGTAGCGCAGTCCGTCACCCCCGGCGAGCTCGACCTCGAATCCGGAGATCTCCTGGTTGAGCCGGGCGAAGACCAGCTTGGCGGCCGAGCCTTCCGGTCCGGGCTGGCCCGCGGCCAGCTGCTGGCGCAGCCGCTCCCCAGCCAGCCGGGCCACCTCGGCGTCCGTCCATAGCCGCAGCATCCGGTCGTGCAGGCCCCGGGTGCGCAGCTCGGGCCGAGAGCGCCAGGTCCGGGCGGCCGAGGAGATCATGCCGCTCTCGCGGGGCGCCGCGCGCGAGGCGCCGATGCTCACCCGCTCGCTCATCAGCGTGGCGTTGGCCACCTTCCAGCCCTCGCCGACCTGGCCGATCCGGTCCTCGTCGGGAATCCGCACGTCGGTCAGGAACACCTCGTTGAACTCGGCCTCGCCGGTGAGCTGGCGCAGCGGCCTGACCTCCACGCCGGGGGCGGTCATGTCCATCGCGAAGTAGGTGAGCCCTTGGTGTTTCGGCACGTCAGGGTCGGTGCGGGTGACCAGGAGGGCACGCCGGGCCTGGTGCGCCTGCGAGGTCCACACCTTCTGCCCTGAGACCACCCAGCCGGCCCCACCCACCTCCCCATCCCCCTTCACCCGGACGGCGCGGGTGGCCAGCGCGGCCAGGTCGCTGCCCGCGCCCGGCTCGCTGAACAGCTGGCACCAGATTTCCTCGCCCGTCCAGAGTTTGCGCAACCAGCGTTTCTGCTGCTCGTCGTTGCCGTAGGCGAGGATCGTCGGCGCCGCCATGCCCAGGCCGATGCCGTTGCGCTCCGGGTCGTTGCCCGGTGCGCCGGCCGCGGCGAACTCGGCGTCGACGATGCTCTGCAGCGTCCGCGACACGCCCAGGCCGCCGAGCCCTTCCGGGTAGTGCACCCAGGCCAGGCCGGCGTCGAACCGGGCGTTGTTGAAGTCCTGCTTACCCATCTCGGCCGGATCGTGTTCGGCTAGGAAGGCGCGGACCTGCTCGCGGATCGCGTCCGGTGTCACTTCTGCTCCTGTCAGCACAGTATCGCCTAGCACAGGGGACCACCTGCTACGTAGATGACCTGGCCGGAGACGAAGCTCGCGCCCTCGCTGACCAGGAATGAGATGGTATGGGCCACATCACTTCCCTGCCCCACCCGGCGCACGGGTATACGCTCCGCGGCGGCTGTCTGGAAATCCTCGAACGAGATGCCCACGCGCTCCGCGGTGGCGGCGGTCATGTCGGTGGCGATGAACCCGGGCGCGACCGCGTTCGCGGTGATCCCGAACGGGCCGAGTTCGATGGCCAGGGTCTTGGTGAAGCCCTGCAGGCCGGCCTTGGCGGCGGAGTAGTTGACCTGGCCGCGGTTGCCGAGCGCGGAGGAGGACGACAGGTTGACCACGCGCCCGAAACGCTGACCGACCATGTACTTCTGCACGGCCCTGGTCATCAGGAACGCGCCCCGCAGGTGCACGCCCAGGACCGTGTCCCAGTCGTCATCGGTCATCTTGAACAGCAGGTTGTCGCGGATCACGCCGGCGTTGTTCACCAGCACGGTCGGCTCGCCCAGTTCTCCGGCCACCCGCTCGACCGCGCTCGCGACCTGGTCGGCCTGGCTGACGTCGGCGCCTACCGCGAGCGCGCGGCCGCCGGCGTCGGCGATCTCCTTTACCGTCCCGGCGCACGCGGCCTCGTCCAGGTCCAGGACTGCCACGGCCATCCCGTCCGCGGCCAGCCGAAGCGCCGTGGCGGCACCGATGCCGCGGGCTGAGCCGGTCACGATCGCGATTCTGTCTGTCACTTAGGTTCCTCTCTTTTTAATTCCCTAACGGGCCGTGGTGCTCGCACCGGCGCCGCCGCCCAGCTCATGTGGGTGGCTGCCCTATTCGCTCGGCTCAGGTGGTGGCCTTCCGCAGCTCGCGGCGGGCCAGGGACCTCTTGTGGACCTCGTCCGGACCGTCGGCGAACCGGAGGGTGCGCGCGCTGGCCCACAGGTGGGCCAGCGGGAAGTCCTGGCTGACACCGCCGCCGCCGTGCGCCTGGATCGCCCGGTCGATCACCCATTCGGCCATGGCCGGGGTGACGATCTTGATCGCCTGGATCTCGGAGTGCGCCCCCTTGTTGCCGACGGTGTCCATCAGCCACGCCGTCTTGAGCACGAGCAGCCGCGCCTGCTCGATCCGTACCCTGGACTCGGCGATCCAGTCCTGGACGATGCCCTGCTCGGCCAGGGTCTTGCCGAACGCGGTACGGCTGGTGGCCCGGCGGCACATGAGCTCGAGGGCGCGCTCGGCCGCGCCGATCTGCCGCATGCAATGGTGGATGCGGCCGGGGCCGAGCCGCGCCTGCGCGATCGCGAACCCGTCGCCCTCGCCGGAGATCAGGTTCTGGATGGGCACCCGGACGTTGTCGAAGACGACCTCCGCGTGGCCGCCGTGCGTCCCGTCGGAGTAACCGAAGACCATCATGCCGCGCTTGACCGTAATCCCCGGCGTGTCGCGCGGCACCAGGATCATCGAGTGGCGGCCGTGACCCGCGGTAGCCTCACCCGTCACTCCCATCACGATGAAGATCCGGCAGTCCGAGCTCATCGCGCCGCTGGACCACCACTTGCGGCCGTTGATCACGTAACCATCGCCGTCCCTGGTGATCGTGGTGGCGATGTTGGTGGCGTCGCTGGAGGCCACGTCGGGTTCGGTCATGCAGAAGGCGGACCTGATCGTGCCCTCGAGCAGCGGGCGGAGCCACTGCTCCTGCTGTTCCGGCGAGCCGAACTCAGCCAGCAGCTCCATGTTGCCGGTGTCGGGTGCGGCGCAGTTCAGGGCTTCGGGCGCCAGCGCGGGACTCCACCCGGTGACTTCGGCTAGCGGTGCGTACTGCAGGTTGGTCAGCTGCGGATCCGGCAAGAGCGACGGGTCCAGCTGGCCGACCGCCTTGGCGGCCTTGCCGGTCAGGAAGAGGTTCCACAGCCCGCGGCTGCGCGCCTCGGCCTTGAGGTCCGCGGTGACCGGCACCCGCTCCCACTGCCGGCCCTTGGCGGCGGCGGCCTCGACCTGCTCCGCGAACACCGCTTCGGCCGGGTAGACCCGCTCTTCCATGAAGGTAAGTAGTTGCTTACGCAGATCAAGCGTCCGGGCGTCATAGCCGAAGTCCATGGAGCACAACCTTCCGATGGGCCGCTTCCACAGGGTATTGCGGGATCGCGGCCAGCCTATCTACCCACCGGTACGCTTGTCCGCTACGGCTCCCCCGCTTCGGTACGATTGCGCCCCTTTGCCCCTAAGCCGGGCGTTCGGTGATCACGAAGGATTTGGTATCGAAAAAAGTACCAAATCCTTCGTGATCATGACGTCAGATGAGCAGCAGCTTCGCGAGGCGGCGGCCGGATACGTAGAGGCCGGCCAGTCCGAGTACGGCCAGGTAGGCCGCCCGCCACAGGAGGTCAGGGCCGACCACCCCCACGGTCAGGTCGCGCAGCAGCACGACGCCCTGGTACAGCGGCGTGCACTCGACTATCACCTGGACCGCCCGCGGGTAGACGCCGAGCGGGTAGAACGTCGCGGAGAACAAGAAGAGCGGCATGCTGGCCAGGATCACGTAGTCGAAGTCCTGCCAGCTCTTCATGTAGGTCGTCCCGGTCATGCCGATGGCGGCGAAGGCGAAGCCGATCAGCACCGCGACCGGCACGGCCAGCACCGCCCATGGTGAGTGCACTAGGCCCATCACCAGGATGACCAGCGTGAACGCCACGGCGTAGATGGTGCCGCGGAACAGCGCCCAGCCGATCTCGCCCAGCGCGACCTGGGCCGGGCGCATCGGCGTAGCGAGGACCGCGTCGTACAGCTTGTCGTACTTGAGACGGAAGAAGATGTTGAACGTCGAGTCGTACATCGCGCCGTTCATCGAGGACACGGCGAGCAAGCCGGGCGCGACGAAATCCCGGTACCGGATGAGGTGCCCGCCGGGCCCCGGCACCTTGCCGACCAGCACGCCCAGGCCGAGGCCCACCGACAGCAGGTAGAACAGCGGCTCGAAGACGCCGGACGCGAACACCAGCCAGGCGTGCCGGTAGACCCGGACGTGCCGTTCGATCAGGCGCAGGCTGCCCACGTCGCTGTTCTTGGGTCCAGCCCGCCGCAGCCGCTTCAGCCGCCCGGCCGGCGGCAGCATCCGCAGCGTCAGGCTAGACATGCTCTGCCCGCTTAGACATTAAGGGCCCGCTTAGACATAAAGGCGCCTGCGGTAGGTGCGGGCGCCGGCCCAGATCCCGATGGCGGCCAGCGCGGCGAGGTAAGTCACGTGCCCGAGCGCCCCGGGCAGGCTGGCCCGGCCGAGGCTGAACGCGCGGCACAGCGCGACGCCGTGCCACAGCGGCGTGGCGTAGGCGAGCAGCCGAAGCCAGCCGGGAAGCTGGGACAACGGGAAGAACGTGCCGGAGAACAGCATCAGCGGCATCATGCCGAACCTGAATATGTAGGCGAACGTGCTATCGGTCTTCACCAGGACCGCCCAGGCCGCGATCGGGGCGGCGAAGGCGAGCCCAGTGAGCGTCGCGGCCGGCCACGCCAGCACCACCCAGGCGGACCGGGCCGCGCCGAACGCCCATATGTACACCGTGACGAGGGCAGCGTTCATCGCGATCCGCACCGTCATGAACATCAGGTGCCCGCGGTAGATATCGCCCGGCCGCAGCGGGGAAGCCTGCGCCGCGATGTAGATCTTGTTCCACTTGACGGAGCCGAACACGGGGTAGCTCGCCTCGCCCATGGCCGTATTCATGGCCCCCGAGGCCAGGATGGCCGGGGCCACGAAGGCCAGGTAGCTCACCCCGCCGAGGCTGGCCGTCCCGTGCCTGTTCACCAGGGTGCCCAGGCCGAGCCCCATGGCGCCCAGGTAGAACAGCGGGCCGAGCACGCTGGACCAGATGCTGGAGCGCCAGGTCCGCCGGTACACCGTCAGCCAGCAGCCGAGCGCGCGCAGTGCTAGCCCACGGGGGGGCTGTCCGCCCCCCCGTACCCCCCCGATCAATCCTCCAGCCTCCGCCCGGTCAGCCGCAGGAACACGTCCTCGAGCGTGCCGCGGCGGACCAGTGAGGTGAGCGGCTCGAGGCCGCTGGAGCGGACCGCCGCCAGGGCGCCGTCCCCATCAGTGACGTAGAGGAGAATGCGGTCGGCGAGTACCTCGGCCCGTTCGGCGGGAAAATCTTTAAGCTTGTCCGCGGCCAGGTCGTGCAGTTCCGGATCGAAGCGCAGTTCAAGCACTTCCGGGGAGCAGTAGCGCGTGATCAGCTCGCGGGGCGAGCCCTCGGCGGCGAACCCGCCGTGGTCCATGACCACGAGCCGGTCGCACAGCTGCTCCGCCTCGTCCATGTAGTGCGTGGTCAGGATCAGCGTGACGCCGCGCTGCTTAAGCCGGAACAGCCGGTCCCACACCACGTGCCTGGCCTGCGGGTCCAGTCCGGTGGTGGGCTCGTCGAGGATCAGGATCTCCGGCTCGTTGATGAGCGAGCGGGCGATCGTCAGGCGGCGCTTCAGCCCGCCGGACAGCGGTTCCACCCGGTCCCTGGCCCGGTCGGCCAGCTGGACGAACTCGAGCAGCGCCGCCGTCCGCTCCCGGATGACGCCGCGGGGCAGCCCGAAATACCTGCCGTAGACCAGCAGGTTCTCGACCACGGTCAGCTCGACGTCGAGAGTGTCCTCCTGCGGCACCACGCCGAGCCGGGCCCTGATCGCGGACCCGTCGCGGACCGGGTCGCGGCCGAGAATCGTCAGCTTCCCGCTGGTCGGCGGCGAGACGCAGCCGATCATCCGCATCGTGGAGGACTTGCCCGCGCCGTTCGGCCCGAGGAAGCCGAACGCCTCGCCGCGGTACAGGTCGAAGTCGATCCCGTCCACCGCCGTGAAATCCCCGAACCGCTTGGTCAGGCCGCGCGCGCGGACGAGTACTTCGCTTTCGGACACCTGATTCACGCTACTCGGGGGGTATGACATTCTTCGAACGGTTTACCGTCCGGTACCAGGTACCACCTGGGGACACGGTAGGGTCGGTCTATCCGGACGGACCGACTAAGGACGAAACGAGTGGATCTCCTCCGCGATCTTTACGCCCGATTCAGGGTGCTGATACACGAGGTAGCCAAGTTCGGGATCGTCGGCGCCCTCGCGTTCCTCATTACCCTCGGCGGCGCCAACGGACTGCGTTCGGGGGCGGGACTCGGCCCGCTTACCTCGGTGACGATCGCCACCATCGTGGCCACCGTGTTCGCCTTCCTGGGCAACAAGCTCTGGGCGTTCCGGCACCGGAAGGGCAGCCACCTGGGTCGCGAGTCGCTCCTGTTCTTCGTCTTCAACGGGATCGGGCTGCTCATCCAGCTCGCGGTCGTCGCGACCGCGCACTACGGGCTCGGCCTGAAGGATACGTTTTCCTACAACGTGGCGAACGTCATCGGCATCGGCATCGCGACCATGTTCAGGCTGTACAGCTACCGCCGCTGGGTGTTCCTGATGGCGGGCGACGAGCTGCTCGCGGAGCAGCTGCAGCCGGAGACCTCCGGCACCTGATCACGGGCAGCCGCGGACGGCGGACAAGCCCAGGGGCGCGTTGAGGGCCGCGATCTCCTGCGCCTGCGTGAGGTAGCCCACCGCCGTCATCCGGCCGATGACGTGCAGCAGCCGGGTCCGGGCCTGATGCGGGTAGACCAGCGGGTCATCGTAGGTGGGCGCGTTTACCACCCCGGCCAGCATGGCCGCCTGCACCAGGGTCAGCCGGTCCGGCGGACGGCCGAAGTATCCGCAGCTCGCCGCCTCCAGGCCGTAGTAGCCGTGGCCGTAGTAGGCGACTTCGGCGTACAGGCGCAGGATCTCCGCCCGGCTGTAGGCCTGGTTGAGCTTGACCGCCAGGGCCAGCTGCTCGAGGTCCCGCGTGAAGCCGCTGCGGCCGCCCGTGTACAGGTTCTTCGCCAGTTGCTGGTCGATGGTGCTGCCGCCCTGGTCCTTGCGGCCGGTGATCCAGGAGACCACCACCCGGCCCATGGCCAGCGGGTCCACCCCGGGATCGGTGTTGAACCTGTGGTCTTCGGTCGCGATCAGGGCCTGCGCGAAGTTCTGCGGGACGGGCGGGCCTGGGTAGGCGATGTGACGCGCCTGCGCCTGCGCCTGCGCCAGCGCGGTGGCCTGGCCCGCCGAGGGGGTCAGCGCGAAGAGCAAGCCGACGGCCGCCGCGAGGACTCCGGCGATGGTGAGGAGGATCTTCGCGACCCTGAAGGCGATCCGGAACCGCCGCCCCCTGGTCCGCATCGGCCGGGTCGGTCCCGCTGCCCCCTCGCTCTCGAAGCCGCCGCCCGAGGAGGCTGAGCGGCGAGTCCCGAGCGTTCTCAACTGCCCGCCCTTCAGCGTGAGTACGGCGACGCGGCCATCCCTATGACAACGAGCGAGGCACTCGCGCCATGCCCGGCACATGGTAACTTTCCGCTCCGGCGG
>WNGP01000066.1_pt1 | contig 64820 bp, 55 predicted proteins | sample 5407671 | NCBI WGS metagenome assembly WNGP01 (sample SAMN13153381, study PRJNA577476) | soil metagenome | isolation source: 40 cm soil or saprolite under Garry oak tree replicate 2 | place: USA:California | collected 2016-06-15 | reverse complement strand
CCTGGGCGGCAGCGGGTTTTAAGTCATGGTTTCGGGGTTGGGCGTGCCAGGATGTGGTATGGCGGTCTCGGCGGATGTTACGGAAGCGCTGGCGGCGAAGTTCGCGGTGATGCTGCCGCATCTGGATGAGCGGCAGCGGCGGCTGTACCTGGGGTCGGAGGCGCGGGCGCTGGGGCATGGCGGGATCGCGGCGGTGGCGCGGGCGGCGGGGGTGTCGGAGCTGACGGTGTCGGCGGGGGTTGGTGAGCTGGATGCGGGGGCGGAGCCGCTGGGGCGGGCGCGGCGGGCGGGCGGGGGCCGCAAGAAGGCGGAGGATGGGGATCCGGGGTTAACCGCGGCGCTGGAGGCGCTGCTGGATGACTCCACCCGGGGAGATCCGATGTCGCCGCTGCGGTGGACGACGAAGTCGGCGGAGAACCTGGCCGGCGAGCTGTCCCGGCAGGGGCACCGGTGCGGGAAGGACGCGGTGCTGCGGATACTGCACCAGCAGGGGTACAGCACCCAGGGCAACTCGATGACCATCGAGGGCAGGCAGCACCCGGACCGGGACGCCCAGTTCCGGTACATCAGCGGCACGGCGAGGGAGTACCTGGCCGCGGGGGACCCGGTGGTCAGCGTGGACGCCAAGAAGAAGGAGCAGGTCGGGCAGTACGCGCAACAGGGGCGGGAGTGGCGGCCGGCCGGAGACCCGGTCCGGGTCCGCGATCATGACTTCCCGGACAAGGAGCTGGGGAAGGTGACCCCGTACGGGGTTTACGACATCGGCGCGAACGCCGGGTTCGTGAACGTGGGCACCGATCATGACACCGCCGCGTTCGCGGTGGAGTCGCTGCGCCGCTGGTGGCAGGCCCAGGGCGCCGCCCGGTACCCGGCCGCGCGGCGGCTGCTGGTCACCGCCGCCGCGGAAACGGGCCTGGAGATCACGGTATGCCACTTCCCGCCCGGCACGTCGAAGTGGAACAAGATCGAGCACCGGCTGTTCTGCCAGATCACCCGTAACTGGCGGGCCCGGCCGCTGGCCAGCCACCAGGTCATCCTGGAGACCATCGCCGCGACGACCACCAGGACCGGGCTGACGGTCACCGCCATGCTCGATGACGGCCGCTACCCCAAGAAGGTCAAGGTCAGCGGCAAGACGATGGACGAGCTGGAGCAGCGCGCCCTGGCCCGGCACGGCTTCCACGGCGAGTGGAACTACACCGTCCTGCCTTCCCCCCGGCCGGCCCCGGAGCCGGGACCGCCACCGCCGGCCCCGGCCGGCCGCTGCGACCAGGCCACCTTGAACCACCCCGCCCTGACCGGCATGGACCCCGCGGACCTGACGGCCCTGGCGGCCGCGCTGCAGGTCCCGTTCGGCGCCCGCCGCGAGCAGCGCCTCTACCAGCACCGCGGCGGCCCGCGGCGGGGAAGCGGGCGGGCCGGCGGGCACAACCGCAAGCTCGACCTCACCGACCATGTGCTCGCCGCCCGGATGACGACCTGCGCGAATACGCCGCCGTAGCCGGAATCAGCCTGACCATCCCCGCGCAACCCCCCAGAACCCCCAGACCCCGCAAAAACCGGGCGAGCCGAAACCCGACACGCCAAAGTTAAAACCCGATGTCGCCCTGGCAACACCGATGTGACATCGGCGTGGTTCGGGTGCGGTGCCACGTCGGGCATTGTTGTCACTTGCGTCTCGGCGGGCGCAGCCGCCACGGCTCGTGGTTCTCGGGGCGCGTGACGAGCGCGCTGCCGATGCCTGAGGGCCGGCGGACCGGGCGTAGCAGGTTGGCGGCGGGCGATCCGCTCGCCGGGGCGATGGAGTGCCTTGCTATGCCGGCATCGTAGCTGGCGCGCATTGCTCGCGATCCTTCTCCGGGCCGGAGCGCTGCTGCCACTCGAGAGCGCGGATCACGGCCGGTACGGCTACTGCTATGCCCCTCAGCCGCCTCCTATCCATCTCGGTGATGAGGTCTTCAGCCAACGCGCAGGTGACCGCCGCCGTGCTGCTCTACCGGGCCGTCACCTACCTGGCCCCCATCCCCCTCGGCGCGATCGCCTGCCTCACATGGCGGCACGCACCGGCGCTTATCCGCGGCTCGCAGCCCGCAGCGCCAGTCAGCCGGCGAGATTGAGCCCGCCAACTTCCGGGGCCCGGCACATTGAGGATCAGGCTAGGTCCGCGGCCGTGGGTCAGCTGCGGAAAGGGGGTCACTGCCGCTCGTTCGGCGCCTGACAATTTGATCTTTAATAATCACCTCGGCGAGCCGGGCCGCTGTTGCTGCGCGAAGTCCCGGCCGCGGATGGCGGCCAGGGATACCACTCCCGATACCAGCGCTATGACCGCCGCAACCAGCAGAATACCGTTCAGGCCTGTGGTGAAGGCGGCCCGGGTGATCATTCCCACGGCCGGCCTGGCATGCTCGGGCAGCCGGGCGATCACGTTCCGGATCTGCCCGGACTGCACCGCCGTGGCGATCTGCGGGCCGCTGCGGGACAGTCCGGGGACCGCGGCCACCCGGGCCAGCACCTCGTCTTTCACGTTGTTCGAGAACAGCGTCCCCAGCAAGGCGATGCCAGTTGCGATCCCGACCTGGCGGAAGGTGGAGTTGATGCCTGAGGCCATGCCAGCCCGCTGTGGTGGCACCACGCCGACCGCGGTGGAGGCCAGCGGCGGATTGACGATGCCGATGCCGACGCCGCCCACGACCATTCCCGGGACGAGATGGGTCCAGGCCGAGCCCGCGTCGAGCCCGCGCATGAGCAGCAACCCCGCGCCGATGACGATCAGGCCGGGCCCGATGAGCAGCCGGACCGGCACGCGCGAGGTAAGCCTGCCGGCCACGGCGGAGGTGACCAGGATGCCGCCGGAGATCACCATCAGCCGCACGCCGGTGGCCAGCGGCGAGTAGCCGAGAATGTCCTGCAGGTACAGCACGAGATAGAGCAGCATCGAGAAGATCGAGGCGCTGAGCCCGAAGGCCGCGACCGAGCCGCCGCTGAAGGTCGGCAGCTTGAACAGCTTCATGTCGAACATCGGCTGCGCACTGCGCAGCTCCACGATGACGAAGACGGCGAGCAGCACTGCCGCCACGGCGAGGCAGCCAAGTACCAAGCCGTCGGTGAAGGACCGCTGGTTCGACTCGATCAGCCCGTAGACCAGGCTCGACAGCGCCACCGTGAAGAGCGAGAAGCCCAGCCAGTCGGGTCGGCTGGCCTGCGCCGCGCGCGACTCGGCCACCTTTGCTAGCGCGATAATGACGGCCGCGATCCCGATCGGCGCGTTCACGAAGAAGATCCACCGCCAGGACAGACCGGAGGTCAGCACCCCGCCGAGCAGCGGGCCGATGGCCACCGCCAGGCCGGTCACCGCTCCCCAGGCCCCGAACGCGACGCCGCGGTCCCGGCCGCGGAAGGCATCAGCCAGCAACGCCAGCGATACCGCGAACATGATCGCCCCGCCGACTCCCTGCAAGGCGCGGGACAACTGCAGCATCACCGTGCTGACGGCAAAGCCGCAAAGTACCGACGCGAAGGTGAAAACCGCCAGGCCAGCCAGGTACAGCAGGCGGCGACCGAACATGTCCGCCAGACTGCCCGCCGTCAGCAGGAACGCCGCCAGGGTCAGCGCATAGGCGTCAACAATCCACTGCAGGTCGGAGAAGCTCGAATTCAGCGCCCGCTGGATATCCGGCAGGGCGACGTTCACGATCGTGATGTCCAGCAGCAGCATGAAGGTGCCCAGGCACACCGCGACCAGGGTCCACCACTTGTTTCCGCGCTGGCCAGGATCCTCGCCGCGGGCTTCGGCCACGAAAGCTCCCGATGGTTCGGGGACAGGTCCAACCGGCGGCCGTGGCGGCGGGCTGGTAGCAGATTTCATCATCATCTCCTGACTGGAGATGGCCGCGGGACTAATGACTCTCGCGGGCCCCGGGCGGGATCGGGCTAAAGCCAGGGCCGATTCGTTCAAGACCCACGGCAGGAACCCACCTACGGTGGGGCGCATGGGATTCATCGACGATGACGTGACCGGCAGAGCCTGGCGTTTCCTGTGGACGTCCGGCCGTGTGCTTGACCAGCGGATGTTCGCTTTCCTCTTTGGCGGCGAGGCGGGACCGGAGGGCGTACTCGCTGCCCTGGCCGCATATCGCAGCCCGGACGGCGGCTACGCCTACGGCCTCGAGCCCGATGTGCGCGGCCCCGCCAGCCAGCCAGTGACCGTACCCGCCGCGCTGCGTGCCCTGGAAACGGCTGGCGCGCTAGGCGGACCGGAGGCACTGCGGATCTGCGGCTGGCTGGCCGGGTGCACCGCACCCGACGGCGGGGTGCCGGCGGTACTGCCCAGCCTCCGGCCGTATCCGCACCCGCCCTGGCTCACGGTTCCCGACGCGCCGGCGGGATCCCTGCTTGCCACCGGCCAGATCGCCGGACTGCTGCCCCGGGCCGGGATCTCGCACCCGTGGCTGGGGCCGGCGGCGGAGTTCTGCAGGGATGCGATCGAGAATCTGGAACATACGCACCCGTACGAGGCCGAAGCGGCGGTCGAGTTCCTCGACAGCTCGCCCGACAAGACGTGGGCCCTCGGACAGGCGAAGCGGCTGGGCGGTGTGGTTCGCGAGCAGCGGATCGTGCTGCTTGACCCCGAACGTCCGGAGGAAGCCCGCATCGCCTCGGGCTACGCGCCTGGGGAGTATCACCTTGCGCACGACTACGCTCGCCGCCCGGACTCCCTCGCCCGCGCGTGGTTCACCGATGCGGAGATGGATCGCAGCCTGCGGTACCTGGCCGACAGCCAGCAGAGCGACGGTGGCTGGCCGGTTCGCTGGGCCGAGTGGTCTCCCACGGTCCACGCAGAATCTCGCCCTGGGGTGACCCTTACCGCTTTGCAGATCCTTCGCGCCTATGAGCGCACAGGGTAGCGCGTCACATCTTCCTCATCGCCACGTACCGCCGCAGCACTCTGCTGGCGCGGAGGTACCCGAGGCCGCCGAATAGCACGAGTCCGAGCGCTCCCCGCTCCTTATCGTCTTCGCCGGGCGGCGGCATCGCGGCCAGCGCGCATTCATTGACGATGGCGTCACAGACGACATGCTCGGCCACCGCCGAGTCGTCGAGGGTCAGCAGCGCCTGCCGGTACAGCGCGGCGGCGTAACGCTGGTAAATGTCCTGGCTGCGGGCCGAGCCGACTGGGCCAGAAGCACGAACCGTACCGGTCTTGCCCAATCCCAGCATCAAAAAGCTCCGAGCATCGGCGGCGTCGCAGTCAGCGAGCGCCATCAGTCACCGAGGTCCGGAGCAACTACCTGACGTTACCACGGGCGAGATCAAGACCGCGAGGGCGGAAGCCGTCAACCATGATGCCGAGGCTGGCGCCGGCCCGCAGGATGGCGCCGAACAGGTACTGTCCAACGGAGCGCTCGCAGTGCAGCAGGTAGGAACGGGTGCCGTCTAGGTCGTCGCGGATCACGTCGGTGGCCACGGCGGCGACCGCGGTCCGCAGCGCGGCTCCGTCCGGCACGAGGTAGTCGCTGAGGTCGACGGCGCAGAGCCTGGCCAGGACGTCGGCGGCTCGGTCGCCGGTCAGCCGGACGAGGGCCCGGCCGTGGGTGAGGTCGACCCAGGTGGCGCCGTCGTCCGGGCCGTCGGGTCCGGCTAGGCGCTTCAGGCCGGCGACCAGGGACGGGGCGTGCCCGACAGGTCCGATCAGCAGCCATTCCCCTGGCCCGGAGCCGACCACGAGGGTGCCGGCCGGGTCCCGCGCGGCGCGGCCGGACCTGACGCCGCAAATCTCGGCGCGCCGGGCCGTGAGCGCCACCTTCGCCAGCGGCGTGCAGTCGGTCAGGGTCAGCTCCTGGCCGGCCGCGCGCACCGCACTGACCTGCCAGCCTGCGACTACGGTGACCGGTTCGGCGGGCGCGATGGGGCTGCGGGCCAGCGGCTCAGGCATGTGTCCGCCTTCCGTCCGGGTCGACATGAGCCGGCTGCGGGGTGACCCGCGCCTGAATCTCCCCGCCGGCGGGTAGCCGTATGGTGACGAGAGTGCCCGGGCGGGCGAGATGGGCAGCCACCTGGGCCAGGCAGACAGACCGGCGCAGCGTCGGCGACATCCGGCTTGACGTGATCCGTCCGGCGATCCGCGGACCGCCGGACCCGGCTCCGGCACCGCCGCCGTCCGCCGCCTCGACGATGAGGCTGGCCTCATCGGGAACGACGGAGCCGTCCAGCGGCTGCAGCCCCACCAGGCGCGGGCCGTCCTCGGCGGCGAGCTGCCAGGCGAGTTCGGGTTGACCAAGGAAGTCGTCCTTATCCAGCTTGATCGCCGGGCCGAGGCCGGCGCTGAAGCCGCGGGTCAGCCCGTCGGTGTCCTGGCCGACGATCAGGTGGCCCTTTTCCAGCCGCAGGATCCGCTGCGCCTCGACCCCGAACGGGGCGACGCCCAGGTCCGCTCCCGCCGCCATCAGCGCCTCCCAGACGTGCAGCCCGTAGCCGGCCGGAACGTGCAGCTCGTAGCTGAGCTCGCCGGTGAAGCCGATCCGCCAGACGACGCAGTCGTCCACCCCGGCGATCCGCCCGGACCGTACGTGCATATAGGGGAAGGCCGCAGGGGTGAGGTCGATGCCCTCGCTGAGCCGCCCGACCAGCTCTCGCGAGGCCGGGCCGGCCACGTTGATGCTGGCCAAGGCGGTCGTCACCGGCGTGACCGCGACCTGCCAGTCCGGGTGCGCGGTCTGCAGCCAGCTCTCCGCCCACTCCCAGACCGCCGCCGCGCCGGAGGAGGTGGTGGACATCAGGTAGTGCTCGGGCCCCAGGCGGCCGGTCACGCCGTCGTCGAACACCACCCCGTCCTCGGTACACATGACGCCATACCGGGTCCGGCCGATCTCCAGCCGGGACCATTTGTTGACGTACAGCAGGTTGAGCAGCCGGGGCACGTCCGGGCCGCGCAAGTCGAGCTTGCCGAGCGGGGTGACGTCGATGATGCCGACGCGCTCGCGGACGTTCCTTACCTCCGCGGCCGGGTCTCCGTAGCTGTCCGGCCGGATCCAGGCCCCGGCGCTCAGCGGCCGGGCCCCGTGCGCCTCGTGCCAGGGCTGCATCGGCGAGTAGCGCACCGGCTCGAACGACCGCCCGGCCAGCGCCCCGAGGGTGACGGGCACGTACGGCGGCCGCCACGTGGTGGTCCCGGCCTGCGCAATGGACTGGCCGGTGGCCTGAGCCACGATGGCCACCGTGTTGACGGTCTCCAGCTTGCCCTGCAGCGGCCCCATGGTCGCGGTGGTGAACCGCTTGGCCAGCTCGACCGAGGAGAAGCCCTCGGCCACCGCCCCGATCAGGTCCCGGGACGATACATCCTCGCTGAAGTCGACGATCCCATGCGTGCGACCCAGGAACAGCTCCGGATGCGCGTCCACCGGCAGGGTAGGGAGCGGCCGGGCCGCGGCTGCGGGAGCTTCGCCGGGGGGAGCAGGGCGGGTGGGCACCGCGGCGGCGCGGGCCCGGGCGGTCGCGGCCGCACGGCGGGCGGCCTCGGCTCCGGTCGCGGCCGCGTGCGCGATCATCTCGTCCAGCGTGCCGTCACCCGTGATCCCGCCGGTCACCAGCACGTCCTCCGGCAGCGTGGCCTGGTCGGGGAAGAACCGCGCGGCCCGCGGATCGTAGCAGGGCCGGTTCCCGGCCATGTTCAGCAGGGACGTGGGGGCGGTCCAGCCGACCGCGGTCACCACCAGGTCGCACTCGAGGGTGCTGCCGTCCGCCACCTGCGCGGCGCGCACTCCGGAACGGCCATGGACCGCGACGATCTCGCCGCCGCGGCGGGCGTCCTCCACCCGCGCGACGTCGACACCGACCCGCCGCAGGTCCGCCACGGCGGCGTCACCGTCGGCGTTGGCCGTGAGCACCACGGCCCGCTCGCCGGGCCGGACGGCGTACAGGTTGATCAGGCGGCGGACGGCGGTGGACAGCATGACGCCCGGCAGGTCATTGCCGGCGAAGACGTACGGCCGCTCGATCAGGCCCGGTGCCACGATCAGGGTCTTGGCCCGTGCCTTGATGAGCCGCTCCGCTTCGGCTCCGGCCGGGCCCGGCCCGGGGCGGCCCCGGTCGAGTACGGCGATCAAATTGCCGTCGTAACGCCCGAGCACGACCGCGTCGGTCAGCACCTCGATGCCGGGCTCCGCGGCCACCTGCCCGGCCAGCCGCCGCAGGGCCGCGAGCTCAGCCTCGGTGCCCCATCGCAGATGGCCGCCCAGCTGGTGCTCCTCCTCGGCCAGCAGCACCCGGGCGCCGGCCCGGGCCGCCGCGACCGCCGCGGCCATCCCGGCCGGGCCGCCGCCCGCGACGAGCACGTCCGGGTGGGCGTGCCGCTTCTCCTGTTCCCGACGCGGCGTGCCCGGCGAGACCGCCCCGCCGGTCACGAACCGGCGCAGCACGGCCTGGTAGGCCGGCCACAGCGGCCGGGGCCGCATGAACGTCTTGTAGTAGAAGCCGGCCGTCAGGAACCGGCCCGCCGGCCGGTTCGCGGCCTTGGCGTCCACGCGCAGCGAGGGCCACACGCTTTGCGCCGTGACCGTCATGCCGTCGGTGACCAGCCGGTGCGCGCCGCGGACGTTCGGCTCGTCGCCGACCTGGACCATGCAGCCAGGGTCATGGAAGCTCGCGGTCAGCAGCCCGCGCGGCCGGCGGTACTTCAGGCTCCGGGAGAACACCCGCTCGCCCGCGGCCGCCAGCGCGGAGACGATCGTGTCGCCGGGATAGGCCTGGTACGCGCGCCCGTTCCAGCTGAAGGACAGCGAGCCGGCGCGGTCGATCACCTCGCCGGGCTGGCGGGGCAGCCGACTCGTCATGCCCGGGCCGCCTGGGGCTCGGCGCCCGACTGGGGCTCGGCGCCCGCGGGTCGGGCCGCGCGGATCTCGTGGGTCTCGGTGTGCCGCTGCACCGTAATGAAGCGGCGGCAGCCCATCCGGTGGTACCAGGTTTCGGTGGCCCAGCCCCGGGTGTTGGCCCGCAGGTACAGGTAGGCCCGCCACTGCGCCGGGGTGGCGCGGGCCGGATCGGGCCGCGAGACCACTTCCCCGGCCTGCCGGAACTCCCCGGCGTCGCGCGGGCCGCACCAGGGACACGGCACAATCATCATGAATGACGCCCTTCTCAACGGTCATCAGTGGCCGACGGCGGCCGCGCCCTTCTCGCCGACGAGTGCGCCCGCGCCGAACCGGTCCAGCCCGAACGCGGAGATGATGTCGGGCGGGTGGCCGTCGGCGATGCACTGGGCCATCGCCTCGCCGGACACCGGTCCCGCCTTGAACCCGTAGGTGCCCCAGCCGACATCGAGCAGGAACCCGCCGACCTGCGTGGGACCCATGACGGGCGAGAAGTCCGGGGTCATGTCGCACAGGCCCGCCCACTGCCGGAGCACGCGCACCTTGGACAGGGCCGGCATCAGCTCGAGCACGTGTCCGGCGAGGTTCTCGATGAACTCCAGCGAGCCCCTCATCGAGTACGACGTGAACGGGTCGACGCTCGCGCCGAATACGAGCTCGCCACGATCGGTCTGGCTGACGTACACGTGCAACGAGCCGGACACGATAACAGGCGAGAGGAACGGCTGCACCGGCTCGGTCACGGCGGCCTGCAGCGGGAAGGTGGTGACCGGCAGGGCCACCCCGGCCAGGTCCGACACCAGCGTCGACCAGCCCGCGGTCGCGTTGAGCACGACGCGGGTCGCGATGTCGCCGCGGCTGGTGCGCACCCCGGTGACCTGCTCCCGGACCACGTCGATGCCGGTGACCTCGGTGCCCTGGTGGATATGCACGCCGAGCGCGCTCGCGCCGCGCGCGTAACCCCACACCACGGCGTCATGGCGGATGATGCCGCCGGGCGGGTGCCACAGCGCGCCGAGCACCGGATAGCGCGCGGCGGCGCTGACGTCGACCGGCGGGGCCAGGCGCTTCACCTCGGCAGGCCCGATCACCTCGGAGTCCACGCCCTGGGCCTTGTTGACCTCCGCACGCCAGCGCATCGTGCGCAGCGAGGAGTCGCTGTGCGCGAGCGTCAGGTGCCCGCGCCGCGAGAACATCACGTTGAAGTCCAGTTCGGCCGCGAGGTCCCGGTAGAGGTCCAGGGACCGGTCATAGAACCGAACGCCCTCGGGCGTGAGGTAATTGGAACGCAGGATGGCGGTGTTGCGCCCGGAACCGCCCGAGCCGATGTAGCCCTGGTCCAGGACGGCGACGCTGGTAATCCCGTGCCGGGCGGCCAGATAGTACGCCGCGGCCAGGCCGTGCACTCCGCCGCCGATGATTACCACGTCGTAGCTGGGGCGCAGCGGATGCGCGATCCAGGCGGCGGGCCAGTCCTCGTGGGTCACGCCGCGACGGAGCAGTCCCAGCGCCGAGTACCGAGCGGGAAACGGGGTCCGCCCCCGGGTTACGCTGCTCCTGCCCTCCCTGCCGGTCACCTCCTCAGGGTACGTGATTTATGAAACGCCGTCTACCTAGAGGAAACTCTGTCCCGGCTCACGGGGCGTTTCCGCGGAGACGGCCGGGCTCACGGGGTGGACTGGATGGACTTGACCGAGAGGAACTGGATCGGCAGCTCGATCAGCGTATGCGGGCCGTGCGGGACCTCGCCCACGAACTGGATGGTGTCCCCCGGCTCGAGCGGGTAGCGGGTGTTGCCGCAGAGGTACTCCATCCGCCCGGTGATCATGTAGATCAGCTCGGTGCCCGGGTGCTGGTAGAGCGGGAAGGTGTCGGCCCGCGCGGTCAGCGTGGTCAGCAGCGTCTCCAGCGTGTTGTGCGGCGCGCGCATGGTGCCCAGCGACTGGTAGAGGTGGCCGGGCCCGGACCCCTTGTGGTCGATCTCGAGCCCCCGGCCCGCCTTGACGTGCAGGACGTCCTGCTCCTCGGTCAGCCCGCGGAAGAACGCGGTCACCGGGACCTTGAGCGCCACCGACAGCCGGGCCAGCGTGGCCAGGCTGGGCGAGGCCTGCATGTTCTCGATCTTGGAGAGCATGCCCTTGGACAGGCCGGTCAGCTCGGCCAGGTGCGCCACGGTCAGGCCGAGCTGCAGCCGCAGCTCGCGGACGCGCTCAGCGATCACGGCCGAGAGGGCGTCTTCCACGGCTCCGCCCGGCCCGGGCAGCGCGGCTCCCCAGTGGCCGGTCTCGTCGTCATGTTCAGTGGCCTGCGCCATGGCCGTTCGGCTCCCTTCCCCGCAGCCGGCCGCCGGCGAGTACGGGGACCTGCCCGGCGACCACCGTTAGCACAGTATCCGGCCGGCCGGCCGGCCACCTGCCGCGGGCACCGGGACCTGTACCGGATCCCGATGGGAGAGGTTTCTCTTAAGTAAATAATGTTAACTCTCAGTGGATAAAGAGACAAGCTCGAGGGAGGCCGCGCCCCGGAGCCGCCTGCGGATGATGGCGGTCAGTTCGCCCTCGATCAGCCGACGGATCCCGGTCGCCGGGTGGGCGTCCATCACCACGTAGCTCACCTGGCGGGCGCGGGCGGCCTTGGCGATCGCCCGGCCCGCGCTGCGGGTGGCGGTGACCTGGCCGTTGGCGGTGCAGCCCTGCCGCTCCAGGTCCCTGATGGCCCGGTCCACGATGCCGACCTGCTCCTCCCGCTCGCGGCGGGTCGGCATCAGGCCCGGATTGGGCAGGCCGAATGCGGACCCGTAGACCTTGAGGATCGAGATGACCGCGATGGGCTGCCCGGCCGCGAGCTCACGGGCCCGCCGCGCGGCGGCCCGGCTGAACGGCGCGCCGAAGGAGGCCAGCAGGACGCCGGCCGGCTCGTGCGGCTGCGCATCCCAGCGACGACGGCTCGGCAGCATCGGCGCCTCACCCCGCCACGGGAGGCTCGGCCGCCGACTCGGTCTGGCCAGCGACGGCCGGGCCGGCGATGGCCGGGGCCAGCGGGACGCCAGCGGCCGCGGCCGCGGCCAGCTTGCGGTCCTGCCAGGCCCGCCACCAGTACAGCGGCGCGTACAGGGCCACGATGAGCAGGCCGAGCAGGTATAGCCACGGCCCCTGGCCGGGGCCCACCACCACATTCGGCGAGTTCCAGCCGCCGTAGAAGTAGATGACCGTCCAGATCACGAAGACCGCGAGCGCGCCCCACTTGGCGAAGGTCGGCAGCCGGAACGGCCGCTCCACGTCCGGGCGCAGGTGCCGGTAGACGAAGTAACCGCCGAAGGCGAGCAAGCAGGACAGCAGGTAGCCGCCGTTGGAGATGATGTAGATCCGTACCGGCGAGCCCAGCAGGACCAGCAGCGCCGAGCAGACCACGTTGAAGGCCATCGCGTAGTCGGGCACGCCGAACCTGTTCGTGTGCTCGAACCAGCGCGGCAGCTGACCGTCCGCGGCGGCCTGGTACAGGGACCGGCCGCAGCCCATGATGGCGTTCAGCACCGACAGGGCCAGGGCCAGAACGAGCGGGATGCCGATGAACCACTGCTCCCAGGATCCGGGCCCAAAGATGTGGTTGGTGTAGCTGAGGTACAAGGTGAGCGGGTCGGCGCTGGTCAGGGCCAGGCCCAGCACGGCCACGAACAGCAGCGGCGTCGCGATATAGATGAACATGCCGAAGATGCCCTCGGCGGTCAGGGCGATCTTGGCGTCCCGGGCGCCGCCCCGGCACTCGCCGACGTAGCAGGCCGCGGCCTCCATCGCGATGACGTTCCACAGGATCGGGAAGAACCAGGCGGCGATGAACGTGACGTTGACGTGGACGCCGGGCGGTGCGTGGAAGCCGGCCACGTTGTGCCAGTGCAGCGCGCCGGACTTGAAGAACGGCAGGAAGATCATCGCCGTGATCGGCAGCATGGACAGCACGCCGAGCACGGTCGCGAAGGCCGCGCCGAGCCGGATCCCGAGGTAGGACGGGATGAAGATGACCAGCAGCAGCGCGAAGCAGACGCCGACGATCGTGATCCCGATCGGCGTGCCCCAGGTCGTGCCGACGGGATCGATGGTGTGACCCGGGCTGAACTTGAACAGGACGGCCAGGTAGGACGCCGTCAGGATGACGTTGATGGGGGCGACGGGGAACCAGCCCAGCCAGTACGCCCAGCCCGAGGTCCCGCCGATGTGCCGGGCCGCCTTGTCGCCCACCAGTGGCCGGAACGACTCGGTGGCGAACGACGGGATGCCGCCAGTCCGGTCCGGCCAGATGGTGGCCAGCTCCGCGAGGCACAGGCACAGGAAGCAGCCCGCGATCGTCATCACGCCGATGAGGATGATGCCGAGCGCTCCCGTGCCCTGTACCACGTACGGGGCGATCCCGGTGACCAGGATGGTCCCGGCCAGGCCGATCACGAACGCGCCCCACCAGTTGGTGCCCTTGGCCAGGCCCTTCTCCGGCGCGGCGCCGTCCACGCTGCTTTCCACCGCCATCGCAATGCCTTTCGTGGTCACTGTGGTGCGGGCGGCCGGTGCGCCGTCGAGCCGGGTCCGCGGGTCTAGAACAGGGTCAGGTAGTGGTCGGTTTCCCAGTCGCTGACCACCGCGTGCCAGGCCTGGAACTCCTCGCGCTTGACCTTGGCGTAGTAGTCGATGTAATAGCCGTCCGGGGTCTTGCCCAGGGCGTCACGCAGCACGTCGTCGGCGACCAACTGGTCCGCGGCGTGTAGCAGGGTCGGCGGCAGGCTCTTGATGCCCCGGCTGGCCACCTCGGCCGGAGGCAGCGCGTGCAGGTTGTCGCGGTTCGGCTCGCCCGGGTCAAGGCCGCGGTCGATGCCGTCCAGGCCCGCGGCGAGCTGCGCCGCCATGGCCAGGTACGGGTTGGCCGAGCCGTCACAGCCGCGGTTCTCCACCCGCCCGGCCTCGGGGACCCGCAGCATCTGGGTGCGGTTGTTCCCGCCGTAGGTGGCGTAGGCCGGCGCCCAGGTCGCACCGGACAGCGGCGCGCCCACCCCGAACCGCTTGTAGGAGTTCACCGTCGGGCAGGTGATCGCGGCCAGGGCCGGGGCGTGCTCGATCAGGCCGGCGATGTACTGGTAGGCCATGGGCGACAGGCCCAGGCCGCGCGGGTCGGCCGGGTCCGCGAACAGCTCGGCGCCGGTCCGTGCGTCCCACAGGCTGGAGTGCATGTGCAGGCCGTTCCCGGTGAGATTACCGAACGGCTTGGGCATGAACGTCGCGGCCATCCCCGCCTGGTGCGCCAGGGTGTGGACCATATACCGGTAGAAGATCATCCGGTCCGCGCTGGTCAGCGCGTCGGCGTAGGCGAAGTTCTGCTCGAACTGGCCGTTCGCGTCCTCGTGGTCGTTGGCGTAGTTGGCCCAGCCGAGCTGGTTCAGGTACTTCGACACCGTGGTCAGGTGGTCGTACATCCGGCTCAGGCCCTTGGCGTCGTAGCACGGCGCGCCGGAGCGGTCGAGCGGGTCCGCGACCGTGATGCCGCCCTCGGGCGTCCGCCGGACCAGGAAATACTCGGCTTCGCAGCCCACGTTGTAGACCAGGCCGCGGGCCCTGGCCCGCTCGAGCACGCCCTTGAGGATCAGCCGCGGCGTGTACGGCCAGGGCTCCCCGTCCACGTGGATGTCGCACTGCACCACGGCCAGGCCCGGCTGCCAGGGCGCCAGCGCATACGAGGCCGGATCGGGCATGGCGATCATGTCGGGATCGGCGGGGCTCTGGCCCATCGGGCCGGCCGCGAACCCGGCGAACCCGGCGCCGCCCCCCGCCAGCACGCCGACGGCCTGGACCGGGATCATCTTGGCGCACGGCTTGCCGTGCATGTCCACGAACATGGCGAAGAAGAACTCGACACCGTCGGACTCCGCGCGTGCTCTCAAGTTAGCTTCAAGGCCGGGATCAGCCCCAACGTCGGTCATGCGATACCTCCGCGCCCGGTCCATTCACACTGTCCATCCACCCTGTCCACTCTGGGTGAACTCTGTGTAGCACGGGCCATTCTTGGTGTCCATAGCCGCCAGCGCCGATGTAACATACCTTTAACGTGATTTTGGGCTGGTTACGCTGCTTGGCTGGCGAGGTGGGAAGCCTCGCGCCAGCGCGGTCCCGGTCGGTGCACGTCAGGCAGACAGCGGTACCGCAAGAAACGAAGTTTCACTAGGGTGGATCCGTTATCCAGGGCCGTGTTAGCCTCATGGCACATCGGCGACCCGCGGGCGGCGGGCCTTCAGGCCAGGGAGGTAGCGGAGCATGTGCGGGATCGCCGGCCTCCAGCTCAGGAATCCCGATCTGCGCCCGCGGCTGGGCGAGCTCGTGGTCCCCATGCTGGGCATGCTCGCTGGGCGCGGACCCGACTCGACCGGCGTGGCCATCTACCGCGACGACGTGCCGCCGGGCCGCGTCAAGTACTCGCTGCGCGCCCCGCGCGACGGCTACGACTGGGATGGGCTGGCCCGCGCGCTGCAGGCCGACGACCACAGCGCCGACGACCACAGCGCCGACGACCACAGCGCCGACGGCGCCAGGGTGGCACCCCCCGACGTGCGCCGCAGCGGCCGGGACGCCGTCCTGGTCACCAGCTTGCCGGTCCAGCGCGTCGAGGACCTGCTGGCGGGCATCGACCCGGCCGTTCGGCTGTTCGGGTTCGGCGCCGCCATCGAGGTCTACAAGGACACCGGGGCCGCTCCCGCCGTCTGCTCCCGGTACGGCGTGGCGGAGATGGCCGGCTACCAGGCGATCGGGCACACCCGGATGGCGACCGAGTCGGCGGTCACGACTGAGCACTCGCACCCGTTCGCCGTGGCCGCCGACCTGGCCCTGGTGCACAACGGGTCGTTCTCCAACTACGCCACCATCCGCCGCGACCTGACCGACATGGGCGTCCGATTTGACACGGACAATGATTCGGAGGTGGCCGCCCGCTTCATAGCCGCGGAGATGGCGTCGGGCGGAGCCGACCTGGCCGAGGCCCTGCGGCGGCTGATGAAGGTGTTCGACGGGTTCTTCACGCTGCTGGTCGCGTCCTCCTCGTCGCTGGCCGTCGTGCGGGACTCATTCGCCTGCAAGCCGATGGTCATCGCGGAGACACCCGACTACGTGGCGGTCGCCTCCGAGTACGTAGCCCTGGCCGACCTGCCCGGCATCGAGAAGGCAGCGGTCTTCGAGCCGGCCCCCGAGGAGATCTACACATGGTCAGCGTGATGGCCGTCGAGCTTAGCTGCGGCGACCTCACCGTCCGCGAGATCAACGCGGCTCTGCGGCAACTGCCGGACGGCACCTCGGTGCGGCTCACCGAGGTGCGGGGCCAGCACAACCTGGCGGTCGGGCTCTCCGCCCGGCTCGACATCACGATCAGCGGCAACGCCGGCTACTTCACGGGCGCCCTGGGCGACGGCCCGGACATCACCGTCGACGGCTTCACCGGCTGGTCGGCCGGGGAAAACCTGATGTCGGGCACGCTGCGGGTACGCGGCAACGCCTCGGAATCCGCCGGCTCGTCGGCGCACGGCGGCCTGATCATCATCGAGGGTGACGCGTCCTCCCGGGCCGGGATATCCCTCAAGGGCGGCACCGTCGCGGTGGCCGGCGACGTCGGGCACATGAGCGGGTTCATGGCGCAGGCCGGGACCATGCTCATCGGCGGTGACGCCGGCGACTCGCTGGGCGACTCGCTCTATGAGGCGGTCATCTACGTCGCCGGGAAGATCCGCTCCCTGGGTTCCGACGCGCAGGTCGAGGAGCTGACCGCCGCGGACGTCGCTCGCGTCCGCGAGCTCGCGGCGGCGGCGGGCTTCGGTCACGTCCGCGCCGAGGACGTGACCAAGGTCGGCTCGGCCCGGACGTTGTACCGCTTCGACGCGCTCAAGGATCAGAGGTACTAAATGGACGCTGATCTGCCCTGGACGGGAAACGTGCCCAGCCACAGCTTCCCGGCCGAGGTGATCGGCCAGATACACCAGATGGCCGAGGAAGGCCGTTACGAGATTCGCGGCTGGGGCGCCAAGCGCTCGCTGCCGACCTTCGACGACCTGGTCTTCCTCACGGCGTCGCTGACCCGGTACCCGCTGGAGGGCTACCGGGAGCGCTGCGACACGAGCACCGTCCTCGGCACCCGGTTCGCCAGCCGCCCGCTGGAGCTGGCCATCCCCATCACGATCGCCGGGATGAGCTTCGGCGCGCTGTCCGCCCCGGCCAAGGAGGCTCTGGGCCGGGCCGCCACCGCGGCGGGCACCTCCACCACCACCGGTGACGGCGGGATGACCCCGGAGGAACGGAAGGCCTCCCGGCTGCTGGTGTACCAGTGCCTGCCGTCCCGCTACGGCTTCAACCTCGATGACCTGCGGGCCGCCGACGCCATCGAGATCGTCATCGGCCAAGGCGCCAAGCCCGGCGGAGGCGGGATGCTGCTGGGACAGAAGGTCAGCGAGCGGGTCGCGGAGATGCGCACCCTGCCGCCGGGCATCGACCAGCGGTCCGCCTCGCGGCACCCGGACTGGACCGGCCCGGACGACCTGCGCATCAAGATCGAGGAACTGCGCGAGGCCACCGGCTGGGAGAAGCCGGTGTACGTCAAGCTCGGCGCGACCCGGGTGGAGCACGACGTCAAGCTGGCCGTGGCCGCCGGCGCGGACGTCGTGGTGGTCGACGGGATGCAGGGCGGGACCGGGGCCACCCAGACGGTGTTCATCGAGCATGCGGGGATCCCGACGCTGCCCGCGGTGCGGCTGGCCGCCGAGGCGCTGCGTGACATCGGCATGCAGAACGAGGTGCAGCTCGTCGTCTCGGGCGGCATCCGCTCGGGAGCCGACGTGGCCAAGGCCCTGGCCCTCGGCGCGACCGCCGTGTCGGTCGGCGTGGGCGCGCTCGTCGCCCTCGGCTGCAACCGGCCGGCCTACCGGCAGGGCGACCGGGACGTCGACGCGACCGCCGGGTACGCTGCTCTCGGCACCGTACCCGGGCGCTGCCATCACTGCCATACCGGGATGTGCCCGGTGGGGATAACCACTCAGGACCCCGAGCTAACCCAGCGGCTGGACCCCGAGACCGGCGCGCTGTGGATGACCAACTACCTCAAGGCGCTGACGATGGAGCTGACCGCGCTGGCCAGGGCCTGCGGCAAGTCTGACGTACACAACCTGGAGCCCGACGACCTGGCGGCGCTCACGGTGGAGGCCGCGGCGATGGCGCAGGTGCCGCTGGCGGGAACGAATTGGATTCCCGGCCACCCGGGCCGGTAGCGGAGCTCGCGGCCGCCCGGCCGGGCCAGCGATCCCCGCTGACCGGGCTGGCCGACTCCCTTGACCGGTTTCTCCTGCCGCTGGTCGTGATCTCGGCCGCCGCGGGGGTGAGCTTCCCCGGTCCCGGGCGCCGCGCCGACGCCGGTGACGCCATCCTGTTCACGCTCGCGGTCCTGGTGTTCGCCACCGGCGCCTCCATGACCTTCAGGCAGATGGGCGCCATCCGGGCCGCGGCCCGCCGCATGGCTGTCGTGCTGCCGGTCACCACGATCGGCCTGCCCATGATCGCCTGGCTGGCCAGCCGCCTGGTCAGCGGCGTGGCCCTGCGCGGAGGCATCCTAACGGCGGGCATCGCGCCCACCGAGGTGGCGTCCGTCGCCCTGACCGGTCTGGCCGGCGGGGATGCCGTCCTGGCCGCCGGGTTCCTCGCCACGTCCACGATCTTGACGGTGCTGCTGGCCGGGCCCATTCTCAGCATCGCCGGCGCGCATTCCTCAGCCTCACAGCTCGGGCTGCTGTCCACCCTGGCCCTGGTGGTGGCTCTGCCGCTGATCGCCGGGTCCGCGATGCGGTCCCTGGATCCGTTCGGCGGACGCGAGCAGCCGATCATCCGGGTGCTGGGAACGGCCAGCCTGCTCGTGTTGCTTTGGGAGGTGGCGAGCCAGCTCCACCTGCGGGCCAGCGACGCCCGCGTCCTGCTGGCTCTGCTCGTCTACCTGGCCGGCGGGGTCATCCTGGGCTGGCTCCTGGCCATCGGCGCGTCGCCGGGACAGCGCACCGCCATCGTGCTGCCGACCGCCATGCGGGACTTTGCCGTGGCGGCAGGCATCGCGACGAGCGCGTTCGGCGCCGCGGCGGCGGCGCCGCTTGGCATCTACGGGCTCCTCGTGCTGATCTTCGGCACCGCCGCGGTCTACGCGGCCCGGCGGCGCGGTCACTAGCACGGCTACCTCCCATGAGGCGTCTGGCCCGCGGGCAGGAACAGCACTGAGTTGAGGTAACGCGGGAACGGCCACAGGGCCCGCGCCAGCAGGCCGCGGTCGGACACGTGGCAGGTGCTGGCCTGGTGCGCGGCAAGCGGGAAGCCCGCGACCGGGACCCACCGTCGGCCGGGCAGGACCCAGCCGAGGTAACCCCAGGATTCCAGCAGGCCGATCACGTCCGTGACCGGCTGTATCCGCTGTTCGACCTCGACCAGCAGCCGGGGCTGGTCTCGCTTGATGGTTTCCGCCGCGCCGTGCAGCACGGGGACCTCATGCCCGTCCACGTCGATCTTGACGAACGTCACGTCGCGCAGGCCGAGCCCGTCCACCGTAACCAGCGGCACCTGGATTGACGTGCTATGGATGTCCCGCCGGTGCAGGGAGGAGACGCCCCGCGCGCCCTCGTCCGCGGGCGGCAGCCAGATTCCGGCCGCACCGTGGTGATCGGACACGGCGGCGGCTACCACGTCCACACTGGGCGGGAGCGTCCGCCGGAGCACCTGGTGCAGCGGCGTCGGTTCAATCACCACGACGTGGTCGGCCCGGCGGATCAGTCGCCGTGTCCACGGCCCGTACCAGCCGCCTATGTCCACCATCGTGCCGCCGCGGCCGCAGACCTCGTCGAGGCGCCGGATTTCTGGCTCAAATCGCCGGTACGCCAGGCTGACGAGCATCACCAGCGACCGCTCGGGAAGCCGGGCGCCTACGCGTGAGGCGAGCGTCATCGCAGCTGCTCCTCAGGGTGATAACCAGGGGTAAGCGGACACGTCGACGTGATAATTTCCCGGGTCGAAATATGAGATGACCAGCTTGCCGCGGGTGCTGAGTTCGGGATGTCCGATGACGGCACGGCACAGGCCCTCTGGTCCGCGCTGGGCGCCCCGGCGGCATGGCACCTGACCGGTGATGATCCGCCGCCACGGGCCGGCCGGCGAGCTGGCCTGCCACACCTGGAAGCCACCGGCCAGGCTCGTCTGCTCGACCATGACCAGACCGTGGCCGTCGGCGGTGTAGTCGCCCACCGAGATCCCGAACGGGTGGGCGGCGGGCAGCAGCGTACGGGCGGCGGCCGCATCCGGCGACCACCCCTCGCCGGTCCAGTACTGGTACGTCAGCGGGTTCTGCCAGTAGGCCGGCTGGGCGACGGTCCGGACTGCGAACACGCGGCCGCGGCCGCATCCGGCGGGAGCGGGCCCGGCGGGACAGAAACCGAACAGGTAGAGGTAGCCGTCGCCGGTGAACACGGGAGAGCCGAGTACCTGCTGCGGCGCCAGCGGCAGCCCGGGGACACTGGCGAAGACCACGGTCGGCCAGCCGAGAAGATTTCTGGCTGGGTCGTACTCGATCAGGCCGAACCCCTCGGCCGTCAGCACGCCGGCATTCCCGGTGACGCAGTAGTTGTCGTAGCTGATGAGCAGGTGGGAGGCGCCAGCGTGGATATCCGGCGCGGCCGGTACCCGGGCCACCCCGGAGATCCACGAGGCCGGGTAGGCGCCGGGGCCTGCGCAGGGCAGCGCGCTGCCCGGCAGCAGCAGGCGCTGCGGCCCGGGCAGGAATGGCTGCGGAGCGCCGAGGCCAGGCAACGCCAGCGGCGCCGGCGGGGTGGGAATCTCGCTCAGCCGGGACGGCGCGTGGCCCGCGCGGTACGGGCCCGCCGCCGCCGTGTCCGTGCCCAGGATCAGGCGCTCGGTGTTCCCGCCGCGGTCGCTGGCGATCACCGTGTCGCAGAAGAGCCACAGGCTCCACCCGGGCCTGCCCGGCAGCGGGCTGCTGTAGCCGCAGTCGCGGCGGACGGTGTTGCCGTTTTTCTCATAGTTCGACAGCACCTGCACCGGTACCGGACGGGGAACACCAGCCCCGCAGGCGGCGACGGCGGCCAGAGACGTCAGCGCGGTCACCGCGCACGCCAGCGCACGGCCCAGGCGGACCCGTCGCGTGGCAGCCGGCGACATCGTTTCCGCGGCTGATCAGCCCGAGCCGTAGTTATAGAGCACCTGGCTGGACGCGGGCCTGACCGCGGTGTTGTCGTGGACCAGGACCGCCACGGCGGCGATGGCCACACAGACGCCGATGAGGAGGGCGATCACCATGCGCATGGATGCGGTCCTTCCTGCGGCAGTTACCTGCCTGCGTGGTCGTCGGGCAGGCCGCGTAGCGCTGCGGCGCCGAACATGGGCTCGAACATAGGGGTGTAATCGGGACCTCGGCGCAGATGCTGGCCGCCGTCGACGTTGATCACCTCCCCGGTGATCCAGGCCGACTCCGGGCCCGCCAGGAACCGGGCGGCCTCGGCGATGTCCGCGGGAAGGCCGACGCGCGACAGCGGCAGGCAGGCCAGGTAGTCGTCCAGTACCGGGCCGGGGTCGGCGATGCCCGCGACCAGTTCCGATTCGACGACTCCGGGCCGGAGGCCGTTGACGCGGATACCGATCCCGCCCAGTTCATCGGCGGCCAGGGCCACCATGTGGTCGACGGCGGCATTGGCCGGGCCGTAGGCACCGAACCAGCGGTGGACGGTGGTGGCGGCGATGGAGGAGATCGCCACGAAGGAGCCTCCGCCCACGCGCGTCATCTCGCGCGCGGCGTATTTAAGGGTCAGCATGGTGCCGGTCGCGTTGAGGTCCAGGGTGGCGCGCCACCCGGCCGTATTGAGGTGGGAGAGCGGCCCGATCGAAGCCGAGCCTCCCGCACTGGCGATCACGATCCGCAGCGGGCCGCTGGAGGCGGCGTCGGCGAGGGCGGCGGCAATCTCATCCTCGTCGGTGACGTCGGCGACCACGTAGCGTAGTCCGTACGCGTCGGCGGACAGCTTGAGTCGCTCTTCGGAACGCCCGCAGATCGTTACCACGGCGCCGTCCGCGGCTAGTCGCCGCGCACAGGCCAGCCCGATTCCGCTCTCGCCGCCGGTGACCAGGGCAGCCGAACCGGCGAGCGATCCACCTTCACTAGACGAGGCCATGATGCCCCCTCGCGAGAGATGTTACTCAACAGTAGCATAACTCCCGCCGGGAGCCAGGCCTCAGCGGGGGCAGGCCAGGCAGGACCGCCGCCGCCGCGGCGTCGTGCCACGCCGCCGTCCCCAGGACGGCTCGCAGCAGCTCGGGCAGCAAGGTTTCCAGTTCCTCCCGGGTCGGCTCGCCATGACGCAGCCACTCGCGGCCCATTGTCTCCACCATGGCGATCCAGCCGCGCAGGACCGACTGCAGCACGGCCGAGCCGCTGGGCGAGCCGAGGCAGGCCAAGATGAGCGCCAGCACCCGGTCGCGGATCTCATCCAGGACCTGGCGGTCCTCTCCGCCAGTCAGGGGGCCGGCCAACGACCCGTGCCGCAGCAGGGCGGTGAGGGCGATCGGGTTGGCCTGGATATGGTCGAAAAACGCGGCCAGCCCGGCCGCCAGCCAGTTGTCCAGGTCGCCGACTCCCGCTTCGTAGATGGCCGCCACCACGTCGTCGCCCGTTTGCCTCAGCGCGGAGATGAACACCCCCGCCTTGCCCCCGTAATAGTGGTAGACCAGCGGCCGCGACATCCCGGCGTCGGCCGCGATGTCGTCCACCGACACCTCGTCGTAGGGGTAGGTGTTGAACAACTTCAGCGCCGAATTGATCAGCGCCTGGCGCCGGTCGTCGGGCGCGAGCCTGCGCCGGACGGGGCGGCCCGGAGGTTCCCCGGTTTTAGCTGACCTCACAACGTCACGGTAGCCCGTCGGGGCTGTACATGCGTCTCCCGGCCGCGCCGGGGCGCCGCCGGTCATCAGCTGCGCCGGGCCTGGACGAGCAGGATGCTGGCCACCGACGGCCAGCGGCACAGCGAGCGATCCAGTGGCCGCAGCAGCCGTGGTACGTCATGGTAGGGGGCGCCCAGGACCTGCTCGCAGGAAAAGCCCCGGGCCGTGAGGAACTCCACCAGGGCCCGCCGGGTGAACAGGCGCAGGTGGCCGACGACCTGATGACCGGGCCTGCCATAGATGCCGCGCAGGCTGACCTCGGAGAACACCGGCTGGATACCCAATCCGAGCAGCCCCCGGTTGAACCACGCCGCCAGGTTCGGCGTCGACAGGAGCAGGATGCCTCCCGGCCGCAGGATCCGGCGGGCCTCCTCGACGGCCGCGTCGGTGTCGACCAGATGCTCGATCAGCTCGCTCATGATCACGACGTCGGCACCGGCGTCGGCCAGCGGCAGGCCGGACGCGTCGATACCGCCCTGGATCACCAGCAGGCCCCGGGCGCGCGCCTGGACCAGCGCCATAGCCGACCAGTCGACGCCGATGACGGTATTTTGCGGATCCAGCCGCTTGACCAGGTGAGTGGCGGTCCCCTCCCCACAGCCGACATCCACGATCCGCTGGGGCCCGCTCCGCTCGGCCAGCACCGCGGCGAGCATACGGGCCTGCCGCTGCGCCCGGTCGGGCCCCGAACTGACCGTGGTGCCGGGGTCCTCATAGAAGGCGTGCAGCCCGCCGGGCCCGGTCGGATTCCGGCCGAAGCCCGGGTGAGATGGTGTCATCGCGGCCACCGTCAGCTCCGCCGGTCGCGGTGCGGCCGCGAGCCGACGGCCTCATCGATGACCGCGGAGAAGTGCTGCACCGCCGTCGACCAGGTGAGCTCGGAGGCACGCCGCCGCGCGGCCTCGCCCATGGCCGCGCGACGCCCATGGGCCAGGGCCAGCGCCGCCCACGCCGAGGCGAATTCTGCCTCGGTGCGGGCCAGCAGGCCGGTCTTGGTGTGCTCGACGGAGTCCCGCAGTCCCGGAACGTCGAAGCCGACCGTAGGGGTGCCCCGGAGGGCGGCCTCGGTGACCACGATGCCCCAGCCTTCGATCAGCGCGGAATGCACGAGCAGCCAGGCGGCTCCCAGCAGGCGGTGCTTTTCCGCTTCGCTGACCCTCCCGGCGAAGGTCACCCCGGGTCCGGCTAGCGACTCCAGGTAACCACGCTCGGGTCCCTCTCCCGCGATGACCAGCTGTCCGCCGACCACCGGGCGTACCCGGTCCCACAACCGGAGCAGCAGGTCGATGCGCTTGTATTCGGCGAGCCGGCCGAGCGCAAGGAACAGCGGCTCACCAGACCGGGGCGTCGGCGGGCCGGCCGGGGCGACCCCGTTGTGGAGCAGCCGGATGCGTCCGCGGTCCACGCCCAGTGACTGAAGTTCGGTCGCCGTCGACGCGGACACCGTCAGCACCAGGCTGCGGCGGTGGGCCCACGGCATGACCCGCTGCTCCATGAACCGGCCCACCGTGGACAGCGGCGGGGGGAACCGCAGCGCCCACAGGTCGGTGTGTACATGGTTGACCATGCAGACCATCGGCTTGCGGGACCACAGGGGCGCCAGGAACGGCATGCCGTTGCAGACCTCTACCACCACGTCGCAGTCGCGCAGCCGGCGCGCGTAGGCGAACGGGGCCCCCGCGAACTGCGTGTACGGCCCCCCGCTGCGCACGACGTCATAATCATGTGCGGCCGCCGGGCCGCCGCACAGCAGCGTGACCTGGTCACCACGGGCGACCAGGCCCGCGGCGAGCTGGTCGACCAGCAACTCCGAGCCGCCGGCCTGCGGGCTGGCGATGTCTCGCCACGCCACGATCACCACCCGGCGGCCCTCGCGCTCCCCCTGGCTGGGCTCCCCCTCCCCCTGACAGCGCCGCGGCCGCTGATGAACTGGGGAAAGGAGGGTCCGATCGATCTCCATGCCTGATCTCCTCCACGCGGACCGGGCCAGCGAGACAGCGCCGCCATTGTCGGCACAGAATTGATCAAGTGTCAATAACGTGTGCGAAGACGGCCTGGTTGGGCGGTCCTCCGGGGGGGTAGGGCGGTCGGTGGCGGTTTTGGAAGGTCTTTGTCCGGACTTTATTGACGAACCATCAACGAGTGACCTACCGTCCGGTAACAACGGGCCGTCACCCGTGGCGCAAGCCCGCCTGGACCGAGGCAAGGAGGAAGGATGCCTAGCGGCCCGCTCCCGTCCACCACCTCAGAGACCACGTCGGCCCGAACTACGTCGGCACTGCGCCCGGCCGGCGCGTTTCGCCTGCTGGCGGCCTTCGCTCACGAGCAGTCGGATCCAGGCCGTTTCTACACCCTGCTGGCGCGCGACTCGGTCGCCCTGGTGGAACGCCACACGGAACTCGACGGGCGCCAGGTGGTGGACGTCGGCGGCGGCGCGGGGTACTTCGCCGACGCCTTCCGCGACCGCGGCGCCCAGTGCCTCCTGGTCGAGCCGGATCCCGGTGAGCTGTACAGCCACGGCGACCCCGGCCGGGCCAGCGTGATCGGTGACGGCTACTGGCTGCCGCTGGCCGACGCCACGGTGGATGTCTGCTTCTCCTGCAACGTGCTCGAGCACGTGAAGGACCCGGCGGGGTTCATCGACGAGATGATCCGCGTGACCCGGCCCGGCGGGCTGGTGTATCTGTCCTACACCGCGTGGCTGTCACCGTGGGGCGGCCACGAGACGTCCCCCTTCCACTACCTGGGCGGGGGCTACGCGGCCCGCCGCTATGCCCGCCGCCACGGCCGGGAGCCCAAGAACCTGTTCGGGCAGAGTATGTTTCCGCTCGGCGTCGGCCGCGTCCTGGCCCTGGTGCGCCGCCGCGCCGATGTCACCGTGGTCGAGGCGCGGCCCCGCTACTACCCGCGCTGCTGCCGGTTCCTGATCTACCTGCCCGGGCTGCGCGAACTGCTGACGTGGAACCTCCTGGTCATACTGCGGCGGCGGGCGTGACGACGCAGCGGCTCTCGCTCGAGGAGATCTTCAGCCATCAGACCGGCTCCTCGGACGACGGGAGCCCACCTCCCCGGCGGCGGCGGCGTGGCTGGGGAGAGGCCGCGGAACGGGCCGGCCTGCGCTGGACCGTGGTGGTCTGGGTCCTGGTGCTGGCCGCCCTGATCGCGGCGGACCCCGGCCGGATGACGTTCGACACCAAGCTGGGCGTGGACATCGATCCGGTGGGTTTCTACCGGCAGCTGTGGCATCTGTGGAACCCGCTGGAAGGGTTCGGCGGCCTGCAGGACCAGTACATCGGCTACGCCTTCCCGATGGGCGCCTTCTACCTGGTCGCGCACCTGCTGCACGTGCCGGTGTGGCTGACCGAACGGGCGTGGATGTCGCTGCTGCTCATGGTGGCGTTCTGGGGCCCGGTCAAGCTGGCCGAGACCCTGGGCATCGGATCGCGGCCGACGCGGCTCCTGGCCGGGGCCGCGTTCGCGCTGTGGCCGACCTTCACCATCCTGGTCGGCTCGGCCTCCGCCGGGGTGCTGCCGGGCGTGCTGGCCCCGTGGGCCGTGCTGCCGCTGACCCGCTCCGGCCCAGCATGGACGGGCGCGGCCCGCTCGGGCCTCGTCGTGGCGTGCATGGGCGGGGTCAACGCGGCCTCCACCCTGGCCGCCATCGTCCCGGCCGGCCTGTACGCCCTGACCCGGCCGGGGCGGCGCCGGTGGGTGCTGGCGGCCTGGTGGACGGCGGCGGTGCTGCTGGCCACGTCGTGGTGGCTCGTGCCGCTGCTGTACCAGGCACGGTACGGCTTCAACTTCCTGCCCTACATCGAGCAGGCCGCGACCACCACCCAGACCATGTCGGCGGCGGCGGCCCTGCGCGGCAGCGGCAACTGGGTCGCGTACCTGAACTTCGGGCAGCCGTGGCTGACCGCCGGATCGGTGATGGTGGGCTCGGCATGGGCGGTGGCGGGCGGCACCGTAGCGGTCGCGGCGGGCCTGGCCGGACTGGCCCGTCGCGACCTGCCCGAAGCGGGATGGCTGCGCGGCACCGCCGCCGTAGCCGCCCTGTGGGCGCTGACCGGCTACGCCGGACCGCTCGGCGGGCCGCTGCACCACCAGGTCCAGGTGCTGCTGGACGGGCCGGCGTCGGCGTTGCGCAACGTCTACAAGATCGAACCGGCCCTGGCCGTGGTGCTGGCGCTCGGGATCGCGCACGTCCTGGCGCGCGGGGTGTGGCCACGGTCGGCCGGGCGCCGCACGGCCTGCGCCGCCGCGGTGGTGGTCCTGGCGGGCATGGGCCTGCCCTACCTGAACGGGAAGGTGCTGCAGCCCGGCTCGTTCAGCCAGGTACCCGGCTACTGGCAGCAGGCGGCCACGTGGCTGGCCTCGCACGACAAGACCGAGACGACCCTGGTGGTGCCGGCCGATTCGCACGGCATCTACACCTGGGGACAGCCCATCGACGAACCGCTTGAGCCGCTGGCCCGCTCCCCGTGGGTGCAGCGAAACCTGGTACCGTTCAGCGGCGGCGGGGTCAGCGACCTGCTGAACGGCGCCGAGCAGGCCATCGAATCGGGCACCGCCTCACCGGGCCTGCCCGGCTACCTGGCCCGGGCCGACATCCGTTACGTCCTGGTCCGTAACGACCTGGATCCCGCCCAGCTCGGCTACACCCCGCCGACGGTGGTCCACGCCGCGCTGGCCGGGTCGGGGTTCACCCGGGTCGCCGCGTTCGGCCAGCCGGTGCCGGCCGGCCCGGTCGGCCAGGGAACCGCCCTGCAGGTTGAGGCGATCGAGCCGCAGTATCCCCCGGTCGAGATCTTCCAGGCCGCCAATCCGGCCGAACGGCCGGGCGGGCCCGCGGCCGTCCTGCCCGCCGCCTCGACCACGCTCGTCGACGGCGGCCCCGCCTCGCTGCTGCAACTGGTGGCCCAGGGCATGCCGGGCGGCCGGGCGGCCGTGATCGCCGGCCAGGACACCGGCGCCGGCCCGCCCGCCGTCCAGCAAGACGTCACCGACGGGCTCCGCCGCGCCGACACCGTCTTCGGCCTGCCCACCGGCAACACCTCCTACACCTACACCGCGACCGGCACGATCCCGCCGGATAACCCGCAAGGCGCGCCCGGCCAGCCGCCCCGCCAGCTCCTGCCGCCCGGCACCGCCGGCCATCAGACCGTCGCCGTGCTCACCGGCGCGGCCAGCGTCACCGCCTCGTCCGCGGGGTCCTGGCTGTGGGAGGTGCCGCAGGGCGACCCGGTCAACGCGTTCGACGGTGACCCGTCCACCGCCTGGACCGAGGCGAGCGCCAGCCGCGCTGGCGGGCAGTGGATCCAGATCGGCTTCGGCCACCCGCTGCGCCTGTCCGGGCCGCTGACGGTGCGGCTGCTTGACGACATTCCGCGGCCGGTGACGACCCGCCTGGTGATCACCACCGCCGCGGGCCGCGCCGTCACTAGCACGCAGGTCACGGGAGCGCCCCAGCCGGTCACCGTCCCGTCGGGCACCACGAGCTGGCTGCGGATCACCATCGCCGCCACCCGCGGCGGCACTTCCGGCGGGCCCGGCGCGGGCATCAGCGAGGTCACCATTCCCGGCGTGCGCGTCACCCGTTTCCTTCAGCCCGCCGAGGAGCTGGCCGGGCCCGCGCCCTCCTTCAGTTTCCACCGCGAAACCGCCGCGACGTTCGGCCTGCCAGGCGCGCCCCCGGAACCGGCCCTCGACCGGACATACACCACCCCCGCCGCCCAGCGTTTTGCCGTGTCGGCAAGTGTCACCGCCGTACCCGGCGCGGCGCTCAACGCGCTCCTGGACCGGGTCGGCTCCTCACCGCCGGCGCAGCTGCACATCACCGCCAGCTCCACCTTCGGCTCGCTGCCCGCGCTGCGCCCGCAGAACCTCCTGCAGAGCAGCGGCGGCACCGGCTGGCTGGCGGCCGGCCCCCGCGCCACCCTGCACCTGCGATGGAAGGGGCAGCGGACCATCAGCGAGATCGACCTGGTGGCGTCGACCGTGGGGATCGCCGCCGAACCGACCCGCGTGCTGATCACCAGCCCCGGCGGAACCCGGGACGTGCCGGTGCCGGACAGCGGCGTCCTGCGCTTCCCCCCGCTGATCACCGACCAGCTGGACATCAGCTTCCCCGGCGTGATGCCGACCACCGCCTACAACCCGCTGGCCGGACAGGCCCAGCAGCTACCTGTCGGGCTGGCCAGGCTGAGCGTTCCCGCGCTGGCCGGCCTGAGTACTGGCGTTCCCGCCCCCGCCGCCCCCTTCAGGCTCAGCTGCGGGCAGGGGCCGCCGGTGACGGTAGACGGCCACACCTATCCCACGTCGGTTTCTGGCACCGTGAACGACCTCACCGACCTCGCCCCGCTGCCGCTGCACCTGTGCACGAAGGGGACGGCGCTGACGCTGAGCGCGGGCCGGCACTGGCTGACCTCGCCGGGGACCGGCGTGCCGCTGGCCGTTACCGACCTGAGCCTGCTCGCGGCCACAGCGTCGGCCAGCACAGCGTCGTCCAGCACAGGGCCGGCTAGCACAGCGTCGTCCAGCACAGGGCCGGCCAGCGCCGTCGCGGCGGCTCGTCAGCTGCGGATCGGCTCGTGGGGAGCCGAGTACCGCACGGCAACGATCGGCCCCGGCCGCCAGTCGTACCTGGAGGTGCACGACGTGGCCAACCCGGGCTGGACCGCCACCCTCAACGGGCACCGGCTCACGCCGGTGACCCTGGACGGCTGGCAGCAGGCCTTTGTGGTGCCGGCTGGCGCCGGCGGCCGGGTCGTCATGGCCTTCACCCCCGCGACCGGGTACCGGTGGCTGCTGGCCGGATCCGCGCTGGCGGCCTGCGTGCTGATCGCGGCCGCGGCCTGGCCCCGGCGGCTTCGTCCGCGGCTGCGGCCGAGCCTGGCGGCGGCAGGCCGGGCCGGGCCGGGCCCCGCCGAGATATCGCCTGGCCCCGGCCCGCTCGGATACTGGCTCGCGGTGGCCGCCGTGGCCGTGGTGCTAGCCCTGGTCGGCGGGCCCCTCGTGGCCGCGGTCCCGGTGGTGCTGGCGCTGGGCTGGTGGCGGCCGCGATGGGTGCCGTGGCTGGCCTTTACCGCGATGTGCGTCGCGGGGGCGCTGGCCTTGACCAGCCTCGGCCACGGCGCTGGAGTCGACGCCGGGGCCTTCGGCTGGCCCGCCCAGGCCGCCGCGCTGATCGCCCTGGCCGCCGCGCTGACGCCGACCGCGCGGGGAGTGCAGCGCCGGACAAGCGCCGCAGTCCCGAGGGACGAGGGGTACGGCGGGTGACCACGCTCAGGGACGCGCCCGGCGCGCCGGCGTCCTGGCCGTTCGCCCCGATCGAGGAACTCGACGTCTACCTCGAGAACGCCCAGGAGCCCAGCCTGGTGCAGCTCGAGACGCACGCCCGGGGCCACCTGGACCCGGCGGCGCTGGAGGCGGCGCTGGCCGGCGCGCTGGCCGCCGACCCCTCGGCGCGGCGGCACGCGGCCGCCACGTCGCGATGGAGCCGCCGCCTGCGCTGGGAAACCGCCGCACCCGCCGTCCGTCCCGCGCCCGGCCGGGAAGCCACGCTGCTCACGGTGGCCGGCTGGAGCAGCCCGGGTCAGCTGGCCACGCTGCGGGAATTGCTGTCCGCCTGGCCGATGTCCCTGAACGACACCGCGGCGCGTGTGCTCCTGGCGGTCGGACCTGAGCACGACGTCGTGATCATGCAGGTCCACCACGCCGCCTTCGACGGCGTCTCCAGCCTGGCTCTGCTCTCCGCGATCTGCGCCGGCTACCAGGAATCGGCGGTCGCGAGCATCCGCCCGCAGGTCGTTCGGCCCTCCTGGCCCGGCCCCGGTCCGGTCCAGCCGCCGGTCCCGCTCCGGTCCCGGCGCGGGCAGGCCGCGGCGCCCCGGCGCGGCGGTAGCCGGCCCGGCCTGCCGTTGCCGCCTGGCGTGGTAACGCGGATCGCCGCGCACGCCGCCCAACCCGACCGGCCCGGATACGGTTTCGTGCAGAAATCGGTTCCGGTTCCCGGGCCGAGCCGCCAGGGCAGCGGCCCGCACCCGACGGTCAACGATCTGCTCATCGCGGCGATGATCCTGACCGTGGACCGGTGGAACGCGGCCCATGGTCGTCGCAGCGGCACGATCCGGATCACCGTGCCAGTCAACGGCCGGGACCCGCAGCGGCGGTGGAAGGGGCCCGGTAACCAGTCGCGGCTGATCCGGGTGACCGCTGGTCCCGGCCAGCGCGCCGACGCGGCTGGCCTGCTCGCGCACGTCGTGGTCCAGACCAGGGCCGGCAAGCGGCAGCCCCGCCCCGGTCTGGACGCGGTGAGCAGGCTGCTGGCCGCGGGCTGGGCGCCGGTCGCGGTAAAGCGGCACACGGCGCGCCTGGCCCGCCGCCTGGCCAGGCCGGTATGTACCGATACCTCACTGGTCAGCAACCTGGGCGTGCTCATCGACCCGCCCAGCTTCAGCGGCAGCGGCCGGGAACCGCTGTGGTTCTCCGGCCCCGCCCCGATGCCCCGGGGCCTGGCGGTGGGCGCCGTGACCGTCGCCGGCCGGCTGCACCTGTGTGTCCACTACCGGCACACGCTCCTGGACTCCGGCGCCGCCGCGGATTTCACCGCCGGCTACTGCCGGGCGCTCGCCGAGCTGGCCGCGCCGCCCCAGGGGAGGCCGCCGTGATCGCTCATCCCGGGATCATCCTGGCCGTGGCGGCCAGCGTCATCTACAACTTCGGCTTCATCCTGGAAAAGCGCGCTCTCGCGCGCCTGCCCGCCATCGACGCGCATCACCTCTGGCGATTGCTGCGCACCCTGTTCACCGCGCCGGCGTGGCTGGCAGGTTTCGCGCTGATCTGCGGCGGCCTGGTCCTGCAAGTCCTGGTGCTGTCCCTGGTACCGCTGACGGTGGCCCAGCCGCTGCAGGCCTGCGGGGTGGTGGTAACGATCGTCTTCTCGCGGCTGGTGCTGCACGAACGACTCGGGCGTACCGAGCTGGCCTGCATCGGAATCATCGCCATCGCGGTGCTGCTGCTGGGCCTGTCGGTCGGCCACAGCGCGGGAGCGGGAGCCCACGCGGCCGGAATCGCCATCGCGGCGGCCGCGGCTCCCGCTTGCCTGGCGGGCCTGGTCATCTATGGCTGGCTCTACCGGGCGTCAAGCCGCCGGCACCGCTACCCGGTCAGCGGCGTTAGCTACGGCCTGTGCGCCGGGCTCATGTACGGGGTCGCCGGACTCGCCCTCAAGGCACTGTCGGCCGCGATCTTCACCAGCCGGGCCGCACCGCACGTACCGGCTGCGGCTCTTGCGATCCACACCGCGGCGGCCAGGGCAGGTGCGGTGGTGCCGCCCCACCGCGCTGGCGGGCTCCTGATGGCCGCCGTCCTGTCGCCCTACCTGTACGCGGTGCTCGCCTCCTCGGCGGCCGGAATGTGCCTGTTCCAGACGGCGCTCCAGCGCAGCCCAGCGTCCATCATCCTGCCCACGGCGAACATCATCAGCACCGGATACCTCGTCGTCATCGGTTCGTGGCTGTTCCACGAGCGGTTGCCCGCCGGGCCGGCCCCGCTGGCCATGCGACTGGGGGGCGGCGTCGCCGCCGTCGCCGTGCCGGTGATCCTTACCGTCGCGGCCGAACGGGCCGCCTCCCGGCGCCAGCCCGGCGGCCGGCGGCGTGCCCGTCACAGTCCCGTCCCGCCCTTCTCCACGGAAAGGTCTCTGCCATGAATCTGGACCCGCTGTTGCTCAACCTGCTGGCCTGCCCCATCGACAAGCAGGCGCTGCTGTACCTCGCCGAGGACGACGTCTTGTACAACCCGCGGCTGCGCCGCCTCTACCGCGTCCGCGACGGCATCCCCGTCATGCTCGCCGACCAGGGCGAGACGGTGAGCGACGCCCACCACCGCGACCTGCTCCGCCGGGCCGCCGCCGGCGGCGCGCTGACCACCCTTCAGGTGGCGCTGCGCGACGTGCTGGCCAGCCACCTCGCCGACGCGCACCTTCCCGCGGGACCGCAGCGGCGCCCGTTCGCCGACCAGGCAGCGATCACTCCCCATGGCCGTGCGGTCCATGAGGAGACCACCGGCTCCGGCGAGGACGCAGCCTAACCGCCGCACCCTATCCACCCCGCCGCCGTGGAGGAACCGATGCTGCCATCAGAACAGGCGCCCAATCGGGCCTGGCCGCCACCTGCCGCCCCCGTCACACTGGCCAAACCGCAGGGCAAGGGCTGGGGCCGGCTGGTCCTGGCCGGCGCGGGGGCGTTCCTGGTGGCTTCCGGCCTGCTCCTGCGTTTCTACGCCGCGCCCCGGCTGATCGCCGCACCCGCCGATCTGTACCAGACGGACACCCTGCAGGCCGCGGACGCCTCCTATTTCGACCAGGGTTCCCTGACGACCCGGCACGGCGTCACCCTTACCTATACCCTCACCATCCGCGGGGACCCCAGAGCCAGCACCGGCACGACCGCGGTGTGGGACTCGTTCGCGGCCCTGGCCGACCGGAAGCGCGGCGTGCAGGTGAACAGCACCTATCAACGCGCCGTCTTCAACCGCCGCACCGGGCAACTGCTCGACTGCTGCGGTGCGGCGGTCAACGACGACACCAGGGTCCGCCAGCACGGCGTCGGGCTGTTCTGGCCGATCGGCGTGCGCAAGGCCACATATCAGGTCTTCGACGTCAACGCCGAATCGGCCTGGCCGGCGAGCTACAGCGGTACGGCGCGCGTCCAGGGCATCATGACCTACCGGTTCATCCAGCACATACCGTCCACCCCGGTCGCCCAGCTGGCGGGGGTGCCCTCGTCGCTGCTGGGCCTGCGCGGGAAGGCCGGCAACGTCGTCGCAGACCGCTACTACCAAGCCGACAACACCTTCTGGGTCGACCCGCGGACCGGCGTCGTCATCGACATCGAGCAGCGGGTCCTGTCGGTGCTCCGCGGCCCCGATGGCCAGGGCAAACTGGTAGTGGCCGACATGGACCTGAAGATGTCGGGCTCAAGCCGCCGCCAGCTGGCCGCCCTGGCCAGCAAGAACGCTGCCTTGATCGGCACGCTGCGGGAGCGCGGCCCCCTCGGCGGTGGCATCCTCGGCCTCATCTTGATCCTGGCGGCCATGATCCCGTTCCGTCGTCACTGGCAGATGGCCGCCAGCTGAGAGGCCTAACCGCGGTCAGTCCGGCATCGCGGCGATGATCTGCTGCCCGGTGAGCGGCAGCGTCCGCACCCGGACACCGAGGGCGTCGTAGAGGGCGTTGCCGATGGCGGCGGCGGTGGGCCCTTGCGCGGTTTCTCCCACCCCCAGCGACGGGTTCCCGTGGCCAGGCAAGAACTCCACCTCCACCGCGGGCACCTCGGAGAACCGCAGAATCGGATAGCTGTCCCAGGTGTCGCTGGTAACGGTAAGACGGTTGAAGCGCACGCGTTCCTTCAGCGTCCAGCTGGTCGCCTGGATCGCGCCGCCCTCGACCTGGTTCTGGGCGCCGTCCGGGTTGATCACCAGGCCGGCGTCGACGGCGATGGTCAGTCGGCGCACCCGTACCTCGGTGACGGCCTCCACCTCCGCGACGACCGCGCAGTAGGCGCTGCTGTTCTTGTAACGGGCATAGCCGATGCCATGGCCGGCGGACCGGGACGACCCGGACGCGGACCAGCCGGCCCAGCCCGACCGCCGGATGACGGCCTCGATCACCGCCCGGCCCCTGAGGTCCGCCAGCTGGGCGAGACGGTATTCGGCCGGATCGCGGCCCGCCGCCTCGGCGAGCTCGTCCATGAACGACTCAATCGCGAACACGTTGACGAAGCCGCCGAGCGAGCGCAGCGAGGAAGTCCGCAGCGGCATCACCGACAGCCGGTGATTCACCACACGGTAAGCCGGGAACGCATAGCCCGGCACGGCGTTCCGGCCGGCACCGCCACCCCGCTCAAGCGGCGGCTCCGCCGCCGCCTCGATCGGCTCGCCGCCGTCCCGGTGGCTCGCCGCGAGCAGCCCGATCGAGCGGCCGAACCCCGGCCGGGTCACGTGGCCGTTGCCCCAGATCTCGTGCTGCCAAGACAGCACGTCACCGCGTGCGTCGAGGTCGGCGGCGAGGCGGACCACGGCGGCCGGCCCGTAGGGTTCCCAGCCAAGCTCGTCGGCGCGCGACCAGACGACCTGCACCGGCCGGCCGGGCACGGCCATGGCGAGCAGGGCCGCGTCCATGGCGGCGTCCTCGGCGCCGTTGTGACCGTAGCAGCCCGCACCCTCGACGTGCCGCACGCGCACCTGTTCCTCAGTCAGCGTCAGCGCCCGGGCCAGCTCGCGGCGCAGCATGTACACGCCCTGGCTGTGCGTCCAGACCTCCAGCCGGACGCCGCCCCCATTTCCCTCGTTTCCGGCCAGCGCCATCGCGGCGGACGGTCCCATCGCCGCGTGCGCAAGGTAAGGCCGGTGATAGGCGGCTTCGTGCGAGCGCGCGGCAGATCCGGGCGGCGCGCCGGCGGGAGGGGCGGATTCGGCCAGGACACGGGTCTCGGCGGGCGCGGAGGTGAGGAACGCGGGCAGATCGTCCTCATCGGGCAGGGTGGGCTGCTCCTGCCACTTCGCTTCCGCCCGTAGCAGGTCGACGGCGCGCAGCGCCACCTCCTCCCGGTCGGCGATCACGCCCAGGAAACCCCCGTCCCGTACGACGGTCACGACTCCTGGCAGCGCCATCGCCGCTTCCGCGCCGACGTCGAGCAGGGTGGCACCGCGGGACGGAGGCCGAACGACCCGGCCGTACAGCATCCCGTCGAGCGCCAGGTCGTGGACGAAACGAGGCCGCGGGGCCAGCTTGTCGGGCAGGTCCACCCTCGGCACGCTGGTGCCGACGATCCGGTAATCCGAAGCCGCCTTGGGCTTGGCCAGGCCCGTGGCCGGGCGGTCCAGCAGCCCGTCGTCCGCCAGCTCCCAGTAACTCGTGGTCCGGCCATCCGGTGCGGCAACGGTGCCGTCGTGAACGGTGAGCACGTTGGCGGGCACGTTCCACCGGCCGGCGGCGACGCCGAGGTAGATTGCCCTGACCTCGGCACAGGCGACCCGGAGGGCGGCACCGGAATACTGAATCGAATTGCTGCCCGCCGTATAGCCCTCATCAGGACTGATGCCGGTCACGGCCGCGACCATGCGGACCCGGGCGACGTCGATGTCCAGCTCTTCGGCGGCCACCTGCGCCAGCGCGGTGAGCACGCCCTGGCCGAGCTCGACCTTGCCCGAACGCACGTCCACCACGCCGTCCGGCCGGACGCGCAGCCAGTCCCCGAGACGGGGATTGGCCGCGAGCGAAGGCGGCAGCACCGTCCTGGCTTCGGGTGACGTCGCCATCAGTCCCCGTCCTGGCTGGCACTGTCCTGGCTGGCACTGTCCCGGCTGGCACTGTCCCGGCTGGCACGCAGGCTGGCAGCGGCAGCGCGCACGGCGCGCACGATCCGGTTCTGCGCGCCGCAGCGGCACAAGTTGCGGTCCAGCGCGGCGCGTACCTCGTCCTCGCTGGGGTCGTCGTTGGTGGCGAGCAGCCCGGCGGCACTGATCACCACGCCGGAGATGCAGTAGCCGCACTGTGCGGCCTGCCCGTCAATGATCGCCTGCGCGACGGGGTGCGGCCGCTCGGGCGGGCCCAGTCCCTCCACTGTCGTTACTTCCCGGTCCTCAACCGCCCACATCGGGGTATCGCAGGAGTAGGCGGGGCGGCCGTCGACGAGTACGAGGCAAGCGCCGCACAGGCCAAGACCACAACCGAAGCGGGTGCCCTTCAACCCGAGATGGTTCCGCAGCACGTACAGCAGCGCGGTGTCCTGCTCGGTACGGACCTCCTCGCGCCGGCCGTTCACCAGCACGGTGACCCGCATGGGATCGGTATCAGGCATGATCCTTAACCAGCCCAGGTAGTCGCCACTCAGACGCGAACAGTTCCCTCAAGAGGGACCCGTATACAGTACTCCGGCCGCGGTCGTCGCCTCGTTGCCTCCCTCTGCCGTTCAGGCGAGCGGAACCTCCACCGCGACATCCTGCTTCGGGTAGTACGCCGCCACGTCCCGAGCGCCGTACTTGGCCCGGAACATGTCGAGGATCTCACCGACTCTGGCCGGATCCGTGATGGGAGTCGCCGTTGCTGACAGCTGCGCTCCCCCGGCGGCCAGGCGGATCATTGGCGTATTCAGCACGTTCTTGTACCAGTCGGAGTCCGATCCGTTGACCGGCACCAGATACAGGTTCTCGCCCTCCCGCACGAACCACACCGGGATGGAGATCTCGCGGCCGGACGTCCGGCCGGTGACCGTCAGTTCGATCTCCCGGGTGGATTCCATGGCCCTTTTGACATCCTCGTTTGCCATACTTCCCCGCTCATTGTGAGGTGGACGTTCCCGGTTCTCCGGCATCTATTGTCGTCATCTATCGCTGCAGCCGACATCACCCGACTGAAGAGAGGGTTCCGACTGCGGCGCACGCGGGACGCCGGCTGGCAGGTCACGCAGCCACGGCCGCGGCTGGCTAACCGGGAACATCTGCCAGCCGCCCCCTGTTGCACGTCGTGTAACATTACTCGACGTGCAAATTTACATCCCATGCAAAGTTGTAGTGAGCACACGATGACACTTGCTAGTACGGCTCATGCCGGGGAGCCGCGCAGCTCGCTGCGCGAGCGCAAGAAGCTGGCTACCCGCCGGTCGCTCCGCCGGGTAGCGCTCGACCTGGTCGCCGAGCGCGGCTTCGCGCACGTCACGGTGGAGGACATCGCCGAGGCGGCGGACGTGTCGCCGCGCACGTTCTTCAACTACTTCCCGTCGAAGGAAGCCGCACTGTTCGCCGCGGACCCGGACCGGATCACGGCGCTGCGCGAGCGCGTTGTGCGTCAGGCGCCCGGCGAGCCGGTCCTGGACGCGCTGCGCATGGTCATGGTCAGTGACGCCCGGGCAGTAGCGGATGAGCTCAGCGAGCTCGGCGGCGACCCGGCGGACTGGCTGCGCCGGATGAAGGAGGCCCGTGCCGACCCGCACCTGCGCGCGGCCCACGCGGCGCAGATGGGGCTGGTTGAGCGGGCAGTCACTGAAGGGCTCGCCGAGCGGCTCGGCACCGATCCGGAGCGCGATCCCTACCCCGGGCTGCTGGCCGCCATGGCATCCGGCGTGTTCCGCGCCAGCATGACGTTCTGGGCTGGCTCAGGCGGCACGGTGCCGCTCGACCAGCTCATCGACCTGGCGTTCCAGGCGCTCGCCGACGGGCTGCCCGAGCGCTGCGCCCTACGTCACGTCAGTGCTAGCCCGGGGGAACGCCTCCTCCAGCCCTCCCCGCAACGACCCCCCCAGACCCCCCCGCAAGGGAACGCGGCGGACAGGAAGGACAACCACTGATGGCCTCAGCCGCTCCCGCGCCCGCCGGCGGCCCCCAGCCGCCTGCCGCGGACATCACCGGTAACGGCGCCCTGCCCGGGCTCAGCCGCCGCCGCATCCTGCTCATCATCGGCGCGCTCATGCTCGGCATGCTGCTCGCCGCGCTCGACCAGACGATCGTGTCCACGGCGCTGCCGACGATCGTGGGTGACCTCAAGGGCGGTTCCCACATCGCCTGGGTCATCACCGCCTACCTGCTCGCCACCACGGTGTCCACCCCGCTGTGGGGCAAGCTGGGCGACCAGTACGGCCGGAAGATCTTCTTCCAGGCCGCGATCGTCATCTTCCTGGTCGGCTCGATCCTGTCCGGCCTGAGCACGTCCATGGTCATGCTCATCGCGTTCCGCGCGGTGCAAGGGCTGGGCAGCGGCGGCCTGATGGTCGGCGCGCAGGCCATCGTCGGCGACATCGTCTCGCCCCGGGAACGCGGCCGCTACGTGGGCCTGTTCGGCGCGGTCTTCGGCGTCTCCAGCGTGATCGGCCCGCTGCTCGGCGGCGTTTTCGTGGACAACCTGTCCTGGCGCTGGATCTTCTACATCAACGTTCCGATCGGGCTGATCGCGCTGGCCGTGGTGGCCAGCCAGGTGCCCGGCCGGCTGAGCCGGGTGCACCACGTGATCGACTACCTCGGCACCCTCGTGCTGTCGGCGGCCGCCACCTCGCTGATCCTGCTGACCAGCCTGGGCGGCACCACCTACCCATGGCGGTCGACGCCCATCTACATCCTGGGCGCGGCCGGCGTACTGCTGATCGGCGTGTTCGTGCTGGTCGAGCGGCGGGCCGCCGAGCCGGTCCTGCCGCTTCACCTGTTCAAGCTGCGCATCTTCTCAGTGACCAGCCTGGTCGGCTTCATCGTCGGCTTCGCGATGTTCGGCGCCATCACCTACCTGCCCGCGTTCTTCCAGGTCGTCCGGGGCATCTCGCCGACCATCTCCGGGGTGTACCTGCTCCCGCTGATGGCCGGGCTGCTCGCGGTCTCGATCACGTCCGGGCAGATCATCTCGAAGACCGGCAAGTACCGGTTCTTCCCGATCGCCGGTTCCGCGATGATGACCCTCGGCATGTACCTGCTCTCGCTGATGGGCGTGGGCTCATCAACCCTCCAGGACGCGGCCTACATGCTCGTGCTCGGCATGGGTATCGGCGGTGTCATGCAGGTGCTGGTCATCATCGTGCAGAACGGCGTGCCGCACAGCGAACTGGGCGTCGCGACCTCCGGCGCCACGTTCTTCCGTTCGATCGGCGGGTCGTTCGGCACCGCGATCTTCGGCGCGATCTTCTCCAACGTGCTGGTCAGCAACCTGGCCAAGCACTTGCACGGGGTCACCCTGCCGCACGGCTTCAGCAGCGCGGACGCCACCCCCGCGCTGCTGTCCCACCTGCCCGCCGCGGTGCACCAGGGCTTCGTGGCCGGCTACGCCGAGTCGATCCAGACCGTGTTCCTGGTCGCGGTGCCGATCGCCGCGCTCGCCTTCCTGGCCACCTGGCTGATCCCGCAGGTGGAGCTCAAGCAGTGGCCCGAGGCCGGCGCAGCAGGGCCCGACGCGGACATGACCATGGCGGGCGCCGCCGTGGCGCAGGAGGCAGTGCCCGGTGAATCCCCGCAGGCCGCGCCTCAGCCGCAGGTGACCCACGAGGCGCTAGACCCTCAGGACCACAGCCGCACCGATCCCTGACCACGCTGTCTGGTGCGATCCGCCGAGCTCGCGCGCCTGCTCGGGCGCCGTTGACTCATTGCGACGGCCCGGCCGCCTCTCTACGCTGCTTTCATGGGACTCGTCGAGTCGCTCGGCTACACGCTTCCCGCGCCCAATGCCGCGCAGCGGGCGCTGTGGCACATTTCTTCCTCACGACCGGGCGCCTGGGTGTTCGCCAGGTCCATACACCATGTCGACAAGTTCGTGCTGCGGATGAGCCGGGGCCAGGCCACGCTGGCGGGTCTCACGGCCGGGATCCCGGTCCTGACGGTCACCACCACCGGAGCCCGCAGCGGCCAGCCGCGCACGACGCCGTTGCTCGGCGTGCCGTTCGGCGACGACATCGCGGTCATCGGCACCCATTTCGGGCAGCCGGGCACGCCGGGCTGGTACTACAACCTGCGCGCCAAGCCGCGCGCCGAGGTCACCTACCAGAACAGGAGCGCCGCCGCCGCCCGCGAGGCCGACGACGACGAGTGGCAGGCGATCTGGAGCCGGGCCCGGACGATCTACGGCGACTACGAGGCATACGCCCGGCGCATCAGCGACCGCAAGATCCACATCATGATCCTCAGCGGGTAAACCGCTGCCGGGACCCATCAGCTACCCAATGATCAGCAGCGATCACTGAAAGTTATCGCTGCTGATGCCTCGCCAATGTTTTGACGCATGTCTTCCTTTATGTTTCCGCGGAAACGCCGGCCAGGTCGTCGATCCAGCGTTCCAGGCGGCGGCCCTCCGCGCTGACCAGGCCGGGATCCCCGAGGGTGTTCGCCAGCAGGGCGATGCCCTCGTAGGTGGCGACCAGGGTCACCGCGAGCTCCCTGGCGTCGGGGCGGCCCATGGCCTCGAACTGCCGTTGCGCCCAGCCGATCAGCTGCTCCAGCACGGCCGCGGCCTGGGTGTGCAGATCATCGGTGCGCTTGTCCAGCTCGGAGGTGAGCGAGCCGATCGCCGCGGCGCTCCAGACATCACGCATGCCCGGCACTTGGGTTCGCGCCCGGCAGGGGGACGATGCACGACTATGCGGGTCTGGTGCCGGATCCGGCGAGGAGGCCTGGAAATGTCGGCGGGCTCCTCTAGCCTTTCCGCTGTGGAGCCTTCGGATACGGTCTCACCGCCTGCGGCGGACGGTTCCCGGCATGCCCTGTTCCGCTACCTGACCGCTGAGGAGTCCGCCGACTACCTGGCGATCATGGATCTGTTCTCCGCCACCTTGCTCACCGATCTGTCCGCCGCCGAGGTAGCCACCCAGCTCGCTGAGCGCGGCCGCGCCGTGGACCGCGACGTCGTGGAGGCGCGCTGCCGGCAGCTCGTCGGCTGGGGCAATCTCGTGCCGTCTCTTCGCGACGCGAAGGTGAGCACAGTCGCCGAGTACATCCGGTCCCGCTCCCGCTACCAGGTGTCCAAGCTCGGGGGACGCCTGCACCGAGAGGCGGTCGCCATCCTGCACGCCAGTGACGGCGCGCGCGAGGTGGCGCGAGAGCTGCTCGGCCAGATCGTCCAGTCCCTCGACCGCATCCTGGCGATGCTGGACCGCCAGGAGATCGACGCCGATGCCCTGGCCGGCGAGGTCACCACGGTATTCGGCAACCAGCGCCTGTTCACCGACAGCGTCCGGGATTTCTACGCCTACCTGGCCGGCATCCTCAGTCGTTACGACCTCGGCGGCGAGGAGTACGCGCACTTCAAGGAATTGCTGCTGGTCTACATCGACCTGATCACCGCCGACGTCAACCGGCATGCCCCGGCGGTCGCCCACCGGATCGGCCTGGTCCTGACGCTGGTCGATCCGCTGCTCGAAGCACTGGCGCGGCTGCCCGGGCTCACCCTGCCGGACGGCACACCCGTCGAGCGAGCCCAGGGACGGACACGCTCGGACTGGGAAGAGCTCGCTTACTGGTACGACGCCCACGGCGCTTCGGGCCCCGAGCAGCTTCGCGCGGCCGCCGGGCAGGCGCTCGGCCAGCTGATCACCAACGCCAAGCGGCTGCTCGACTCGTCGGGGACGGGCTTTTCCCGGCGGGCCGACTTCCTCCGGCTCGCCCGCTGGTTCGCCGCGGCTGACGACGAAGGCGCCCACCGGCTCTACGCGGCCACGTTCGGCGCTTATCCGTCTCGGCACCTGCTCTTCGGCCCGGACGAACCCGATCCGCGCGCGGGCCCGATGACGTCGTGGTGGAATTCCGATCCGGTGCACGTCCCCGTATCGCTGCGGGAACGCGGCGACCGCGCGATGCGCGGACGCACGTCCCGTGTTCCCGACCCGACCGCGGACCGGCTCCGCCTGACCGCCGAGGCGCGGCACGAGGCCGAGCAGCGCCAGGCCGCCGCGGCCGAGCTAGCGCTCACCGGCGCCCTGCACGGCGCCGCCATTTCACCCGCCGCCCGCAACCTGCTCCTCGACCTGGTGGCCGAGCTGCTGGCCCGGCATCGCGACGAAACCACCGACCACGACGTCGGCCTGCGCCTGCGCGCGGTCCCCGGGCTCGACACCGTTGTCACCAGCTCCGACGGAACGACGACCTTCGTCGGCCTGAGCCTGTCGGTGTCGGGTACCACGCAGTGGGCGCCCGGCGAGCGGGAGGCGGCGGTATGACGGCCCCGCGCGTCTCGACGGCCGGGCTCGATGCCGGCGAGCGGCGAATCGCGGCCCGGCACTTGCTGTCCGCGCCCATTCTCACCGCCGCCCGGCAGCCAGCCGAACTGGACCTGGTGCGCCGCCACGCCGCGGCCCTGAAATCCATGTTCGCCAGCCAGCTCGGGTACGCGCTGATCGTCGAGTCCAGCTTCGCCCGCCTGGTGAAGGCGCCGCTGCCGGCGTCCGCCCCGGTCCGCCCGGCGCGACGCGCGACCGACGACAGCCCCTTTACCGCCGCCACCTATGTCCATCTCGCGCTGGTCTGCGCCGCCCTGCTCGCGCCGGGCGTGGGCGAGCAGATTCTCATCTCGGCACTGGTCGACCAGATCCGGGCGGACGGGGCGGAGCAGTCGATCACGATTACCGACAGCCTCAGCGACCGGCGGCAGCTCGTGACGGCGCTGCGGCTGCTGGTGGCCTGGGGCGTGGTGAGCGAGACGGACGGCTCGCTCACCGCCTGGGGTGAGCGTCCCGAAGACGAGGCCCTGCTCAGCATCAACCGCTCGCTGCTGATCCACCTGCTGCCGAGCCCGCTGCACCACTTCGTGACGGCCGAGGACACCTGGGCGCAGCGCCACCCCGAGCCGCCTCGCCGTCGGCTGCGCCAGCGGCTGGTGGAGAACCCGGCGCTCTTCCGGGCGGAGCTTGGAGACGACGAGCTCGACGTGCTGTCCCGTGACCGGAATGAGCTGGCCCGGCACCTCGACGAGAACTTCGGCCTGGTGCTGGAAGTCCGGGCCGAAGGCGCGCTGGCCTACGATCCGTCCGGCGCGCTCACCGATCTCGACTTCCCCGGCAGCGGCAGCGCCAAGCAGGCGGCATTGCTGCTGCTCGACGAGCTGATCACGGCTCTGCAGCCGTCGGCTGAATCCGCGGTCCTGGTTGACGGCAGCCCGCTGCGCGGCGCGTTCGCCCCGTGGCCGCAGGTCGATGCGGTGCTGGGCGGCTTGGCCGCCCGCTACCGGAGCGTCTGGAAGGGCGCGTACGGCGAGTCCCTGGACGCGCTCCGCGGCGACGTCGTCGACCTGCTCGAGGCCCTGCGCCTGGGCCGCCGCCTAGACGGCGGGCTGGCGATCTTCCCCTTCGCGGCGCGCTACCAGCCACACGTGAAAACCGCTGTGAACGAGGAGACGCCCGGATGAGTCAGCAACGTGCTCCGCGCCGCTTCGACGAGCGCTGGCGGCTGTCCCGGGCCGGCATCGTCAACGTCTGGCACTACCTGGACAACGAGTTCGATCTCAGCGGCGGCCGGATGATCCTGCGGGGGACGAACGGGTCGGGGAAATCCCGCGCGCTGGAGATGCTGCTGCCGTTCCTGCTCGACGCCGACCGCCGCCGGATGGACGCCACCGGCGCGGCCCGGGTGAACCTCGACGAGCTGATGCGCACCGGCGCGCAGGGCCAGTCCAACCGCACCGGCTACCTCTGGCTCGAGCTGTGCCGGTCAGAGCTGGGCCGGCCAGACGGTTACCTCACCGTCGGGGCCCTGGTCCGGCACAGCCAGTCCGCCAGCAGCACCAAGGTCTGGTACTTCACCACTGCCCTACGGGTCGGCGACGGCCTGGAGCTCATGTCCGGCTCCCGCGAGCCGCTCTCCCGTGACGCGCTGACCGAGCTGGTCGGGGCCGAGCGCATCACCGACTCACCGGGCGCGCACCGGGACCGCATCCGCACCGAGGTGTTCGGGCTGGGCGGCGACGCCGGCCGCGACCGGTACGACGGCCTGCTGCAGCTGCTGCACACGCTGCGCGCGCCCGATGTCGGCAACCGCATCGACGAGGGCCGGCTGCCGCAGATCCTGCTGGAATCACTGCCGCCGCTGCATGAGGAGGCCCTCGCCCGGGCCGGCGAACAGCTCGACGGCCTCACCGAGACCCGCGCCGCACAGGAACGGCTCGAGAACTCGGCGCAGCAGGTAACCGCGTTCCTGTCCGTGTACCAGCGGTACGCCGCAGAAACGCTGCGGTCCGCGGCCCAGGACACGATGGCCGCCGCCGACGCGGTCACCGAGGCCGAAGGCACGGCCGAGCGCCGCGCGGCCGAACTGACCGGGTTGGAGGAGGAATCAAACCGGCTCACGGCGCAGGCCCAGCAGCTGGCCGAGGAGCTCGCCGAGATCGACGACGTGCTGACGGCGATCCAGTCCCGCGAGATCTTCAAGACCGCCGATGACCTCGTCCAGCGCGACCGGGCCGAAGCGGCGCTCGCCGCCGCGGCCGACCAGGCACTCGCCGGCGCCGAGCGGGAGCGCGCGAACCACGCCCGCGCTGTGGACGACGCCGACCGCGCCCTCGGGGAGCTCCGGCAGGCCGCCGGCGAAGCCGCCGCGGCCCTGTCCGCCGCCCGGGAATGCCTGGGTGACGCCGGCTTGCCCGCGGGTGGCCTGCCCGCCGAGGTGCGCACGATCGAACGGGTTCCGGCTTCCGCGCCGCTGCTGTTGCGCAGGAGCCGCCACCGCGATCCCGAGCCGGTCATCCGGCCGGTGGCGGCCCTCGCCGAGATCATCCCGGGCGACGTCAACGGAGCACAGCAGACCGCCGCGGCCGCCGCAGTCAGCGCGGCCGAGCGCCTTTCCCTGGCCGGACGACGGCTCAGCGAGGCCCGAAGACTCGCCCAGGTCCAGGAACAGGTCTCGCGGGTGGAAGCGGAAGCGGAACATCTGCGGGCCGCCGCCGCCGACGACGCCCACACGGCGGAGCAACAGGAGGCCGAACGGGACGCCGCGGCCATCGCCCTGACCCAGGCCTGGCGTACCTGGACCGCTGGCGGGGAAACCCGGGAGCTGCTGGGCGAGACCGACTGGGCCGCCCACCCGGTCGTCGGCCCGCTGATCCTCGACGCCGAGGCACTGGCCGGCGAAACACTGGCCGGCGAAACAGTGGCCGGCGAAACAGTGGCCGGCCAGGACCGAGGCTCCCTCGCCCGCCTGGACGAAGCAGCCGCCGAGGCCGCCCGTCCCGCCCGGAGCGCGATCGATGCCGAACGAACCCACCTCGGAGTGGCCGAAGACCGTGCGCGCGAACGGGAGGGGGCACTGCGCGCGGAGCGCGAGGACCTGGCCGCCGAACGGGACCCGAAGCCAGCCGACCCGCCCTGGCTCGCTCCGGAACGCGCGGGTGAGCCGCTGTGGCAATGTGTCGACTTCACCGGCCACCTGACCGACGCCGGAAACGCCGGGCTAGAGGGAGCCCTGCTCGCCGCCGGACTGCTCGGTGCCGTCATCCAGTCGGACGGCGCGCTGCGCGCCGCCGACGGCGAGCTGCTGCTGAGCCCGCCCGGGCCGGGCAGCCCGCGGCCCGGGCGGCCGCTCTCGGTCGCGCTCCGTCCGGATCCGGCCGCCACACTGCCCGCGGAAACGATCGCCGTGGTACTGGGCAGCATCGGCTTCGACGACCCCAGCGCCAAGACCAGCGTGTCCGCGGACGGGAGCTGGTGTAACGGCCCGTTGCGCGGTCGGCACGTCCCCGGCCGGGCCCGGCACATCGGCGCGGCCGCTCGCGCCGCGCATCGTCAGGAGCGGATCGCGCAGATCGACGCCGAGCTCGACGGACTCACCCGGGAAGCCCGGCGCAGGCAACAGCGCCGCACCGAGCTGGACGCCCGCACCGGCCGGCTCGATGCACTGGTCCGAGCGGCCCCTCGCTCGGCCGACCTGCACGCCGGCCGCCGGGTCGCCGCCGAGGCGCGCACCCGGGCCGACGCCAGCGCCGCCCGGGCCGGCCAGGAGGCCGAGCGCGCCCGCCAGCTTCGCCGTACGTGGGCTGCGGAAATGAGCACCCACCAGGCCACCTGCGCCCACCATGGCCTGCCCGCCGAGACAGACGCACTCGAAGCCACCGCGACCGCCGCCCGCCGGGCGCAGGATAAGAGCACACAGCTGGGCCGGGAACTCATCCGCCTAGCCGAGCGGGCGCAGCGGCACGACGAGCAGCTCGGCCGGGCCGGGGAGGCTTCGGCCGTACGCGACACTGCCGAGCAGGCCGCCGACGAGCACTGGGCCGACTGGCACGCCGCCGCGAGCGAGCTCGCCGCCCAGCACGAAGCTGTCGACCTCTCGCTCGAGCAAGCCCGGGCGGAGCTGGCCCAGACCAGGTCGGCCCGCGACCGGGCCGACCGGGAGTGGCGGGCGGCCGATAAGGCCGCTTCCGGGTTGGGCGAGAAGATCGGCACAGCGCGGACGCGCAGCGAGAACGCCGTCGAGGATGTCCGCCAAAAGACCGCTCAGATGGTCGCCGCCGCGCACCGGTTCACCCAGTGCATCACGCTGCCCGGCCTGGCCGCCGCGGCGACCGCCGCTGAGCTCACCCGGATCGTTCACCCCGGGCAGGTCGGTGACGTCCGGTCGGCCGCGCAGGCGGCGCTGTCGGCGGTCGCGGCGCCGCGCCAGCCACCGTCGCTGACCACGGTGCTCAACGCGTTCCGGGAATTCGACCGCGAGGTCTCCGGTCAGCTCGACGTGCGGCACACCATCGACGATGGCAACGTGCTCCTCGTCGAGGTGGCCGGCGCGGGTGAGGAGCACACCCTGGCCGGGGCGGCCCGGACGCTCACGGCCCGCGTCGAAACCGGCCGGGCCGCCCTCAGCGAACGCGAGCGGGCCGTGTTCACCCGGTTCGTGCTCGGCGGCGTCGCCGAGGAACTGCGCCGTCGGGTCAACCAGGCCGACCAGCTCATCGGCGCGATGAACACGAGCCTGCGCGAGATCCGGACCAGCAACGGGATCGGGGTCCGGCTGAGCTGGAGGCTACGCGAGGACCACGTCACGCTGGGCCGCATCCTCGAACTCGCCGCCACCTCGGACAGGATCCGCTCCGAAGCCCAGAACGCCGAGCTGACCGAGCTTCTGCGGCAGCGCGTCGAGCAGTTCTACGACGCCGACCCGAGCAGCGGCTATGCCGCCCACCTGGCGGCCGCGCTCGACTACCGGCAGTGGCACGAGGTGGCCGTCACCATCCTCGGCCCTGAGGAAGGGCAGCAGCGCAGGCTGTCCCGGCGGGCGAAGCTGTCCCAGGGCGAGACCCGGTTCGTCTCCTACGTGACCTTGTTCGCCGCCGCGGACGGCTATCTGACCAGCCTCGGTGACGACGGCCGGGCGCTGCGCCTGATCCTGCTCGATGACGCGTTCGCCAAGGTCGACGACGGTACCGTGGCCGAGCTGATGGGCCTGCTCGTCTCTCTCGATCTCGACTTCGTGATGACCGGCCACGCCCTGTGGGGCTGCTTTCCCGAGGTACCGCGGCTCGACGTGTACGAGGTCCGGCGCAGCGACGGCAGTTCGGCGGTCACCACCCACGTGCACTGGGACGGCCGGAACCGGCACCTGCGCAGCACGGCATGAGCACCTTCCCGCCCGCACTGCGCCAGTACCTGCTCGCGCCGTCGCTGCAGCCATTGTGGTCGGCGCTGCGGAGGCGTCTGCAGCGCAACGGGCACGCGGTACGCGGGTCGGTCGGGGTGCAGCTAGATGACGACGGCGCGGACCGGCTCAGCGGCCTGCTCGGGCGGCCGGTGGGAACCGGGGCGGCCCGGGTGAGCCTGGCGGAGCTCGACGTCTCTCTGCGCTCCAGCGCGGCGGAGCGCGGGCTGGTCGCCGTCGTGGCCGAGCTGGCCGGCGCTCCGCTGCGGAACCTGCCTGCCGAGCGCGACGCGACCCGGGCCGGCCGGCAGCAGCTCTGGGCCCAGCTCGACCAGCTGCTGGCCAAGCATGATCTGGCCGCCCAGGACTGGGTACCGCCGTGGGCGGATTGGCTGCGTCGCGGCGGCCTGCTGACCCGGCTCCCCACCGCCAGGGCAGCCGCCAGCCTCACCACCACCGTTCAGGTCCTCGCGCGGCTTCTGGACGAGGCTCACCCGCCGGTCGGCCTGGCCGAACTCGCCAGCGAGATCACCGGCGACGCGCATGGCCTCGACGACGGCGCCCCGGCCGCCGCCCTGGTGCTGCGCGCGCTCGCGCTCGCGCTGGACGCCGCGCCCGCTGCGTCGGCAGCCGAGCGCCGGCTGCTGTGGCAGCGCGTTGGCGTCAGCACCGACGAGATCTCCGGCACCGTCATCACCTGGGGGCTCCGGCCGCCGGGCGCTGACCGCTGGTCGGCCATGATGCGCGAACGCGCCGACCTGGGCCTGATCACCCACCTGACCGTGCACGAGCTCCACCGCGTGGGTGAGCTGACCCGGGCCGGAGAGGTCATCCACGCGTGCGAGAACCCCCAGGTCCTGCAGCGGCTGGCTGCGGCCGGGGTGGAGCGCCCGGTGGCGTGCATGTCTGGTAATCCGGCGGCGGCGGGGATGGCCCTGCTCGGGCGCACCGTGGTTTGCTATCACGGGGACTTTGACTGGCCCGGCATCGCGATCGCCCGGCGCATCTTCGACCGCGGGGCCCGGCCCTGGCGGTTCGGGCGCGATGACTACGTTGACGCGGTTGACCGTCTTCCTGCCGACAGCCGACTCGGCCTGAGCGGCCGGGCCGAAGCCACGCCGTGGGATGAGGGGCTCTGCGCGGCCATGACGGCCGCCGATGTCGCGGTCCACGAGGAAGCAATCGTCACCCTGCTTGTTGCCGATCTACGATAGGGCGCCGCCCCTGAGCGCGGTCGGCTAGATCTCGATGCGGGTCGCGACCGACAAGGTGCGTTCGGCCGGGAGGCAGAAATCCGCCGCCGGTGACCCGGAGTTCTGGGCCAGCCCGGTAAATATCCGCTTCTGCCATTTCGGCATGTCGCGGTCCGGGCCGCTCTCGATGGTGATGCGGGACAGGAAATAGAAGGCCGTGCCCGGATCGATGTCGAGCTCGGGGGTGAGCATGTACGCGGCCGCCAGCGCCTTGGGGATCTCTCGCTCGTCCATGAACCCGAAACGAGCCGACAGGTACACGATCCCGTCATCGGAGTGAGCCAGCGAATCAACACCGATGCTCTCGCTCAGCGGCACGTACGGGACGTTCTCCGAAATCACCGAGATTATGACCACCCGTTCGTGCAGCACCCTGTTGAATTTGACGTTCGCGCGCAGCGCCAGCGGCGCGGTGTCCTTGGTCGGGTGCGGGAAGACGGCGGTGCCGGGGACGCGGAGCGGCTGACGGCGCCGCATCTCGTCAACGAAAGCCGACAGCGATCCCTCCTGGGCGATGCGCTTGGAGGTCACGATCTGGGCGCCCCGCTGCCACGTCAGCATCACGGTCACCGCCAGCGCGCCGATGAGCAACGGCAGCCAGCCGCCGTGGGTCACCTTGGTCAGGTTCGCCGCGAAGAAGACCAGCTCCAGCCCGCCGAACACGACCCCCGCCAGCAGCAGCTTCCACAGCCGCCAGTGCCACGCCCAGCGGGCCAGGACGAGGAACAGGGCCGTGGTGAGCAGCAGGGTGCCGGTGACGGCCAGGCCGTACGCGGAGGCCAGCCGATGCGAAGACCGGAATGTGAACATGATGATCAGGACAGCGGCGAAGAGCAGCCAGTTGATCGCTGGCACGTAAATCTGCCCGCCTTCGTGGCGTGAGGTCTGCCGGATGGTCAGGTAGGGGAGAAACCCGAGCCTGATCGCCTGCCGGGTCACGGAGAAAGCGCCGGAGATGACCGCCTGGGACGCGATCACCGTGGCGAGCGTGGCCAGCGCGACCATCGGTATCCGTCCCCAGCCGGGAACCAGGTAGAAGAAGGGGTTCGCCACCGCGGCCCGGTCGTGCAGGACCAGGGCGCCCTGCCCGAGGTAGTTGAGGGTCAGCGCCGGGAAGACGACGGCGAACCACGCCCGCCGGATCGGCGGCTTGCCGAAGTGCCCCATATCGGCGTAGAGCGCCTCGGCGCCCGTGATGGCCAGCACGACCGCGCCCATGGCCAGGAACGCGGTCAGCGGGTCGGCGGCCGCGAACGAGAAGGCGTAGCTGGGGGACAGACTCCGCAAGATGCCAGGATGGCCGATGATCTGCGGCAGGCCGAGAACCGCGATGGCAGCGAACCACAGCACCATGACCGGTCCGAAGAGCCGGCCGACGGTGTCCGTCCCGAACCTTTGCACCAGGAACAGCACCGCCAGGATGCCCGCGCCGATCGGCAGCACCGCGTCCTGGACGCCAGGGGAGACAACGTCGATGCCCTCGACCGCGGAAAGCACCGAGATGGCCGGCGTGATCACGCTGTCGCCGAAGAACAGGGCCGCCCCGAACATTCCGAGCAGGACCCCGATGGCGACAACGCGCCTGGAGGTGACGCGCTGCCGGATCAGGGCGGCCAGAGCCATGATGCCGCCCTCGCCATCGTTGTCGGCCTGGAGCATGAACACCACGTACTTCACCGACACGACGATCAGGATCGACCAGAACACCAGCGAGATGACCCCGTAGACGTCACCAGGTACGGGCCGCACGATGTGGTTATCGATAGACAGGATCGTCTGCAGGGCGTACAGCGGGCTGGTGCCGATGTCACCGAACACCACGCCGAGCGCACCAAGTGTCAGGGGCAGCATCGCGCGCGCCGACGCAGGCGCCGTGTGCTGACCGGCCGACGGCGGCGCCGCCCGGGACTCGGGGCTTGCAGGACTCATCGGTACAGTCTGCCGCCTGCCGCGTGCTGCGCTCGCAACCCCCGTCGGCGGCCGGTCGCGTTGGTGGTCCTTAGACTTAAATGTCCTACGCGGTTGCGGAGATCTAACTGGGCGGCGGGGCTCCGATTAGGAGGCGTCAGATGAACCAGCAGGACCAGCAGGCCATCGATGAGCTGTTCCAGCACCTGTACCAGGGGGCGCAGGCGGGACCGCGAGATCCGGAGGCGGAAGCCAGGATCCAGCAGCACTTTCAGAAGCGGCCGCCCGGCCTCCTTTACCACATGGCGCAGACGCTCGTGGCACAGCAGTACGCCCTCCAGGAGGCACGGGCGCAGCTTGCCGATTGCCAGCAGCAAAGCGGTTCGCAGCAGCAAAGCGGTTCGCCGGCCGGATTCGCCCCGCCCTGGCGGCGGGGCGCCAGCCAGCGGGGCGGCGCCCAACGGGGCGCCGGGGCGCCACCACCGCCGTATCAGCCGGACTACCAGCCCCGCACCTGGCAACAGCCAGGCGGCCAGGGCTTCCTGGCCGGGGCAGGCAAGCTCGCCCTCGGTGTCGGCGGCGGCATTCTCGCGGCCGAAGCGCTGAGCGGCATCCTCGGCGGCGGCGGCCTTTTCGGCGGGGACCGGGACGACTACGGGGACCGGGACGACTACGGGGACCGGGACGACGGCCAGGACTACGGCGGCCAGGATGACTACGGCGGCCAAGACTACGGCGATGGCGGATTCGACGGCGGCGGATTCGACGGCGACCAGGGCGGCTGGTAACGCCGGCCTGGCCCGCGTGGGCGTCTCGCTGCTCACGCAGCCTCCATCTCGTCATCACGCCGGTGCCATCACTCCTGCAAAGGTGAAGGGTCTCCTGGGAGTCCCCAACGGACACCCTCACCCGCAAGGAGAGACCGATGACCGGCAAGGCGTTCACCACGTGCCTGTGGTTCGACACCGAAGCGGAAGCGGCGGCGGCCTTCTACACCAGCATTTTCAACGACTCCAGGCTCGGCAGGGTCGACCGTTATACCGAGGCCGGGCCGGAGCCGGCTGGTGCGGTCATGACCATCGAGTTCGAACTCAACGGCCAGAAGTTCGTCGCCTTGAACGGCGGGCCCCAGTTCACGTTCAACGAGGCCATATCGTTCCAGATCTTCTGCGCGGACCAGGACGAGGTGGACTACTACTGGAGCAGGCTCTCCGAAGGCGGGCGGGAAGTTTCATGCGGCTGGCTGAAGGACAGGTACGGGCTGTCCTGGCAGGTCATTCCCACCGTGCTCATGGACATGATCAGCGACCCGGACCCCGAGAAGGCGAAGCGGGCCACCGAGGCGATGCTCGCGATGACCAAGCTTGACATCGCCGCGCTCCAGAAGGCGTACGCGGGCCCATGAGAAACCACCGCGCTGGCCGCTCTCCATCCATGGTGCTCTCCTTAGCCGGCCAGGGTGTCGATCGAGACCTGCCACAACCGGGCGGCCGCTTCGGGGTCGAGTGCGTAAGCCGCGACACCGTGGCGGGCGTCGACGGGCGGGCCGGCTTCGTTGCAGTCCTCGAAGTACCGGCCGCTGATCCCGTCCAGCAGCGGTGAGGCGGCGACCAGGACCGAGGTCGCGGCGCCCTGTTCCGGGGTCTTCCACCGGGCCCCGGTCAGGCCGCCGGCCTGGGCGACCATCCGGTCGAGCTCTTCGGCGCTGACGTAGCGCTGCAGGCCGGTGCGGATCCCGCCGGGCATCAGGGCGTTGACGGCGATGCCGTCGGCCGCCCAGCGCCTGGTCGCCTCGACCGCGAAGAGGACGTTCGCCGTCTTGGACTGCCCGTAGGCCAGCCAGGGTTCGTACGGGCGCTGGCGGAAATGAATGTCCTCGAAGACGACGGGCGAGCGACGGTGCGCGCTGGAGCTGACCGAGACGACACGGGCGTTCCCGGCGGCCGCGAGCGCGTCGTGCAGGCCGGTGGCCAGGGCGAAGTGCCCGAGATGGTTGGTGGCGAACTGGAGCTCCCAGCCCTGCGCGGTCCGGGTGAGCGGTGCGGCCATGACGCCGGCGTTGTTGACCAGGATGTGCAGGGGTCCGTCCCAGCCGGCGGTGAAGGCGTCGACCGACGCCGGGTCGGCGAGGTCGAGCGGGGCCACGAGGATCTGCTTGTTGCCGGTGCTGGCGACGATGTCCTCGGCGGTGCGCTCGCCGGCCTCGATGTTGCGCACGGCCAGGGTCACTTCGGCGTTCGCGCTGGCGAGCGCCCGGGCGGTCTCGACGCCGATGCCGGACGCGCCGCCGGTGACGATCGCGCGCCTGCCGGTCAGGTCGATCCCCGCGATGACCTCGGCGGCGGTCGACTCCGCGCCGAACGGGGTGGTGATGCGGTTGCTGTTCATTACGCTGTCTCGTTCCTGTACCGTTGAACCGGAGGAACCTCCGCTACGGTGACAAGCGTAACCGGAGGTGGCTCCGTTTAGCAAACGGCCGCGGAGGAGTCACATGGCGAGTGCCAGCGCCCGTCCGCTGCGCGCGGATGCCCAGCGCAACCGGGACCGGCTGCTCAAGGTCGCCGTGCGCGCCTTCTCCTCCGGCAGCCCGGACGTGACGCTGGAGTCGATCGCCAGGGACGCGGGGGTCGGCATCGGCACGCTGTACCGCCACTTCCCCACCCGCGAGGCCCTGATCGAAGCCGCCTACCGCAACGAGCTGGCCCGGCTGTGCGGCAGCGCCGCCGAGCTGCTGCAGACCGGGCCGGCCGACGTCGCCCTGCGTGCCTGGATGGACCGGTTCATCGACTACCTGGCCACCAAGCACGGCATGGCCGATGCGCTGCGCGCCGTGATCGCCTCGGGGGGAGACCCGTTCGCGCAGAGCCGGGAGAGCCTGCTCGATGCGATCGGCACGCTGCTGAAAGCAGGCGCCGCCGACGCGACACTCCGCAGCGAGGTCGCGCCCGCCGACGTCCTGGCCAGCCTCAGCGGAGTGTCGCTCGTCGCCGGGGCGCCCGATCAGCGCGACCAGGCCGGCCGGCTGCTCGACCTGCTCCTCGACGGCCTGCGCCGCCAGCCACCCGCCGGCTGACACCCGCCGGGAAAGCCCTCTCACGTTTAATAGGGGACCATGACCTCAGCACGTGACCTGGCCGACCGTTTCCACCGCCGCTGGCTCGAAGCCAATCCCTTCGCCGCCACCAGCTACGGCATTCCCGGGTACGACGACCTCGTCCCGGACGAGAGCGAGGCGGGCCAGCAGGCCTGGCGCGCCGAGGTCGGGCAGTTCCTCGGGGAGGCCGACGCGATCGCACGTGACCAGCTCACCCCGGCCGATGCCGTCACGCTCGACTGTACGACCGAGGCGGCCACCCAGGAGCTGGAGATCATCGAGCTGGCCCAGGCGGAGCACACCGTCACCGCCGTGCAGTACGCGGGGCCGGCCACCTTCCTGGCGGTGGCCGCCCGGACGGTACTGGTCGACCCGGCTACGGCCGAGGCCTACCTGACCCGCCTGCGGCGCAGCGGCGCCTGGCTCGACCAGATCAGCGAACGGCTGCGGACCGGAGCCGGAAAGGGGCGGCTGCCGGTCGCGCCGCTGGCCGAGCAGGCCATCATCTGGGCCGAAGGTGTCCTGGCCGGACCCGGCCCTAGAGCGGTACTTACCCCGCGGCCACCGCAGGGATGGGACGCAGCGGCGGAGTGGGAGGAGGAACGCCGGGCGGCCGCGGAGGAGGTGGTCAAGCCGGCGCTGGCGAGGTGGGTCGCCACCATCAAGGAGCTGCTCCCGCAGGCCCGGCCGTCCGAACGGGCCGGACTGGTCTACCTGCCCGGCGGCGAAGGAGACTACGCCCGGTCGGTGCGGATCTATACGACCCTGCCGCTGGCTCCGGCAGACCTGCACCAGACCGGCCTGGATCAGGTCGCCGCGCTGGAGGCCCGGGCCGTGGAGCTGGGTGCCGGGCTTGGGCTTTCCGGGCTGGAGGAGGTATTCGCCGCGGTGCGGGACTCGGCCGGCCGGATTTCCCCTCAGGAGGCCATCCGCCAGGCGGCGGCCGCTGTGCGGCGGGCCGAGGCCCGGGCGGCCGAGTTCTTCCCGGCGCCGCTCCCGCCGCCATGCGACGTGACGCCCATGCCGGAGGTCGTGGCCGTGAGCGGGGCGGCGCCGCACTACACCCCGCCCCGCCTGGACGGCGGGCGCCCCGGCACGTTCTGGTTCAACACCGAGCGACCCACGGCCGGGACCGGATGGGACATTGACGTGGTGGCCTTCCACGAAGCGGTGCCCGGGCATCACCTGCAGCTCTCCCGCCTGCAGCTGCTCACCGATCTGCCCGCGCTTCAGCGCCAGCGCAGCCTGCCGGTGTTCTCGGAGGGCTGGGGCCTGTACGCCGAGCAGCTCGCCGAGGAAGCCGGGCTGTACGCCGACGAGCGCGGCCTGCTCGGCTCGGTCAGCGCGTCGCTGATGCGGGCCGCCCGGCTGGTGGTGGACACCGGCATGCACGCCTTCGGCTGGAGCCGGGAGCGGGCCCTGGAGTACCTGGCCGGGCACGTCCCCATGCCACGGGAGTTCCTCGCCGCCGAGATCGACCGGTACGTGGTGATGCCGGGCCAGGCCCTGGCCTACCTCACCGGCAAGCTCGAGATCCTCCGGATCCGGGAGGACGCCGAAAGGCGCCTGGGCCCGGCGTTCTCCCTGCCCGCCTTCCACGCCGCCGTCCTGGACCACGGCTCGCTCCCGATGCCGGCCCTGGACCGCAGCATCACCGGCTGGCTGGATCGCGTGGCCGCCGCATAGGCTGCGCCGGCTAAGCGGTGCCGGTTTAGCGGTGCCGGTTTAGCTGGGCCGCGCCTCAGCGAAGCGCTCCTGTCCCAGCACGGCGAGCAGCTGCAGCTTCTCGTAGCCCTCGGTGCGCGGCGGAGCGGTGAGCACAAGCAGCGCCTGGGACTGGTCCTCGGTGAACAGTGCCTGGCAGTCCAGCTCGATCGGGCCGAGTTCGGGATGAATGAGCGTCTTGTGGTCCTCGAAGCGCTTCGCCACCTCGTGCCGTTCCCACAGCCCGGCGAACTCCGCGCTCGCCCTCTGCAGCACGCGCACGATCTCGCCGGCCCGCGACCTCGGGCCCATCGTCCCGTACGCGGCCCGCAGGTTCGCGACCAGCGCCCGGCTCTGCCGGGCGCGGTCGTCCTCGGGGTAGAGCAGCCGTTCGGCGGGTTCGGTGAACCAGCGGTAGATATTGCTGCGGGCCAGGCCGGTATGGCCCGACCTGTCGCCGAACAGGGCGTCGGCCATCCGGTTCTGCACCAGCGTCTCGCCCAGGTTGGACAAGATCAGCGCCGGGGTGTCATCGAGCCGGTCCAGCACCCGCAGCAGCGCGGGAGCGACGTGCGTCGCGGCGGACACGGCGGCGGGGGCGTTGTGCCCGGCGATCTGGAACAGGTAGCCGCGCTCGTCGCCGGTCAGCCGCAGCGCCCGGGCCAGCGAGGTGAGCATCTGCTCGCTCGGCTGCGGGCCGCGCTGCTGCTCGAGCCGCGTGTAGTAGTCGGCCGACATCGCGGCGAGGGCCGCGACCTCCTCACGCCGCAGGCCCGGCGCCCGCCGGCGCGCGCCGGCGGGCAGCCCGACGTCCCCGGGCTGCAGCGCCTCGCGGCGGCGCCGCAGGAAGCCGGCCAGTGCTGCGCGGTCCATGCTTCGATTATCCGCCCGGGCCCCGGGCCGAACCAGGGATCGCGGATCCCCCGATAAGCGCTCTCTGCCCCCGCCGCGGCCGACCGCCCAGACTGCAAGCATGAACATCTCCGGCAACACTGTCTTCATCCCCGGCTCCACCAGCGGCATCGGCCTGGCCCTCGCGCTCGAGCTGCAGGCCAGGGGCAACACCGTCATCGTCGGCGGGCGGCGCGCCGAATTGCTCGAGCGGATCGCCGCCGAGCACCCCGGCATGGACACCGTGCAGCTCGACACGACCGATGGCGCGAGCATCGACTCCGCCGCGAAGGAGGTGCTGGCGAAGCACCCTGACCTCAACGTCCTGGTGACGATGGCGGGCATCATGCGCGTCGAAGACTTGTGCGAGCCCGAGTCGTTCCTCGCCTCGGCCGAGGCGGTGGTGACGACCAACGTGCTCGGCCCGATCCGCCTCATCGCCGCGTTCATCCGGCACCTGCGGGCGCAGCCGGACGCCACGATCGTCACCGTCTCTTCGGGCCTGGCGTTCGCGCCGCTGGCGGCCACGCCGAGCTACAACGCGTCGAAGGCCGCGATCCACATGCTCAGCGAGTCGATCCGGCTGCAGTTGGCCGGCACGAGCGTGAAGATCGTCGAGCTCGAGCCGCCGTCGGTGCGGACCGAGCTGCTGCCCGGACAGCAGGACAGCGAGTTCGCGATGCCTCTCGGCGAGTTCGTGGCGGAGGTCGTCGCGCTGCTGGAATCACAGCCCGACGCGAAGGAGATCCAGGTCGAGCGCGTGAAGTTCCTCCGCTACGGCGAGGCGCGCGGCGACTACGACCAGGTCGTCGGGACGCTCAACGCGTCCGACCCGCACGGGAAATAGGCCTACGGCCTGCTGAGGCGGCGGTCGGGCACGAACCACATCACCGCCACCGCCACGAACAGGGCATAGGAGATCCAGGGGGTCACCCACGCCAGCCCGGTCGCGACCGCGTAGGTCACCAGCGAGGCGCGGCCCTTGGCGTCCCGCCCGATGGCCGTCGCGACCAGCGAGGCGCTGCCGTCGGCACTGATGATCGCCCGGACCAGTATTGTGAAGGCCACCGCGGATCCCAGGCACGCCAGCCCGTAGGTCGCGGTCGGGACCGAATCCCGGTAGTGCTCACCGATCCACTCGGTCAGCACTGGGATGAGCGACAGCCAGAACAGCAGGTGCAGGTTCGCCCACATCACCCCCGCGGTCACCCGGCGGGCGGCGCGCAGCAGGTGGTGGTGATTGTTCCAGTAGATCCCGACGAACGTGAAGCTCAGGATGTAGACCAGCAGCGCCGGGATCCGCTCGCGCAGGCTGCTGAAGTCGTGGCCGGCCGGGGCCTTCAGCTCAAAGGCCATGATCGTGATGATCACCGCTAGCACGCCGTCGCTAAAGGCTTCCAGGCGGCCGGTTTCGGATTCGCCCGGGCCCTCACTCCCGTTCCCGTTCCCGTTCCCGAACATCATCGGCCAGCAGGGATCATGTGCAGTCTTCTCCTCGGCTCACCAAGATACACGCGGGGTGCCTGAGTACTAGGCGGAGGCGGCGCGCCGTTGCGCGGTGCGATGCTGGTGGGGGCTGATGCCGCGCACGCGTTTGAAGGCGGCGCTCAGCGCGTACGGAGAGCTGTAGCCGACCGTGCGGGCGACGGAGGCGACGGTTTCCCGCGGGTCGAGGATGAGGTCTGCGGCGAGCGTCAGCCGCCACTGGGTGAGGAACTCCATCGGCGGCTGGCCGACGACCTCGGCGAAGCGCCGGGCGAGCGTGGCCCGCGAGACGCGCGCCTGGCTCGCCAGCGCGCCGACCGTCCACGTCTCGGCGGGGCTTTCCTGCAACAGCCGGACGACCTGCGCGACCACCGGATCGTGCTGAGCCCGGTACCAGCCGGGCGCGGTGTGTTCCGCCCGGGCGAAGTAGGTGCGCACGGCGTCGATCAGCAGCAGGTCGAGCAGCCGCGCACACGATTATGCCCGGCTTGCGCAAAACCGACGACCGCACCTTCGTCACCGCCTTCCAGCAGATCGATCGCGCGCGATCATCAACCCCTGGTTCTTGACATCCTCCCCCACCTGAAGGCGGGGGATTCCAGCTACTCACGTCCGGTTAAGGAGGCAAGCAGTTGAGGTTCGCGGTTCACCGGCCCGGCATCCCGGACGCCTCCCCGCGCAGTCACGGCGTGCCCCGCCGCGATGTTCCTGGCCGCGTTCACATCAGCGTTGCAGGCGTATCCGCAGGCCGTGCATGCGAAGCGCGCTTGGCTCTCGCGCGACTCCGCATCCACGTGCCCGCACGCCGAGCAGCGCTGGCTCGTGTAATGCGGCGTGATCTTCTCCACCCGGCCGGGCGCCTTGTCCTCCAGCCGGCGCACCAGCAGCCCCCAGCCCGACCGCATGATCTCCCGGTTGAGCCCGGACTTGGCTCGGACGTTCCGGCCCCGGTTCGCGACCGTCCCCCTAGCCGAGCGCGTCATGTTCCTGATCTGGAGGTCCTCGACCCTGATCATGTCGAACCGGCGCGCGATTTCCGTGCTGGCCTTCTCCGCCCAGTCCTTGCGCCGGTCAGTCTCGCGGGCATGCAGTCGCGCGATGGCCAGCCGTACCCGCCGGCGGCGTTCCGAGCCGCGCCGGGCGCGGGCGAGCTTGCGCTCCAGCCGCCGCATGCGCCGCCGCTCCCGCGCCGTCAGGCCGGGAACGCACAGCAGCTCACCCGTCGACAAAGCCGCGCTGACGGCCACCCCCGGTCGATGCCCACGGCCTCGCCGTTGCCCGGTGCGGGAACCGGCCCGGGGATCACGGCGAAGGCGACGTGCCAGCGTCCGGCCCGGTCCATGGTCACCCGGTAGGACTTCACCCCCGGCGGCATCGCGCGCGACCAGCGGAACCGCACCCGCCCGGCCTTCGGCACCCGCACCTCGCCGACGTGGCGGGACAGGCGGCGCACCTCGCCCGGCTTGACGGCGACCACCCGGAACCCCTCGTCCCGGCCGGCCTTGCGCCACGACGGCCGCCCGGCCGGGTTCTCCGGGTCGAAGAAGGCGGCCATCGCCTTGGCGAAGTCGCGCAGCGCCTGCTGTTGCACCATCTGCGAGCCCTCGCTCAGCCACGGGTGCTCGGCGCGGGCGGCGGTGAGCTGCCGGCACTGCTCCAGGTAGCCCGGCGCGCTCGCGCGGCCCGGGCGCCAGTGCCGGTGCTGCTCCACGGCCAGGTTCCAAGTGAACCGGGCGTGGGCGCAGTGTTCCCGCAGTACCGCTTCCTGGGCGGGCGAGGGGAGCAGCCGGTATCGGGACATGCGAACACACTAGCGAATACTGCCGACATTTCCGGGGAGGTGAAGCGGCGATTGGGTGCGCGTCGCCACGACGACTCCGGCCTTCGGCCTGCTCGCCTGGGCGCTGGTGCTCTGCGGCCGGACGGCCCCGTAACCCGCCGGATTCCGCGCCTAGCTGCTGCGGCCCCTGCAGGCGCTCCAGGACGCGTTCGGTGACGGCGGTCAGCGCGGTGAGCTGGTCGGGGCTGAGCCCGTCGAAGACCAGCTGCCGGACCGTCTCGACATGGGCCGGGGCGGCCCGCTCGATGGCGGCCCGGCCCGCCTCGGTGATGACCGCGAACGCGCCCCGGGCGTCGGTCGGGCACTCCTCCCGGACGACGAGACCGCGCCGCTGCATCCGGGCGAGCTGGTGCGACACGCGGCTCTGCTCCCAGGCCAGCGCGTCGGCGAGCTCGAACACCCGGCGCCGGCCCGCCGGCGCCTCGCTGAGCACGACCAGCACGTCGTAATCCGCGAGCGATATCCCGTAGTCGTCCTGCAGCTGCCGGTTCATCCGGGCGTTCAGCTGCGTGGTCATCCGCAGCAGCCCGCGCCAGGCCCGCTGCTCCTCATCGGTCAGCCAGCGGCTCATCTCATCAGAGTACCCGGGAATTGATGATGCGTCATGTATGTTAGATGACACATCATTAACCCGAACGACCTCAAGGAGCCCAGATGACCACCACCACTGCCCCGGCCCTGACCGAACTGACCGGCACCTACACCCTCGACCCGGCACACAGCCGGATCGGCTTCGTCGCCCGTCACGCCATGGTCACCAAGGTGCGCGGCTCGTTCAACGAGTTCGAGGGCACCGCCACCCTGGACGGCGCCAACCCGGCGAACTCGCGCGTGCAGGTGACGATCAGCGCCGCCAGCATCGACACCCGCAACGCCCAGCGCGACGAGCACCTGCACAGCAACGACTTCCTGGCGATGCAGGAGTACCCGCAGATCACCTTCGTCTCGACCGGCGTCCGCCAGGTCGACGACAGCACGTTCGAGGTCACCGGCGACCTGACCATCAAGGGCGTGACCAACGCGATCACGATCCCGTTCAGCTTCGAGGGCGCGGCGAAGGACCCGTTCGGCAACCTGCGCGTCGGGTTCGAGGGCTCGGTCACCATCAACCGCAAGGACTACGGCATCACCTGGAACGCCGCGCTGGAGACCGGTGGCGTCCTGGTCAGCGACAAGGTCACCCTGGAGTTCGAGATCTCCGCGATCAAGAACGCCTGACGAGCCGGGCGACCCCGGAAGGAGCCGAGATGACCACGACGCTGACCCCCCAGGTCGACGTCCGCCGCGCCGAGGAGCGGTCCAAGACGCGCCTCGGCTGGCTGGACAGCAAGCACAGCTTCAGCTTCAGCCGCCACTACGACCCGGCCAACACCCATCACGGGCTGCTGTTGGTCAACAACGACGACATCGTCAAGCCAGGAACCGGCTTCGAGACCCATCCGCACCAGGACATGGAGATCGTCACCTGGGTGCTACAGGGCTCGCTGGTGCACCAGGACTCCGAGGGCCATACCGGGGTCATTTATCCCGGCCTGGCCCAGCGGATGAGCGCCGGCACCGGCATCCTGCACAGCGAGAAGAACGACTCCTGGCGGCTGGCCGGCCCGGGGCAAAGTGACGCTGTGCACACCGACCCGGTGCACTTCGTGCAGATGTGGGTGGTGCCCGACGAGGCCGGGATCACGCCCGGGTACGAGCAGCTGGAGATCGACCACGAGCTGCTCTCGGGCGGACTGGTGGCCGTCGCCTCCGGCATGCCCGGGCACGACGGCGCCGCGGCCATCCGGATCAAAAACCGCTACGCCGCGCTGCACGCCGCCCGGCTCCAGCCCGGCCAGAGCGTGCCGCTCCCCGAGGCGCCGTTCCTGCACCTGTTCGTGCCCCGCGGCCGCGTCACCCTGGAAGGATCCGGGCCGCTCGGCGCCGGCGACGCGGCGCGTTTCACCGCCACCGGCGGACAGCGGGTCACCGCGGTAGAACCGGCCGAGATACTGGTCTGGGAAATGCACGCCACCCTCAGCTGACCCTGTAGCTGACCTGCCAGCCCGCCCTCCCGGCCGGCCCCCCGGCGAGCGGAATCCCTATTCCGCTTTTTGCTAGACTCACAGCGGAAGCCGGATTCCGTTTCGAGGGGGGGCCTATGGCCAGGGTGGGCGAGCGGGCGCGTTATCAGGTGACGTTCGCGGTGCTGGCCATAGGGGTCGCGGCGTTCGCGCTGCTGCAGTCGCTGGTGATTCCGGTGCTGACGACCGTGCAGCACGAGTTGCACACCACGCAGGGCGCAGTGACCTGGGTGCTCACCGCCTATCTGCTGTCGGCGTCCGTCATGACGCCGATCCTCGGGCGGGTCGGCGACATGATCGGCAAGGAGCGGGTGTTCGTGGCCACGCTCGTGGCGCTGGCGGTCGGCTCGCTGCTGGCGGCGGTCGCTCCCTCGATCGCGGTCATGATCGTGGCGCGGGTGATCCAGGGCATCGGCGGCGGCATGATCCCCGTCGCGTTCGGGATCATCCGGGACGAGTTCCCGGCCGAGAGGGTGGCCGGCGCGGTAGGGGCTCTCGCCTCCCTGACCGCGGTGGGGGCCGGCCTCGGCATCGTCCTAGCGGGTCCGATCGTGAAGGCGCTGGACTACCACTGGCTGTTCTGGCTGCCGATGATCCTGACGGTCATCGCCGCCGTCTCCGCGGTGCTGTTCGTGCCCGAGTCGCCGGTGCGCACCCCCGGGCGGATCAGCTGGCTGCCGGCGGTGCTGCTGTCCGCGTGGCTGGTGGCGCTGCTGGTCGCGCTCAGCGAGGCGCCGGACTGGGGCTGGGGCTCCGGCCGGGTGCTTGGCCTGCTGGCGGGGGCCGTGGTGCTGGCCGCGGGCTGGGTGATCACCGAACTGCGCGCGGCCACGCCGCTGATCGACATGGCCATGATGCGGCGCACGGCCGTGTGGACGAACAACCTGGTCGCGCTGCTTCTCGGGGTCGGCATGTACGCGACGTTCGCCTTCTTGCCCGAGTTCGTCCAGACGCCCGCCGCCGCCGGGTACGGTTTCGGCGCGAGCATCACCCGCTCCGGGCTCATGCTGCTGCCCTCCGCGGTCACCATGTTCGCCGTGGGCATGTTCGCCGGCCGGCTCGCCGCCCGGCTCGGCGGCAAGGTCCTGGTGATCGCCGGCTGCCTGATCGGGGCGGGGGCCATGGCCATCCTCGCCTTCGCGCACCACCAGCAGTGGCAGATCTACGTGTCGAACGCCATCATGGGCGTCGGGTTCGGGCTGGCCTTCTCGGCCATGTCCGCGCTGATCGTGGTGGCGGTGCCACCCTCCCAGACCGGTGTGGCCAGCGGCATGAACGCGAACATCCGCACGATCGGGGGCAGCATCGGCTCGGCCGCGATGGCCAGCATCGTCACCTCGCATCTCGCGCCGTCCGGGCTGCCGCGGGAGTCCGGCTACACGACCGGCTTCGCGGTCATGACCGGCGGGCTCGTGCTGGCCGCGCTGGCCGGCCTGCTGATCCCGTCGGTGCAGCGACTGCGGCAGCGGGCCGGCGAACCGGGGACGGCCGAGATGGCCATGGCCGCCGACGGTGCGGCCGCAGGCGGCGCTGGCGTCGGCGGCGACAGCGAGTGACCGGGACCGCGATCCAGCACCCGCCCTGGGCCGGGCGGCGCGACGCCGTCCGCAATTACCATCGCATCCTCGACGCCGCGCGCGACGTGCTCGGCGAGTCCGGCGCCGATGCCAGCATGGAGGAGATCGCGGCCAGGGCCGGCGTGGGCATCGGCACCGTGTACCGCAAGTTCGCCAGCAAGGACGCCCTGATCGACGAGCTCCTGCGGCTCGCCATGGAAGAGATAACCGCCGCCACCGACGGGGCGCTGACCCGCAGTGACGGGCACGGGCTCGAAGAGCTGCTGCGCGCGCTCGGCCAGTCCTTCGCCGACCACGCTCGCTACGCCAACTTGTTCCTCGAGCGCCCGACCGACCCCGCCGCCACCCGCCGGATACGAGCCGCGATCGGCGAGCTCACCGCGCGCGCGGCCGCGGCCGGCACGGTGGACCCGGGCACCACCGCCGCCGACGTCATGGCGCTCATCTGGGCCATGCGCGGCCTGGTCCAAGCCGGGGAAGTGGCCCCCCAGGGCTGGCAGCGGTTCCTCGACATCCACCTGGCCGGCCTGCGAGCAGCGCCCCGCCCCGGCTGAGAGCCAGGTGGCCGGCCCTGGCGGCGGTGCGGGCGATGGCATCTTCGGCACCGCCACCACCACGCTGACCAACAGTCAGCAGCAGCTCTACCGCTACCTCAGCGCCCACCGCGATGCGGCGCGGGCTCCGGGCCGCATGGGTAGCTAGTGCTGTGTTAGGTCACGTTCGGCCGGCTGGCTTGATCGTGCCGTTGATAGCCTCGGGCCGACAGACCCGGCCGGCTCGATGCTCCATCGTGCGGGCTATTACCCAATGCCAGGAACTTAAGGAGCCCATGGTGCCGAATTTCCGGGCTTTGCTGCTGGTCAGGATCCTCACTGCGGGTGGGAGCGGCGCCGGCGGGCGGCGCGGGTGCCGGCCTGCAGTGGTATGGCGCCGGCTGCCGGCCTGCAGCGCGACGGAATCCCGTTATGCTCCGCTATGCCTTAATTTTACATTGAGACATTTCGGGCGCTGATCATGATCGTGGCCAGTTTCGGGCGCTATTTGCCTGTTTCTGGCCATGATCATGAAACAGC